>WNFI01580080.1_pt1 | contig 37964 bp, 54 predicted proteins | sample 5400471 | NCBI WGS metagenome assembly WNFI01 (sample SAMN13153348, study PRJNA577476) | soil metagenome | isolation source: 100 cm saprolite on Douglas fir-dominated hillslope | place: USA:California | collected 2013-09-17 | reverse complement strand
TGCTGACCTTCACCAATCCGCTTCCCTCCGGAATTTTCCTGCCCGCGGTGGGCGTCTATGTCTGTCTCGCCGGCGAAACCGCGGTGATTCAAATTCCGCCCGAGCTCCACGTTTGCGTCGCCCTCCGCGCGGCCGCGTCGATGCTCAAGGGGATGTCGAAGACCGCCGCGGCCGCGGACCTGATCAACGAAGCCAAGGGGAAGGAAACGAAGGCCCTGATCCTGCTCACGCCGCGGGTGAAAGGGCGGCCGCAGAAGCTGAATAACCGTCAGTGGCTCTGAAATGCCCCTCCAGACCGCACAAGAGCTAGTCGTTCGAGCGCGGGGGCTTTTCACCAACCCCAATCCGCTCTCGGAAGTGCCGGACGGCGCGATGGCCGTGGCGGACAACATCGTGATCGACCGCGACGGCCTGGTGCAGCCGCGGCGCGGATTTCCCCAGGTGGCAGCGACGTTCGGCACGGGCGCGGCCGGGAGCAAGAACGTCTTTTACCGAAACACCCGGGTCATCTCGTACCAAAACACGAATCAGGGTTTTCTGGCTTTCTACACCGGCAGCCTGTGGGTCCAGGTCGACTCGAGCGCCGACGCAATCGATTGGGCCGCCAGCATGGATCCGCTCGGCCTGGCGATGCAGACCGCCGCGGCGATCGGCGGCACGGGGTTTCTGCCGGACAATACCGCGGTCGCCTACCGCGCGGTGATTGCCCAGACGGACTTCAACGGCAACCGGCTCCGCTCCTCCGTCTCCGGCCGCGCGGTGGTCCGCAACACGCCGATCGCGGTGACCCTGCAGCGAACCGGGAACGTCACGACGGTCACCGCAGTCTCGCCAGCCACCTTCCCCTTCGTGCCGGCGACGGGCGACACGATCAACCTCATCCTCAACGCCGGCATCACCAACCCGGGCTTCACGATCGGGATTGTCACCGCGCTGGCCGGCGCGACGAGCTCGGCATTCACCTATACCGACGTCGGCGCGAACATCGTGCTCACCACGGGCTTCACCGCCAATTGGCAGACCCGGCCGGTGACGATGACCGTGCCGCTGCCCTACTACGCGACGAACGGGATGGTGCTCGAGCTCTATCGGAGCAAGCCCTCCGCGACCGCCGGCGATGAGCCGGACGACGAGCTCGCGCTGATCTTCCAATACAACCTCACCTCGGCCGACATCACCGCCGTCTCGGTCAGCGTCACCGATATCCAGCCCACCCTCTTGCGGGGCGAGGCGCTTTACACCAACGCCAGCCAGGACACGATTCTCGGGAGCAACGAGCCGCCACCCTGGGCGAAGGACGTCGCGCTCTTCCGCAACTCGATGTTCTATGCGAACACGAGGACGAAGCAGCGCTTTTTGCTCACCCTCCTCGCGGTCGGCGGAACGAGCGGCCTTCAGACCGGGGATAGCCTCAACGTCGGGCCGCTCATCCTCACCGCCGGCGCCGCGCAGACCACGACCGGCGGCTTCGTCGTCGAGACCGGGGCACAGTACACCGTTTCGCAGCAGATTGAGCGCACCGCACGCAACTTTGTCCAGGCGATCAATCAGTATGATCGCACCAGAAACCTCCAGGTGCAGGCTTACTACTTGTCGGGCCCCTCGGATCCACCCGGAAAAATCCTGATCGAGGCTCAGGGCTTTGGCGTGCTGGTGACCCCCAATGGAGCCAACCCCGAATCGAACGTTCGCACCGATGGGTTTCCGGTGTTCGCCTCCGCCCACGGCGCCGCGTTCAACCCGCCGCTGGTGCCCCGCGTGGACCTGGGGCTCGGCGCGATCACTTCCATCTCGCGCGTGGGCAATACTGTCAGCGTCCAATGGACCGCCTCCTTCGGCGCTGCTTTTAAGGTCGGCGACGTCTTTTGGGATTGGAGCACAACCCAGCTCGCGAATTTTCCCCACGGCCTGCGCCAGGTCCTGACCGTCAATCTGAACGCGGACACCATCACCTATCAGGACGACTTGAACGTGAGCGACACCGTCGCCACTCCGGTGATCAACTTCGCAAAGCCGAGCGCCATCTCGGCCAACACCCCGGCGGCGAATCGGCTCTATTACTCGAAGACGGGCCAGCCCGAGGCCGTGCCGGACAACAATTTCATGGAGCTCGGGAGCAAGCTCGCGGCGATCCTTCGAATCATCCCGATGCGCGAGTCCCTCTATGTGCTGAAGGAGGACGGTGTCTTCCGCATCACCGGGGAGGATCCGACCACCTTCATCGGTCGGCAATTCGACTCGACCGTGCGATGCCTCGCTCCGGAAACGCTCGCCCAGGTGGGAAACATGGCCCACTTCTACAGCAATCAGGGGATGGTCGAGCTCAACGACTCAGGGGTGCAGATCATCTCGCGGCCGATCGAGTCGACCTTCCTCGCCCTCTATGCCGCCAACCCCACCAACTTTAGAAATCTGACCTGGCAACAAAATTTCCAGCGAGCGAAAGACGTTCACCTCGGCCGACCAGCAGGACAACACCGGCGTCGCGATCGCGACGTCCGTGCAGTGGGTGGTCCGCACGGGCGGCCACCCGGGCCTGCTCAAGCAATTCGTGGACATCGACTTCATGTTCGGCTCGCCCAGCTTCACCACGGCGAACGCTTATTTCTCCTCGGAGATTTCGCAGGCCGAGGATTCGGTCACCCTCACCAGCACCACGGGCTCGACCAACCCGGTAACTCAAAGAACGCTGGTTACCAGGGACAAGCAGGTCTGCTCCTTGCTCAACATCCGCTTCGCGCACGCAGTCGCCGGCGAGACCTGGAGCATTCGGGGCATCACCGTCAACTTCATTCCCCTCGGAGAACAGCTCGCCAGATGAAAACGCCCGCCGTCAATCGACTCACCCTCGAGGACCTGGGCGATGCACTGCCCGACGATGTGAAGCGAAAGCTGATCGAGGCGATCAACAACGGTCAGACGATCTCCTACGACACCCTCTCGAAAAACGTAAACCTGCTCGACAACGTCGGCGGGCAGCTGATCTCCTGGCGGACCACCACGCAGTCCTGGACCTGGTCCGCGCTCGCGCTCGTGAACGGCTGGCAGTGGTTCGGCTCGCCTTATGCCGTGCCGGCCCAGCGGATCACCGATCAAGCGCGCGTCCTGACGAAGGGGCTGATGAAAGCCGGCACCAACGCGACATTCTGCACGCTTCCTCTGGGCTATCGGCCGTTAGAGCAAGAAGGCTTCACCGGCGCAGCCTTCGATGGGACCAACTACGTCGCCTCGAGGATCGACGTCAAACCGGACGGCACGATGACCGTCACCCTTGGCGGCGCCGGCATTGGGGTGAATTGCTTCGTCTTCCTGGACCAGGTCCAATTCGATGCGGTCACGCCGGCATCGATGGCGGTGCTGCCCGCACAGCCCTCTTGGCCGTTCGTCGTGAAGAGCCGCCTGCGAAGCAAGTGCCTAGGCGTCGTGCCGGTCTCGATTGTGGACCAAGCGTCGCCGAAGTCCTACCTCGGGCCGGTGTCGGTGGATTGGGAACAATTGCAGGACGGGTCGATCTCCATCCGACACATCCCCGGGCTGCTCCCAAATCGAACGTACAATGTGAATCTCCTCGCCCTTCCGAGTTGAAAAATGGCCTACGTCCCCAACTACCTTTTGGACGATGCGCAGCGCCGGCAGCAGATGGGCACGGCGGACGCGGCGACTCCTGGTGCGCCGACGCAGCTGGGCGCTCCGCCTGCTCCCTCGAATCCCTCGCAAGCGCGCCAGGGCGGAGGAATCACCGACGCGGCACCGACACCCGGAGGGAACGCCGCGCCGGCCGGGAACATGCCGTCGAACGTGAATCGCGGCGGAAGCACCGGCTTCACCAATTTCGCCACCTACCTGGGGCTCAACAAAGATGCGGCGGGACAGATGGCCGGCCAGCTCGCGGGGCACGTCAACGCCGCGGGGAGCTCTGCCCAGGGCGGCCTGGACACCGCGCTCACCGACTTCAATCAAAAGGCGACGGCGGGCACGCCGGTCTACAACCCGAACAGCGTTCAGTGGGGACCAGGAGGGGCCACTCCGGAAGTGGCCTCGCTGCCGCAAACGGGCGAGAAATTCTACGGGGTCGGAACAAAGGACGCCTCGAACGCTGCGAAGTATGCGGCGACTTCGGTCTACGGCGGGCCCAGCGATCTCGCCGGCGCCGGCGCCGACGTCGGGCGGCTCGGCGCGGACTTGAGCAACGCTTCGACGAAGGCCAAGCTGCTCGGGAGCTCCGGAGGTGTGGGAGCGCTGTTGCGCGATGCTTACGGCGCCGGCGCCGGCTACTCCTCGGGCACCAATGCGTTCGATGCCGCCCTGGCCGGCAACTCCGCGGGGACTCGATTCGGAGACGCGATGAATCGCTACGGCGGCCTCGACAAGGCGATGGGTCTCGCCGAGGGGGACGTCGCGAAGACCGCGCAGGGCGGCCGCGACGCCGCGAGCGCGCTGAAGGATCGCTACAACAAAGAAGTTTCCGACACCGCCTCCTGGAATCAGTCCGCGGAGCAGCAGAACGCGAAGATCTTCGCCGACGCCCAAAAACGCGCGGCCGAGCTCTATCAAAACTATTTGTCGACCCATCCGCAGGCTCGACCTGGTGGCAGCCGCGGCGGACCTTACAGCAATGCGCCCTAGAGGAAACGAACCATGCCCCTTCCAATTTTAGCAGGTGCAGGCATCGCCGCCGGCGCCTCCGCCCTGGGCGGCCTTTTGGGCAAGCTCTTCAGCTCGGGCGACAAGCAGCGCGGGATCGATCTCCTCCTCAAGTCCGGGCAAACGCAGTACGGCGGCTATGGCGACCTGAAGACTGATCGGGTGGACCCGTCGCAAGAAGGCAACACCGAATTCGACAAGATCAATCTCGACCCGCGAACGCGCGACGTCCAGATGGAAGCGCTGACTCGAATGATGGACCTGTCCAACAAGGGCGGGATGAGCATCCAGGACCGAGCGAAGCTGAACGACATCGAAGCCGAGGCCAACGCGAACGAGGCCAGCCAAAGGGGCGCGGTGCTCGGTCGAGTCAACGCGATGGGCCAGGGCGGGATGGGGGCGGACATTTCCTCGAGCCTGATCGGCACGCAGGGCGCGGCAAACCGCATGTCTCGCGGCGCCTACCAGGTCTCCAGCGATGCGGCAGATCGCGCGCTGCGAGCGCTCAGCGAGGGCTCAACCATCGCGGGCAACGTCCGCTCGACCGACTACAGCATGGCGCGCGATCGCTCCGCGGCGCAGGACCGGATCAATGCGTTCAACACCGAGAACGTCAATCAGTCGAAGTATTACAATTCGCAGGCCGGCGTGAACGATTGGCTCAACAACCTGTCCCTGCGCGATCGCCGGTACATGGCGGACAAGGACGCGGCGAACGCTTACCTCGGACGCGGCGCCGAGACTCAGCAATTCTGGGGCAACCTCGGCCGCGGCGTCGGAGATACCGTCTCGGGTGCCTTCGGCACTCCGGGCGGCCCGGTCGATCCCAACAACCCCAACAAAAAGCCGGGCCTCAACGTCAACATGGGGTGGAGTTAAATGCCTGCACCCAAGCGAAAAGATCTCGACGCGGCGCTGCGCCTGGCCGAGCCGAACATCAAGGAAGTCGTGCCGCCCGAGCCGGCGACGAGACTTGTCCAGGCGCCGGAGCTCGGGCCGCGGCAAGTGGCCACCGAGGAGCTTCCGAAGTCGCCGGAGAAAAAGAGCGGCAACCAGGACCAGGGCGATGCCGAGCTGCTTCAAGCGCAAAGCGAAGCGCACGAAAACCGCCGTGCCGCCGCAATTCGCGAGGGGGGCGATCGGATCGGCGCGGCCTTCGCGCAGATGCCGACGCGGGACAAATACTTCCAGCAGCTGCGCGAGGAGGCCTCCCTTCCGGTCGACGAGCTCCTGCAGCGCCGGCGCGCGGCGCAACAGCAGGCGATGGGCGCGGCAACCCTCGCTCACACCAATGCATCGACCGCGGTGCTGGAGCAAAAGCCCGAGCTCGACCGGCAGGCGATGGGGCAGAAGACGCTCGAGGAGAAGCGCAAGCAGGAGAAGGATGCGAAGGACGCCCTGGCGAAGGCCGCCGAACTCGAGCGTCAGGGAAAGCGCGACGAGGCGATGGATTGGTATCACAAGGCGATGGTCGGCCTGGGCTACGCGAAGCTTCGCGAGGGCACGCAGGCGAAAGCCGACGCGCGGCAGGAGAAGACCGACGCGAAAGGCGAAGCGGATCTCCAGAAGCAGCACGAGCACTTGCAAAAGGAAGCCGCCGGCGGAGAGCGGGTTTTCAGTCTGCTCGATCAACTCGATCAGCAGCATGATCCCGAGAAGGGTATCGTCGGGCTCGGGCCCCGCGCGGGGCGAGTCCCTGACGAGGCCTTCGGCGCCGGCCAGACCTATGCGCCTCGCGTCACGGGGGCGCTCACGGGGATTGACCCGAAAGACTTCCAGCGCGCTGCCGAGAACCGCGGTGCCCTCACTCAATTGCGGACGATGACCGAAAAGGCGATGGGCCTGGGCGCCCGCGGAATGTCCTCGCCGCAAATTCAGGAGCTCTACAAGCAGGCCCTTCAAACCTTCCAGAGCGGCTCACCCCAGCAGCAAAAGGCAGCGATCAAAACGCTGCGCGGAATCTGGGACAGCCATTACTCCGAGCTCGAGAACACCTATCCGAAGGCGATCGAGGACATCCGCGCGAACAACCCGAGCGCTTACGGCGGCGCCTTCGCGCGCAAAAAGGCCGGAGGTACCGGCGGCGCGGTGAGCGTCAAAGAGGAGCGGACGCTTGACGACGGCCGCACCATCCAAATGATGAGCGACGGCACGAAGAGGATTAAGCAGTGAGCGAGGACCTGGAAGCGCTCTGGGGCAAAGCCAAGCCAAAGACGGAAAACCTCGATGCGCTCTGGGAGAAAGCCGCGCCGGCGGCGCAGGGTACAGGGTCAGGTCCTGTGCCGGGACAAGCCGGCACGCCGCCGGCGCAGCCTTACGAGGGTAACGCAGTTTCCTCTTATCTGCGCCACCTGGTTCAGGGCGCGACCGGGAATTCGATGCCCCAGCTCTACGGAGCGCTGACCGCGCCGACGCACGTGCTCGACGATCCGCGGCACCCGATCGACAGCTTGGTGAAAGGTTACCGGAGTGAGCGGGACGAAGAGAAGCGGCTGATCAACGCGGATGCGGAGCACAATCCCGTTCCGTCCACCGCCGGCACCCTCACCGGTGCGATCGCGGGCTTCGGAAAACTCGGAGCCGCAACGGGGCTCGCTAAGCTCGGCCGCGGCGTTTCTGGTTTGCGAGGCCTGGCGTTGCGGATGTTAGGGTCCGCCGGCACGGGAGCAATTCAGGGAGGCGTCGGAGCGGCCCAAGCGAGCGATGCAGATCTTTCTCGAGGAGAGGTGGACAAGTACCTGGACCGCCTGAAAGAGGGCGCCGAGCTCGGCGGGGCCCTCGGCGCCGGCGGTCATCTCCTCGGCGAGGGGATCGCCGCGGTCGCCAAGCCTGGAGCTCGAGCTGCACAGCTCGTGTCATCGAAAGCGCAGCAGCTCCTCGCGGAAAACGAAGGCGTCCTCGCCAAGCGCGCCGAGCTCGGCCGCAATTGGGAAGCGGCGAACGAGCAAGCCCAGCGGGGCGCGAAAAATTCCTACTTCCCTCCGGAGCCCGCGCGGCCGCCGATCCTCCCCGAGCCGATCACCCCGGAGAACGCATCCGCGATCGCGGCCGAGCGATTGAGTCAACCCGAGCCGTGGAAGGCGAAGCTACTTGCCTCGGGCCTCAAGGGCGCGACCGTTGGAGGCGGCGTCGGCAAGGTGCTCAGTTCCACGCTCGGCATGCCGCACCTGGCCGCGGCCGGCGCCGGCGTGAGGGCGGTGATGGGGATCGCGAAGGGAATCTCCGAGCTCCCCGAAGCTGCGCGTTTCCAGGCCTTCTCGAGCATGGGCCGATGGGGCAACGCTCTGCACACCGCCGCGAAGGGCGGGCTCAGCCAACTAGCTGCAACGATCGCCGCGATCGGGGAGAAGGACCCGAAGGCGCTCGAGCAGCTGCAGCAGCACTCTGCGCCCGTGGCTTCGAATCCTTGAGGCAGCCGCACTTCTTTTTTTGCCGAATGAATTCGTCGACCAGGTGCTTCGGAAAGTGCTGGGTCGCCAGATTGCGGCGGAGCTGCTTCTCGGTGGTTCGATCGTGCCCGATGACATTCTTCAGCACTTGCAGCCAAAGCATGTCGTAGGGCGAAAAGTCAGCGAGACACTTTGGCCCCGATCGCGGCGCAGGCTTCATCGAAAGAGGTAACGACTGCGATTGGACCTCCCCTCCAACTTTCGTGGAAGGCCTTTTGCGCTGGGCGGAGCTGCGCGTGATGGTCAATCTTCACCTCCAGTAAAAAGGTGTCGCCGCGGTACCCCACCAACAGATCAGGAATCCCCTTCCCTGACAAGGGCCAGACCGATGCGCCAATGGCACGGAGGTTGTCGACGATGCCCTTCTGATTCGCATCAGTTGCCGGATTGTGCCGGGCGAGATAGCGCTTGAACGGTTTCACTCTTCACGAGCTCGAGCAGGTAGTCGCCTTTCACCTTCGCGATCACCCGCCAGTAGAAAAGCACATCCATCGAGCTCGAGCGGACCAGCTTGGGCCCCTTTCCGTCCGTCTCGAGGATTTCAATTTTTTTGTTCCCGAGGTGTCGGTAGAGAAAGCATCTTGCTCGGGTCCACGGGACCGATTGGGGCGTCGCAGTCTTTTCCTCCCAGGAACTCACGGAAAGTCTTCTTTTTCTCTTCGTCCTTCTCAAGCTCGTCGAGAAAGACAAACCACTTCTCGAAGGCCTCCGACCAACTGCCGCCGCGCATCACGAGCTCGCGGCCCTCGGTCTCTCCAGGCGGAGGATTGGTGCGCACTCCGACACCAAAACGAAGCGCCCGCCGCGGGTGCTTGGTGTGGACGAGGATCGCGCCGGCGCCGAAGATCTCCCCCGCGAGCCCGAGCGCCTCGCTTTTAGAAAGGGATGGAATCTTCGTCGTCGCCGGCTTGGGCGGGTCGCTCGGCTCGCTCATCTCTTCGCTCCGGCAATTTCGCGGGGAAGACGATGCTCGCGGTTACCCCGGTGGAGTACCGCTTTTGACCGTCCTTCTCCCATTGGTCGGTGTGGATCTTCCCCTCAACGAAAACCAGGGAGCCTTTCTGCACGCCGCACCTGATCAAAAACTCGCCGACCTTTCCGAAGGCGGTGACGTTCACCCACTCGACTTTCTTTTTCTGCTCGCCATTCGAGGAATACTCCTCCTCGCAGGCCATCGAGAAGCTGACGATCGTCGTGCCCTTCTGGGAGGAGCGGGATTCGGGATCTCTCCCGAGGCGGCCGAGAAGCAGGACCTTGTTCAGGCCTGGCAACTAATACCTCCGTCGTTTTTTCGGCCGCGGGAGGCGGCTCCTCCAAACCTCGTCGACCATGAACACGGTCATCCGTGCCCCGCGAAGCTTAAAGTCTCCCTCGTCCTGAAGGAAATTGAGGAAGCTCCCACACAAGCCACTTTCCCCCACTTCCTCGAGCGCTCGAGCGCACCATGCATCAAATGCATCAGGCTTTTGCTCCTCTGCAGCAGCGGGCAGTGCCTGCGAGCGGACATCGCGCGTCCAGGTCCAGAACTCCGCCGGCGTGAGCTCCACTTCTTCGGCCCGCCCGCCTTCCATCAGCGCCAGCGACGGAGGGAGGGGTAGAGATAGAGGCAGAGGTAGAGAAGGAGGGAGGGATGGAGGCTGCGCGGCCTTCAATGGATCTGCCGAGCCTTTCCTGGGCTTTGTAGGTGTGTGTGGGTGTGCAAGCACCTCCGGGGGATCCGGAAGCCGGCTCGGCGCTTCGCGTGGGTGAATGGGCTGGTCGACCTTGAATTCGGGAATCAAAATGACTCTCCTTTCTCCGGCCCTGTACCGGTTGATTTTCCCGACTCGCTCAAGGTCGGCCAGTAATGTGTTGACGTCGCGCGTCTCGTCGCTCTCGTAAGGCCACACCTCCGCGCGAATTCGCCGCGGGCGGTCCTCAACCTTGCCTTCCCGATCAGCGAGATTCCAAAGGCCAACGAACAGCTTGAAGTGGCTATCCGAGAGGCCTCCAAGGTGCTCATCGCTAAACACTCCCGGGCGGACGATCCGGCTTCGCATTTCCCCTCCTCCATTTTTCAGCGTCCGGACAGCGGACGAAATGCACAACGAAACGGCAGCTCAATTCGAGGGTCGACTTCAAAACGTGGGAGACGTGGACGGCGAGGGGCGGGGTCATCGGATCCACGCCGCGGCAGATCAGGACCAGGTTGCCCTTGTCGTCGGGGATCGCATCGATCAGAACGCTCTTGCCCTTTTCGGTGAGGGCCCAAATGCCTTCCGCTCCGCAGCTCCTACAAGAGCTCACGGGGGGGGAGCTCCGGAACCGAGGAGCGGAGGCATCGGGCGTCCTTCGTAGGCGGCTTTAACGGCCGGCAGCGCGTGCTGACCCACCGTTCCCCCGGTGGGGAGGACGATATGGGCTAGGAAGGCCTCCTCGAACGTTTCCACGCCGTTTTCGATGGAGACCAGCTTCGCCTTGATCGTCAGCAACAAGGCCCGCCAGCGTTCGCGCATTCGCCGGTCGAATTGATCCTGGGTCCTGAACTTCTGGCGATCTGGAAGCGGGATGGTCATCTGCACCCGCGTCCCGCGGACGTCGAAAACGATGAGGGCACGCCCGGGCTCCATCCCGGATCCGAAGCGGGTGGCACCGTGCTTCACCACTAGCGTCTCGATTTCGGCGCGCGACTGCGCGACCGGAACCGGCGTGCCCTCGGCGTAGATCTTACTCATGGGTCCACCGGAGCGCCGTTCGCGTCCCAGCCTTTGAACATCGGGGAAAGGTCCTGCCAGATCTGCGCCGCCATGTTTTCGCAAATCCGCGAGATGAACCTCGCGGGCTCGAGCATCGAAGGAAGCGCGAGGACTTCGTGCGATTCGACCTTCCGGAAGAGCACCGTTTTTTGGAGCACGGTGTTGACCACGCAGACCATGATCACCTCTGCCTGGGGGTATTGGAGCGTGAACCAACGGAAGCCCAACGGCAGCAGGTGCAGCCCATCCTGCATGAAACTCAGCGAGGGAATTTCAGAGGGCGGCGACATACAACCTTCATCAAACCTTCATCAGCTGCGCGTGCCGAACCGTGCCGTTTCGCGCCTTTCCGAGCGGTCGACGTCGGAGATTTCGCGGCCGAGTTTTCGGGTAAGCAGCGGAATCTCGAAACGTTTTCCGGATCGTGCCCTCGGGCTCATAACCCGAAGGTCGCTGGTTCAAATCCAGCCCCCGCAACTGGAGAATGATGATGAAATTCACAGCCCTAGCCTCCTTTCGTCGATCACCGGTTTTCCCTGACCTTCATCAAACCTTCATCGTGCCGTCCGCCGCGGTCCTGCATCGCCTTCTGGGCGTCCTCCCGGAGGATGTTGTAGCGGCGGAAAACCCGCTCGGTGCGGTGCCCGGAGGCGCTCATCACGACCTTGTAGCTGTGCCCTTCATCGACTCGGTTGGTGACGAAGGAACGGCGCAGATCGTGAAACCAGGCGCCTTCAAAGCCAGCCAGGCGCATCACATCGGCGCGGGCCTTGTTGAGGTTCTGGTAGGGCCGCCCGGTGCGGCGGTTGGCGAACAGGAAGCCGGTGCGCTGAAGGGGGGTCGGGACGGCCTTCATTGCCTGGATGCTCCGCGGGGTGAGGAACACCTTCCGAGGCCGCATCTGACCTTTGGTGTCGCGGCGATAGAGGGTGATCGCCCACTCCTTCCGGTCGAGACGGTCTTCTTGCAGGTGCGTCACCTCGCGGAGCGTGAGGCCACAATCGAACGCCAGGACGAAGAGCGCCTCGAGGTAGGGGCAGGCGTTGTGCGCCCTCGAGCCCTTTCGGACCAGATGCCGCTTGCCGAATTTTCGGTCGCGGGAGAGGTACGCGCGGATCGCCGGGAGGACTTTGCCGGCGAAATCCTCCTCGGAGATGACGGTGCTCCGGGTGTTGTCGGCGTTGAGCAGTACATCCTTCCAGCCAGGTGCGCCTTCGGAAATTGGACTGCGAGGAATGAGCTCACTTGCGACGGAGAAATTTATGAGGCGACGTAGCAGCTCGATTTCACGGTCGAGTTGCGCGCTGGTGGGGGGGGTACCTTGCCGGGTGAGCTCCCCCACCTTTTTTTCAGCTCGAGCGAGCCGGTACTCCCGAAGATCGACGAGCCCAAGCGAAAGCACCTCGCGCATGCCCAGGTGCCGCGAGAGATGTTTCCAGCGCCCCTGGTCGGTGACTTTCGACGGATAGTCGCCCTTGAGCCGCCGGTAGAGCTCCCAGCAGTCGAGGCCCTTCACCTTCGAGGAGGCCTTCCGGTTCAGCTTGCCCGCGCCGCCGAGCGAAATCTGCTGAGAGAGCCACTCCTGCGCCGCTCGCTGATCGACGAAGCCGCGCGCCTGAAGGAGCTTCGGCTCCCCCGAGAGCAAACGGATTCGCCCGTTGATGTACCAACGCACTTCGCCCCTGGCCTTGTAAGGCTTGATCACCATGTGCTTCCCTCCTTCTCATGCTCGAGTCTCTAAACGATCGCGGCGTCGAGCTCTGAGAGGCGGAAGCGCAGGTTGCGACCCAGCTTGTGAGCTTTGATCGAACCGCGAGCCACGCGCTCGCGCAGAGCCTCGACTGGATCTTTGCAATCGATCCCGAGGTACTCCGCGGCCTCGCGCGTGCCCAGCCACGCATCCTGCTTGCGTTTTTCTTTCGTGTGCATTTCGGCTTCCCCTTTTCTGACGGCCGGCGACTCTCATGCCGTCGGGGGAAAAAATGCAACGAAAAATTTTCCTGAAAGTTTTCACCACTACTCCTTGGGACGGGGAGGTTTGCCTACCCCAACAGAACGCGCAGCGAGCATCAGGACGAGCTCGAAGTCGGAAAGCCGATGCTCCCTCCGCAAGGGCTCGAGCTGCTCGTCGTGCTCCTCGAGCCACTCCTCGAGGCGGACTCCGATCGTGAGAAAGAGATTGGCGATATCGGTGATCGAGGCTTCGCGATCCTTCTCGAGCTTGCGGATTGCGGCATCGAGCTCCTTCGGCACTTTGGCGGAGAGGGCCTCGGTCTTTTTCTGTCGGCGGAACAGGCTCACAGGTGGGTCTCACTCTCCCCAGAAATTTCTGGGGAATGCCGAAGAAATTTTGCTGTCTGGGAGGCGTGCTACCGTCTCGCGTCGTACTCGTCGACGAACGCCTGCAGGATGTTCCGGACCAATTCCGCTCGGCTTACCTTTTCCATTTTCGCAATCCGGGTCAGCCCCTGTTTGAGGCTCGCCGGATATCGCAGGTTGACCGCGACTATCTTCTCCTCGGCGCGCAGCTTCCTGCTCAACACTTGCTTGAGAAAATCGCTGCTCATCGCTTCCCTCCTCGGTAGCACCTGGTCCGACATAGGCACGCCTTTCTTTGGACGCAACTGTTTTCACGCCACACAGACTAGCACCGCTGTACGGTGCTTGCAACTAGCACCACTTCACGCTAGTCTGATCGGCACCTGGGGAGTCGTTCCCCGGGCAAACGAAAGGGAAGCGAATGCAACTGATCTCAGTCGCAAAGAGGAAACGCATGGGCAGGATTGAAATCCCGTCCACGCTGACCCCCGCCCAGGCGGAGGCGCGTAAGACGAAAATCACCGGCTCGAGGATCGCCGCGATCGCGGGCGAGGATCCGTGGATGAGCCCGCACGACGTCTATCTCGAGATGGTCGAGGGGCAGCGAAAGGAAGACAACGTCCACATGGTTCGAGGCCGGCTGTTCGAAGAGCCGATCGCGAAGCTGTGGGCCTGGGAGAATGAGGCGGAGCTCACGAAGCCGAATGACATCATCTTGAGTCAGCGGCATCCGGTCCTCGGCTGCAATCCCGACTTCTTCGCGCGCCGCAAAATCGGCGACCTGGTGGACCTGTCGATCAAGTCGCCAGGGAAATTCGGTCACCTTCGGTACGGTGAGGACGGCAGCCCCGACATGCCGCGGATGAACTACATCCAAGTCCAGTGGGAGCTGATTCCCCTGATCGAGCTCGGGATCCTCAACCGCGGCCTGCTCGTCGCCCACGTCGACGGGGAAAACCGCGAGTTTCCGATCGAGCCGAACGAGGTGATCCAGGGCTACCTACTCGAGCTCGGCGAGCGCTTCATGGTCGACCACGTGCTCAAGCGCGTGCCGCCGCAGCTGACCGGAACCGGCCAGGAAGACCTTTGGCTCGCGCAGCGCTACCCCAAGGCGAGCGAGACGAAAAACTTCGTGCCGGCCACGCCGGAAATCGAAGGCTGGGCAGCGCAGGCTCGAGCTGGTCGGATTCAAATCGCCGAAGGGACGGTGCTGAAGAAGGAGGCCGATGCCAACCTGAAGGCCTTCATCGGTGAGGGATACGGCGTCTCGGGGCAGGGCTGGCAGGCGTGCTACTTCAACGCGCCGACGATGTCCTGGAAGAAGGCCTACGAGGAGCTCTCCAAGCACGTCGACTCCGCGATCGGCGCGGAGATCGCCCGCAAGCACGTGGGCAGCTGCCGGAAATTCAAGCCGACCTTCGCCGGCGTGGAAGGAGACGACCAATGAGACGCCTCTGGTTTCTCCTATTGCTCTGTGGGGCACCGTCTTCGCGTCGTTCAAGGGGCAGGTGAAGCTCGACTGCCGCTCGGTGGCGACGGACATCGGGATTGCCCGCGACATCCTGCTCGCTTCCGGCAATGTTTGGAACGCGCAGGCCTTCGCGGCGATCTACCGGGACACCAACGTCGTCGTCGTCGATGCGGATAAGTGGATCGTCGACGACGTGTTTGTCGAGGGCCAGGCCGTCGCCGGCGACATCGCGGTGCATCGACCTGGTCGGACGCTGCTTCACGAAATGCTCCACGTGCTCGAGGGCAGGGACAACAACGAGCACAGCGGGTGGCAGGAGCGCGGCTGGTGGAAGATCGGCATCGATGAGGAATTCCGCATCAAGAGCATCGAAGTGTACGACGTGGTTTGGCTGTGGAACCGGCAGCATGGAGGTGGCAAATGAATCAGCAAACGCAAGCGGTCGAACGAGAAAACGGCGCGATCGTGAGGATGCCGGAGAAACAGCTGACCTGGGACTTCACCCCAGAGCAGCGGCGGATGATCTCCAATATGTTCCTCAACGGCGCCACCGAGCTCGAGGCGCAAGTGCTGATGGAGATCGCCCGGGCGCGGAGGCTCAATCCGCTGCTTCGGCAGATCCACTTCGTCAAGCGGTGGGACTCCGAGCGGTGGGATGCTGTCAACCGGAAGAGGGGCTGCTACGTGTGGAGCGCCCAGGTCGCGATCGACGGCCTGCGCGCCCTCGCCGAGCGCAGCGGCACCTACGACGGTCAGGACGAGCCCGATTACATCTATGACGAGGAAGGCAAGCTCGAGCTCGTCAAGGTGCGCATCTACCGCAAGGGGATCTCCCGCCCCTTCGTGGGGATCGCTCACTGGCGCGAATTCGTCCAATACGCCAAGAAGGGCGAGGAGTGGGTCGTCAATTCCTTCTGGAAGCGGATGCCCCACGTGATGCTCTCCAAGTGCGCCGAGGCGCTCGGCATCCGCAAGGGCTTCCCCGACGACACCAGCGGCCTCTACATCCCCGAGGAGATGGGAAGCGAGGAAACCCTCCTGCAGCAAGGGCCCGCGGAAGAGACGCCGGCGCCGGCGACCGGCTCGAATCAGCAAACCGGCCCGGCGAAACTCCCCGAGGGAAAGAGCAAGCTCGAGCGCGACCTCGAAGCCTCCCTTGCCGCTCGGGCGAAAGGCGCGAAGGTCAACAAGGAGCGGCCGGAAAAGGAGAAGCCGGCGCTGCGCCAGGTGGCCAGGGAAGCCCCCGAGGGCCACGATGAACCACCTCCGCATACGGAGGCTGACGAACCACCTTCGGGCAAGTAAAGTATCTCGGCGCTAGTGAGGGGAACACGGCTTCCCTCTGTGCCTCCCCCTCGCGAACGATCCAGGCTGAGCGGCCCCATCCTCTGCGCCAAACCTGCCGCAAGGTGGGGTGGGCCGCACCTTTTGATTTCTGCGCAACTTGGGGCATCCTTGACCCTACCTCCCGGCAAGGAGCCTTCCATTGCGCTACGTCTGTCTCGCTGCCCTTTTGTTGGGTTTCTCTGTCCAGGCCGCGCCGTCCTTCGGCGAGAACCAGGTCCTCTCCCGCGCGGCACCCTCCGGCACAGCGGTAGGGGTCGCCATCTCCGATGTCATCGCGGTCCAGGTGGAGATCTGCGCCGCGGCCGGCCAGACCCTGTCGGGGGGCGGTTTCCTTCGCGCCTGGGTCTACCTCAACAGTCAGCCCGGCGCGGTCGGCGCGGGGTGGGTGCGGGTGAAGGATCTGGATCTCACCTTGGCCTGGCCCTCCGGAGAAGCGGTGAAGCAGTGCCAGCTGTTCTGGCCGGTCACCAGTTACTTTCGCAGTTACCGCCTAATTCTCTGGGCGACTGATTCGGTGACCGTGAGCGCGGGAACCACGGTCGACATGCTGATCACCACGTTCACCACGACGGGAGTCTAGCGATGCGCTTCGCGCTCTCCCTGCTCGCGCTGCTTTTCGGTTGGACGGCGCTCGCGCACGACACCACGAACTGCGCTTATCCCTCGAGCAATTGCAGCGTCGGCAACCTGAGCTTGATGCCGAACGGGTTTATCAGCATCCCCAACAGCGGGACCAGCAAGCAGATCTGCTTCGATCCTCCGGTCTGCGGCAACAACCTGATGTGGAACAGCAGCACTTCGCGGCTGATGAGCTCCGCCAACATGGAGCTTCAGGGCACCGTTTCGATCAACGGCAATATCAACCTCAATTCCAGCGGCGTATTGGTGCAACAAATCAACGGACTTCCCCTCACCATCAAGGGGAGCCAGGCGGATGGCGCGACCTCGGTCAACATCATCCAGGACGGCAGCAACACCTACGCCACCGCCGGCGCGAAGCTCGTTTCGTGGCGCAACAACACCGTCGAGAACGCCTCTCTCACTTTCGACGGCTACCTCGCGAGCATCACCCCGCATCGGCTCGGAAGCTTCTACATCAATGCCGCGCTGGCGGCCGGCGCCACGGTTTACGGGGCCTATATTCTCCCCGCGCGAGCGTTCACCGCGCAGGCGGTTACCTTCCGCGTTTCCACGGCGAGCGGCGGCGGTGCTGGTACCTCCGTCTTTCGGGTGAGCGATGGCACGAACAACTGCGACTTTGCGGTCAACTGCACGGCCACCAACACCGGAAACCAGAACGTCCGGCAGGCGACCACCGCCGGCGTCTGCACCTTCGCCGCCAACGCTTCGCTCACCTTTTCCTCGAACGCGAGCACCTGCACCACGACGCAACCGACGATCTTGGGCACGGCTCACGTCGAGGGTAAGTGGCAGTGAAAGGAGGGAAGCATGCACCGATTCATCATTGGCGGGACCCTGGTAGTGGCAGCGGCGATCGGCGCCCTGGCGCAGTCCCAAGTCGCGGAGCGGAAAGTCTCTCGCGCGACGTTGTCTGTTCACGGCGATCGCCTCTACCTCGAGGTGTGCGGGGTGGTCAGCGGCCGCGGGGGTTGCGAGGACGCCATCGAGCTCAAAGGAGCCGACAAGGTCGCGGCACAGAAGTTTCTGGCGCAAGCCGCGGCGCCGATCTGGGCGAAGCACAAGTGAATTTTCAACCCGAGCTCATCACGTTCGCGGCCGGCTTCGTGGCGCAGCTCGGAGCGATCCTCCGCGCGTACATGAAGCGGAAGAAGGACGCAGGGAAAAAGCACCAAGAAGTGATGAAGCGACTGGATCAAATCGTCGATCGACAGGTGCGCAGCGACCGGCGCCAGGGCGATTTCGAGATTCGACTCCAGGCCCTCGAGGAGAAGTACAAGGAGGCGAAGGTCGGCGTGACCATCGTTCCCGAAAACACACCCGAAGTCGAAGAGTCGCGGCAGCGGGTAAAAGCAATCACCGGCGAATTTCCGGCCGCCAAGAAAAAGAACTCCTGATGTCGACCGACGATGCGCTCAACGACCTGCAGTCAGCGCTCGAGCGCATCAAGGCGGTATTGCCGGAACGGATCGGCCAGTGGGTCTCCGAGCTCGTCGCGGCCCACCTGGTGACGAAGGTCAACCTGTTCACCCTCGCCGCGGTGATGGACCGGGAGAGCAACGGGGCGAGCCCGCACCTCCACGGCGCCGATGGCCACGGCAAAGGGCTAATGCAGATTGACGACCGGTATCACAAGAGCTTCTGTCAGGCGCAATTCGATACCGGCGCGCTCCTCGTCTACGACGCGGGTTTCAACACACTGTACGGCTCCTATCTCCTTCGCCGGAACCTGGAGGGCGCCGGCGGTGACTATCCCACGGCGATCGCCGGGTACAATTGCGGCCTGTCGCGGGCAAAGCTGACGGCCCGGATGGCGGACGCGGCGCTCAAGATCAAAGTCCTGGACCAGGTGACCGAAGGCCGCAACTACGTCAGCGATGTCCTCCGCCGGCAAGCCCAATTCGAGAAGGAGTAGCAAATGAACCCGCTAGTCACTTTGATCGTCCCACTCTTCAAGCGGTGGACCGTCGTGCTGGTCACCGGCATCGTCGTGGCGTTCAACAAGAAACTCGGCCTCAACCTGGATCCCACCGAGATCGCCGGCTTCATCGTTGCGCCGGTCATCTACCTGGTGACCGATGCATGGAAGGCGATCGCCGACAAGCACCTCCAGGCGGCCAAACTGATCAACACCGGGGCGGATGCCGTCGCCCAGCTGACCGGACTCGCCGGTAACAAGCCATGAAGCAGAAAATCTCCGTCCTGGTGCTGATTGCGGCGCTTCTGGCGCCATCTCTCGCGGCCGCGGCTGATGAAGTAGTCAAGCCGGCGCCGCCCGATCCGATCGTCGTGGGGGTGAGCCGCGGCAGCATCACCACGGTGGAGGGAAAGTCCCTCGATGTGACGGGCGGCGCCTACCTCAACGAGACTGCAGCTCTCAATGTTGCACGTGAAACAAAGGCGATTCAGCTGGTCAATGATGATCTGCGCGTGAAGGTCGCCCTCTACTGTCTCGCTGGCCTTTTGGGCGGCGGCCTAATTGGGTTCGGCGTCGCCCGCCTCACCAAGCACTAGCTACTGACTGCAGACGCTCGAGCCGAGAGCCGGGCCCTGACCACAAACGCTCGAGCCCAGGGCCGGGCCCGTCCCGCCGACCACCAGCTCGAGCTCCCCACCGATCAGAGTCTTCAGCGTCTCTCTGCGGACTTGCAGCTTCCGTTTCATTGCGTCCTCCCTCTGTCCTCCGAGCAACACCTCAGAGGTTACGGACGGCATAGGACGGCACGCGCGCAATGTCAACCGCCGGACGATTTCTCCCGGAGCTTGCGCTCGGCATCCGCTTTCCCGCAGCTGTAGCCGATCGAAAACCAGAGGCCGCTCGAGACGACCAGCAGCATGATCCAGATTGTCGTCCACCAGGTCATTGGAGCTTGATCGGCGGATAGTGCTCCTCGAGGAAGGCTCGCACCTGGTCGTCTTTCACCTCGAGATAACCGCCGAGGCCCGGGAAGCCCCCGCAAAGGTTCTGCTTGAACATGAACCATTGAGCCAGAAGGCGGACCTTGAGCGGGTAGCGCGTGCGGCTGTACCGGCGCGCCTCGCGCAGCATCAATCGGCGCTTCCAGCGGCTGCCGAACCAGGCCTTGTGAATTCCCGTGCGCAATGCGCGCAGCTTCCCGCGGCAATAGGCCACCCATCGCGGCAACGGCACGGTCACCCCGAAGAGCGCGCCCAAGGTTTCCTTCATTTCGGCGGCCGCGGCCTGCTTGGCGAGCAGCTCCACTTCCGCGGTCAGGAAGGGAATGCCCTTGTACGACTCGCCGAAATCGAACCGGGATTCCCTCTCGGCGCGGATCTTCGACATGAAGGGCACCAGGTCGCCGAGGTGCGCGCAATCGAAGCCGAACCACCAGACGTCTTTCGGCTCACCTCGTTTCGGGACGTGGCAGATCGGCGAATCGTCGTGACAACCGCCGGCGAAGGTCAGGCTGCCATGCACCTCGGCCTCGACGTCGTCGTAACCCTTCCCATACCAGGGATGCATGGCCGGCACTCCCACGTAGCCGCAGAGGTTTCCGCAACTGTCATTGCGAACAATCAGGCAGGGAAATTGGTGGCTGCGCCACTCGACGCGATCCGGCTCGGTTTGCCAGGGACCCTCGCCCCACATCGACTTGTCGTAAGTCCGCTCCTTCATGCTCCCTCCAGGTCCTTGAAAAGGCCGAACAGCCGGCCTCGAGTTTCGTGGGACTTTTGATCGATCGCGACCGCATCCTTGAAGTCGGTCACCATTCCCTTGTCGCACTCGAGCCGAACAAAAGGAACGGTGTAGAGGCGCGCCCAACTCGGTGTTTCGAGAACGGAGAGGATCGCCTCGAGGGAATCCGGCTGGTCTTTCACCTCGCCTTCGAAGGGCTTCTTGAGCGAGCCCGAAGGATTGGGCCGCGAAACCGAATAGGCTTCGGTCACTCGCAGGTATGCGAAGGCCTTCGTCGTCTTCAGAGCATCCCGAATCAGATGATTGGCGATCCGGACGTCGTCGAGGTGAAAGGGCTCCCCGCGCATGGCATTGCAGAAATGATGGATCTGTCGGTCGCGCGAGAGCCCCATTCGATCGCCGGCCTGCTTAAGCTCATTCCACGTCTCGTCGAACTTCTCTTTCCCGATGATGTAGTGACGGATCATCGCGGCGCGGGCCTGGTCGCTGAAAAGGAGCGGGATCACGATGCAGCTCGGCGCGTCGAGATCCTCCTCGTCGTGCCTGGGCCGCATCTCGAAGTCGTAGGCGCGATGGTTCTTGCGGTTGACGAAACCATAGACGTCCTTCGTTTTGGCCAGCACGTAGACCAACGGGACGAGCTCTCCATCTCGGAGCAGCTTCGCCTTCGCATGCTCCACGACGCTGTTTTGCCAGGCCTTCAGGCCTTCATCGGTCTCACCGGCCGGATAGGATTCGCTCACAGCCAGGTCTCCACCAGAAGCGGATCATCGCCCTCCGCCGGCAAGAGCCGAGCGAGACCGAGCGGGATGAGCTCGCGGGCTTTGGTCAGCGTTTCGATTCGCTGCGGGCCCGCCGGCAGCACGGAGATCCCGTCTTTGATGATCCGGTGTTGCTGCACGAAGTAGCCGGGATCGCCGTGGAAGGCGGCATCCTCGAGGCCTCGATCGGCGTGCCGATAAATCGCCCAGATTGTCAGCTGAGCATTTTTCATGCTGAACCTCCTGGCCAGGCCTTTCCTGAGCTCCTTGAGCTCGCGGGTAGTGGTCTGCAGCACTTTTACCAACGCGGAGCGCATGCCCTCCGGCATGTCGTCGTTGTAAATCTCCGCCTGAATCGTGTTCAGGGCCGCCTTGCCGGAGGCCGCGGTCAATTCATGCTGAGCGGCGACGAGCTCGCGGGTCCGCACCTCGAGGCGGACGGCCAAGCTTCGGTTGGTCGTCTCCTGCTTTTCGATCAGCGCGAGCGCATCGCGGCTGATCGAATGGGCGCGCTCGAGCTCGGCGACGAGCCAAGGGAGGTGCTTTTTCACGAGCTCGGAGAGCGCGTAGTTATTGGCCTTCCCTACGCCGGTGATGACGGCAGGGTCCTGGGCGAGCTCGAGCACCTTGGCGGCCGTCCGCTTTTCGTCGGGGAGGACCACCGGGACCTTGTATTCCATCACGCACCTTCCCGCGCGAGCAGCTCTTGGATCGCCGCGCGGATGAATCCGGAAGCGCCACGCGCGCCGGCGTGTTTTCTCACTCGCTTCGCCATTGACTCGGGAAGGCTGAGCGAAAACTCATGGTTCGGCTCGCTTCGCTGGGTCAGCCGGGGCGCGGGAGGAAGGCCTCGCTGATCCCGTTTATAGCAACGCGCGCACAGGCCTTTCGCGCTTCCGTCTTTCCCGGGTTGATGGGGTTTGCCGCAAACCTTGCACTTGTGGAGTTTCACGCACCATTCCCCTTCTGGCCCTTCTGGGCCGCTTTGTCTGCGTACATTGCGGCATCGGCGGCCGCCAGCAAGTCATGCGCCGTTTCCGCTGCTAGCCGAGTCGCGGCGCCGATCGCCACTTCGATCGGCCGCGTGTTCCCTAGGTTCATTTGACGCAGGCGAGCTCGCATCCGTTCCACCATCCGCTCGGCCCCGTTAAGGCCCGTGGCTGGCAATAGGACGACAAACTCGTCTCCCCCGGTGCGGCAAGCGATATCGGCCTGGCGCACCGACTCAGAGAGAAAGGCGCCCACCCAGCGGATGGCATTGTCGCCGGCTGGATGGCCGGCCGAGTCGTTGATCGCCTTCAAGTCGTTGACGTCGACCAGGACGAGCGAAACGTGCGAGCCGTCGCGATCGCAGCGGTCGATTTCTTGCCGCAAACGGTCCTCGAAGTATCGGCGATTGAAAAGGCCGGTGAGTAGATCTCTCTGTGCCTCCCGGCGCAGATCGTCCCGCTCGGCCGCAAGCCGCTCGAAGGCCTTCGCCCACTCCTCGGTCTTTCGCCGGAGCAGATCATTTTCGCTACGCAAGTGGGTCAACTCGGATTCGAGCACGGGGGGCGCGGGGGGCTTCTGCAACTCTTCCATGTGTGCTGGCCTCTCTCCTCCGGGAACGATTCCCAAGGTTTCGCGAGGATAGACACAAAGCCAGGGTGCGAGTCAAGGAATGCAGGGAACTCGGGCTTTACTTTCGACCCAGGTCGCGGAAGACGTCGCGGCATTGCCGCTCGAGCACGAGGCAGATCAGCACGTAGCAGGTCGCAAAGCCGAGGCCGAAGGCGATGAGCAGATCGATGGTGTCCATAGGTTCCCTTTCGTGCCCAGGAACGATTCCCGGGATTGGAGCGAGCGCTCCGGGATTGGGACGAGACGAGCTCGCCCCGCACCCGCAATGCTCTACCCTTCGGACGTCGCGGGCTTGGTGCCCAGGATGTGATCGGAGGCCTTCGCGGCGGCCGAACCAGCCTTCACAATCCAGTCCGGCTCACTCTTGAGCTTGGCAGACCAGTGAGCGATGTACGCGGCCGAATTGTCGATCGTCCGATTGATGATCCCGGTATGGCCGCAGAGGAAGGCCGCCCCGCACTCGGCGATCAACTCCTCCAAGCTGTAATCGTGCGAGCCGAAGTGGATCGGATCCGTGACACCCTTCCGAGCGAGCCGATCCTTGTGCCCCGTGCTGTGGGTCATCTCGTGGAAGAGCGTGGAATAGAACGACTCTGGCGATTCGAAGGAGTCGGCCGCCGGCATGATGATCCGGTCTTCGGACGGGCTGTAGGCGGCCTTTTCGCGGGTAAAGTCGTACCGCGGGGCCATTGGGTAGCCAGCGACTACCTTTTCGCAGGCTTCGATCTTGTTGAACGGCACGGCCGCCGAGCTCGGCACCTCGAGGCGATCGCACTGCAGCGCGTTAAAAACGGTGTAGTAGCGCAGGACAAAGCGATCGCGGTCGCCTTCGGGTGCGCTTTCGTTCTGGTAGCGCTTCCAGAAGATGATCGGCGTGCCCTTCTCACCCTTGCGGACCTGGCCGCCCTTCTCCTCGGCTTGCTTGTAGGTGACCCAATAAGGGGACGAAAAGCGCATCGCAGAGAGCAAAAAGACGTTTACGCCGCGGTAGGTGTGGCCGCTCGCAAGGTTTTGCGGCGCCTCGGTTGCCCAGGGCATGCGCCAAGGGACGAGGCCCCTTTTGAGGTGCTCAAGAATTCGCTCGGTGATGATCTCGTACACGTTTGGCATGGGGTATTCCTCTGTGAGAAGTGGGAACGATTCCCGCTTGAAGCGTTGAGCGCTCCGAGGAAGCGACCAGCCAGCGCTGATCGCCTCGCTCGCAACGTTCAGGCGTCGGGTGTGACTAGGCCGCTTCCCTCGCAGAGCTCGCAAGGTAGGGGCGGATACTGGATGCAGCGGCCCTCATCGCAGGGGCAAGAGCTCCCAGCGCTGCAGCCCGAATCGATGCGACCTTTACCGCCACACTCGGGGCAAGTGAGCAGCTCGCCGGTTGCCATCGCCTCGAGCAGCCGCTTTTTCAGGCCGATCAGGGTTTGAGCAGTCCAAGACTTCATTGGCCACCCCACGCCCAAGCGATGAACCAGAAAACAGCCGCGGCAGAGACCCAATCGAGCGCGTGCATCGCTAGGCCGCTTTCCGAAGGTTAGACGCGACGCTGACCGGCTCCAAGCCTTCGGCCTCGCAAGCCATGAACAGGCACGACTTACAGAAGCACACTTCCTCGTGAGTCATCCAATCGATCAGCGCACGGTTGAGGCTGACTTGCTTCGCTGCAGCTGCGACGAATTGCTTGACGTTTCCTCGGTACATTTTCGACTCCCTTTGCTCTCGGGAACGATTCCCGATTGCCTAACTATAGAGCAAAAGATAGACCAGTCAATAGGCTTTTGTCTATATAGTGGATCCGAAGTGTTAGAGGGGAAACGGGTGGGTCATCCGTTGTCGCCGAGTCAATATAGACGACCTACCTAGTAACTTGTCTAGACTCGAATTCGGAAGCGTGGTAGGAGGAGCGCCCCTAATCCAGAAAAACTTCGGCCCCCCGTTTTCTACTGGTGAGCGGTGAAGCCTGAGTGAGGGACCTGGGTCTCCGCGCGTGAGCGGCGGAAGGGAAGTGCTGTACAAGTAGAGTGTAGATAGAGTGAAGCCGTCAAGGCCTGGTGGATGCTGGTGGTCGCCCAGCTGTTAAAATGTTCGTCCCCTGACTCCCTCGGAAAAGGCTGCGTTGACGGCGGCTCTCGATGCCGAGCCACGCTCGGCTTCAGAGCAGAGAAGCGATCCGCTGACCGTGGAAGCTTGCGTCCGGCAGTGGTGGGAAACTGAGAAGCTTGTCGCCGGTTGGTGTCGCGTCGCAACGCAAGCGTTGCTCGGCTCTTATACGAGGTACGCACAAAGCCATTGCCTTCCGGTTCCTTCTCTCTCTCGCTTCGGTCGCTACCTCTCAGCGCTGGGCCTTCCTCGAGGGAAGGCCTCGCGTGCATGGTGGGGAGTGAACGCAGAGAGCCGTGCTCGGCTGGGGGTGGGGGTGGGGGGCCATCAATTCCCTACCCGGCCTCAGAAAGCGCGCGGTCCCTGATTCAACCGATTGACCCCCTCTGGATGTGGTATAGACACTTCCAGGGAAGCTGTGTTGACTCCGTTTCAGAGACTGCTCTGGAGGTGCTACGCGACGGCGAAACGCCGACGCGTCTCTGACCCACTCCTCGAGCAGCTCCGCCTGCTCACACCCGCCTATAGAAAACCGCGGGGCCCGAATTTTCCGCGCCTCGAGCTCGCCCGCCACCTCCGCCCCGACTTCGAGCTCCGTTGGCGAAGGGCCCCCGAGCTCGACGTAAAAATCCCGAGCGGTACGCTGCAGGCCTATGTCCCCGAAAAACCGCCGCGGCGCGGCGTCCGACTGGAGTGGCGGGAGGTGGGAGGGCGCAAAACACCAGCCGCGAAAAATTCGCGCCTGCGCCCCGCGCGGCCCCCCACGCTTCCGAATCGTAAAAGTCGACCCGGACGGCACGGTCACCTTTTCGCTCGAGCCGGCCGATGACCGTGCAGCAACTTCAAAACCTCGTCGTCTTCTGCATTCTGATGGAACACGACGGCGGGGTCGTCGGTAAGGATCCGCGCTACATCCTCGAAAAATTCCGGCGCTGCTTCCCTTCCGAATGGGACGAAGCCCCGATGCTTCATCCCACCTTGCGCCCGCTGCTCGAGCAGTGGATGCGCAAGTTTGGAAAAATGGCCGAGGCCCTCGCCCGCTTCGAGGGTGACTCTCCCGACGACGGATGGGTCGAGGTGGATTGCTCGGGAATGAACGTTGAGGCTGTTCGCGCAACGTTTGATGCGTTGCCGGGCGCTGGACCTGGCAGCTTCAAAGAGGAGAACGGGCGTTGCTTCGTTCGGGCCGGATTCCCTGCTTTCGCCGGCATCCGCCAGGGCTATGTGAAGGAGCTCAAGAAAGGAACTTGAATGGTCGGTCTTTACCTCGCGTACTTCTGCCTCCTCGGCTTTTCCATCTTCCAGGTCCTGCTCAACCGCAATTTCCAAAAGCGCATCCGTAATCTCGAGCAACGCCTCTTCAAAGACGTTTACAGCTCCCCGTCGATCGTTTCCCCGTTTTGGCAGCGGCCGCCGAGAAGCCGATGATCAAGGCCTCGATTCGCGACTTCGAGACCGGGAGGCGGACCCTCGTCATCTTCGGGCTCTCCGACTTGAACCTTCAAAAGCTGAAGGAGGGGCTCCCCATCCTGGTGAAGGGCGCGGAGCTCAACCTGGACCACGACGTTTTGATTCTCTGGGGTAAGACCGAGCAGGCCATCGCCCTCGAGCTCGCCAAGATGTTTCCCGACTGCCCTTTCCCGTCATGACCGAGCCGAGGACCACCCTCTTCGAGACGAATCCTCCCTTCTGCCCCGGATGCGAGTCCAAGCTTGACGGCGCCACCGCGGTCGAGGGCGACGTGGTCCCGGAGCCGGGCGATGTGACGATCTGCCTCTACTGCCGCGAATTCCTCCAATACAACCCCGAGATGCGCCTCAAGGTCCTCTCCCACGACGAATTCCTCGCCCTTCACGAGGACAATCAGATCGCGCTGCTCCGGGTGAAGCTGCGGATCGAAGAGATGAACAGAGGAGGCTACGGCTTTCCCGACAAGAGGAAACGCAAATGAGCAAAAAAGTCGAAGTCGAAAAATTGGGGCCGGGCACCTTCCCGGAAGACGTGGATTACTACGAGGCTCATCCGGAAGGCTTCCACGTCTATTCCTGGTGCCCGACCCCAGATGGAACCGGCCCGGCGGAGCAGGTTCACCTCCACATCGCGCTCGCCTTCGGCCGAGTCATCGTCCGCTTCAAGGGCCCGGATACGCTCTCGGCGCTGATCGACGCCCTGGTCGACCACCGCAAGGATGTTTGGGGCAAATGAGCGGCCGCTGGACCCACAACAGCTGCGAGCCTTGCTGGAAGAAGGCCTGCGGCGACCGCCCCCCGGTGAAGGTCACCCATCCCGAAGAGGAGAAGTGCTGCTATTGCGGAAAGAAAAACCGGGATGGCATTTTCGTCCGCGAGGACCCGAACAGCTCCGAGGTGAGTTGCAAGGGCGAGCACCCGTGGAATGACTGATGACCTGTAACGTGCTCAGAGATCCGAAGGGCCAGCTGCTCGGCATCGCCTGCACCCGCGAGCGGCCGCGGCGAAAATGTAATGTCTGTCACGCCCGGCCGGCGACGCGGCTGTGCGACTACCCAACCGGCAAAGGGAAGACCTGCGATTGCCCGCTCTGCGTCGCCTGCGCTCGTCGCATCGGCGTCGATCGAGACCATTGCCCCTCTCACCCGGTTTGCGAATTTCTCGACCAACTCCCCCTTCCAGGAATGGAGCCGAAATGATTCACAGCAACCTTCCGAGGCGCGACAGGTTCGAAAAGATCAGCGACCTGATGTTCAAATTTCCGAACCGGCTCACCGAAGTGGAGGCCGCCGAGCTCGCCTGGTACGTCGGCGAGCTCGTCGGTTTCACCATTCGGGCGCTCAAGCTCGTCGATCGCCAGGCCGAGGACGAAGGGCTTTGGTTCAAGGCCGAGACCATCGCAGAGGCCTACGTGCAGCAGGCCCTGCGCGACCTGCATGCGGAGATCGAGGGAACCGAGACCATCACGCGGCCCAGACCCACCCACGAGGTCGCACCCGACAATTCTTGGATCAAATGCCTGGTGTGCGGCATGGTCTCCTATCACCCGATGGATGTCGCACAGCTCTACTGCGGCCTCTGCCACGACTACCACCCGATTCAGCGATACACTTCCGCCGCCGATGCCGATGAAGTCAAAGCAGGAGGCCCGGTGGATGTTCCACGCAGCCCAGGCGGGGCAGGTTCCTAAAGAGATGCCCCTGCGTTGGATGCACGAGACGCCGGACTTCGCTCACCTGCCCGAATTCGCGCACCATGCCGAGCCGCACCCCGGCGGGATGGACGATCACCCATACAACAAATTTCTGAAGTACCTCTTCCATTGAGCCTTACCACTCTCATCGTTCCGCTGATCGCTTACTCCGAGAAGCAGCGCGCCCAGGCGGAGGGGCGCCAACCGGTTCCCTATCCCGGCACGGTCGACGCGCTCAAATGCGATCGCTGCGGCACAACCTGCCCGATAAACCCGCTGCAAATTGCCGCCGAGCTCGTGGACCCGCCGGTGATCGAAAATTGGACCCGCTTCATCAGGATTCCGGGTCATTTTGCAGCGTTTCAAATTCAGGAGTCGTGCGACTACTGCCCGACCTGCTCGATCGAGGCCGCGCAGCTGCTCGCCAGGTACAACCGGAAGGACGAGCTCGAGCCGGCGACGGGGCACACCGACAAGCAGGGGAGGCTCTAGGTGGAGCTCGCGGTTTTCGATCCGGACAGCCTGAAGGACGACGACTCGTTCACGATCAACACCAAAGATGCGTGGACGGCCGCCTGCGAAGGCATCAAGCGATTTCCGAACGCGGATCGAATTGTCGTGCGCAGCGTGAAGTCGAAATCGATTCTCTACCTCCCCGAGTCGGTGGCGAACGAGCGCGACGTCCACATGATTTATTACCGCCGCGCCTTCCAGGAAAAGGGGCTCCTCCCCCGTGACAATTAAGAGATTTCGACGCGGCGACCGTTATCGGGGAAGATTGGCCTCGATGGACCGGTCCGATCGCCGAAAGCAATCCCTCTACTTTCCTCGGGAGATGCTCGAGGAAATCGACGCCGAGGCAACCCGGCTCGATCGCAGCATGTCGTGGGTGATTCAACGCGCCTGGCAAGCCGCGAGAGAGCGCCTCTCGAGAATGCCGGGCGCCGCGTTCCCGAGGGCGCCGCATGGCAAAGCAGAAGCCTAAACTCGAGCCGCCGAAGATCGACCAGGTGGCCGTGGCCGTCGAGCGGTTTGAGAAGAACAACCGCGCGCTGAAAGACAAGGCGATCAGCTGGACCTGCCAACTGTGCGGGACGGTTTCGAAAACCCTTCCGCGCGACCACGTCTGCCAATTCCCCGAGGCGCCGAAGGTCGAGGAGCCGGTCAAAGTCGAGGACAGCAAGCGCGAAGCGCCGCCCGTTGCTCCTTACGAGGTGCGGATTTCGGTGGGGCGAAGCACGGAGCCGTATAACTACATCCTCTTCGAGGAGCACATCCTCGACGGCAAGGTCATCTACCAGGAGAAGCTCCTCGAGGATGACTTCGACTTCGTCACCGGGCGGCTGATCTCGGAGATCTCGAAACGGATTCCGATCACCGATCCCCACAAACGCTGCCCACACGGGCAGGTGTCTGGAAACCTGTGCGCCAAATGCGGCGCGCCCGGTCCTCCGGTGGAGGCCAAAGTCCAGTAGGTGGTACCGTTTCACTCGCTCCCTATGCTTCAGCTCGCCTGGCCCGCGGTTGCGCTGTTCGCGGTTAGCTTGCTCTACAAATTCGCGACCGGGTTTTTCACCGGTAAAGCCGACATCGCGAAGCTCGAGAAGCGTTTCGACGCACTGCTCTCTCGCGAAGCCGCCGAAAAAATCGTCTCGCAGCAAAACGCGATCGCGGCGGACATGATCGCGTTCAAACAGAGCCTGCAGCCGCTGATCACCCGCGCGGCCTTCGAGGCCTCGATGGGGAAACGTGAAATTGAAAAGGAGAGAGCCCGTGCCGACTGATCCGCCGCCGGTCGATCCGACCCCCAATGGAACGCCGCACACGCAGCTCTGTTCGGCCTGCAGCAACTACTTGAACGGTGGGAGTGTATGCCCGGTCTGCGGAAATCCGCCCTTTCTGTCGTAGAACCCACCGAGCGCGAGCGCGAGGACGACTTCGAGCTCGAGGAGCTCCCCGCCGGCGTCGACCTCATCCCCGCGGACGTCGTTCTTTCTCCTCGCCAGCGGCTCTCCGTCACCTGCACCGCCTGCAGAAAGCGCCAGCGCATGCTCTTGCGGCAGGGATCGCACACCGAATACGCGGCCTCGAGGGTCGCGGGGCACCTTTCGAAGCAAAAATGCGGCAAGTGCGGCGGGAAGATCGCCGTCCAGGTCGCACTCCACCCGAAAAATTGGTTCCAGCGGCTGATCGACGTGTTTTTGCGGCCGTTCGGAAAGAGCCTGAAGTGAAAAAGCCGACGATCCGGCAAAAACTCGAGGAAGTGGCCAACGCCGCGGTGGAACGGCTTCACCAAAAGGTGACCGTGGACAACGGAATGCCGGATCCGGACGAGGTGCTCGCGATTCAGCGCCTTCTGGCCGCGATCCACACCCAGGAGGCGCCCTCCGCGGGCTCGAAACGCAGAATTTCACGCGCTGCGCAGACCGCGGCGCTCTCGGACGAGCAACTCTTTCCAAAACGGGGCCCGAAGGGCCGGCGTTTACCGGAGCCGGTGAGGGAAGCACCCAGCGATGTCGCGTGAGGGCCGCAAAAAGGGAAAGACTTCTCTACGACGCTTGGAGCTCGGGGAATCTCGACTACCTGCTCGACAGCAATCAGCGCAGCCTCCTCTTCCCGTTTCGCGAGAGCGCCGGGCGAAAATACGTTTGGAATTGCAGCAGACAGATCGGGAAGAGCTTCGGCTTCGTGAACGATGCGATCGCCTACTCCCTCGAAAACCCCGGCAGTGAAGTAAAATACGCGGCGCCCACCGCCAAGGCGGTGAAGAAAATCATTCGGCCGCACTTTCGCTTCCAGCTGCGAGAGTGCCCGCGCGAATTCCGGCCCACCTTCCACACCCAAGACGGCGAATGGCGGTTTCCCAACGGCTCGGTGATCACCATCGCCGGCTGCGATCGCGACAACGCCGAAGCACTCCGCGGCCAGCATTTGCACCGCGCCTATGTGGATGAAGCCGGCTTCATTGGGGATCTGCGCTACGTGCTCGACGACATCCTGATGCCGCAGACCCTGAACACCCGCGGCCGAATTCTGATCGGGTCGACGCCGGCGAAAACGCCCGGGCACCACTTCAAGAAGGTCTGCGACGACGCCGAGGCGAACGGCTGTTACCAGCACCGCACCATCTACGAGAACCCGCGGATCACCGAGAAGGACATCGCGGACGTGATGAAAGAGGCGGGCGGTCCCGAGTCGACCACCTGGAAGCGCGAGTACCTCGCCCAGCACGTCACCGATGAAGAGAGCGCGGTCATTCCCGAGGCGACCGATGCGCGGATCCGGGAGATCACCCGAGAAGTCCCGCGGGCTCCGTTCTACGACGCCTATGCGGGGATCGATGTCGGGTGGGCGCCCGACATGACCGGCCTGCTCTGGGGTTGGTACTGGTTCGAAGAGGCGACGCTGGTCATCGAGGACGAATTCTTGATGCGCAAGCTGCTCACCTCCGAGCTCGCCAAAACCACCAAAGAGAAGGAAGAGCAGCTCTTCCCGAAGGGCAAGCACGTCTTCCGTTTCGGCGACATCGAGAAACGGCTTCAGGCCGACCTGGCCGAAACGCACCGCCTTCATTTCATCCCCACCGACAAGCAGGACCGGGAGACGGCGATCAACCATTTGCGGCTGATGGTGATCGGCGCCAACGGAAAGCTGCTCATCCATCCGCGGTGCAAAAGGCTGCGCGTCCAACTCAAGAATGCGACCTGGCAAAAGAACCGGATCGAATTCGAGCGCACCGAGGAAGATGGGCACTACGACCTGGTCGCCGCGTTGATCTACCTGGCGCGCAACATCCTTCGGCACAAAAATCCGGTCCCGCCGGGCTATGGCCTCTCGGAGTCCACCCACTTCATTTCCCCGGAGGTGAAGCACCCAACCTCCAGCGCGGCCAGGACGCTCCGCTCCGCTTTCACTTTTGGAGGTGAATAGTGTCGAACAGCAACCCGGTCGGAAAAGCCGGCCTCGGCCGCAAATACTTCGCGGCCAACCAGGGCGAAACCACCTACTTCTCCCCGACCTACGGCAGCGCGCTGATGGATTGGGTCAGCCGGTTCGAAAAGCACGCTCGCGATTCCGGCATCTACTATCTTTGGCAGCGGGCCCACCGCGTCTATTACTCGCTCGGCGCGGACAATTATGGTTACGGGCAAAGCTTCTCGAGCTTCTCGGTCTCGCGCGTCGGCGAGCAGGGCGAGCTCGTCAAGCTTCGAATCAATCACTTTCGAAGCCTGCTCACCCGGTACATCTCGCTGGTGGTCGCGCGGCGGCTCGGGTTTGATCCGATCGCGATCAACAACGACCACGAGTCGACCCTCCAGGTAAGGCTCGCCCGGGCGTGGATTGATCAGTCGCTCTCGGTGGAGGGCGAGCTCGAGGCGCGGCTTTCGGAGGCGATCGAGATCTCGACCATCCTGGGTGCCTCCTGGACTCAACAGATGTACGACTTTTCGATGGGCAGCGTCCTGCTTCCCTCCCAGGGCGACATCCATTCAATTCTGGGGAGCCTGATGCAACAGCCCGCCGGCCTGCCCCAATCCCCGAACGGCGCCGATCCCACTCAAATGGGTGGTATGCAGCCGCCGCCCCAATCTCCGACCGGCGAGGCCCTCGACTCGGGCCCGCAGATGAACGGCGACATCGACACCCACGTTTTCACGCCGATCGACAACATCATGGACATCCGGCACCGCAACCACCGGGTCCCGTGGAACATGCCGCGGCGCTACGTGAACAAGTACGAGCTCGCCGCGAAGTACCCCCAGATGGAGGAGAAGATCATCCAGCAGCATCGCAATCCCGAGGCGCTGGACTTCGCGAAAAACTTTTTCGAGCCGCATTACGACGACGATTCCGACGAAATTCCCCTCCTCTATTTTTGGCATCCGAAGAGCAATGCGGTCCCCGAGGGCCGGCAAACCTTGCTCTGCGCGGCCGACTGCATCCTCGAGGACGGCCCGCTCCAATACGAGGAGCCGCCGCTTCGAAGGCTTGCGCACTCGAACATCATCGGCACGCCGTTCGCGTTCACGCCGGCCTGGGACTTGCTCGCTCCCCAGCAGGCTCACGACACCCTGGCGAGCATTATCCTTTCGAATCAGCAGACCTTCGGGGTGGGGAACATCCTTTCGCCGAAGGGCGGGGACTTCGATCGGACTCAGCTCGCCACCGGCCTCAACCTGATCGAGTACAGCGCCGGCATGCCGAAGCCGGAGGTGCTCAACCTGACGCACACTCCGCAAGAAATTCTCGTCAACCGGAAGGACATCATCACCGACATGCAAACGGTGATCGGCGTCAACTCGGTCACCCGCGGGGATCCGGAGGCCAGCCTCAAATCAGGCTCCGCGCTCGCCCTGGTCCAAAGCCAGGCGGTCGAATTCTCCTCCGACTATCAGGCGCAGATTGCCCGCCACCAGGAAGCGGTGATGACCGACCGGGTGAAGATCGCCCAGAAGTACATGAATGACGATCGCACCGTCACCCTGATCGGCCGCGACGATGCGGCGCAGCTGCTTCAATTTTCCGGTAAGCGCATCGACCGGATCAAGCGGGTGCGGATTAAGCAGGGAAGTCCGATGGCCGCGACGCTCGCGGGCCGGGTGCAAATGGCCGACTCGCTGCTCGAGCGGAACATGATTCCTCCGGAGGACATCGGGCAATACTTCCGGCTGATCGAAACCGGCCGTTGGGAGCCGCTCACTCAGCGGGTGGAAAGACAACGGACGCTGATCGCCCAGGAGAACGAGCTGCTCGCGATGGGGATTGGGCCGCCGCCTCCTCCGCCGCCCCCCGGCTCTGGAATTGAGCCGATTCCTCCGCCCGAGGGCGATGTCCCGAACGCGATGGTCACCGACGATCACCGGCTCCACGTCCACGAGCATTTGAGCGTGCTCGACAGCCCGGGCGCGCGGGGCAACATGCAGGTGGTCGACGCGGTGATGCAGCACGTGAAGCAGCACACCATGTTGCTCGTCCAGGCGACGCAGACCAACCAGGTGATGCTCGAAATCACCGGGCAGCAGCCGCTCCAATCGGCGATGCCGCCGATCATCCAACCCGGGGCCCCCGCTCCTGGTGGAGCTCCGGAGCCCCAGCCTCCGCACAACGGTGCGCCACCCCACAACGGCGCGCCGCCTGGGAAACAGCCGGAACATCCAAAGAACGACGTGCCCGGCCACCACGAAGGACCGCTGCCGCCGCACATGCCGAAAAACCCGGCGACTCGTCAGCGTTACGAGACGCCGCCTCCCCCCCACGCTTAGAAAGGAATGATCATGGCAGAAGTCGCTACTCCCGCCGAAACCCCCACCAACCCAAATCCCAACCCGATCGTGCCGGACGATCCGAACAAGGCCCCTCCACCGAAGCCAGGAGCGGACGGCACGTCGGGTGCTTCCCAAATCGAGACGCAGGAGGAAAAGGAAAAGAAGGCCGCGGCCGCGGCCGCGACGCGCCGAAAAATCACCCTGATGCGCGAGGGAAAGAAAGTCGAGGAAGAGGTCGACGATCAGGACCTGATCAACGCCTACAACCTGAAAACCACCTCGCAAAAGCGCTTCGAGGAAGTCGCGGCCCTGAAGAAGGAGCTCGACAGCAAGGAAGAGTCGATCAAGCAGTTCGTCACCGCTCTTCAGACCAACCCGATTCCGCTGTTGCGCCAGCTCTTCAAGGACAAGAGCAAGCCGATCCTCGCGCAGGCGCTGGGAAGCATCCTCGACGAAGAGGCGATGAGCGAAGAGGAGCGCGCGGTCGCCAACGACAAAACCGAGCTGCAGCAATTGCGCGAGGACAAGCAAAAGCGGGACGCGGCGGACAAGCAGAAGGCCGAGGAGGCCGAAGTCGGCCAGGAAATGAACCGCCTGGCGCAGCAATTCCAGTCGGTGATGGAGAAGCTCGATCTTCCGAAGGACGACCTGAGCATCTCGACGATGGCCGGCATCTACCACACTGCGAAAACCCAGGGCATCGAGCTCACCGACGAGCAGATGGCCCACGAAGTCGTGAACAAAATCGCCCAGCAACAGGAAGCGCTGATGTCCAAGATGACGGACGAGCAGCTGATCCGGCGCTTCCCCAAGCTGGCGCAACGCTTCGCGGCCGGACTCACCGCGGAGTGGCGTAAGCGCAACGGCAACCGCAATCCCACATTGCCCAGCCCGGGCCCAGCTCGGGGAAACAGCAACGATCAGCCGAAAAAGCGCTTTATGACCGACAAGGAGATGGACAAGGTTCTCGGGATCACCTGAGCGGTTTTTGACAGCCCCGCGCGGCCGCCCGTAGGCTTATGGGGTCCGAAGAAGCGTCGGACGGGACTCCCGGCAAGCTTCAACGCCCCAGGACAACCCCCGAGGACGCCGATCCGGTGCAGCTCGAAGGCCCGTGCCGTGTAGACGGGACCCGCGGCAAGCGTAAGCCCCGCGGCAATCCTGGAAGCGTCGGAGCGGCAACCAGAGGCGAAGTCTCTCTCCTCTTTTCTGCCCCCACTTTCAGGAGTGCCAAATGGCCGACGTAGTCACCGACATCAACAAACTGAACGGTTTCACGAAGCGGAAATACGCGCAGCTGGTCGCCGACATCATCCCGGAGAACGTGCGTTTCTCGGGGCGGCTTCCTTTCAGCAAAGCCCAACGGATCGGCGACACCTACAACATGCCGATCGAACTCGCGATGGAGCAGGGTGTCTCCTACGCGGCCTCCGGCGCCGGCGCCTTCGCTCTGGAAGACGCGCAGGCCGGAGAAATGAAGCAAGCCCAGATCAACGGCTCGCAATTCTTGATCAAGGGAATGCTCGACTACGAAACGGCCAGCAAGGCGATCGCGGATGGCGAAGAGGCCTTCGGCAACGCCGGCGGCCGTCTCATCAAGCGAATGACGAAGTCGCTCTACAAGAGGATCGAGCTCTCCTTCCTCTACGGCGGCACCTCCCTCGCCCAGGTCCTCAACACCACGGGCTCGGCCGGAACCGTCCTGGTCGTTCAGCTGACCGTCGGCAGCTGGGGCGTCGGGATCTGGACCGGGATGAAGAACGCGAAGCTCGATGCCTACTCCGACACGACTTACGTCACGAAGCGCAACGCGAACACCATTTTCCAGATCACCGCGATCGACGTCACCAACCGAAAGCTGACCTGCTCCGGAAACGCGGCCGATGTCGCGGCCGTAGTGGCGAACGACATCATCACCTTCGGCTCGGTGAACCTGAATGCGGCGACTTCCCAGCTGCTCGGGTTGGACAAAATCATCACCAACTCCGGCACGCTGTTCACCATCGACGGCTCCGCGGCCACCGGCTACGAGCTCTTCGCTGGAAACACGTTCGACTGCGTCAACACCGCCTTCTCGCTGGCGAAGCTGAATTCCTGCTTGGCGGCGCCGATCGGCAAGGGACTCGATGAGAAGGTCACCGCGTTCCTGAATCCGCAGACCTGGGGCAACCTCTGCTCCGACCAGGCGGCCCTGCGGCGTTACGACGCGCAGTTCAAGAACAGCGAGGCGACCAACGGTTTCCGCGTCCTGAGCTTCTACAGTCAGAACGGCGAAATCGAAATCGTCCCGCACACGATGATCAAGGCCGGCGAGGTCTACGTCCAACCGCTCGACAAATTCAAGAAGATCGGCGCGACGGACGTCACCTTCCAGGTCCCCGGTCGTCAGCAAGACGAATTCTTCAAGCACATGGAAGGCAAGGCCGGGTACGAGCTCCGGGCCTACGCCAACCTCGCGCTGTTCTGCGAAGCGCCCGGCCAGGGCGTGAAGTGCATCAACGTCGTCAACAACTAGCTCGACGGAAACTCGGAGCGAAAGCTTCCCCCGGCTTCGCTCCGAGTTTTCTCATCCGGGGGCCGGAGCATAGATGGCTTCCAACACCATCGTTTCGATCAATCATCCCGATGGGGCGCTACTCGAGAACCCCAGCAGCGCCGCCGGGATGACTTCCCGCTGGCGGGAAACCTTGATTGAGCTGAGTAAGTTTTTCGCAGCCCTCGCGGGTGGATTCCAACCTGCAGCGCCCGGCGGAATCACCGTCGACGTCTCCCGCGTCAGCACCAGCGGGGCCCCGGCGACCGGAACCGCTACTTGCGTCGGCATCCTCGCCGCGGACACGGTCACCATCAATGGAGTCACCTTCACCGCGGTCGCCGCGGGCGCGACCGCCTACCAGTTCAACCTCGGCGGCTCCGACGCGGCGACGGCGGCGAACCTCGCGGCCCAGGTGAATGCCAACGCGGATGCACTAATCGCCGGAATTTTTACTGCGAGCGTGGTTGCGAACGTGGTCACCTTCACCGCCTACCTCAAGGGCAAGGCCGGCAACGCGATCACCCTGGCAAGCTCCAACGGCGTGCGCGCCGCGGTCAGCGGAACGCGGCTCACCGGCGGCATCGGCGGCTCGGGAACGATCGCCACCTTCAGCGCCTGACGGAGAACTCGATGAGCGTACACGAAAAAGTAATGGGCCGGCTCTCGGAGCTCAAGGGGATGCTTCGCGCGAAGCACCTCAAGGACAAGTACGGCAAGCGCGTCTCCGAGGGGCAATTTCACACCGGAGATGTGGAGGACGACGTCGAGGAGCCCAGCCAGGACGACTCGGAGGAGCAGGCCGAGGAGTACATCGAGAAAGATCACAAGGAAGAGGACAAAGGCCACCTCGAGCAGCAGCTGAAAGAATCCGGCGGCAACGCCGAGGAGGAAGGCGAGACCGAGCAGGATCCCTACGACATGGATTCACTCGAGGGAATGCTCCACGTCCTCAAAGGGCAAGAGGAGGAGCAGAGGAAGAAGCCCCACTCGCGCAGGCTGAAGTAACCAATGGCGAAATTCGACACTGCTGAGTTGCTGGAAATCATCCAGCGGCGCGGCTTCATCCCTGCGGCGCAATCGACGTTCAGCCTCGCCAACATGCTCAAGGCGGCGGACGAGGAGCTCAATTCCGAAATCTCTCCCCTCCTCCTGAGCATCCGCGGCGACTTCTTCACCACGTTCCAGGACACCCCGGTCACCGCGCTTCAAGATGCGTACCGGATTCCGGGCCGCGCGCTCGGCGCCGCCTGTCGCGATGTGCAGTAC
>WNFI01460278.1_pt2 | contig 37971 bp, 43 predicted proteins | sample 5400471 | NCBI WGS metagenome assembly WNFI01 (sample SAMN13153348, study PRJNA577476) | soil metagenome | isolation source: 100 cm saprolite on Douglas fir-dominated hillslope | place: USA:California | collected 2013-09-17 | reverse complement strand
GCCAGACGTAGAGCGGTATCTGCGCGCTCTTTCCCGCCGCGCCGACGAAGAAGAGGATGCAGATCAGCGCCAGCACCGGGAAGCCCCAGAGCGTCATGACCTTGAGGCGCTCGGCCACGCCGGTGCTCTCGTCGCTCACCTGGTTGCGCAACTCGCGGAACTCCATCGTCGAGCCCAGGCGCGTACCGTGGGAGGAGACGCGCGCCGGCTCGGCGGCAGAGCCGCGGATTTGGCCGGCGAGTCCGCGCTGCGGGATGTACCTGTTCGTCCCGGGCTGCCACGCGCCGCTCAGCGACCAGAAGAGCACGAAGAGGCCGATGATGAACCCGAAGTCGCCGAAGCGGTTGACCACGAAGGCCTTCATGCCGGCCTTGGCCTTCTCGATGTCGGTGTACCAGAAGGCGATGAGCCCGTAGCTGCACAGGCCCACTCCCTCCCAGCCGAAGAACATGACCACGAAGTTGCTGCCCATCACCAAAAGCAGCATCGAGAAGACGAAGAGGTTGAGCCACATGAAGAAGCGCCAGTACGCCGGCTCGTCCGCCATGTAGCCCGTCGAGTAGACGTGGATGAGCGTCGCCACGTGCGTGACGATCATCGTCATCGTCATGCCCAGCGGATCGAGTCCGAAGCTCAGATCCACCTTGAGCGCGCCCGACTGCCACATCGTCCACAGCTGGTCCTCGAAGAAGCGCTCGTGCGGCGCGGCGGCGAACATCTTCCAGAAGGCGACCTGGGCGACGATGCAGGAGAGGAGCATGGCGCCGACGGCGATGGCGTGGATGGCGCGCTTGCCGTATGCGCGCTGCAGACGCACGCCGAGGAAGGCGTTGATGGCCGAGCCCAGCAGCGGAAAGAACGGGATCAGCCACAGCCAGCCGAGGTGGACGGCGTGCACGACGGCTTCGTTCTGGGCGGCCAGCTCGTGTTCCATGAGTTATTGGCGCAACAGGTCGGTGTCCTGGACGTCGATGGTGCGGAACGTTTGGTAGATGGCCAGCACGATGGCGAGGGCGATGGCCGCCTCGGCCGCCGCCAGCACGATGACGAAGATGGAGAAGACCTGGCCGGTGAGCGAGCCGGCCGGGGCCACGAAGTGGTTGAAGGCGATGAAGTTGACGTTGGCCGCGTTGAGGATCAGCTCGACGCCCATGAGGATGCCGACGGCGTTGCGCCGCGTGACCACAGTGACCATGCCGAGCGCGAAGAGCGCCGCGCCGACGATGAGGAAATGAGGCAGGCCTATGGTGCTCATCTGGAGACCGCTTTCATGGCGACACCGCGTCCGAGGTTTCCTTGATCTCCTTGCGGGCGATGATCACCGAGCCGATCAGCGCCGCCAGCAGCACCACCGACGCCACCTCGAAGGGCAGCAGCCATTCAGTGAGGAAGGCGACGCCGAGGCCCGCGCTCACCGGGGCGTAGCTGGGCGTCGCCTCGAGCTTCCAGGGCGCCATCACCGCCATGTAGGTCAGCGTGGCGATGGTGACGACGGCGAGCACCGCGCCCACCGGCAGCGCCAGGTGCGCGTTGGTCAGCTTGGGGTCCTCGCCGATCTGCTTGGTGAGCATGATGGCGAAGAGGATGAGCACGAGGATTCCTCCGACGTAGATGAGCACCTGCGCCACTGCGGGAAAGTCGGCGCCGAGGAAGACGTAGATCCCGGCGACGCCCATGAAGGCGAAGAGCAGGGACCACGCCGAGTAGATGATGTTGCGCGAGAAGGCGCAGCCTGCCGCGCCGCCGATGGTCATGAGGGCGAAGAGGTAGAAGACGAGATCGACCAGGTGGACGAGGCCGACGAAGCGTCCCGCCGAGTCGATGACGAAGGGCCCCAGCACGGCGCGCACGAAGTAGGCGACGAAGAAGAGCACGCCGAAGGCGGCCGCCGAGAAGATGAGCAGCAGGAACCCGCGCAGGGGAAGGGACCGCAGCACGAAGCCGTTCATGCCCCAGACCACGGCGGTGATGGACGCGTATTCGATGAGCAGCGTCGGCAGGAGGGGGAGGTGCACGAGCTTGTGCAGGGCCGCCGCGACTACGATGCCCAGGAGCCCCAGCGCCAGCGCCGCGAGGCGCACGAGCCAGGCGCGCAGGTTCGATGCATTCGCCATAGGCGCGCGCACTCTACTTGGGAGGAGCCTTGGTGCCTAGCATGATTTCGTACAGCTTCTGGCGCGTGTCCTCGCCGCCGGGCGCGCAGCGCGAAAGGTCGGTCTGGCCCTCGTGGACGATGCCCTTGGTGTAGCCGTCGCAGTCGGGGTACTCGCAGTCGCCGCAGTCGGTGCCGGCCATCGCGTCGAGGACCACCTTGTAGAGCTCGTCCTTGCTCAATGTCTGCGACAGCGGCGGGCCTTTCGGCTTGGCGTCTTCCGAGGGCACTGTCGCGGCCGAACCCTGTCCGGCCTCGGCGCCACTCGCCGCGGGGCCGCCACCCGCAGCTTCGGGCGCCGCGGGCAAGGTGCCTGTCTTCAGCGTGCTGCAGCTTGGGCTTGTCGGTCTTTACAGCTAGAGCCTTGGCGGCGAGCTGCCGGCCCATCGCGGCCGGGTCGAGCCCGGCCGGCTTGGGCTTGCCGTGGTCGGCCGTCTTTGCCTGCTGCTCCAGATCGGTGGCGGACGGGAAGGGCGGCGGCGGCGCGTCCCAGGCCTTGATCAGCTTGCGGGTGATCTCGCCGAGCTCCCGGCGAGGAAACGCCTCCGAGCCCTTGGGCACCTTGTAGGCCGGCCAGGGCACCCTGTCCTCGGGCACGAAGCGCAGCGTGAGGTTGTTGAAGTTCATGGTCGCGCCTTCGAACTCGCGCGTGTGCTGGATGGCGCCGGTGGGGCAGGGCTCGACGCACAGGCCGCAGTACATGCACTTGCCGATGTCGATGTCGAACCGCTCCATGTTCAGCTTGGGCTGGGTCTTTCCGTCGCCTTTGACGATGTCGATGTTGATGACCGAGATCGGGCAGGCGCGCTCGCAGGCCTGGCAGGCGGTGCAGATGTCCATGTCCACTTCGAGGAAGCCGCGGTAGCGCGCCGGGATGGTCTCGCTCACCGGCACCCGCATGCGGTCCGGATACTGCGAGGTCATCGGCTTCCGGAACATGTAGCTGAGCGTGATGCTCATGCCTTCCCAGAAGCTCTTCGCCGTGTCGCGCACGTTCTTCGTGTACGCGCCGAAAGCGCCGGGTGTCTGTCGCGGAGGCGCGAGCTGTTCAGCCATGTGTCGTCACCAGTTGGAAGTGAAGTCGAACTTGTCGCCGGTGTCGCGGATGTTCTTCAAGGTGCGCAGGGCGAAGAGCACCACGCCGGCCGCGCCCATCGTCGTCAGCACCGCCCGCATGGCGACTCCGAGAAAGGGAACGGCATTGACTGCAAGCATCCACACCGCGACGAAGAGCACGCCCGCGAACGACGCCGGCACCAGGTATTTCCAGCACATGTTCATCATCTGGTCGACGCGGATGCGCGGCAGCGTCCAGCGCAGCCACATCACCACGAAGACGAAGAAGAGGCTCTTGAGCGCGAAGACGATGAGCGAGGCGATCTCGGCGAACACCGCCATGCCGCCGGTGAGCGCGTCGAAGTGCTCCGGCGAGAGGCCCGGAAGCTGCCAGCCGCCGCAGAACATGGTCACCGCGAGCGCCGACATGACCCACATGTTCCCCCACTCCACGAGGAAGAAGTAGGAGAAGCGCATGCCGGAGTATTCGGTGTTGTAGCCGGAGACCAGCTCCGACTCCGCTTCGGGAAGATCGAAGGGAGTGCGGTTTCCCTCGGCGAGCGCGCTGATGAAGAAGATGAAGAAGGCGACGAAGGCGGCCGGGTTGTCGAAGATGTACCACTGCCACGGCCAGCCGCCCTGCGCGCGGATGATCCCTTGGGTGGACAGCGTTCCTGCCAGCATCACCGGCACCATCAGCGCCATGCCGGCGGGGATCTCGTAGCTGATGATCTGCGCCGCGCTGCGGATGGCGCCGAACATCGACCACTTCGAGTTGCTGCTCCAGCCCGACATGATGATGCCCACCACGATCAGCGCGGTCACGGCGATGATGTAGAAGATGCCGATGTTCATGTCGGCGACGATCAGGTTGTGGCTGAAGGGCAGGCAGACGAAGACGCAGGCGAAGCCCACCATCATGAAGTAGGGCGCGATGCGGAAGAGGAACTGGTCGGCTTCGGCGGGGACCAGGTCCTCTTTCAAGAGCAGCTTGACCGCGTCGGCGACCCATTGCAAAAAGCCGCCGGGCCCGACGCGGTTGGGGCCGACCCGGCTCTGCATGCGCGCGGCGACGCGGCGCTCGGCCCAGGAAAAGATGCCGGCGGTGATGGCCGCGAAGTTGATGACCACGAAGGCCATGGCGCCCATCGCCAGCAGGTAGATGAACTGCGTCCACGGCCAGGCGGCAGGGTCGTGTCCGGCGTTGCGGATCAGGGTGTCGAGGAAGTTTTGCATGAGCGGTCCGATGACCTCAGCGGTCGATCTCCGGCGCGACCACGTCGAGCGAGGCGATGAGCGCCACCAGGTCGGCGATCATCAGCCCGCGCGAGAGCGTGTCTATGATGCCCATGGCGGTGAAGCTGCCGGTGCGGATCTTCACCCGGTGGGCGTTCTCGCCCGCGCCGGCGGTGACGTAGTACTGCATGTCGCCGCGCGCGCTCTCGATGCGGCTGTACGCTTCCTGGCCCTCGGGCAACTTGATCTTGCGCGGCACCTTGGCCATCACCGGTCCGTCCTTGGGAATCTGCGCCAGGCACTGGCGCAGGATGCGGCAGCTCTGGCGCATCTCCTCGACGCGGCACCAGAAGCGGTCCCACGCGTCGCCCAGCGTGCCGACCTCGCCCTTGCCGACGGGCACGTCGAACTGGAACTCAGGATAGACGGAATAGGGCACCTCCTTGCGCACGTCGAAGTTGACGCCGGAGGCGCGCAGGTTGGGGCCCACCAGGCAGTAGTCGATGGCCATCGCCTTGGGGATGGGAGCGAGGTTCGCGAGCCGCTTGACGAAGATCTCGTTGTAGGTGATGAGCCGGTTGAACTCGACGAGGATCTTCTCGAAGTGATCGAGGAAGCTGGCGAGCTTTTCCTCGAAGTTCGAGGGCAGGTCGAAGGCGACGCCGCCGATGCGCAGATAATTGTAGGTCAGCCGCGCTCCGCACAGCTCCTCGAGCAGGTCGTTGATGAACTCGCGCTCGCGCAGCGCGTAGGGGAAGGGCGTCACCGCGCCGACGTCCATGGCCATGGTGCCGACGGAGATGAGGTGGCTGGAGATGCGGTTCAGCTCGCAGGCGATGATGCGGCAGTACTCGGCGCGCTTGGGCAATTGCAGGCCGAGGAGCCGCTCGACCGCCATGGCCCAGCCCTGGTTCGCGAACATGGCCGCGATGTAGTCGACGCGGTCGGTGTAGGGCATGTAGCCGTTGTACGTGCAGCGCTCGCCGATCTTCTCCAGGCTCCTGTGCAGGTAGCCGACCTCGGGGATGGCGCGCTTCATCACCTCGCCGTCGGTCTGGACGAGGAAGTTGATCACGCCGTGCGTGCTCGGGTGCTGCGGTCCCATGTTGAGGAGCATGTCGCCGGAGATCTCGATGCGGCGGAGAACTTCCTTGTTCTCCATGTTCATGGTCGGGACTTCGAGCGGCCTGCGCCCTGCTCCGGCTACGCTCGCTTCGACGTCGCCCTTCACTGCGGCACCTCCTTCTTGGGCGCCCCTGCCGCCGCGGTCTCGGCTGCTTTCTTGCGGAACTCATCGAGCCGCACGTACCCCTCGAGCGAGTTCTCGCGCGTGGTGGTGATGTTGTGCCACTCGGCCTGCTCCTTGTAGTCCTTGCGCAGCGGGAAGCCGACCCAGTCGTCGGGCATCATGATGCGGCGCAGGTCGGGATGGCCGGTGAAGGTGACGCCCATCAGGTCGAACTGCTCGCGCTCGAGCCAGTCGGCGGACTTCCACACGCTCTCGATGCTGGGGATCTCGGGCTTCGCCCGATCGAGCTGGCACTTGAGGATGAAGGCGTGCCGCCGGGCGTAGCTCCACAGGTGGTAGACGATCTCGATCTGGTTCTTCTTCGGCCAGTCCACCGAGGACAGGTTCATCAGGCAGTCGAAGGCCAGCTCCGGATCGTCCTTGAGGAAGCGGCAGATGGCCACGATCTCCGCCGCCGGCACCACCGAGAACGGATCCATCTTCGCAGGCGCGAGCGGCCCGATGCGTTCGCCGAACTCCGCGGCGAGTCGCCGGTGAATCTCCTCGAAAGTCATGGCTAGGCGGTAACCTTGTAGTCGATTCCGAGGCCCGGCTGCGTCTGGCCGATCTTCTGCCGCTCGGAGAACCAGCGCTCGCGGACGATCTTGTCCTGCACGCGGAGCAGGCCCTCGGTCAGCGCCTCGGGGCGGGGCGGGCAGCCGGGCACGTAGATGTCCACCGGCACCAGCTTGTCGACGCCCTTGCACACCGAGTACGCGTACTGGAAGAGGCCGCCGCAGCTCGCGCAGGAGCCCATGCTGATCACGTACTTGGGCTCTGCCATCTGCTCGTAGAGGAGGCGGCAGCGCTCGGCCATCTTGTAGGTGAGCGTTCCGGCCACGATCATCAGATCGCTCTGCCGCGGCGTCGCCCGGGGCACCGAGCCGAAGCGGTCGATGTCGGCGCGCGGCCCGCCCGTCTGCATCAGCTCGATGCCGCAGCAGGCGAGGCCGAAGAGCAGGTAGAAGATGCTGCTCTTGCGGGCGAGGTTGATGATCTCGTCGATGAACGAGGTGCGGCTGGTGATCACCGAGCCGAAGTCCTGCTGGTAGTTCTTTGCCATGTCTAGGCTGCCTTCTTTTCTGCGGGCGGCGGCGCGGCCGGCTTGCTGTCCTTCAGCGATTGCAGCACCTCCTGCTTGAGGCCCTTGACCCACTCCAGATCGCCCATCGCCCAGACGTAGGCGAGGCCCACCGCGAGGATGGCGACGAAGACGAAGATCTCCGCGAAGGCGAGCAGCCCCTGGCCCTTCTCGATGAAGGACCTGTAGACCGACGCCACCGGGAACATGAAGGCGATCTCCACCTCGAAGATCACGAACACCAGCGCGATCAGGTAGAAGCGCGGGTTGAAGTTGAACCAGGCCTGCCCGATGGGCTTCTCGCCGCACTCGTAGATCATGGATTTTTCGCGGTTGGGTGCATTCGGGCGCAAGAACCTGCCCCCGAGCAGCGATCCGAAGACGAAGAGGATCGCGGTGGCCGCGAAGAAGATGACGTTGGCGAAATGGAAAGGCACCGATTCTCCCTCGTATTTGCCGCGCAGAGTCTACGGGGGTGGGGGTCCAAGTCAAGCAGCGTGCCGCGGGTGGCCCGGCGCTTGACAGCCTGCTTCAGCGAGGCGTAAGCGCCCTTGCGGTGCAGTCCGATCCGCTCAACTCTCCCCGTTGGAGCGAGGCGCCCCGCTCGGGCTTCCACGAGGCCTGGTTCGTGGTGGCGACGGACGCCCGCGCGGGCCGCGGCCTTTGGCTGCGGTACGCGGTGGATGTGGATCGGTTTGGCGCGCCGTCGTTCGCGCTCTGGGGGTCGTGCTTCGAGGCTGAGCGCACGTTTGCGCTGAAGAACCCGGTGCCCGCTGCGGCAATCGGCCGCACCGGCATCGCCTTCGGCACGGCCGAGCTGACCGCCGGATCGTGCAGCGGCGAGGTCGAGGGCGGCGGACATGCGCTGCGCTGGCGCCTCCAGTTCGGGCAGGGCGCGCAAGGCGAGGAACTCGTGCCGGGCTGGCTCTCGCCGGTCGCGAAGCTGCGCGGCTCGGGATTCGTGCTCCCGCATCCGGCGACGACGGTGAGCGGCGCGGTCGAGGTGGACGGCAGCATGGTCGAGCTGCAGCGCGTCCCCGCGGCGCAGGCGCACCTGTGGGGCCGCGCGCGCTATCCCTCGTGGGCCTGGGCGCGGTGCAATTCCTTTGCGGAGGATCCGGGCGCGTCGATCGATCTGCTCGACGTCGAAGGCCCGGGCGGCGTGCGCGTGCCGCTGTTCGTCTTCCGCTTCCGCGGCGAGACGCACCGCTTCGGCGAGCTGCCCTGGATCGCGCTCGGTTCGTCGCGGCCCGCGGCGCCGTCGTGGCACTTCTCCGCGCAGGACGCGCGGCTCGCCATAGACGGCGTCGCCAACGTCTCGCCTTCTCGGATGGTGCAGTTCCAGTACCAGGAGCCCGACGGCAACCTGCGCCATTGCGTGAACAGCGAGCTCGCCAGCCTCGAGCTGCGGGTGCGCTCGCGTGCGTTCCCCGGAGCGGCGTGGCGTCCCGAAGCCACACTCACCTCCAAGTCCAGCGCCTGCCTGGAGTTTTGTGGCCATACGCCGGACCCGCGGGTCAAGAACAGGCTGGTGATTGCGACCGCGCAACAGAAGGACGCGGGGCGCTCCGGTTCTGTGGCAAACTGACAACTCCTGAAGGGATTCCCCAAATGAAACGCCGAACCGCCACCCGCACCGCGCTCGTGACGATGGGCCTGCTGAGCCTCGCGGCCTGCATCGTCAACCTCAGCTTCGACATGCGCAAGACGGTGCCCATCCAGACCCAGGGCCCGGCCAGCAACTTCTCGCAGAACGTCCTCGTGAACCTCAACGACTACAAAGAGATCACCGATCACAAGGACAGCATCGACAGCTTCTCCTTCGACTCGGTCGATGCGACGGTCACCACCATCAACCAAGCCAACACCGCGACGCACGTCTCCGGCACGCTGGCGCTGCGCCAGACGCTCACCGACACTGCGCACGACGTGCCGGTGGGCTCGATCAACAACCCCGCCGCCATCGCGGTGGGCTGGACCATGAACATCAAGGGCAACCCGGCCCTCGATGCGTTCCTGCTGCAACAGATCAAGAGCGCCGGCGCCGGCGGGTCCGCGGGCAGCATCGGCTACAACGCCGGCGTGCTCTAAGTCGCGCGCCGTGTGAGGCCAGGCGGGCGGGCAGGTAGCCCCCCGCCGCGCCTCCACGAGCATGCGTGCTGCCAGGCAGCGCGCCCGCGTCCTAGCTTTGGGACGTGGAGAATGCAATGGACAAGAAGGACACGCTCGCCCTGCCGGGCCCCCCCAATGCGACCAGGTTGCCGGACCAGCCGCCGCTCGCGCGGGCGGTGCCGGTGTCGGTCGAGGGGATGAGCAACCGCGAGCTCCTGAGCCACCTCATCGACAGCGCGACGCTCCTCGCAAAGAAGGAGATCGAGCTGGCGAAAGCGGAGCTGAAACAGGACATCAAGGCCGAGGTGGGGATGGCGAAGGGCCTCGGGCTCGGCGCCCTCTGCGCCCTCTGCACGGTGAACCTCATGCTGGTGGCGTCGGCGCTGGCGCTCGGCACCGTGGTCGCGGAATGGGCGGCGGCGCTGATCGTCGCCGCGGCAGTGCTGGCGGTCGGGACCGTCGCCGGAACGATCGGCTGGAAGAAGCGCGTGACCAACCCGATGGAGTCGACGCGGCGCAGCCTGAAGGAGGACGCACTGTGGGCGAAGGAACGGCTGGCGTAGGAGAGGCGAAGCCGCCGCGGGAGATCGAGCGGGAGATCGAGCAGCTGCGCACGCGGATGGATCGTTCGCTCGCGGAGTTGGAACGGCGCCGGCACGAGCTGACCGACGTCAAGCTGCAGATGCGCAAGCATCCCCAGGTCTTCATCGGCGCGGGCGCGGCGGTCTTGCTGCTGCTCGGCGGCATCGGGTTTGCGATCTGGCGCTCGCGCAAGCGCGACGAGCTGCCGCAGAAGGCGAGACGGATCCGCATCGCTTTCGGGCGGCTGCTCGACGAGCCCGAGAAGGTGGCGCGCGGCGAGGCGCCGGCTTGGGAGAAGATCCTCGCCGCCGTCGGCACCACCATCGCGGTCAGCGTGACGAAGAAGCTGCTCGAGCGCGCCTGGTCCTCTACATATACAGACCGCCGTTGACGCGGAGGACCTCGCCGGTGATGAAGGCGGCGCGGTCGGAGGCGAGAAAGGCGATCGCCTCCGCCACCTCGCGCGTGCTGCCGGCGCGGCCCAGCGCGGCGCCTTCCGCCATCGCCTTTTTTGCGGCCTCGGGCAGGTCCTTGGTCATGTCGGTCTCGATCCAGCCGGGGCTGACCGCGTTGACGCGGATGTTGCGGCTCCCCAGCTCGCGCGCCAGCGATTTGGTGAGGCCGATGAGGCCCGCCTTCGCCATCGAGTAGGCGGTCTGGCCGGCGTTGCCCTGCTCGCCGACGACGCTGGTGAGGTTGACGATGCTGCCCCAGCGCTGCTTCATCATCGGCCGGCAGGCTGCCTTCGAAAGGTGGAAGGCGCTCGCGAGATCGACCTCCAGCGTGCGGCGCAGGTCGTCCGCCTTGTAGCGGAGGATGAGGCCGTCGATGGAGATGCCGGCGTTGTTGACGAGGATATGCAGCCCGCCCAGGCTCGCAGCCGTTTCCTCGACCGCCGACTGGCAGGCCGCCGGATCGGCGACGTCGACCGCCCGCCCGATGCCGCGCGATCCGCCAGTGACCAGCGCGACCTTGCCCTCGAAGTCCCTGGACATGCCTGCCTCCGTCGTCGCTTGCAGGGCCGCCTCGTATAGCAGAAAGTCCGCGCCGCAATGCGCATCGGCGTCATCGGACTCGGGGCCATCGGCGGCGTGACGGCGGAGCGGCTCCTGGCGCGCAATTCGCTGCCCCCGTGGACGCACCAGATCGCGCTGGCGGGAGGGCACCGCGCGAAAGAACTGCGCGCCACCTTTCCGGAAGTGCACGAAGCGCTGCCCGAGGCGACCTACGACTTCATCCTGCTCTGCACCCGCACGTCCGAGATCGAAAAGGCCCTGGGACCGGCGGTGCCGTTGCTCGCTCAGGACGGCGCGGCGGTGTGCCTGCAGAACGGCTTGCCCGAGGAGCGCGTCGCGCGGCTGGTGGGGCCGGAGCGCGTGCTCGGCGCCGTCATCGGGTGGTCGGCCTCGATGCCCGAGCCCGGCAAGTACCTCGTCACCGGCGAGGGCGATTTCATTCTCGGCGGAGCGTCGCCACGGCTGCACGAGGCGACCGAAATCTTGCAGCAAGTGTTCCCGGTGCGCGTGACCCGAAACCTCGCCGGCGCGCGCTGGAGCAAGCTGGCGCTCAACTGCGCGATGTCGACGCTGGGCGCGGTCAGCGGGCTCTCGCTGGGAGAGCTGGCCGCGCGGCGCGACGTGCGCCGGCTCGGGCTACAGATCGTCCGCGAGGTGGTCGCCGCGGCGCAGGCGAAGGGCGTGCGGCTCGAGCCCGTCGCCGGCATCCAGCCGGAGCTGCTCGTGCAGTCGTTTGCGCTTATCGGCCACACCGCCATCTGGCTCGCCGCCCGCAAGCGGCCGCGCCAGCGCACGGGGATGATCGCGCGGCTCGAGCAGGGCAAACCTGCCGGCGTGGAAGACCTGAACGCGCTCATCGACGGGCCGCTGAACCAGAAGCTGGTCGCGATGGTCCGTGAGATCGAGCGAGGAAAGCGCCAAATCACGCCGCAGAACCTGTCGGAGCTGTCGTGAGCGAGCCCGAGGCCCGAGGTCCGAGACCGGAGGCAGGGCCCGAGGTCCGAGCCGCGCGGCCCCACGCCTGGCGCATCGCCTACGCAGCCTCCGCGCTCCTCGTCCTCGCCTTTCACTACCGCCTCGCGCTGCCCGGCCGCGCGCTGGTCAGCAACGACTTCCGGGCGCTCTTCATCCCGCTGCGCGCCGGCTTGCAAGAAACTCTGCGCGCGGGCGATTTCCCGCTCTGGCAGCGCGGGATGTTCTTCGGCTACCCGGTGCTCGGCGACATCCAGTTCCAGCTCTTCAATCCGCTCACCTGGCTGACGATGCCGCTCGATCCCGCTCGCGGCGTGACGATGCAGAGCCTGCTCGAGCTGATCCTCTGCGCGGTCGGCATGGCGTACTGGATGAAGCAGCGGGGGCTGCGCCCGGTCGAGGGCGTGTTCGCGGGGGCCGCTTTCGCGCTCTGCCTCAAGCAGACAGTGCACCTGCACCACTGGACCTTCGCCGGCTCGACCTGCGCGTGGCCGTGGATGCTCGCGGGACTCGAGGGCTTCGCCTCGACCGGAAGGCGCCGCTTCGTGGCGCTGGCCGCGGCGGCGACCGCGGGTACATGGATCGGCAGCTCGCCGCAGATGGCGTACTTCGGCACCGGGCTCGCGTTCCTCTATGCACTGACCCTGGCGGGGGGACTGTCCGGGGCCCCCCCCGAAAAAAAAATTATTTTTTTTTCGCCGCCCCGCCTGGCACTGGTGCTGGCTGTGCCGCTCGGGGTCGCGCTGGCCGCGCCGCTCATCCTCCCGGTGCTGGAACTGAGCGCGCTCGGGCCTCGCGGCGCCGGCGTCACATATCGCTTCGCCAGCTCGTGGAGCTGGCCCGGCCACGCCGTCTGGGAAGCGATGCTCCTCCCGCGCGCGTGGGGCGGCCGCCCCGACTACCGCGGCCCGATGAACTACTGGGAGGTCCAGGGCTACTTCGGCCTCTTGCCGATGGCGCTCCTGCCGCTCGCGCCCTTGCGGCGCCGCGGTCTGTGGCTCTTTGCTGCGGTGGCCGCGCTGTCGATCTGGATCTCGTTCGGCGACAACGGCTGGCTCAATTTGCACTATCAAGCTTTCCGCTTCCTGCCGGGCTACGGCGGCTTCCGCAACCCCACGCGCGCGATGATGCCGGCGATGTTCTGCGTCGCGGTGCTCGCGGCGGAGGCGCTCTCCCGGCTGCGCGACGAGCCCTCCCTGCGCCGGCGGCCGATCGCGGCGCTGATCCTGCTGACCGCGCTGGTCGCGGCCTGCGCCGCGCTGCCGCACGACTACTTCGAGAAAGCTCTGCGCGCCGACGCGCTCTGGGCCGTGCTGCTCTTGGCCGCGACCGCGGCCTGGGCGTTCTTCGCGCGGCTCGATCCGCGCTGGGCTGCCGTCGCCGTGCCGCTCTACCTCGCCGACGTAGCGGTGCAGACCTGGGATTCGCCGGAGATCGGCGACGCCGAGCGCGAGAACCATGCGCTCGAGCCGTTCGCCGCGCACGTGCCGGCCGCTCCGCAGCCGCGCCGCGTGGCGGTGCTGATGAGCTGGGGCGAGGCGAACAACGCCACCTATGCGCGCGGCTGGGAGGGCGTGACCGGCTACGCGCCGACGCCGATCGCCCGCGTGCTGCGGCTCTTCGAGGCCACCTGGCACTCGCACATCCGCCCGACGGTGCCGCTCGACGACGACGAGAACTTCCCCCGCTTTCGCCCCGACTCGCCGCTCTTGCCGCTCTTCGGCGCGCCGCTTCTGGTGGCGAATCTGCAGGCCAGCGTTCCCCCCGTCGCGCGAGAAGGCGCGGTGCGGCTCTATCCGCTGCCTGCTCTTCCGCGCGTCTTCTGGACCTCCGCCTGGACCGCGCTGCCCGACGAGCGATCGGGGGAGGCGCTGCCGCTCGCAGCGCGGGGCGCGCTCGCGGTGCTGCCCGGGCCGCTCGGGCAGGCGTCAGCGCCGGCGGCCGCCCCGGTGGCGGCGGAGCGCGTCGAAGTGCGCACCAACTCGCTCGACGCCACCATCGCGGCGCCGTCCGACGGCCTGCTGGTGGTGCTCGATCCATTCTTTCCCGGCTGGAAAGCGACGCTCGACGGAGCGCCCGCACCGCTCCTGCGCGCGGACTACGCCTTCATGGCGGTGCCCGTAAAGGCCGGTCGCCATGTTTTACACCTGGTCTACTTTCCAGACAGGCTGCTTCCCGGCCTCGCCATCGCCATCCTCGCGTTGGGTTTGCTCCTCGTCGTAACTCAACGCGTTGACACCCGATCCCCCGGCGGCTATTTTCCGCCGCCCTGAAGGGAGCTTGCCAGCATTGGACCACCTCTCGCCGTACCTGCCCGTGCTGGTGCTCCTGCTCATCGCCGGCGTCCTCTGCCTGGCCATCTCCTTCCTCGCTACCGTGCTCGGTCCCAAGCGCATCACGCTCATCAAGGAGAGCGCCTTCGAATGCGGCTCTCCCTCGACCGGCGACCCGCACGCCCGCCACTCGGTGAAGTTCTACCTGGTGGCGCTGCTCTTCATCGTCTTCGACATCGAGAGCGTCTTCATCTACCCCTGGGGCTCCCTGCTGCGCGACTTCAACGGCGAAGGCCTCGGCTGGTTCGCCTACCTCGAGATGCTCTCCTTCATGGTCACGCTGGCCATCGGGCTGGTCTACGTCTGGCGCAAGGGCGCGCTGGAGTTCAGCACATGAGCCGGCTCCCCATCCTGCGCCCCGAAGGCAACGTCCCGGAAGCGGCGCCCCTCTCCGGGGAAGAGAACAACGTTCCGGTCCTGCTCACCCGGCTCGAGGACAGCATCGGCTTCTTCGAGAGGAGCCTCTCCGACGCGCTCGGCTGGGCGCGCAAGAACAGCATCTTCCAGTACCCGTTCGTCACCGCCTGCTGCGGCATGGAGTACATGTCCGCGATGGCGGGGCGCTACGACATCGCGCGCTTCGGCGCCGAGTTCCCGCGCTTCACGCCGCGCCAGGCGGATCTCTTGATGATCGTCGGAACCATCAACATCAAGCAGTCGCCGGTGTTGAAGCGCGTCTACGAGCAGATGTGCGAGCCCAAGTGGGTGATGGCCTTCGGCGTCTGCGCCTCATCGGGCGGCTTCTACGACAACTACGCCACCCTGCAGGGCGCCGACCGGGTCATCCCGGTCGACGTCTACGTCCCTGGTTGCCCGCCGCGCCCCGAGCAGGTGCTCGACGGCCTGGTGATCCTGCAGGAGAAGATCCAGGCGCAGCGCCACCGCGCCGCCACCAGCGGGATATAGCCATGGCCCAAGCCTTCATCGAGCTGTTGCGGGAGAAGTTCCCGGATGCCGTCGTGTCCTCGCTCTCGCACAAGGGCGACGAGGTCGTCACCGTCAAGCGCGAGAAGCTGGTCGAGGTGATGACTTTCCTGCGCAACGATCCGGCGACCGACCTGAAGCTCTTGCGGCAGATCGCGGGCGTCGATCTGCTGACGTACAAGAGCGAGATGACCGGCGGCGGCTCGATCGCCTCCATCGAGGCGACGCCGTATGCGGTGCAGAAGAAGCCGCAGGTCGAGCCGCGCTATTACGTCTCGTACAACCTCTATTCGATCGCGCAGAAGAAGTCCCTGCGGGTGCGGGTCGAGCTGCGCTCCGACGACGTCAAGGTGCCGACCATCACCGGGCTGTACCGCACCGCCGACTGGTGGGAGCGCTACGTCTACGACATGTTCGGGGTGGAGTTCGAAGGTCACCCCAACCTCCAGAGGCTGCTCCTCTACCCCGAGTTCGTCGGGCACCCGCTGCGCAAGGACTATCCGGTGCGCAAGCGGCAGCTGCTCGTCCCGGAGCTGGACTTTCCCGATCTCGTGCGCGGTCCCGGCCCCGGGCCGGGCGGCGCGGGCGTTCCCATGAGCCAGACGCACGTCGGCCGCTCGAACGTGGATCCCAACACCTATGACTGAGCAGGCAGATCAAGATCCGCTCTCGCTGGAGGCCGAGCTGCCGTCGTCCTTGATGACGGTCAACCTGGGCCCCTCGCACCCGGCCATGCACGGCACCGTGCGCCTGACGGTGACGCTCGACGGAGAGACCATCGTCGAGGCCGTCCCCGAGATCGGCTTCCTCCACCGCGGCTTCAGCAAGTCTTCCGAGAATTCCACCTGGCACCAGGTGCTGCCGTACACCGACCGGCTCAACTACGTCTCGCCCATCCTCAACAACACCGGCTACATCATGGGCGTCGAGAAGCTCGCCTCGGTGAAGCCCACCGAGCGCGCCGAGTACCTGCGCGTGCTGGGCGGCGAGATCAGCCGCATCTGCGATCACCTGACCTGCGTCGGCGCCATCGGGCTGGAGCTGGGCGCCTTCACCGTCTTCCTCTACGCCATCGAGGCGCGCGAGCTGCTCTGGGACCGCATCTCCGAATTGTGCGGCGCGCGGGTGACGGTTTCCTGGACGCGCATCGGCGGCGTCGCCACCGACCTGCCACCCGGCTGGGAGCAGAAGCTGCGCGACTGCCTGCCGCGCGTGCTCGAGCTGACCAACGAGATCGACGTGCTCCTGACGCGCAACCGCATCTTCATCGACCGCACCCGCGGCATCGGCGTCCTCTCCGCGGAGGAGGCGATCGACTGGGGCTTCACCGGCCCCTGCCTGCGCGCCTGCGGCGTGAACTACGACGTGCGCAAGGCGCACCCGTATTCGGTCTACGACCGGATGGACTTCGAGGTGCCGCTGGGCGCGAACGGCGACACCTACGACCGATATCTGCTCAGGCTCGAGGAGATCCGCCAGTCGCACCGCATCGTCCTGCAGTGCCTCGAGCAGATGCCGCCGGGGCCGATCATCATCGACGACTGGCGCTACGCGCTGCCGCCCAAGAAGGAGGTGTTCGGCTCCATCGAGGGCGTGATGGCGCACTTCAAGCTCATCATGGAGGGCACGCTCATCCCCGCCGGCGAGGTCTACGTCTACACCGAGGGCGCCAACGGCGAGCTCGGCTTCCACATCGTCTCCAACGGCAAGGGCAAGCCCTACGCCATCCAGGTGCGCGGTCCCGGCCTTCCCATCCTCTCGGCGCTGCCGCGGCTGATCAAGGGACACGCGGTCGCCGACCTGATCCCCATCTTCGACTCCATCAACATGATCGGCGGCGAGGTCGAGCAATGACCAAGGTCTTCGTCGACGGCGCCGAGGTCGAGGCCGATCCGCGCGACAACCTCATCGAGGCTGCCCGCCGCATCGGCGTGGCCATTCCATACTTCTGCTACCACCCGCGCCTCTCCATCGCCGGCCAATGCCGGATGTGCCTGGTCGAGACCAGCGACGCGCCCGGGCGCCTGGTGCCCCCATCGGCGATCAGAGCGGCGAGTGCAAGCTCCAGGATTACTACATGGAGTACGACCACCAGCCCTCGCGGGTCCGGACCTACAAGCTGATCAAGCCCAAGCGCGAAGTGTTCGGCCCGATGGTGGTCTACGACGCCGAGCGCTGCATCATGTGCACGCGCTGCGTGCGCTTCATGGACGAGATCGCGCAGGAGCCGCAGCTCGGCGTGGTGGATCGCGGATCGCACTCGCTCATCAGCACCTTCCCGGGGCAGCCGCTCGACTCGCAGTACTCGGGCAACACGGTGGACATCTGCCCGGTGGGCGCGCTCTTGAACCGCGACTTCCGCTTCCAGTCGCGCGTCTGGTACATCGACAAGAGCCCGACGGTGTGCACCGGCTGCAGCAACGGCTGCAACGTCTACGCCGAGAGCCGCGGCGAGGTGGTCTACCGCCTGCTCCCGCGCCGCAACGAAGAGGTGAACCAGGTCTGGATGTGCGACGAGGGCCGGCTCACGTACCACGCGACCAACGAGCGCCGCGTCGAGTGGGCGCAGACCGGGAAGGGCGACGCCCGGCAGTCGGTGGGCCCGCGCATCGGCGTCGAGCGCGCGGTCGAGCTGCTCAAGCCGCTCTCGGGGCAGGGCGGCATCGGGATCGCCGTCTCCGCGCAGTGCACCAACGAGGAGGCCGCCGCCGCCTTCCTCCTCGGCGCGCAGCTCGGCGCCGCGCGCTATTTCCTCGCTGCCAGGCCGCCCGGCGATCAGGACGATTTCCTCATCCGCGGCGACAAGAACCCGAACACGCGGGGCGTGCAGCTCGCGGCGCACGCCTTCGGCGTCAAGTTCGAGGAGCCCGCCGGCATCGACGGTGTCAAGGCGCTGGTCGCCTTCCGCACCGACGGGCTGCCGGTCGAGAAGCTGCAGCGGCTCGAGGTGTTCATCGCGGTGGCACAGAACGAAGATGCCGCCACCGCCGAGGCGCACGTCGTGCTCCCCTGCCAGAGCGTCTACGAGCAGGAGTGCTCGCTGATCAACTGGTACGGCCGCCTGCAGCGCACCTGGCCGTCGGTGCCCGCCCAGCGCGGCGACAGCGCCGCGGGCTGGCGCTGGGCTGCGCAGCTCCTCGAGGGTCTCGGCGCGACGGGCGGCCCGCGCAGCGCCGGCGAAGCCTTCGAGGCGCTCGCGCAGCGCTCGGTGCACCTGGGCGGGCTGACGCTCGCCGGGATCCCCGAGGACGGCCTCGTGCTCGAGGGCGAGATGCCCACCGAGTGGCCCGCGCGCGCGCCGCGCCCGCCGCCCGGCGCACCGTCGATCCGCCCGCCGCAGCTCGCCCGGCCGGACATGCGGGTAGGCGACGAAGCCTCGGGAGGTTCGCGGTGAGCGAGACGCCCGTCGCCCGCCTCGCCTCGGAGGACTTCGGACCGAAGCCCGGCGTGAAGCCCGCCTATCGGAGCTGGCTCGTCGGAACCATCGTCGGGTGGGCATCGTTCGTCGGCTTCCTGCTCTTCATGTCCTGGGCGCTCTTGGCGCTGGCCCGCTTTTGCATCTGGGTCGGCGATCAGATCCCGGTCTCGTGGGGGCTCGCGCCCGCCATCGGCAACATCCTCTCGTTGATCCTGGTGCTGGTGATGATCACCGCGACGCTCCTCACCATGGCCGATCGCAAGTGGTCGGCGCTGATGCAGGACCGCGTCGGCCCCAACCGCGCGCGGTTGTCCATCATCCCGGGCCTCAAGGACCGGCCGCTGCACGGCCTGCCGCACGTCCTCGCCGACGTCCTCAAGATGCTCTTCAAGGAGGATTTCATCCCCGAGGGCGCCGAGCACAACAAATTCCTCTTCAACCTCGCTCCGCTCCTCGCCTTCGCGCCGGCCTTCATGCTCTTTGCGGTGGTGCCGGTCAGCCCCGAGCTCACCTTTTGGGGCGCGCGGATGTCGTTACAAGTAGCGAAGGTGGACTGGGGCGTCCTCTACGTCTTCGCGCTGGCGTCGGTGGCGGTGTTCGGGACGGCGCTCGCCGGTTGGACTTCGAACAACAAGCTCGCGCTCCTCGGCGGCCTGCGCGCCTCGGCGCAGCTGGTCTCGTACGAGGTGACGCTGGGTCTGACCCTGGTCGGCGCCTTCATCGTCTTCGGCACCGTGCGCCTCGAGGTCATGGCCCAGCTGCAGGGGGATGTGCTCTTCGGCTGGCTGCCTTCGTGGGGGCTCGTCTTCCAGCCCATCGGCATGATCCTCTTCCTGGTCGCGGCGCAGGCCGAGATCAAGCGCGCCCCCTTCGACACGCCCGAGGGGGAGTCGGAGATCATCGGTTACTTCCTCGAATACTCGGGACTAAAGAGCGGCCTCTTCCTCATCGCCGAGTACGCCGAGACGGTGGTGGTGGCCGGAATCGTCACCACCATCTTCCTTGGTGGATACCACCTGCCGTGGGTGGAGCCGACGCTTTTGCGGGCGCTCGATCAGGTGCTCGGCATCTCCGGCATTGCGTGGCTGGCGGTGCTCCAGGTGTTCGCCTTCATCGTCAAGATGTTGGCGGTGATCTGGGTGATGTTCCTCGCCCGCTGGGCCTTCCCGCGCTTCCGCTACGACCAGATCATGCGGCTCGGGTGGAAGATGATGCTGCCTGTCTCGCTGGCCAACGTGGCGATCACCGCGGCGGTGTATCTGTGGGCCGGGAGGGAGGGCCTGGCCTGGATGGGCCTCATCGAGTGGGCGGCGATCCTGTTCTTCGTGGCGATGCAGCAAAAAGGGAGCGAACCGGAACATGCCGCCCACCACTGATCTTTCTTTTGGAGAACGCTTCTACCTGCGCGAGGCGGTGAAGGGCATGGGCGTCATTGCCCGGCACTTCTGGCGGAACCTGTTCGGCTTCCGCGATCCGAACGCGGAGGTGATGGAGCGCAAGGGGCCGGGCGTGAATCTGGTCTCGACCATCAACTATCCCGACGAACGCAAGCAGTATCCCTCCGGCTACCGCGGGATGCACCGGCTGGTGCCGCGCATCGACGGAACGCCCCGCTGCGTGGCTTGCTACATGTATGGACACCGGGACGCACGCGCCGTCGGTGCTCTCGCGTCCGCTGGCGGTGTTCGACAAGGAGGCGTTGCTCAAGGGTCCTGCGGTCGAGCACCCGAGCGACGTCCTCACCTACCGCGTGCCGCTGCGCACGGTGGCGCCGTCGGCGGACCCGGCTGCGGGCGCAACCAGCCGTGGCGACCTGAAGAATCACTGACGAAAAAATTTTTTTTATTTTTTTTCAGCCGCAGCTTCTTCCTGCGCCAGCAGACCACGGTCGTAGCGGCGCACGAACGGCCACCAGATGAGGAGCGCCAGCGCGAGGTTCAGGAGCTGCAGGACGACCGCGCGCGCGTCTCCGCCGGTGCTCAAGTAGGCGCCGGCCGTGGCGGGCAGGGTCCACACCACTTCGATGTACGGCGCCCGCACGAGGCCGAAGTGCATCGCCAGCCAGCTGATCACGACCAGCACCACCGGCGCGATCACGAACGGCGGCGCCAACTTGCCGTTCATCACCACCGGCGCGCCGAAGAGGAGCGGCTCATTGATGTTGAAGATGGCGGGCACGATGCCGGCGCGCCCCACCAGCCGCAGCTGCTTCGACTTCGCGAAGAGGAGGAGCAGGGCGAACGCCAGCGTCACGCCCGAGCCCCCTTGCCAGGTGAACCAGATGAAGAACTCCTGGGTGAAGAGGTGCGGCGGCCGCTGGCCGGCGCTCGCCGCGGCCATGTTCTCGGCGAGGGCGGCGAGCCAGAGGGGTCGTACCGCGGCCAGCACCGAGAGACCATGCACTCCGACCAGCCAGAGCGAGCTGTCGATGAGGACGACGATGATCACCGCGGCCAGCGAATCGCCGCTGAGGAGCAGCGGCCGGAACAGCGCGGTGATACCCCCGGCGAGATCGATCCCGAAGACGTGCACCACCAGCCACACCAGCACCACGCAGGTGACCGTCGGGAGGAGGGCGGCGAAGCTGCGGACCACCACGTCGGGCGCGCCGCCCGAGAGCTTGATCCCCCATTTGCGCTGTTTGAACGCGTGGAGCGTCTCCACCGCGAAAATGGCGGCCGCGAAGGCGGGGAAGAGGCCGGCGGCGCCCAGCGCGGACATGGCCAGCGTCTTGTTGACCGGGTGCTGCGCGACGAGAAATACCGCCAGCGCGGTGGTAGCGCCGGCGACGGGATCGGTCTCCCGCCTGCGAGACAAGGACAGCGCCGTCGCGACGCAGGCGTAGAGGGAGACGAGCCCGGCGCAGGCCGTATACCCTGCGAGCAGGGTCGTTGTGGGCGGCAGGAAACGCGAAAGCCCTGGCCAGGGCGGCTGCCCGAGGAGGAGGAACAGGCTGCCGAGCAGGATGAGCGGCAGACTGCCGACCACACCGTCGCGCACCGCCTGCAGATGCGGCTGCTTTCCCAGCGCATCGCCGAAAGCATGGAGGTGTTTCCGCACCGGCGCATTGTGGAGTGCGCTTCGGCGATGCGCCAGTTTGACACGCTGGGCCCCGCGCGTTACTCAGCGCCGCACTTATGACTACGCTGGTGATGCCGCAGCTTGGCGAGTCGGTGGTGGAGGGTACCATCGTGCGCTGGATCGCGAAGCCCGGCCAGCGGGTGGAGCTCGACGAACCCTTGGTCGAGATCGCGACTGACAAGGCAAACACCGAGATCCCTTCGCCCTCCGCCGGGGTGCTGGTCGAGCAGATTGCCAAAGAAGGTTCCGTGGTCCCCGTCGGCGGGCCCCTGGGCCGCCTCGACGAGTCCGCCACCCCCGCCACAGCCCGGGAAGAAAAAAAAATTATTTTTTCTTCGCCACAGGGAGCGCCACCCCAGACGGCGCCGAGCGACGTCCGGGCGACTCCCGTGGGGCGCAACGTGGCACAGGAGCACGGTCTCGATCTGAGCAAGGTTCAAGGCTCCGGTGCGGGCGGACGCGTCACCAAAGCGGACGTCACCAGTTATCTCGAAAAGGGCGCCACCGCGGCTCAGCAGTCCGAGTTGCAGCCGCCCTCGAGCACCTTCCCGGGACAAAGGGCGCCGACCGCACCACCGCCATCAGCGTATTCACAGCCGCCGGTTGCCGCGCCCTATTACTCGCAGCCGCCTCTGCCGGGCATCAGCGGTGGCTACGCGGGTTTCGGACCCGTAGCCATTTCGCTGCGCGCTTACAAGCCGCCGCGTTACACGCCCAAGGACGGCGACCAGGTGGTGCCCTTCGATCAGCGCCGGCGGCTGATCGCGGAGCACATGGTCTATTCCAAGGTGACGAGCGCACACGTCCCCTGCACCGCAGAGGTGGACATGGGCAACCTCTCGCGGCTGCGCGGCGAGTGGAAGAGGGCCAAGGAGACCGGCGGCAAGGCGCCCAGCTTCCTCGTCGGCATCTGCCGCGCGGCGGTGCAGGCGCTGGCGGAGTTTCCTCGGCTGAACGCGGTGGTGCAGGACGAGAGCCTGATCCTGCGCAAGGACGTGAACCTCGGCGTCGCCGTGGAAACGGAGAAGGGCTTGCTCGTGCCCGTCATCCGCAAGGCAAACGAGCTCAGCGTGCTCGGCCTTTCGCGCTCGCTGGACGATCTCGCCACCCGCGCCCGCAATGGCAAAGTCACGGCGGACGAACTCTCCGGCGGGTCGTTCACCGTCTCGAATCCGGGTCTCCAGGGCAACCTGTTCGGTGCAGCCATCATCAACCAGCCGCAGGTCGGCATCCTTCGCATGGGCGAAATCGTCAAGCGGCCCGTCGTCCGTGAGTTGGACGGCGAGGACGTGATCGTCATCCGCCCGATGATGTACCTCACGCTTTCGTACGATCACCGGGTGATCGACGGCGTCAACGGCAACGGCTTCCTGCATCGCGTCCGCGAGCTGATCGAGGAGGCGAAATTCGCGCTCTAGGCGCGGTTCATTTCTGGGCCGTCGCCGCCAGCGCCGCGCCACAGCCCTTGCAGACGAGGATGTACACGCGGTCGCCGTTGGGGAGCGAGCTCTCCGTCCACGTCACATCATCGCTCTTGCAGTGACCACAGCGGACTTTCTGCATGGAGCACCTCCGGGCGGGACGCTAACACATCGTCACGACGGCGGGACGGGCTTGCCGCGGGGCTGGCGCCAGAGGGAGAGCAGCGCCTTGCGGCGCCACTCCGACGTCGCGGGGTCGGTCGCATCCTTCGTCTCCGCGTAGATGCGCTCCACCTCCGCTGCGTCCATCGGGTCCGGATGCTCCAGCGGCGTCGCTCGCCGCTTTCGCGGATCGAGCCGGCTCCACCGCTGGTAGTCGTCCCAGCTGATCATCACCACCATGTCGAACCCATGGCGAGACATCACCACCGGGTCCCCTCCGCGCGCGACCTGGTTCGCCAGATCCTTGAGATGAACGCGGAAGTCCGTCGCCGTCACAACGATTTCAGTCATGCCGCGAGTCTGCCAAAGGGGTCTGACATTCCTTCCCGGGCAACGGCCTCGGCCAGAAAAAAAATAATTTTTTTTCTCGGGGAGGGCTATTTCAGTGGCGTAGCATCGAGAGGAAGGAGTCGGCATCGCGGCCGTTCACCACGCGGGACTTCTCCGTCCAGCCGCGCCGCGCGGTGCCCACCGCGTAGTGGAGATTCTGCAGTTCCTTGGTGGAGTGCGCGTCGACGGAAAGGCAGACTTTCGCTCCGTGCGTGCGCGCCAGCCGGAGCAGGTCTGCGCTGAAGTCGAGCCGGTGCGGAGTGCCGTTGCATTCGATGGTGACCCCTCTCTCGGCGGCGACCTCGATCAGTTCCTCCCAGCGCGCGGGCATCGGCTCGCGGTCGCCGAGGTAACGCCCGGTCGGATGACCCCAGATGCGGCAGAGCGGATGCTCCAGCGCCCGTCGGATTCGCGCCGTCTGGCGCGGCTCGTCCAGCTTGAAGCGTTGGTGGACCGAGCAGATCACGACGTCCAGCTTCTCCAGGATTGCGTCGGGCCAGTCGAGCGCGCCGTCCTCGAGGATGTCGACCTCGCTTCCGCGCAGGATCCGCACCTCGGGAATGCGCTCCTGCACCTGCGCGATCTCGTCCCACTGCGCCTTGAGACGATCGAGATCGAGGCCGTTCGCGTAGTGAGCGGCGCTGGTGTGGTCGGTGATGGTGATGAACTGCCTGCCGAGCGCGTGTGCCGCGCGGACCATCTGCTCGATGGAGGCCTTCCCGTCCGACCACGTCGAGTGACAGTGCACGAACCCGCGCACGTCCTCGATCGAGATCAGTTCCGGCAGCGAAGAGGTGGCCGCCAGCTCGATCTCGCCCAGGTCCTCGCGCAGCTCGGGCGGAACCGGCGCGAGGTCCAGCAGCCGGTACAGCTCCTCCTCGCTGCGGGGCTCGAGCGAACCGGTGCCGTCGAGCCGCGCCAATCCGTACTCGGAAAGGCTCAGCCCCTTGCTGCGCGCGATCCCCCGCAACTTCACGTGGTGCTGCTTGCTTCCGGTGAAATGGTGCAGGGCGGTCGCAAACTGCGCCTCGGTCACGACGCGGAGGTCGGCCTGCAGCCCGTCCTGCAGGCGAACCGAGCACTTCGTCCCGCCGCGGGCGAGAATCTCCACGACGCCGGGCGCCGTCGCGAACGACTCCATCACGGCCTCCGCCGGCCCGGTTGCCGCGGCCACGATGTCGATGTCGCCGTTGCTCTCCGCGTACCGGCGCACGCTGCCCGCGATCTCCGCCCGCGCCACGCCGGGCGCGGCGCGGACCCGCTCCAGAAGCTGCTCCGCGAGCGGCCGCGTCTCCCACAGCGGCTTGCGCGCACCATGCCGGACGCGCACCTGAGCGATGCCCTCGAGAACCTGCTGCTCGGTCTTCTCGCCAAAGCCCTTGAGCCCGCGGACCCGGCCCTCCCGCGCCGCTTTCTCCAGGTCATCGAGAGAGGTCACGTCCAACTCACGGATCAGCAGCAACGCCTTGCGCGGCCCCAGGCCGGGGATCTGCACCAGGTCCAGTGCGCCGTGGGGAAACTCGCGCCGCAGCTCCTCGAGGTATTGGAGCTTGCCGGTCCGCACCAGCTCGGTGACCTTCTGGTCGATGGCCTTCCCGACACCGGACAGCTCACTCAGCGTTCCCTTCTGGACGCGCTCGTACAGCCCGCCTGGCGCGCCGGGATCCGGCGGCAGAGTCTCGAACGCATCCGCCGCCATATCGTAGGCGCGCACCTTGAACGCGTTCTCGCCCTTGAGCTGCAGGAGCTGCGAGATCTCTCGCAGGACGCCAGCCACTTCTCGCGCGGTCATTGCGCAATCATAGCAGCCGACTTAGCTTGCAGCCGGAATGGAGACCGAGCAGACACCCGAGCCCTCGAACGTCGTGCTGCAGCGCTTCTTCGAAAGCAGCGAGTCCGCTCGCAGGGCCTCCGCGCACCTCAAGAAAACTGCCGAGGTCGGCGTGCGCTTCACCGACGTCCCCGGCGACTTCTACTTCAAGCTGATCGACGGGCAGCCGCGGTTCATGACCGGGACTGCACACGACCCGGACTTCGAGCTCACGCTGGCGCCGGGGGCCGTCAGCGCCATCGCGGCGCAGCCCAACGCCGACGTGGGCGAGCTCGGGATCCTCTTCTTCCAGCACATCGTCGCGGAGGACCCGCAGGCAAAGATCAGGGTCAAGCTGCACAGCGGGCTGATGAAGCTGACGATGCGCGGGTGGCTCGGCGTCATGGCCGCTGGCGGCGGAAAGGTCATGGGCTGGCTGGCGATGAAGGGCCTGCGCGGCCCGTCGGCGATCGCGAGCGCCTTGTCGCGCCTCAGGAAGGGATAGCTCTCTTGCTGCGCTGGGCTGCTTCCTGTAAGCAGCGCATGTGACCGATGCGATGCTGGTCTTGACCACGTTGCCCAACGCGGATGCCGCCGCGGAGCTCGCGAAGAGCGTGGTCACCGAAAAGCTCGCGGCCTGCGCCAACCTCTTCCCGGCGCTGCGGTCCATCTACAAATGGCAGGCGAAGGTGCAGGACGAGAACGAGGTGCTGGTCCTCTTCAAGACCCGGCAGGAGCACTTCGAGCGCCTGAAGGCGCGCATCCTGGAACTGCATCCGTACGAGGTGCCCGAGGTGCTCGCGATCCCGGTAGAGCAGGGCTACCAAGGGTATCTGGATTGGCTGGCCCGCGAGACCGGCTAAAGAAAAAAAATAATTTTTTTCGTTCATTTCTTGAACAGCGAGTCGAGGGCGGCCAAGGCCTTCATCCGAGGATCCTCCTCCTTCGCCCCCCGCTCGCCTTTTCTGAACACGAACAGCTCGCACGCGTTCTCTCGCTCCTTGTCGCTGGGCGGCTCCGCCTGCGGCTCGCGGCATCCGTACCGCATCGTCTCGTCGTAAGCGTGGCAGTTGAGGCAGGCGTGCAGCGCGGCCCGGCAGTGCGGGCACTCGTCGCGCCGGCCGGCCGCGCCGCTCACTCCCAGGTCCACTTCCTTCCGGCAGGAATGACAGATGTACATTGCCGCCTATCTTGCCCCCACGCCACCCATGAAGCTACGCTCACCGGTCCTTCCTCTGCCCGTCACCATGCGCCAGCCGACAAAATTCGGGAAATACCTGCTCCTCGAGCGGATCGCCGTCGGCGGAATGGCCGAGGTGTTCGTCGCCAAGGCCTTCGGCGTCGAGGGGTTCGAGCGCCTCCTCGCCATCAAGAAGATCCTGCCCACCATGGGCGAGGACGCCGAGTTCATCTCCATGTTCGTGGACGAGGCGCGCATCGCCGTGCAGCTCTCGCACGCCAACATCGTGCAGGTCCTCGAGCTCGGCAAGCACGACGAGAGTCTCTACATCGCGATGGAGTACATCTCCGGCCGCGACGTGCGCCAGTTGCTGGAGCGCTTCCGCAAGCGCCAGCAGCCCATGCCCATCCCGCAGGCCTGCCTCATCGTCGCCGAGGTGTGCGAGGCGCTCGACTACGCACACCGCAAGCGCGACGCCTCCGGCCGCTCGCTGGGCATCGTCCACCGCGACGTCTCGCCGCAAAACGTCCTCGTCAGCTTCGAGGGCGAGGTGAAGCTCATCGACTTCGGTATCGCCAAGGCCGAGAGCCGCCTGCAGCAGAAGACGCAGGCGGGCATCCTCAAGGGCAAGTTCAGCTACATGTCTCCGGAGCAGGTGAAGGGTCTCCCTACCGACGGCCGCTCCGACATCTTCGCCGCCGGCATCCTCCTCTGGGAATTGGTCTGCGGCGAGAAGCTCTTCACCGGCGACTCGGACTTCGCCATCCTCGAGAAAGTCCGCAAGGGCCTGGTCACCGCGCCGCGCTCGGTGACGCGCACCTGCCCCGAGGGTCTCGAGAAGGTGATCCTGAAGGCGTTGGCCACCGAGCCCGCGCAGCGCTACCAGGCCGCCAGCGAGCTGCACGACGATCTGATGCGCTTCACGATGATGGGAGACATGGTCTACGGCTCCCGCCAGCTCGCCGACTGGCTCCGTGAGGAGTTCTCGCAGGACTGGGACAGGGAGCAGGCACGCCTGCTCGGCTGGCTGGAGGTGGGCGAGGAGAAGAGCGAGGTCACTCCGCCCGATGCCCATCGCCGCAAGGAGCTCCCCAGGATCGTACCCAGCGACGTCGCCATCACCCCGATGGATGCCTTCCCCGGCCCGGCGCTGCTCAATGCGATGGAGGCCTCTTCGAGCGAGCCGACGCAGCAGTTCCGCATCACGCCGGACGAGGACACGCTGGCCTCGCCGCCTACGCCGCCGAAGGGTGTGACGCCGGTGCAGCGGCCGCCGACCTCCGATTCGCACGAGCTGCCGACCATGAAGATGGACGACGTCGCGCTGGTCCAGGCCGAGAAGCAGTTCGCGGCGCGGCAGGCGGCAATGAAGGCTCCCTTGAAGGCTCGACCGCCGCGTGCGGAGGCGGAACAGGACCGCCGTTGGATGTTGTTCCTCGGTGCGCCGCTGCTGCTGGGGGTGCTTGCCGCGCTTGGGTTCGCTCTGCGTCTCGACGGCTCGAGGCGACCGGGCAGGGTCGTGGTCACGCCCTCGCCCTCGGTCGGTGCCGACCTCTTCATCGACGGCCAGCCCGCCGGCCAGCTTCCACCCTTCGTCCACAGCATCGCAGCCGGCACCCACCGCATCGAGGTGCGCGCCGAGGGCTACAAGCCCTTCTCGACGGAGGTGCTGGTTCCCTCAGGCGGGCGGCCTTTGGAGATCGACGCTCCGCTCGCGCCCGAAGGACCGATGCAGGTCGAAGGCGTGGTGCTGACGCAGCCCAAGCCCGAGCCCGTCGCCGAGAAGGTCAAGCTCGCCATGCGCCCGCCCGAACCGCCGAAGGCGAGCCACCTGCAGCCAAAGAAGGGCGCCACGATGGCGCGCTTGCGGATCGTCACCGAGCCGGCGGGCGCGGAGGTGCGCGTCGACGGGAAGGTGGTCGGCACTTCGCCGGTCACCACCGGTCCGCCGGCGCGGCTCACCATCGACGGCCGCGACACCGGCCGCTGGACGCCGGTGCCGGCGGCGAACCCCATCGCGTTGCCTGCCGGTGCGCACACGCTGCTGTTCGAAACCGCCGACGGCCGCAAGCTGGAGGAGCAGCTCGAGATCGAGCCGGGCAAGACCTCCCGGGTCATCCGCTCCTTGCCTTGAAAAAAGCTTCCCGCAAAAAAATTTTTTTTATTTTTATTTGAGCGCGACGGGACGGATGTACAGGTCGTTGTTCCCCCTGACGAATCCGTTACCCTCAAAGAACGTCAGCCGCTCGCCGCGCTCCGGCGGCAGGAAGATCTCCACCCGCTTGCAGCCCAGCGCCTCGCTCCGCCGCAGAGCCTGGGCGAGCAGATCGTGCCCGATCCCTTTGTGGCGCTGCTCCGGGGCGACCACGAACAGATCGATGCACGCCACCCGGCCGCCCAGGCGCAGCTGCGGCCGGTGCGACATGGTGATCATCCCGACCAGCCGCGAGAAGGTCGCCGAGTCGTGGGCGACGAAGCTCTCGATCTCCGGGTGTTGCACCACCCACGAGATGGCCAGTTCCTGGTCGCCGGCCGGGACCACCCAGCCGTCGGCCGCCAGCAGCTTGAATGCAGCGTCGCGGTCGCCACGCTTCAGCGGGCGGATGCGGTAGTCCTTCCCGCCAGGAGGCGGCCGCTGCGTGTTCATCGGCCCTTACTTGTGCGCGACCTTCGCCGCCAGCTCCGCGTCGATCACCTGCTTGAACGAGTCGAACGGCATCGCGCCCACCAGCTTCTTGCCGTTGATGAAGAAGGTCGGCGTGCCGCCCGCGCCCACCGCGCTGCCGGCGTTCATGTCCGATTGGATCGACGCCTGCGCCGCGTGCGACTCGACCGCCGACTTCCACTTGCCCAGGTTGAGGCCGATCTCCTTCGCCGTCTGCTCGTAGAGCGCGGGCGACAGATCGTTCTGCTTCTCGAACAGCTTGTCGTGCATCGCCCAGAACTTGTCGTTGCCCTGCTGGTAGGCGGCCATCGCGGCCTCGGCGGCCGGCATGGCATTCGGGTGGAAGCTGAGCGGCTGGTTCTTCCAGGCGATGCGCACCTTGCCCTTGTACGTGTCCATGATCTGCTTGAGCGTCGGCTCGACGCGGCTGCAGAACGGACACTGGAAATCCGAGAACTCGACGATGGTCACGGGCGCGCTCTTGGGACCGCGCACCGGCGCGTTGCCGACCTGCACGTCGAACTTCTGCTCTGGCGCTGGGGCCGCCATGCCCGGCGGAGGCGAGCCCAAGGACTTCACGTTCTCGGCCACCAGCGTCTGGTAGAGCTTCTCGTGCTTGACGCCCTTCTTCAGCTGCTCGTCGGCTTTCTTGATCTGCTCGTCGATGACGCCCTTGAAGGTCTCGAACGGCATCGCGCCCGAGATGAAGCGCCCGTTGACGAAGAAGGACGGCGTCCCGTCGGCGCCCATCTTCTGGCCGTAGCTGCTGTCCGCCTGGATCAACGCCGCCACCTCCGGCGACTCCTTGTCCTTCTTCCAGCGCGAGAGGTCGAGGCCGATCTGCCTCGCCCACTCCTCATACTTCGCCTCCGACAATTCCTGCTGATGCTCGAACATCAGGTCGTGCATCTGCCAGAACTTGCCCTGCCTGGCGGCGGCCATGGCGGCCTTGGCGGCGGGCATCGCGTTCGGGTGGAAGCTGAGCGGCTCGTTGCGCCAGACGATCTTCACGTCGTCCTTGTAGGTCTCGAGGATCTGCTTCAGCGTCGGCTCGACGCGGCTGCAGAACGGGCACTGGAAGTCCGACCACTCGACGATGATGACCTTCGGCCGCTTGGAGCCGATGGCGGGGCCGTCGCCCGGCTCGACGTTTTGCGCCTGCGGGGGCGGGGGAGGCGGCGCAGCCTGCGGCGGCGGAGGCGGAGGGGCGGTGGCGCCGTCCTTGATCAGGTTCTCGTACAGATCGCGCCGCGAGACGCCGTTCGACAGAGCCTGGTTGGCGCGCTTGAGCTGCGAGTCGATGACCGCCTTGAACGACTCGTACGGCATCGCGCCCGAGATCCGCGCGCCGTTGATGAAGAAGTGCGGAGTTCCGTTGGCGCCCAGCTTCGACGCCTGCGCCTGATCGGCGGCGATGATCTGCGCCGTCTCCGGCGAGTTCGCGTCGGCCTTGAACTTCTCCAGGTCGAGGCCGAGGTCGCGCGCCATCTGGTCGACCTTGTCCTGGTTGAGCGCGTCGCCTTGCCGCGAGTTGTTGGCCTCGAAGAGCTTGTCGTGCATCTGCCAGAACTTGCCCTGCTTCTGCGCGGCGATGGCGGCCTTGGCGGCGTAAGGCGCGTTCGGGTGCATCGGCAGCGGGTTGTGCTTGAAGGCGATGCGCACGTCCGAGCCGTAGCTCTTCTCGATCTGGTGCAGCGTATCGATCACGCGGCCGCAGAAGGGGCACTGGAAATCCGACCACTCGACGATGGTCACCTTGGCGTCCGCATCGCCCTGCACCGGCGCGTTGCCCACCTCGGCCTTGAAGATCTGATCGGCGCCTGCCGGCGGTGCGGCGACCGCGTTGGCGTTCGCCTGCCGGACGGGCGTGCCCAGCGGGCCCTTGGCGCCCATGTGCTGGCCGACGGCGAACCCGAGAACCGCTCCCACGCAGACGGCGATGAACACGTTCCAGTTGCTCTTCACGTCAGACTCCCGTTCGTTTCAGCACAGTTCACGGCAAGGGGGCGCGCAAACTAGCACGTCGACACGCGGTCTACGCAATCCGTCGCCAGGCGGACGTCCGGTCCAGGAGGAACCCGCAAAAGAGCAGCTTCATTCCTCCTCCGGGCAGGCTCTACAGAGCGCGCCGCCAGACCAGCTGGGCCGCCCGCGCCAGCACTTTCTGCCCCAGCCGCTCCGCAGCGGCGGCGTCGGTGCAGGTGGCCACCAGGCGCAGCAAGGTCCCGCGCTCGTCGATGCGCGCCCAGTACACCTCGGCCTCCGCCGCCTGCCGGTCGAGGTTCTCGTAGCCGTGCGCGATCTGCAGCATCGCCTTGAACACCAGATCTGCGTCGCCCGCGGGCGGCACCAGCACCTCGACGCGCGCCACCTTGGTGACGCCGCCCATGGTGAGGTTCTTGATCACCTCGCTCGCGATGGTGTCGTTGGGGATCACCAACCGCTTGCCGTCGCCCAGCCTGAGCACGGTGAAGAGCAGGTGGATGTCCTCCACCACGCCGCGGTCGCCGCGGAACTCGATGTCGTCGCCGAGGCGGATGGGCTGCGCGAGGGAGATGGTGACGCCGGCGATGGCGTTGCCCAGCGTGCCGCGCGCCGCGAAGCCGACCACCAGGCCCGACAGGCCGGCGGAGGCGAGCAGCCCCGTCGAGAGCACGCGCAGATCGGGAAACTGCGTCAGCGCGATCGCCGCGGCCGTGATCCACACTGCCGCGGCCAGCAGGCGCCGGGTCAACGCCAGCTGCGTCGCGTTCTCGGGCAGGAGCGTGCCGCGCGCGCGGTGGCGCTCCACCGCCCGCTTGAAGCCGAGGTTGATCACCCGCGTCGTGACGATGGCGAAAGCCACCATCACGGCCACGGTGATGATGTGGCGGGGCTGCAGGTCGCTGATGAAAGCGCTGAGAAACGACGGCTTCTGTGGATCAGGGGAAGGGACCACGGCGCCGGAAGGTTGATCCGCAGCACCGATCCGTCAAGATAGGCCCCAAGTGAATGACACGATACGACGTGGCTGGTTCCGCCCCGCCCTGCTGATCGCCGCCTGCGGCGCAGTGGGTGTGGGCTTCGCGGCGCGCGCCCAGCAGAAGACCGAGGAGGGCAGTCCGTTCGCCGACGACGAGATCAGCGCCGGCGATCTCGCCAACGCGGTGGGCGAGGCCGAGGCAGAGCTGGATGGCGGGGTTCCGGCGCAGCCCGCGCAGGTCGAGCAGGTGCCTGCCGCCGCCGCCAACGCGGTGGTGCAGCACGTCGGTCATCTGCAGGGCCTTTCGCTGTGGAAGACCGCGAAGCTGAAAGAAGGCGCCTACGTCGCGACCACCGAGGACGGCAAGGAAGCGCGCCTGACCATCGATCCCAATCTGCAGGCGCAGATGGTGAAGCTGCTCAAGACCTACAAGCCGGTGGGCGCGGCGGTGGTGGCGCTCGACCCGAAGACCGGCAAGGTGCTGGCGCTGGCGGAGTACGGCGAGGGCCAGGCGATGAAGCCGCTCTATCCGGCGGCCAGCGTCTTCAAGATCATCACCGGCGCGGCGCTGATCGACAAGGGCGTCCGCCCCGACGACGAGACCTGCTTCCACGGCGGCATGCACGGCATCGTCGGCAAGTTGCTGCAAGACAAGCCGCGCCTCGACCGCCGCTGCCTTTCGCTGAGCATGGCGCTCGCCAAGAGCGCGAACGTGGTCTTCGCCAAGATGGCGGTGAAGCATCTCGACGGCGACGACCTGCGCAAGGAAGCGGAGCGCTTCCTCTTCAACCGCCCCATCTTCGACGTGCCGCTGGAGCAGTCGTCGGCGAGCATCCCCGACTCGGGCCTCGGCTTCGCGAAGAGCGCGGCCGGCTTCGGAGAGGTGAAGCTCTCGCCCATGCACGCCGCGATGATCGCGGCGGCGGTGGGCAACGGCGGCGTGGCGGAGGAGCCGTCGCTGCTCGACGAGGTGGGCGGGCAGGAGCTGCCGTCCACCGGCTCGCTGCGCCTGCTCAACCCGGAGACGGCGAGCATGCTGCGCGACATGATGAAGCTCACCGTCTCGGAGGGCACCGCGACCTCGTCGTTCCGCGAGCGCCACCGGAACATCCTCGGAGACATCGAGGTGGCGGGGAAGACGGGCTCGCTCTCGACGCACACGCGCGGGCCCTTCAAGGACTACTCCTGGTTCGTCGGATTCGCGCCGGCGGACGATCCCAAGATCGCCGTCGCCGCGGTGGTGGTGAACGGGCTCAAGTGGCGCGTGCACGCGCCCTTCATCGCCCGCGAGGCGCTGAAGGCGTATCTCGTCGGCGGACCGCTCGGCCAGCCGCCCGTCGCGCGCGCGAGGCGGGCTCGACGCCACAAGAAACACGGTTAGACTCGGGGCCGTGCGAGAGGTCGTCCTCTATACCCGCGAAGGCTGCAGCCTGTGCGCGGTGGCGAAGGCGGCCATCCTCGCCGTGCGCCGCGAGATCGAGTTCGCCTTCACCGAGGTGGACATCGGCTGGGAGGGCGAGTTGTACGAGGACCACAAGCACGACATCCCGGTCGTCGAGATCGACGGCAGGCGCGCTTTCAAGTACAGGGTCGATGCACAGGAGCTGAAGAAGAGGCTCTACCCATGAGCAAGCCGTATTCCGGAATACCCATCGATGAGAAGCGCACCTGGGTGGTGCCGCGCTGGCTGAAGGAAGCGTTCGTCGCCTTCGCGCTGGTGGCGATCGCGGCGGTGGGCATCTCGAAGTCGGTGCAGCATTTTGGCGGCAGGACCGAGCGCGCCCGCAACGCCGTCGAGGCGGACGCGATGGACTATTCGGCGCCTCGCTTCCGGCTGCCGGTCCGCGGCGGCGGCGACATCGACCTCGCCGAGCTGCAGGGCAAGCTCGTGCTGGTCAACTTCTGGGCGACGTGGTGCCCTCCTTGCCGCGAGGAGATGCCCAGCCTGACGCAGCTCGCGCAACAGTTCGATCCTCGAAGCTTCGAAGTGCTGGCGGTCAGCGTCGACGAGGGCTGGGCGCCGGTGGACAGGTTCTTCGCGCAGCCGAAGACGCCCTTCCGCGTGGCGCTCGACGAGGGAGCGAAGATGTCCCGCGCCTACGGCACGACCAAGTTCCCGGAGAGCTACCTCGTCGACCGCGACGGGAAGGTGCGCCTCAAGTTCGTTGGGCCGCGCAACTGGATGGACCCGAACGTTGCCACGCTGCTCGAGTCGTACGGAGCGCGGCGGAGGGGCTGAGGCCCCCCAAAAAATTGTTTTTTATTTTTCGCGCAGCGCCGGCAGCGCGGCAAACAGCGCTGCCACCGCGCAGACGAGCCCGGCGTACGCGCCGAAGAGCGGCTGCGATTCGACGACCGCGATGCCACGCCCCATCACATGCAGGGCATGAGACTGGGTGGCCCACGGCAGGAAGAGGCCGGTAAAGATTGCCGCGCCGCCGGACGCCGCCAGCTGCGCGAGGCGGAAGGTGCGATCCTGCGCCGCGTCGGCTTTGCGGGCGCGCAGGTAGATGAGCACAAGCACGGCGACCGCGAGCAACAGGACCGGCCAGGCCGCCACCACGCCGATGATCTCCTCATCCGCTTTCGTCCACCTCCAAGGCATCGCCAGGAAAAGAAGGAGCAGCGAGGTCGCGCCCGCGGCCCAGCGGTCCGCTGACGACAGGCTGCGGAAGAAAGCCCCCAGGTCCGACGCTGCCTTGCGCGCTTCGTCGGCGGGCGAGAGCACAGGTTCCGCCTCCTCCGCCAGGTAAGGGCGGCGCGGCTCGGCTGCGGCCTGCGCGGCGGAAGGTGAAGGATTCCAGCCACCTGGGCGTTTGCCTCCCCCCTTGCGAAGCCGGGCGGGCATCCGGCTCGCGACCGGTCCGACGTCGGTCTTCTCGCCTTCGACCGGCCTGACCTCCTCCGCCCCAAGGAAGGAAGCATCGAGAATCTCATCACAATTGTCGCAGATGGCGGCCCCTTCGGTCGCCAGCTCGCCGCAGCGGGGGCATCGCACGCACCTACCCTACCGGACAGGATTGCGGGCGGGCAAGCAGCCGGCTTTTCCTTGTCGCCTCTCGCCGCGCCGGGCTATAAGCGGTGGCAGACCGCGAGTATCAAAAAAAAAATTTTATTTTTTTCGCGGGGGGCAAGGAGGCAGGGCGGTGCCGATCAAGGTCGCACTGATGGGCCTAGGGGCCATCGGCCGCGCCATTGCCCGTTGCGTGCTCCAGAAATCCGAGTTGGAGATCGTCGCTGCCATCGATCTCGACCCGTCCCGGGTGGGGCGCAAGCTCGCCGACGTGCTCGATGCACCGGCGCCGGACGTGGTGATCGGCTCCGACGGCTCCGCGGAGATGAGAAAGGCTCAGGCGGGCCTCTTGCTCCACGCCACGGGCAGCCGGCTGGACCAGGTGGAAGGCGAGCTCGCCCAGGCGCTGACCGCCGGCCTGTCTGTCGTCAGCACCTGCGAAGAGCTGTCGTACCCGTGGCTGCGGCACCCCGAGATCGCAGAGCGGCTCGACAAGCTGGCGCAGAAGCGAAAGCTGGCGCTGCTGGGCACCGGCGTGAATCCGGGGTTCGTGATGGATCGGCTGCCGGCTACCTTGGGTGCCGTCTGCGGGCGTATCGACCGAGTCCGCGTGGTCCGGGTCGTCGATTCGCGGACCCGCCGCGTGCAGCTCCAGCGCAAAACCGGGGCCGGGATGAACGAGGAAGAGTTCGACCGGGGCGTCGATGACGGCACCATCGGGCACGTCGGGCTGATGGAGTCCGCAGCGCTGGCTGCGCTGGGCGTCGGGCTCGAGGTGGACGAGGTGGACGAGTCGATCGACCCTGTCGAGGCCGAGGAGGACATGCAGGGCGAAGGCTTCCGCGTTCCGCGCGGAGGCATCGTCGGCATCAAGCAGGTGGCGCGCGCCTTCCACGACGGCAAGGAAGTCGCGAACCTCGACCTCACCATCGCGCTCGGCGCGCCGCAGCCGCACGACGAGATCGAGCTGGAAGGCGACCCCGGCATCCGCGTCACCATTCCGGGCGGCACGCCGGGCGACCGGGCGACGAGTTGGACGGTCGTGCACGCGGCCCCGCTGGTGCACGGGTCGGAGCCGGGATTGATCAGCGTTCTGGATCTGCCCGCGGGCAGATAGGGGAGCATCGTGGATCGCAACGCAACGGGGCGGGAGTCCAAGCCCGCCATCAACGAGGTAGAGAAGGGCGCCATCCGGCGCTTCGCCGAGGCGATCGGGGAGACCAACCCCATCTACTTCGAGGAGGCCGCCGCCCGCGCCGCCGGCTACCGCAGCGTGGTGGCGCCGCCGACCTTCCCGACCACGCTGCGCGCGGGCAGCGATCTGCGGGAGGGCCTGATGCTCTCGCCGGGCAAGCACCTGTTGCAAGCGGAGCAGAGCTTCGAGTACGCGCGGCCCATCGTGGCCGGCGACAAGCTGACGGTCCGGAGCAAGGTGGCGGGCATCGAGCAGCGCGCCACGCCCAGCGGTCCGACCGACGTGGTGATCATCGAGGACGAGGGCCGGGACGACTCCGGCGAGCTCGTCTATCGCTCGCGCCAGCTCTGGGTGGTTCGCATGGCGCCCAAGCACGCGCAAGGGGAACTGCATGAGTAGCCGCAGCGCAGCCAAGAAGATCGCCCGGCCGGCGCCCAAGGCGTCCGCGAAAGCTTCGCCGAAGCCGAAGAGGGGCAAGGCGAAGCTGGCCAAGGTGACGCGCTTCCCCACCGCCAAGGTGGCCAAGCGGCCGGCCTCGCCGCAAAAGAAGAGCGCGCCGCCTCCAGCGAGGAAGCACGAGAGCACGCCGCAGCCGGTGGTGCCGCGCAACCTCCCGCCGCTGACGGCGCCCAGGCAGGTGCAGCAGCCCAAGCAGAGCCTGGCGCGCAGCTTCTACTGGAGCGAGCTGCGCGTCGGCGACGACCTGCCGCCCCTGACCAAGCCGGCCATCGACCGCGTGCAGATCGTGCGTTACGCGGCGGCGGCGGGCGACTTCAACCGCCTGCACCTCGACGAGCCCTTCGCGCACCAGGTCGGCTTTCCGGGCCTCTTCGCTCCGGGCATGCTGCCGATGGCCTTCATCGGCCAGCTCCTGACCGCGTGGCTGCGGCGGGGGCACGTGCGCAAGATGTCGGCGCGGTTCGTGAAGATCGTGTGGCCCGGCGACGAGCTGAATTGCCGCGGGCGCATCGCCGAGCTGCGCAAGGAACACGGCGCCTGCTACGCCGACGTCGAGCTGTGGGCCGAGAACCAGAAGGGCGAGCTGGTGCTGCGCGGCCAGGCCACCTGCGAGCTGTACGAGTCGCCCCAGGCGGGCGGCGACGGCGCGGGGTTGCTCTTCTCGCTGCAGAGCGGATCAGCGAACCCAGGGCCGGCTCGCAAGCCCGCAGCTCCGGCGAAGCCGCACAAGAAGCGGTGAGGGCGATCGCGGCGGCCGCGGTGCTCTTCGCCTCGGCCTGCCACTCGACGAAACGGCCGGCGCCGCTTCTGCCGCCTCCTCCTCCTCCGGCTGCGCGCGTGGATGCGGGCGTGCGCGGGGACGATTCCGCCGCGCGCGCCGAAGCGGCGTGGGCGCGGCGCGAGGTGGATCCGGCGGCGCTGGATCAGGCCATCTCCCTCTGGGAGGAGGTGGCGCTGCGCAGCGCGGATCCGTCGGCGCCGCTGCTCGACGCCGCGCGGGCGCGCCGCCTGCGCATCGAGCGGGCGCGGCGCGGCGCCGAGCCGGAAGCTGCGGTGATCGGCGCCGATGCGCAAGCGTGCGCGGCCGATGCGCACCGCTCCTGGGCAGCGGAGTTCCCGGCGGCCGCGGCGCAGCTCGACGGAACGCACGAAGCCGCGGAGGTCTACGCACAGATCGGCGCCGCGGGGGCGGAGGCGCTCTATCTCGAAGCGGTCTGCAGCGCGGCGTGGGCGCGGATGCAGGGCTTCACGCCGCTGATCGAGCGGCGCGGCGAGCTGACGGCGGCGCTGCAGCGCGTGTCGCAGCTCGCGCCCGGGCTCGACGGTGGTGGGGCGGAGCGTGAATTGGGGACCTTGCTCGCGGCGCTTCCGGCCTACGCCGGCGGCGACATTCAAGAAGCGCGCAAGCACCTGGACGCGGCGGTGCAATGGGCCCCGCAGGATCCGCGCAACCACCTCGCGCT
>WNFI01106628.1_pt1 | contig 38047 bp, 28 predicted proteins | sample 5400471 | NCBI WGS metagenome assembly WNFI01 (sample SAMN13153348, study PRJNA577476) | soil metagenome | isolation source: 100 cm saprolite on Douglas fir-dominated hillslope | place: USA:California | collected 2013-09-17 | reverse complement strand
TTGACCGGACAAGAGAGTCTGCCGGTCGTCTTTTGGAATGATGAGCGACCGCGCTCCAACTGGCTCGAGCAGCTCGTACTTGCCGAACGGATTTCGCTGAAGCCGCGCCTACTGCCCGATGATCCTGTCGAGCGGGCCAAGGTCGTAGGCCTGATTGCCGAGCTTTGCTCCGAGGCGGGCTTTGGCTGGCACCGGCGTGTAATGATGATTGCAAGATTGCTCACGGAGCCAACCTTCGGTGAGCGCGAACGCGGCATCGGTCAGTATCTGTCGCAGAAGTACCGGCACAATACGGATTCGGTCGAGGGGTCCGCAAAGCACTGTGAAGAAATCGTTTCCACATTTGCAGGCCTACAGGCCGCCGGCCACGACTACCTGTTAGGCTCCAGCCTGACCGCGCTCGACTTGGCTTGGGCCGCATTTGCGGCATTGATTCAGCCACTCTCTGAAGACTTGTGCGCGATGAAGCCGCTGTGGCGCGATCTATATACGTGGATGCCATCAGTGACACCCCACCATACCGTAGAAGCTTTGCTTTCATTTCGAGAGCGGATTTATCGCGATTGGCTACCGCTACCTGTTGACTTGGGGTAACGGTGGCCTTCGGCCACAAAACCGGTCCCACGGATGGGTGAACTGCCTGCCCATAAGCGGCCATCCCCGGTACCCGACCGAGCCTTTGTTGCCAAGGCAGATAGCAACCCCGAACATACCTGAGGCTCGACTAGCGAGACCGCGGCTTGGATGAGGCCAATGGATCGGCCGCGGTGAACGGTGCGGAACCCTCTGTGCCTGGGGCCCGGTTAGGCCCGAATCCCGCCAGCGCCGTGTTTATCAGCTACGCCTCGCAGGATGCGGCCGTTGCCGACGCCTTGTGCGCAGCCCTGGAACGGGAGGACCGTCGTGGTCGCGGTGTCGTTAGCGTATTTCGTCTCCACCCGTTTCTGGCTGTCGATTCACCCGACGATGCAGCAAGTCGCAGCTCCAAAAGGTCCAACACACACTTACTCACGGCGCTTAGTCCAGATGCAACTGGAAGGCCTGCCCGCTGTCATCGGCTCGCCATCGAGCGTACAATGGATGCGATCCAACACTCATGGCCTAATCGTGTGCGTGTGTTCATTGACCGGCTAAAGGAGCTGCGACGATGAAGGGCAAAAGCATGCTGATCAGTGTGGGTATTTCGGTAGCGCTCGCCGTCCTGGCTACCGGGGCTGCGATTTCCGCCCAGGACAAGTACACCCTCAAAGTGCCGAATGGGCTCGCGTTCTCCGAGTTCAAGGGATACGAAGGCTGGCAGACCATTTCTGTCAGTCATAACGGAGAGATGCTTGCTGTGATCCTCGGGAACCCCACGATGATCGACGCGTATAAGGCCGGTGTTCCTGGTAACGACAAGCCTTTCCCCGACGGCGCCAAAATGGCGAAGATCCATTGGAACCCGAAAAAGAACGAATCGGTCCCCGGTCAGCCGCTGGTGCCCAGTACCCTCCATGACGTTGATTTCATGGTGAAGGATAGCAAGAGGTTCTCGGACAGCGGCGGATGGGGATATGCCGAGTTTGAGTATGACGCCGCGTCCGATACGTTCAGCCCCGGCACACTGACGGATCGGCCGCCGCAGGGGAACGACGCCAAGTGTGGGTTCGCGTGCCACACGATAGTGAAGAAGCAGGACTACGTTTTCACGGAGTTTCCCAAGAGGTGACGTAGTCTTGCCGGCGTCGCTCCACGCGCGATCAGGGCGAACATTGCGTCCAGTCACAACCTAGCGGGTCGTCCGATGCTCGTCGACCGCCTACAGCACGAGAGTGCCGCGCCAGGCATCGGCCTGTTCGACTAGATTGACCCGGCCTTCGCCGGGGCGTCCTGAGTCTTTCCGTCCGGCATCGTGAACCGCGACGGGTTTGCGGCAATAAGCGCCTTGGCGAGCGGCGCAACGTCCGGATAGTCGGGCGCCTGGTCTGAAATACGATAAGCAGCCGACACTTTTGCGTATGCCTTGCCCGAGCGAATGAGCTTTAGAAGGACATCGAATCCGGGCTGGGTTGCGCCGAGCGAAGCACGCGCGCCTGCGAAGTGATCGAAGACAACGGGCAGCGGCGCCGCCATGACATTGTCGTAAAGTGTTTCGACTATAGGAAGTTTTGAATTGATTTGGATATGCCAGTCGCGCCCGGCGATCCGCTTGACGGCGGACTGGAATCGCTGTCGGATGATCGCCGCATCGGGAACACCGAGATCAACGAAGTTCAGACGAATTCCGCGCACACCTGCGCGTGCTAGAGCATCGAGTTCCGTCTCCGAAGTGTGATCGGCGATTAGCGCGATCCCCCGCGCGCGCTCACCCAGTTGCCGAAGCGCACCGAGCATGCACGAATTGTCATTGCCATAGACGAGCGAGTTCACAACGACAATTCTTTCTACGTGAAGGGCGCAATGCAGGGCGAGCGACTCATTGACGGTCGCAGTTTCAGGTGTGTACGTACGCCCGGTCCAGAAAGGAAAACGCTGCGAATCACAGAAGACATGCGTGTGGCAATCGCAGGCGCTCTTCGGCACCCCGAAGCCGACGCGTGTTGTGGGTTGCGAAGCAGCGCCATACGCACGGGCCGCTATCCGACCGCATAGTGCAGTCGCTATGCCGCCTACGAACAGCTCTCGTCGGGTAACCTTTAGGTTCAAGCCGCTACTCCCGCAGTACTATCGAAATTATAAGGCTTAGATCGCTCTGTACGTATTCCGAAGGCCGCAATATTCAACGGCACTCGAAATCAGATTCTCCGACTGGCCTACACTGCGGCGGGAAGCCGTGCTTGCGCCAATATTCAGGCAGATGCCAATACTGCATCGCTTGCTTCCGGCTTTGGGATTTGAGCCACGCTGCGTCATCACGCGCCCACCAGATTGGCGGGTCCATGCTGTCGGCAATTCTTTTGTCGTAGGCTTTCAACATCCATAGTGCAGTTGGAATGAAGTTGCGTGTATTTTTCGCTCCGTTGACGAGCGCGAGTGCATCCTGCCTGTCGCGATCGCCGAACGTCGGATCGGTCAGCGCTCGAAACAGCGGACGAATCAGCTGTGGGTCGTCCCGAAATTCCTGCGCCAATATGCTGAGCGCGCCGAGGCGATCGCCGCGCGCTGCAGCAGCGGGCGCAAATGCTGCGTGGTGTCGGGTGTAGCCATTTTCCAGTCCCATTTCATAGAAGCGAAGCGCGTCGTCCGTGCGCCCAAGGTACAAGTACGCGACCGCAAGATGTAGCCGGCAGAGTTCATACTCGGGATCGATATCCAGACATCGCTGGTAGTCCTGTATTGCGAGGTCCAGATACCCCAGCGCTGCGTAGTTTTGACCGCGCCATCCGTACGCCGTGGCATTTGTCCCGTCATGTTCAATGGCACGCGAATAGCTCGCCGATGAATCCTCCCAGCCGACTGCGCCGCGACTGGGGACCATGTACAATTCAACTTCGCCACGTACGGCGTACGCCAACGACAGACTTGGATCCAGGCGCAACGCCATATCGACGGCGTCCGCTCCTGCTTGAGTATCGCTTTCGTCACCTACGTCCCAATATTTCTGAGTCACTAACACAGCGCCGAGCATCTCCCAGGCGCGTGCGAATTTGGGGTCTTTTGCGACCGCCGCTTTCAGAGCGCCGGCCGCTGCGATCAGGTTCTGCTTGGAGCGGGCAATAAAAAGCGAACGACCCTTCAGGTATAGATCGTATGCGTCCTCGTCGGCCGTGTCCGCCTTGCGCGCTGCAGGCTTGGCAACCTCCGCGGCACTCCCCATCGTTGCGGCGAGATGATCGACGATGCTGTTGGCAATCTCGTCCTGTATCGCGAAAAGATTGGCTGTGCTCAATGGTCGATCGAAGGTTTGTGACCATAGATGCTGATCAGTGCTCGCATCAACCAACTGCGCGGTGACGCGCACCGTGTCGCCCGCCTTGCGCACGCTTCCTTCCAGGATGTGGCGAACGCCTAGCTTCTGGGCGATCGCGGGCGCACCTAGATCGGACTTTCGAAACTGAAACGAGGACGTGCGCGAAGCTACTTTGAGTCCCTTGACGTGGGCAAGTACGTTAAGTATTTCCTCCGCGATCCCGTCCGAGAAGTAGCCTTGGTTGCCGTCTGCAGAGAGGTCCGAAAAGGCAAGTACGGCGATGGATGCGGCTGGAGGCGCAGGCGACGCCGTGGCTATTTTCTGTGCGCCGGTCTCGGTGCCATGCTCGCCGGCAGCGCTGGCTGCGCTTTCTACCGCGGCCACGTGCTTCGAAAGCCAGAACCTATCGACCAGCAGATACGCGATCCCGAGCACGAGGACCACCATGATCGCGCGGTCCAGACGCTGCCCGGTCAGCTTCCTGATAGATCGGTGGGGATCAACCTCAACAGTCGGCTTCAGTCCCTCCGGGGTAATCTCGTAGACCCACGCGAACAAAAGCACCGCCGGAAAGCCGATGGCCATCAGAATGACAACCAGCCGGTTGGCCCAGGCCGGAACCTCAAGCATGTGAAAGACGACGTGTACGGGGTCGAGAATGAGCCAGCACGCGACCAGGTAAAGGATCGCGACCCGGATAATGTTGCGGTGTTTCAGCTGCTCGACGAATCGGAACTGAATCGTTGGGTGATGGGCGTGCACGTGCCCTGAGGCGTGCGGTGCACCGTCGTCGGTCCCACTGGGCGGGTCCTGATCCGTCGTCGGTAGGTCCGTCGGTGCTGGCCCCTCAGCGGATTTCGGCGTTTCTCCCGACATTCCCTGCCCCCAACGATCGGACTTCCCGCCGACAGGATGCGCCGCGGTCATCTCGCTCGCAACTTAGGGCCCATTGGCCGTATTTTTTCCAGTTTGCGGCTCAGCGTAGCCGATCCGGTGTGTTGGTGGCGGCTATCGGACGAGCATTCTGAGCTCCTGTGTGTCCCCACTTGGCCGGTCAGCGCCCGTCGCTGTCGGACAAGTCTCCCATAGGCTGATCACGACCGAAGTGGTCCGCGGGCAATGTCGGCTTTGCGGCAGGTTACCTTTGCACCCCAGCCACCATTAATGTGCGTTCAGCGCGCGAACGTGCACGCGCCCTGTCGTATCTCGATAAAATATATTATCAATATAGGAATTTCACAGCCGTTGTCCACAAAAAAAAGTCGCTGCTATAAATTGGAACGGCCGGCGATTGTCCATGGCAATCGAATTCGCGGTATCGAATGATGATAGCAATCAGTGCGTGTCGCTCAATTCCGTCGGACTCGATTCATGCGATTCAACCGCGTTCGCAGGGGCGTCTTCTGTCGCTGCGAGCTTGCTAGGCGTTTCTCGAATTACCGGCGATTCGTGATAGCTCGACTGCGAAAGGTCCCAGAGCATTTTGACCAGGCAAAGACATACTACGAAAGCGAAGCCGGCGACTATGATCAGAGAAGTCAGAAAATGCATGTCCCACTCGTAGCGCATAGGGAGCCGTTGGACCCCAATTCAGTTTTTTTCCGGCGTCACTGGTATGCCCGATGCAGGGTACGCCGTGGCGCTTGGTCGTTTCGACACTTGATAGCGCCGCACGAGATCGAGACCGAAGGCATGGAATCGACCGAAGACTACCGCAGTTGTTGATTTAGAAATTCGCTTGTCCGCCCGTTGGCGAGCGCTGCCGCCGCGGCGTTGTAGTGAGCCCCATTGTGCCGCGAGAAGGCGTGACATTGACCTGGGTAGCTGTACACCGTCGCATTGGGTTTCCTGGCGAGTGCCGCCTTGATCTCGGCTTGTGCGGGCTTGGAAATGAACTCATCCTCCTCGGCCAGATGCATCAGCAAGGGCGCATGGAGACCGTCGACCTCGCCGAGATACTTCTCTGTGTCACCACCGTGGTAGGCGACCGCAGCGTCAACGCGGTAGCGCACCGCCGTCAAGAAAGTCATTAGCGCCCCGAGGCAGTAGCCAAGTACGGCAATCTTGCCGGTGCACTCGGGCATCTTCGCCACGGTGTCGGTGGTGTCCTTGATGTCCCTAACACCGGCATCTCGGTCATAGGCTTGATAGAGGCGAAGACCGTGCTGCCAGTCTGGCTCTGAACGGACGCTGAGGTCTACGCCCGGCTCTTGACGCCAGAATAGGTCTGGCGCGACCGTGATGAAGCCTTGCTCCGCCAATTCGGCGCATTTCTCGCGAATGTCGGCGTTTACCCCGAACAACTCTTGTAAAACGACGACGGCGGGAGCCGGCAATGCCTCCGGTCTAGCGATGTAAGCGCCAAACGTGCCGTCATGTCCGTTTATAGTGATTCGATCTTTCATTTGGCTTCTCCCGAGACAGCTATATCCATAGAGAACCTCCGCCGACCCTTACCGGATCGGCGGAGATCATTCTGTCTGCGAGCGTATGGCTATTCATTGACGTGTGCGGAGGTGGCAGCCTCTTCGATGAGCTTGGCTGTTTCCTTCGGATACGACATGTAGGCCACATGGCTGGCATTCAATTCGACCGTCTTGGCCCGGGCGCGCTTCGCCATCATCCGCTCCTGGTCCGGATTGATCGATCGGTCCCCGGTAGCCACCATGTACCAGGTGGGCTTGGTCTTCCAGGCGGGTGTCGTAACCTTATGGGTGAACGAGTCGGTGGAGATCGGCACCTGCGAGATAGCCATGAACCACGCCTTCTCCGGCGGAATGTCTGCTGCGAAGTCGGCCGCGAACTGCTCCTCGTCTATCCACCAGTTGCCGTTGCCGTCCGGCTTGAACGCCTTGGACGCTTGCGGCACGGCCTGTTCGATCGACGCACAGCTCTCACCTTCATCGAGTGCAAATGCAGCGATATAGACAAGCGCGGCAACCTTTGGATGATTGCCGGCCTCGGTGATGATGGACCCGCCGTAGCTGTGGCCCACGAGAACCACTGGCCCGTCCATGGCGTCGATTGCGGCCTTCGTGTACTTCTGATCGTCGGCGTAGGAGGTCTCGGGGGGCTGCGCTACCGAAACCTTGTACCCATCCCTCTTGAGGATGCTAGCAACGGCTTCCCAGCCGGAGCCGTCGGCGAAGGCTCCATGCACCAAAACCACGTTCTTAATATGCTGTTTCACGACCATTCTCCTTTGCAGTTAATTTCCAAACGAAACATTCGAGTTCGATGTCCAATATCCAAGGCATAAGCACGCTCTAGCCTTTCTAGAGAACCATCGACGCATGCCTTCAATCGAAGGAAACTCACCGACGAAAGACGACAGCGTCAAGGCGACCGAGGCGCCCGCGCTGGCCATCAGAACGTCGCGAAGTGGTTTTCCTGAATCGTTCATCGCTCTCCCCTGATTCAAAGTCGGCCTTGCGTGTTATGCGACCGGCTTTAGTCAACTTGCCCATGAGAGACTTCCATAATTCGATCCCATCCAAATCGGAGGTACGCAAAAGCTACTAGGGCGGCGATGAGCCCGCGTCACGACAAGAGGGGATGTGGGACTAACTCTTTTGGGTATTCGTTAGCGAAACGAAGTGCCGCGGGTTCTGCCCAGATAGATGAAGCCGCGCGCTCCAGTTGCCGGGCTCCCCCGAAGCGCCGCGTTCATGAGCCATTTCCGTTCACTTCGATTTCCCGGCGCCCATACAGGCGCGCATCCAGTGACAAGGCGCCCGGTCCCAGGAAGATCAAAGCTACCGACATCACAATGAACTCCAGGCGCGCCATGCCTGATTCAAACAGCGGCAGATGTCCGAGAACGCTCGAGTCTACCGTCAGAAGTAGTGCGCCTGCAGCGAGCAGTACGCTGGCGATCGGCGTCATAAAGCCGATGATGAGTGTGAGGCCAGTGACGAAGGCCAGTAAGGCAACGACAACGCTGGTTTGCACCGCTCCATGGTTAGCAGTGATAAGCAACCAGGCCTGCGAACTCGCGGCACCGCCCACGACGAGGCGGAGGAGCAGTAGAGCAAGGCCAGGGTAGCCTGTGGGAAAACCCGAAAACGTCCGTTGCAGCGCCATGCTGCCTCCCGCGGGAATGAACGGATTATAGCCGCTGCAAATACACGGAGCGGCCCGCCAAGCGGGTATTCCAGACTACCACTATTGAGTAACAACCCCGCCTACAGGGTGATGACGCCGCGACGAATTCCGATCGCAACGGCCTGGGTCCGATCCTTGGCTCCAAGTTTGTCCATGATGCGTTTGACGTGCACCTTGACGGTGTCCTCCGAGATTCCCAGATGCTCACCAATATCGCGGTTGCGGTCGCCTTCGGCAATTCGCCTCAGGACCTCGACCTCGCGCTCCGTGAGCGGGTCTCCCCCGACGTAGACAGCCAGATTTTCGGCCACAACGGCGGGAAGATGCCTGCGTCCGGCATGTACCTTGCGGATGACTCCGACCAATTCGTCGAGCGGGGCGCTCTTCAACACATAGCCGAATGCTCCCGCAGTGAGCGCGCGTTGGATCTCGTAATCGCCCTCAAATGTCGTCACCACGATCACCCTGGCCTCCGAGAACTCCTCCCGAATGGAGGCGATGGCGCTGATTCCGCTCATATCAGGAAGCCTGAGGTCCATGAGCGTGACATCAGGCCGGTGCTTCCTGAATTGCTCAAGAGCCGCCTTAGCCGTGCCCGCTGTCCCGACCAATTCCAGATCGTCTTCATTCGCAACCACCGTCGCGATCCCCTCGCGGAAAAGAGGGTGGTCGTCGACACAGAGGATTCGGATTCGCACAGAGGGACTCACGGCCTGCTACCCCGGGAATAGAGCTTCGCGATCCAATACATCGGCCCGCGGGGAGCGGGTTGCTCAAAGGCTGCGACAGCCGGCACAAGCAAGTCAACCTCAGTTCCCGCTCCTGCGGCGGTTCTGACTTTAAGTCGAGCCCCGATCTTCGCTGCGCGCTCACGCAGTCCCGACAACCCGAAATGTCCCTCCCGCCCGGCTTTTAAGACCTCCGGGTCGATTCCCTGGCCGTCATCGCGGACCAGGAGGCGGAAGTGATCTCGACCGTACTCCAGCACAGTCTCTACCGCCGAAGCGCCGGCGTGCCGGAACGCATTTGCGAGTGCTTCCCCGCCTATGCGATAAATTTCGTCCCGCACAAGCGGCCGGAGCGAGCGCGGCGTGCCCTCTACGACTACTTGATATTTGACTTTCCGGGGAGCCGCCAGGTCGTTTGAGATTTGCGTCAAGGCGCGTTCCAGATTCTCCTCTTCGGAACGCCGCAAACGAAGACGGCGGACCGTGTGGCGGCTTTCATCGATCAGCTGCCGCAACAGTTGCGAAACGCGCTGTACGAGCGGTTTCGCAGTCGCATCTGCCGCAATTTGACGGTCTGCGACTTCCAATTGCAGCGACGCGCTGGCCAGGCCCTGCAAGATCGTATCGTGCAGTTCGCGCGCGATGCGAGTTCGCTCGTTGACGCGCTCCCGCATCCTCATCGTCAGTTGACGCGACAGTTGCCGCACACGGACCACATAGGCGACCCATATCGCCAAAGCGAAAAGCGTGACGTAAATAGCTCTAAACCACCAAGTCGCCCACCAAGCCGGCAACATCACGATTTGCAATGACGTTCCGGGCTCGTTCCAAGCACCGCGAGCCGTGGCGGCCTGCACACGAAAAGTGTATACGCCCGCCGGCAACGTCGTGTAAGTAGCTCGCCTCTCATTGCTGCCGACTTCGTACCAATTGCGATCCAGCCCTTCAAGCTTGTAGCGATAGCGATTCGACTCGGGGCTAAAGTAGCGCAGACCGGCAAAGGTCAGAGAGAAGATATTCGTCCTGTAAGGCAGTGTAATGCCGTCGGTATAGGCGATAGATTGACGCAACGGCCCCTTGGCGCCGATCGTGGCGGCCGCGCCGGATACTTCCAGATCTGTCAGGACGACTTGCGGACCATCGGGAGACGCCTCGAGCTTGTCCGGAAAAAACGCCACCGCCCCTGAAAATCCTCCGAAGAAGATTTCCCCTCGGCGAGATTTAAAGCACGCCGCCCAGCCGGTGAGGTCATTGCCGGGCAAGCCGTCTACATCCGAGTAGTTGGCGAACGTCCCGGTGGTCGGATTGAATTGGGATACCCCCTTGTTAGTACTCAACCACAGATTGGCGTGATCGTCTTCAAGAATGCAGTCGATTGCGTTTCCCGCCAAGCCATTGTGTGAATCGTAGGCGACAAATTTACCCGTCGCGGGATCAAGGCGGTTCAAGCCATTTTGCGTCCCGATCCAAACGAGGTGCGTCGACGCGACGTAAACCGCCGGCACGGTGTCGTCGCGCAACCCGTTCGGATCGTCCGGGTCAGATTTGTAGACCGTAAAGCGATGTGTTGTGGGATCGAAGTGATGCAAACCGGAAGCGACGGTGCCAAGCCACAGCGTTCCCTTGTCGTCCTCCGCAATTCGGTCATAGCCTTGCTTGAGCCGGACGCCCGACTCCAACTTGTAGACGTGAAAGCTTTGCTTGTCCGTATGCAAGAGATCCAACCCGTCCCCGGTGCCGACCCATACCTTGCCCGTGTGATCTACAAAAATCCTATAAACGATGTCGTCGCTTAAGCTGGTCGGATCGGCAGGATCGTGCCGATAGGACTTCGAGCGCCCTGAATTCGCATCATAGCTGTAAAGGCCATGACCGTAGGTTCCCAACCACAGGAGGCCCGCGCGGTCCTCGGCAATATCTATGACCATAGGCTTTGTTCCGATGCCGGCAGTCGTGACAGTTACCTTCCCAGTTTTGCGGTCAATCCGGTTCAACCCTTCATCGCTACCCACCCAGAGCGATCCTCGAGAATCTTCGAGAATCGCACTGACGAATTCCTCGCTCAGGCTGTTCGGATCATTAGCTCGGTGCTTGAAGACCTCGAACGCCGACTTATCGGGTGAGAAGTGATTCGGCCCCACAGAGTGCAGACCCGTCCATATGTTCCCCTCACGATCCAGAAAGAGCGCAATTACCTTATCTTCGCCGATACTCTGCGGGTCTTCTGGGCGATTGCGATAACGGACGAATCGATGCTCGTCGCGATCGAGCTCCAGCAGTCCCATTCCTGGCGAGCCCACCCACAAATTTCCGTGGCGATCCTCGATCATGCCCATTACACCGGTCAGTGCATCCGGAGAAGGCTCCTGCCGATAGAAAGTGTACTTCGTCAGTACGTTCGACGCCCTGTCATAGATCGCGAGGCCCTCGCCGGACGCGTGGTAGATCCAAAATTGCCCGAATCGATCCTCAAAAAAAGCAACCTGAACCCGATCAGGCACTGGGATATGAAGCAGGACTTTGCCGGTTGCGCGATCGAACTTGTCCAACCCATCAGCCGTTCCCACCCAGAAGTCGCCGCGGCGATCCTCACCACTCCACGTGATGACGTTGGTACTCAAACCGCCCGGGTTGCCGGGGGAATGCCGATAGTGAACGATGGCCCCGGTGTTTGGATCAAGTCGGTGCAATCCGGTAGCGGTCGCCAGCCAGAGGAAACCGCTCCGGTCTTGCGAAATATGAACGACGGTCCCACCTAAATTGGCCGGGTCATCAGTTTGCGATTCGATTCGATAGTGAGTGAAGGTCTTGGTTCGCGGATCGAACCGGTCCAGGGTCCGATTGCATCCGATCCATAACATGCCGGAGCGATCCTTGAACAACGAATAGATGAAGGCGCCGGCCAGACTGTTCACTCGACCCGCTTCGTGCACATACACCTTAAACTCGTAGCCGTCGTAGCGGTCGAGGCCGTATTGGGTGCCGAACCAAATAAAACCTCGATCGTCTTGGACAATCTGAGAAACGCGGGTTTGAGAAAGACCTTCTGCCGTGGAGATGCGCGTAAACCGGGTACTTCCGCCCTCAACGACGGGGACGTTCACCACTTCTGCGGCGACCCGCGGCAACTGAACGCCGTTGCCGACCGCGGGCGACATCTGTGCGTTCGTTCCGTCGGCGATCGCGACGCCGGGCGTGAGCCATCCAAGCATGGCCGTCAGTGTGAGAGTGTGTAGAGTCGCCCAAATGAATCGTCGGTTCTTGGAACGCACGCGAGGTGGGCCCATGAGTTAGAACGTGGTCTTCACGCCCACGCCGATAGTGCGAGGTCTCAGCGTGTCGGCGGCGGAAAATCCAGGCGAGCGTCGAAAGTCCAGATACGGCGCCGCGTCGGTGAGGTTATCGATATACAAGCGATATTGCGTCGGGCCGTGGACAAAGTTGAGGCCAGTATTGATAACATGGTATGCGGCCTGGATTTGCGTCGCGTCCGGAATGAGGCCCATCGTGCCATTCCGATAAGTCACGAGGGCTAGAGATTGGAACTGCCGCAAATTGGCACCGTGATATTGATACTCGCCGCGAAAACTCCCGACCCACGTCCCGGTTTTGAAAAAGCGGTATTCGCCATAAACATTTCCCATCCACTTGGGCGTATCAAGTAATTCCTGACCTATTTGAGCGGGGAGTCCAACTCCAGTTTCGGCAATGCTTGTTGCGGTGTAGGAGACCGCTCCACCGAGCCTAAACCTAGTCCCAATCGCCGATTCCGCGGAGAGCTCCGATCCTCTTATGGTCGCCGCGCCCACGTTCCCAATGAAAGGAAAGCCGCAAGACATGAGGGTGACCTGTTGTTGGATCTTCTTCCAATCCGTGTAATAGATCGCGGCGTTGATCAACGTTCGCCTATTCCACAATTCGTTCTTACTGCCGAGTTCGTAGGTCCACAGGCTGTCGGGGTGATACGTGGCGGGAGCGCGATTCAGGCCCAGCTGGTGGAGGGACGGCTCGCACAAGGAGCTATTGATGTCGAATTGATTCGGCCCACCCGGTCGAAAACCTCTACTCGCGCTAGCATAGAGCAAATGGCCATCGATCGGCCGGTAAGCGAGTGCGTACTTGGGGGTCACGCCGACATCGGTGCTTCGCCTGTCATCGACCTCGCTCAGGCCGCCGTTGAGTACTCCATTGGATACCCCGTTGATGGTCTGTCGGATGTCAAACCATCGCAATCCGATGTTCATGTCCCATCGGGGATTTATCGCGTAGGTGAGATCGCCGAATAGGGCTTCTTGGATCGTGTCGGTCCGTAGATTGCCGGAAAAGGTAATATCGGTACCGCTGTTAAAGAAAGCGCCGGCACCCACGGAATCGATGCGTTGATCAAAATCATCTCGCTGGCGAGAATAATAGGCGCCGATGGTCCACTTCCACGCCGATTGGGGCTGGGCCGATGCAAGGCGAACCTCCTGTGACCAGGTCCGTGTAGTTGTGACGGATGTGTTGTAGGAGTTATGCGCCAATAGCGCCGGGAAGAGGGAGCCGATGTAGAGCGAGAAGTCCCTGTCTAGTCCGATCGTCCGCTCGACATAACCTGACAACGCCGTCAGGCTGACACCGGTGAGCCGTTGGGTCACCTCGAGGCTGTAGATGTTGAGATCGTCGCGCGTCGGCTGATTGAAGCGATTCGTATTCTCGAACTCCGGAAGATTGGTAAAAAACTCATCGGGATTGGGTTGGTCACTACGCTGAATCGTAGCAATTGGCAAGACCGTAAGAGAGTCATCGAGGCTGTACTCCGCCGAGACGCGGCCCACGGTTGTGCTGCGGCCGTTGTAGTCCTGACGCGCGAACTCGCTTTGCGAGGAGTAGGTCACCGGCTCGAACGCTGCGGGCGGTAGAGTGGCGCTTCGAGTCCACACCTGCACCTGACCCTCCGGAATGTTATCGACGTATCCAGCATCAAAGCGATAAGCGCCGCCGAGTCGAAGCGCGAGCCTGTTGTCGATCAGCGGCAGATTGATAAAGGATTCCCCGCTATACGAGATGCCGCCGTGGTCGACGCTGGCGATCTCCCCGGACGCAGTCACCGCAAATTGGTCGAGGACGGGGTTACGAGTCACGTACTTGATGGCACCGCCCATGGCGCTGCCGCCGTAGAGCGTGCCCTGAGGCCCTTTCAATACTTCAACCCGCTCAAGATCCACCAACATCGGATCGACCGCGCCGGTCCAATTCGTACTGAGCGTTACGAGCGAGACGTCGTTCAGATAGATTCCCACAGTTGGATTGGAGGCGGTCGTGCTGATGCCACGGATCGAGTAACGACTGAGACCGGATTCCTCCCCTGAATAGGAAACTCCGGGAATCGAAAGCAACATGTCGTGGAAATCGCGGTCCGCTAGGCGATCGATATCTTCACCCGTAAAGGCACTCATCGAGATCGCAATGTCCTGAGCTAGCTGCTCGCGCTTCTGCGCCGTGACCACGATCTCGGGAATCTCCTCCGACGGGACCGCTGTGGACTGCGCTGAGACCATTGTGCGAAAGAGCGCGCCTCCGAACAGGAGAACCACTGAAACTAGGGTGGCGCGGGTTTCACCCGATTTCCGTTCCACCCGATTTCCTCGGCTGGCTCGTGAGAACGGATCTACAAGTCACGCGTCCATCGCGAATCGGACCAGATAATAGCCTCACCGCCAACCCCCGAGTGTGTCCTCGAACACAATCACCACTCGTCCTGAGGTGATATTAGGATACCAGACATCGCCCCGCGCCGGCGGACTAGGCTCAATAATGCGTTCTCGGTCGAACTCAATTACCCACAATCGGATGGAAATTTTTTCTTAGAACCCGTTCAATCGTTCTCTGGATCGTCTCATAAGATTTAATATTCAGCTCAATCGTGCTCCCGTGGTAGCGGCACGCGAACGTCCGCTAAGCGGAAGGCTATCCGGGACCGCGAATTACCGCTCTTGGCGTGCGCCGTGAAAAGGCGACGCTTTCCCAGTGGGTGAAACCCCCACCCGGCAAATGCTCCAGCCGGAAGCAACCGGAGCAACTATGGAGGTAACGAAATAGTTGAAGCCTTCGGCTATGCGTGTCACGAAATATGGTGACAGCGCGAGTGTGCAGGCCGTAACGCGAGTGAACGCCGAATAAGCCTCGAAAAGGTCGATGCGCAGGTCGACCCGACTGCCATAGCGTCGCTTCAAATTGCTCCAATGCCTTGGTAGGTTCATTGATCTCCAACAGCATCTCCCCGAGCAATTCCCGGGCCGGGAATAGTGGCCCCGGCGTCACCGCACTTTTCTCCGTCTCATCTTCCGATGCCGCCGCCGATTCCATCTGCCGCAGAGCTTCCTCTTTCTTGCCCGCCGCCAGCGCAGACCACGCCGCGACCGCCACACGCGCTGGAGTCCGAGTCGAGTTGCGGGTGACTCCAGAGCGACGGACGGTGGAACGCGCATCGGCAAGCCCCTGAGTTTCGTTTCCCGATCCGCCGGGTGAGGATCACGTTAATGCCAGGCAGTAAAAGCTCGAAATCACTTTAACTTTCTTTACTTGCTGAGTCCGTAGGCGTTTCTGGAGCGTCCGTTGTTCAACGAGTTTTGGTGCTAAAAGGACCACTTTGTGGTAACCGTGCGTTCAGTGTCGTGTTTCGCCTCAGACCAAAGCGCGTTTGCACGCGCTCGTCAAGCAGCATCACATCACCGAATCGGCATTGCTCAAGCGGCTCATCGAGATGGGCAATAAGCACTCCCGGTTCAATGACAGCCAGTCCGCGGACCGTCGTCTTGGCAGATCGTGTCCGCCCTGCAGCCTCTGCCGGCGTCGGCAGACCGACCTTTCGGCAGAACGCGGCGAAGCGCGGATCGTCCCGGTAGCGCAGGATGAAGGGGTCGTAGAGGAGGTATGTGAACGCTGGATCGCGGTTGCTCCAGGCTCGATCGAGCCACGCAAAGGTCTCCTTCGCATCATTGCGCAGCGCATAGACCTCGGCGATCTGGTAGGCGGCAAAGCCGGCATCCTTGTCGATGAGCGTCTTCAGTGCCGCATCGGCCGCACTCCGGTCACCGCCGATCTGCCGTGCGAGGGCGAGCGCGACGTCCTGCCAGGATCCAGGGGGCTCCTGCTGAGCGGCGGCGAGCGCCGCCTCAGCATTGCCGCGCTTGATCTCGATGATCGTGAGCCTCTGGTGATAGTACGCAGCAACGGGTTGCAGCTCGAGTGCCGTGCGGATCGCCCGCTCGGCCTCATCGAGCCGGTTGAGTCCCGAGAGATAAGTGGCAAGCCAGGTATACCAGAGGGCTCGCAGCGGCTCGGTGGCGAGCGCCTGGCGCATGAGCTCGATCGCCTGCTCCCCCTCACCGAAAGCGGCGAGCCCGATCCCGAGCTGGAACTTCGCGTCGCCGTCATTCGGCGCGAGCTCCATCGCACGGCGAAACTCCGCTTCCGCCCCGCGCCAGTCGAAATCGGCCCTTAGAAGCAGCCAACCCCGTGCGAGATGTGCGGCCGCGAGTTCGGGCGAAAGAGTGAGCGCGCGCTCGGCCGCTGCACGCGCATTGGCGTAAGCCTCCTGCGCCGCCGCGCCCTCGAGGAATGCCTCACTGAGGCCGGTCCAGGCCCGCGACAGCCCGCTCCAGGCGAACGCATAGCGCGGATCAAGCTCAGTCGCCTGCGTGTAGTACTCGATCGCCTTGCGGAGATCAGCTTCCGTGTCGCGGGAAACATAAAACATGCCCTGCAGGAAGGCGTTGTAGGCCTCGAGACTGCCACTCGGGGGCCGCGCGCTCTGAGCCGCCGCGTGCTTACCCGGCAGGAGCCTGGCCCGCAGCGCCCCCACCACCGCATGCGTGATCTCATCCTGCAGCGCAAAGAGATCCCTATACGGCCGATCGTAGCGCTCGGACCATTGCGCGCTGCTATCCGCAGTGTTGATGAGCTCGGCACTCACCCGCACCACATCGCCTGACCGGCGCACGCTGCCTTCCAGCAGGTGCGCGACCCCGAGCTTTGCACCGATGCTGCGGCTATCCTCGTTGGAATCGCGGAACTGGAAGGAGGAGATGCGGCCGATGACCTTGAGCCCCGGGAACTGCGAGAGCGCCGTGATCAGGTCCTCAGAGATCCCGTCGGAGAAGTACTCCTGGTCCTTGTCCCCGCTCATGTTCACGAACGGCAGCACCGCGATCGAGTGCGCGGGCGGTGCAAAAGCAGCAACAGCGCTCGCGGGGCTCGGCGCGGCGGGCACGGCAAGCGCCTTCGCGCTGACCGTTACTTGGGCGCGGCTCTCGCGGTATAACGCATAACCCACCGTGGCCAGAATCGCGGCGAGGGCCACGGCACTGACCCCGAGCAGCGCTCTATTGCGCAGCACGAACTTGCGCAGACGATAAACGACTCGCGCCGGTTGCGCCTGGATGGGCTTGCCTTCCAGGAAGCGTCGCAGATCCTCCGCCATTGCCGCGGCACTGGGATAACGCTGCGTTGGATCCTTCGCCAGCGCCTTGAGTACAACGGCATCCAGGTCCCCGCGCAAATGCCGCGCCAATCGTTCTACCGTACTCGCGCGGGCAGCAGCCGCCGACTGTTCGACGAGCTGCAGGCTCGGCTTCTTCACCTCAATCGTGGCGATGGCCTGATCGAGCAGCCCGATCGAGGCCGCGCTCTTGAGTTGATACGGTCGAGTACCCGTCAGCAGCTCGTAGAGCAATACGCCCAGGGAGTACAGATCACTGCGCGCATCGATCGGATCGCCGCGCGACAGCTCGGGGCTGGCATAGTCCGGTGTCAGCGCTCGGCCGTAGACGCTGGTCAGCGCTGGCTGATCCGTCTCTTCAGCCTCAAGCAGCCGAGCAACGCCAAAATCCAGCAGACGTACCTGTCCGGTCTCGGTCACCAAAATGTTTGAGGGTTTGAGGTCGCGATGAATAACCTGTTTTTCATGAGCGTATTGCACCGCCTCCAGGACCTGCAGGAAAAGCCCCAGGCGGTCAGCAATCCCGAGCCGGTGGGTGTCGCACCAGTCTGTCAGCGGCGCGCCCTGCACGTACTCCATCGCGAGGTAGGGCAATCCTTGCGGGTCCACCCCGGCATCGTAGAGACGCGCAATATGGGGATGCTCTAGACTGGCGAGGATGTCGCGCTCGCGCGCAAAGCGCGCCTCCAGACCCGCTTGCAGGCGATTGCGCATCGGCAGCTTCAGCGCCACCTCGCGCTTGAGGGCGCCGTCGGCGCGCCGCGCCAGCCACACCTCCGCCATGCCCCCGGCGCCCAGCAGTCGAATCAGCTCGTACGGCCCCACGCGCGCGCCGGGCTGCAGGCCGCTCGCGGCCGGGGCGCTCGCCTCATCCGCGGCATCGAGCTTCGGCAGGCTCATCAGCGCTTTCAGCTCCGCTGCCTGCGCCGCTCCCGGCAGCAGCGCCTCGCGCAACGCTGCGGCCAGATCCGGATGCTCTTGCGTAGCCCTCTCAAGCCAGGCGCGGCGCCCCGCCTCATCGAGCGCGAGGGCCTCCTCCAGCAGCCGGCTCATCTGCGCCATCTGAGCAATCGATAGGGCCATTGGTCCCTTAAGTCCCGAATTAATGGTGTGCGTGCGCCCGCATCAGCGCAACGCGGCCGCGAGAATCAGCCGCGCCTTCTCCCAGTCGCGTTGCACCGTGCGTTCGGTAACCTCCAGCGTTTCAGCAATTTCCTGCTCGCTGTAGCCGCCAAAGTAGCGCATCTGCGCGACCTGCGCTAAACGAGGATCGGCTTGCTCCAACGCCTCAAGCGCCTCGTGCACGGCCAGAACCGTCTCCTCCGCGTCCGGCAGCTGGGCCCCAAGACCGTGGGATAACGTGAGCGGCGCTCGATCGCCGCCGCGCTTCTGCGCGATGCGCTCGCGCACGCTGTTGACGATCACCGAACGCATCACCTGGGATGCGTAGGCGAAGAACGCGCGGCGATCCTCGGCACGCAGTTCCCCGGCGCGCACGAACCGCAGATACGACTCGTGCACCAGGCAGGTCGTATCCAGCACCGTATTGCGCCCGCCGTCGCGCAGCCGTGCATGCGCCAGCCGGTGCAGTTCGCTGTAAGCGCACGCAAACAGCGCATCGCGCGCCTGCTGATCACCCGCCTGCATACGTCCTAGCAACTCGGTGAGCTCAGTCATCAGGCGCCTCGGCATCCCGCACCGATTCGATGGTGGATCAACTTAACCCACCCCAGACGCCTGTGTCACTCAATTTGCGAGCCGAGTGTCGGGTTTGGCACCCGGAAGGTGTCTGTATGGGTGAGGCAGCGAATTGGGCCAGCCGGGTAACCCCGGCAGAGGGCCGAGAGACCGCCTCGTGACGATCGATCCAGTAACCCGAACGGCTTTATCAACCCTTCCAAGGAGACCACCATGAACACGACCACTTCCACAGCCCTTCGCACCCTGGTTGCCGGTGCGATCCTCAGCGCCCTGGCCTTCAGCTTCGCGACCGTGTCCAACGCCGATGATGACACGGCTCCCCCGCAGGTCATTGTGAAATTTGCGGATCTCGATGTCTCGACTTCACAGGGCGCAGCGGCCCTGTACGGCCGGATCCACGGCGCGGCCGTCGACGTGTGCTCGCGAATGTACGTCATCGAACGAGCGTACCAGTGGCACAAGAACGCCTGCCTGCAAAAAGTAATCGGAGACGCGGTGATCAAGGTCAATCGCCCGGCGTTGTCCGCTGTCTTCGCGTCCAAATACGGCGTGTCACCGCCGATGGTGCTGGCCGCGGCAGAGACTCGCTAGCGCAGCGCGGCAGGGTGCACACGGCCGTGCACCCTTGAGGACTCGGGCTCAGCACGCAAGCGTGCGTCTGGGCCCTTCCCTTTAGCGCCGCGCATGTCTGTCAATCCAATGACAGCTTTCAGGCGCGCATGTTTGCCCGTCGAACGTCGCAAAGTGGCCGTTATGGTGAGCTCACCATAACGGCCATTATGTGCATCGATCGATTATGTGTAGCTGAAGAGATTCTTACCTGGGAAATCGCTACAAATATAGAGTGAGCGTCGTTTGTGGCGACATCAATAATGCACATAATTTCGGGCGTCCGCGGTAGCCGAACGATGTGGCAGCGACGTGCTTACCGTCGATCTTCAATCCTTACGATCAGGGCGGGTAATTGGGGCCACTGTACTCTGCATCGTCGAGAAATCCAGCTTAAATGCATCTCTAAATCGCCCTCAGAGCGTTGACCCTGGAGGCCCGGCAACAGGCAGTTAGGCCTCGCCGGCAGCGAAAGTATCACCACTGCGACTGCGAGAATTATGTGTAGCATGAATCGCGTTCGCGGCTTGTTTACAGGGTCGCCGACGTTTTCATGCACATAATCGATCGATGCACATAATGGCCGAGAGCTGCCTATGACGAAGCGCCGGTGATGCGCTCTGGCACGCAAAGAGCGGTTGGTCAAATACCTAGCCTTCCATTCTGAATGGCCGCAGTTCAGAGACCGGTAAACCCGATTTGTCCACCGACTGCGGAGCGCGAGATTAGAATCGACGTTACCGATTTTTGCGAAGGTCGAAATGCTCTTGCGAACGAGGGGGTCTAGAAACGCCTCGGGCCGCTTCCGGTACGCACCTAGAAAGCCATCGCGACAGTCTGCCGGAATTGGTGCGGGTATTATTTCAACCAAGTCGAACGAATCCGCAAGGACATCATGACCACTCTCATGCGCCGCGGCGACTACACGATCACAACGGACAGGAATCACCTGGACCTCGAGGCCATCCACGGTTTTCTGACGAATAGTTACTGGTCCCCCGGGGTGCCTATTCAGATCGTGGAACGGGCGATCGCGAACTCGCTGTGTTTTGGCCTGTTTCACGCGCAAGATCAAGTGGGCTTCGCTCGTGTGATTACTGACAAGGCCACCTTCGCGTATCTGGCCGATGTCTATGTTCTAGAATCTCATCGCGGCCAAGGGCTGTCCAAGTGGCTGCTCGAAGTGATTCAAGGTCACGAAGACTTGCGGAGCCTGCGGCGGTTCATGCTGGCGACACGGGATGCACATGGTCTCTACGCGCAATTCGGGTTCACGGCGCTGGCCAATCCGTCGCGGATGATGGAGATCCTCAATGCCGACGCGTACCGCGCGCCGCCGCCGGAAGGGGAACATCCGCCTTAGCGCACTACGAAGTAATGGATGCGATTGGCGGCGTGCCGCATATCCTTCACTTCCCGGCGCTCAAAGGCCGAACACCGTCTCGGCATTCGTCTGGAAGAACGCCCGCTTGTCCTGCGGGCTCATGGTCATGGCATCCTGTGCCGCGACTTCTTCGGGCTGGTACTGATAGGGATAGTCCATGGCGTACATGATCCGATCTATCCCCAGAGTCGTTCTGCAGAACTGGATCGCGGGTTCCCAGGCGACACCCGAGAAGGTGACGTAGATGTTGCGCTTGAAGTAGCCGGAGATGGGTAGGGCAAGAGGCTTCAAGAAGTGGTAGCGGCCGGAGCGAAGGCCCGCGGCGTGCATGTAGTCCAACCGATAGGCCCAGTACGGCAGGGCTTCCCCGCCGTGACCGACGATGAGCTTCAACTTCGGGAATCGATCGAATACGCCCATAACGATGAGGCGCAGCAAATGCAATCCGGTGTCGACACCGAACCCGAACACCGCGCCGTCCAATCCGCGCTCGAGCAGCGGACCGATGAGCCCCTTGGAGGGTCCTTGGGGGTGTAGATAGATGGGGGTGCCGAGAGCTTCGGCCGCCTCGAATATCGGCCAGTATTTTTGATCGTCGGTGTACTCGTTGTTGACGTGTCCGTTCAGGATCACGGCCTTGAAGCCGAGTGCGTGGCCGCGCTGCATCTCCTTCACCGACCACTCGGGATCCTGCGGCGCGATGGCGGTCATGCCGATGAACCGATCGGCGTTGCGGCGGCAGGCCGCCGCCAGCTGATCGTTGGCGTCGGTGGTCAATCCCTTGGCTTCGTCGGCGGCAAACACATGAGTGCCGGGGGCCGTGAGCGCGATGACGGCCTTGTCGATGCCGCTCGCGTCCATGTCGGCGAGGCGGCGCGCTCCCAAGTCCTGTAGTCGTTCGATGACTGTGGTGGCGCGAACTGAAGGAGATCCGGAATAAAACCCCCACAGGCTGACGAAGCCTGGATCATCTGGGCCTGCCGCGATCAGACGCTTGTAGGCGGATAACACCTCGGCGGTGATGAAGGCTTCTTCGGTGGCGATGCGGAGGTATCCTTGAGCGCCGCCGGTTTTGGGCTCGGTCATCATTCACCCATAATCTGCTAATCAAGCCTGATGAATGGCCTTGGTCACCAAACACGCTTCCAATCCCTCGGGGCCGTCTTCCGAGCCATGCCCAGAATCCTTCACGCCGCCGAACGGCGAGTCCGCACCGGCGATCATGGTGGTGTTGATGCCGATCATGCCGCTCTCGATCGCATCTCCCAGCAGCAGCGCACGCCGTCCGTTCTCCGTGAAGCAGTACGCCGCCAGCCCATAGGGCAGTCGATTGGCCTGTTCGACCGCGTCGTCAAACGTCTTGAACGGGCGCATCAGCGCAATCGGTCCGAAGGGCTCTTCGTTCATGACGCGTGCCTCGAGCGGTACATCGGCGAGCACCGTGGGTCGGAAGAAGAAGCCATGATCGCTGGAGCCCCCGCCGCGTTCTCCACCGATGGCGACACGCGCTCCGACTTTCAGCGCATTGTCGACGAAGCCTGAGATGGCTTCGGGACGCCGCGGGTTGGCCATCGGCCCCATTTGACTCGCGGCATCGAGACCATTGCCGACCGCGAGCTTCGCTGCCCGTGCGGCGAACTCCTTGACGAAGCGCTCGTAGATTCCTTGTTGCACGTGGAAGCGCGTGGGGGAGACGCAAACCTGCCCGGCGTTGCGAAATTTGTGCGCGACCAGGAGATCCAAGGCGCGATCCATATCGGCATCATCGAACACCAACACCGGACCGTGGCCGCCCAATTCCATGGTGGTGCGCTTGGCGCCGTCGGCAGCCAGCCGCATCAGATGTTTGCCCACCGCGACCGACCCGGTGAAACTTACCTTACGAATCACGGGGGAGGCGAGGAGATGGCGCGACACCTGGTCGGGTACGCCGAAGACGCAGCTCGCCACCTCTTTCGGTAAACCAGAGTCGAGCAGGCAGTTCAGCACTTCGATGGCCGAACCCGGCGCTTCCTCCGGCGGCTTGATGATGATGGAGCAGCCTGCGCCGATCGCGGCGCCCAATTTGCGGGCAGGATTGCCGATCGGAAAATTCCAGGGACAGAAGGCGGCCACGGGCCCCACCGGCTCCTTCATGACTCGCGACAGCGTGCCTGCCGGGCGCACCAGCACCCGTCCATACACGCGATACACTTCGCCCGCATAGAAATCAAACAGGCCGGCCGCCATCATTACTTCGGCCTTCGCCTCACCCAGCGGCTTGCCTTCCTCCATCGTTGCAACCGCTGCGATCCTATCGATGCGCTGACGCAACAATTGCGCCGCGCCGGCGAGCACGCGGCTGCGATCGGCCGCACTGCGTGCACGCCACAACCGATAGCCGCGCGCGGCCGTGTCCAAGGCTCGATCCAAATCGTCGGCGGTCGCGAGGGGCAGCTCGCCCAAGCTCCCGCCGGTCGCCGGATTGATGACTCGGTGCGCCGCGCGGCCGGCGGAACCCAGGCGCTCGCCGTCGATGTAGAGCTTCAAGTCGGTGAGGTACTCGTGTGCAATTCGGCTCTCCGTCTCGTTGGGTTTTGGTCAATGCGCCGCCGGGCCCTCGTCGAGGGCGATCGCCGACTCGAAGGGCACGGTCGATGTCTCTTTTGCAGCCGAAGTATCTCGCCGCGAAGTATCAGCGGTCGCTAGGTAATGCCGGCTTTCTCACGGCGTCTCGTCTTGATCCGAGAACAGGTGATGCAGATAACGAGCGGTCATCTTGCAGGCCTCGGCGATGCGCGTCGGAGTCAAATCCGGATCGTTCAAATGTGATTCGATGAAATTGATGATGCGGATGCGGTGCGCCGTCGCGAGCGAGGATCGATCGGCCAGGGCCTGCGGCAGATCCGCGTACGCGGCGCCGATGAGATCGAGGATGGCCACTGCGATACGGCCGCCGGTCTGTTCGTCGAGCCCCTGGTGGTACTCATTCCAGCAGTTGCGGAGGAATTGCGACAACAGGCCGCTGGCTCCCCGGACGCCCGACATCGGAATGGCAGCGAGACACTCGGGACAACCGATCTGACGCCGGAGGGTCGTGTTCGGTATCCCGAGGACCAGCATGCGGTTCGCGCCGGTGAATATCATGTCATAGCGACGGGTGCTGTCGCAGAGCGTGAAGTCGCCGGCGCGCAGCACATGGCGGACGATCTGGGCGTCGGAATACACTTCCGCGAGAGTCATGTCGCCGATCGAACCGCGCACGATGGAACCGTTGAAAACGCGGATGTCCTCGGGTTCCGACACGAGCGGCGAAAAGCTTTCGCTCGCCCTGTCATTCCAGAATGCGAGCTTGCGGCGCGGCTCCAGGCCAATGGTAGAGAACGACTCAATGTGTGACATATAAACTCCCCCGGCTCTGCGGGAACCATCTTCGTTGTGCATCCAGGCCTACACTTCTTGTGGAGTTAGTTATACGTAACAATCAATTCTACAAACCAATTATTTCGGCTTATATGTGCTATTTGCCAAACAGAGAGTAACGGCTTCGGCTGTGGACGAATTCGATGAGCCAGGCGACGGATAAGGATTACTGCGACGCAAAATCGCCTGATACTCGAAGCAGCCAATCCGATATCACTCTGCGTCGAGTTTTTGGCTTTATGGCGCGGCAACATTCGGCCAGGGGTCGGCAAACTGCCGATGTCACGCACAGGTGAGGCCCGCAACGCGTTCCACCTTATGGGGAATAAGAGACGCGAGCGACGCACGAGGGAGCCGTGAAAATGACACCACTCAGCGGCTACGTAGGCTACGCATTGCGGCGCGCGCAGGGAGTCATTTTTGCGGACTTCAACCATACGCTGTCGGAACTCGACCTGCGGCCGGCTCAGTTCGCCGTACTGGTGATGATCGACCAAAACCCGGGCACCAGTCAGTCGAGCGTGTCGGCTGCGCTCGGCATCCAGAAGGCGAATTTCGTCGCGATCATCGCTGATCTCGAGAAGCGCGGTCTCGTGCGGCGCCGAAAATCCCATTCCGACGGCCGCACCTATTCCCTCGGTCTCACGCCTCGCGGACGAGCGCAGCTGCAACGCGCCGCCGAGCTGCAATCCGTGCACGAGGCCAGGGTTATCGCGCAAATCGGCAATGAGGGGCGTGAGCAGCTGCTGGATTTGCTCGATCGATTGTCGGCGCTGCCGAGCGCATGGCAACTCAAATGAGTTTGACCGGTCAGCCCCAACGCGAGGCTTCGATGCCGGGGACGAATTGCCGCTCAGGATGCAGGGTCCTTGCACAGCGCCGTGCCGTGAGCACCGAATCGCGCGCCGAGATGCGGTCGAGATAATCGATAATGCGGGGGGTGGCGTCGGGATTGACCATGGCCGGAGCCAAATCCGGCAGCACGCACAGCATGGGGTAGGCATCGATGTCCGCCACCGAGAACGCGGGTCCCGCGAGCCACGGCGACTGACGCAGCGATTTCTCTATACGGACCACCGGGGCCGCAAGCCGATCAACGGCCGCGTGCAAGTAGGCCGCCGAGTACGTGCCGTCGCGCAGTGCCTGCCAGCCGGCGCGCCGTTCAACCGGTTCGATCGCCGCGATGCGCTGATCGACCCAGGCAGGGTCGAGATTCGCAAGATGCGGCAGCAAGTACTTCGCCGCTCCGAGCACTGGAACGCTCGATCCCAAATTCGCACCGAGAAACTGCCCCCAAGCTCGCGCTCGATAGGCTTCATAAGAATCGGCCGGGATGAGCGAGGGACCGGGCAGCGCCTCCGAGATATATTCGAGCATGAAGAACGAACCACAGATGATGGTCCCGTCATGCACCAACAAGGGCCCTTCGCGCTCCAGCCGCAGGGTGGATTCGAGATCGCTGGGGAACCCGCCGGCAAACTGTTCGAGACCGGCTGCGTCGAAGTAGCGCATCGTGAACGGCACGCGCTTCTCGGCCAGCGCGATCAAAGGTTTGAGGAAGAATGTGTTCGGCTCGGACGTGTACAGTTCAAGCATTAGGAAACCTGCTGGGTGCGCTCCAGGATTTTGATGCGCGCCGACATTTGAGTGCGCCCCTTGGCCCACGTCTCGCGTGCGGCGGGACGTTCGTAGATTTGCCGCAGCCACTCCATGATATGCGGCGTCTTCACGTCGTTGCAGTGATCCGGCTGCGACAAGGGCAGCGCGTATCCCAGATTGAAGCCGTTGATGTCGCCGAGCGAATAGCTGTCGCCGGCTATCCATTTGAAGCGGCTGAGATGCCGCTCCAGCGCTACCGTGGCGAACAGTACGCGGCGTTTCGATTCCGCCAGCTCCTCGGCGGAGAATTCGTTGAACATGGCCTTGCGCCACGCTATGCGCCGCGATTCGAGCGGAATCCTGTCGATTGCGGCGTGCAATTCCTCGGGCGGACGCTGCCTCACCGCCGGCCCGACGAATATCTGCCAGCCGATCATGCTGAGCGACGGCGCGAAGTAGGCGTCGAAGAAGCGCATCCACCAGCGCATGCGCCAGCGCGCCTTGGGATCGTGGGGCTTGAGCGGCGGGCCCGGGAACTCATCGTCGATGTACTCCATCATCGGGGTCGACTCGGTCAGCACTCGTGTGCCATGCACCAGGGCCGGAATGGTGCCGTCCGGATTGACGGCGAGATACGCCGGCTGATGCTGGTCGAATCGCAATAAGTCGAGATAGTGGCTCTCGTATGCCACGCCCTTTTCGGCCAGCGTCAGCATGGGCTTGCCTGAGTTGGCGTTGGGTTCCCAGTGATAAAGGGTGACCGACATGACCACGCAAGGCTGCACGCGATGGACCATTGCAACTCGACGGACGAGGAAAGGCAACACGACGGGCGGCGAAGCGCTCTGCGCTCCCGCTGATCTCGATGCGGGCGGCTCCCGATATAATGTTATAGTACATAACAGTTTAGTAACCGAGATTTTCCCGTGACCGTGAACAGTCGCAACGCGGCTACCAACCTTGCAGGCCTCGACGAACAGGTCGGCTACATGCTGCGGCAAGCGCAATTGGCCGTATTCGCCGACTTCGTTGCCGGCCAGCGTGGAGCGGTCGCGAGGCCGGGCCAGTTCTCCATACTGGCCGTCATTGACCGCAATCCTGGTCTCAGCCAATCGCGGGTCTGCGCGGCACTCGGAATCAAGCGCGCCAATCTGGTCGCGGTCATCGATCACCTCGAGTCCTTGGGGTTGGTGCGCCGCGACTCCGGGGTTGTGGACCGCCGCTCCAATCACCTGCATTTGACGCCGGCGGGACAGCGCGCGCTGCGCAGCGCGCTCGACGACCAAGCCCTGCATGAGGCGCGTATCACGCGGCTACTCGGAATCGCCGGCCGGCGGAACCTGCTCAAGCAGTTAGCCAAACTTTGTCAGCTTCGGAAAATTGGGAGTCTTGCATGAGTCTCAAGCCAGTCACCGTTTCCCTGAACCAAGACGTGGCGGTCATCGCCGTCGACAGTCCGCCGGTCAACACCATTACGGCCGCCGTACGCGAAGGCCTATTCGCCGTCATCGCCGACATCCGCACCCGGCCGGGCATTGCAGCCGTCGTGTTGATCTGCGAAGGCAGCACGTTCTTTTCCGGTGCCGATATCGGCGAATTCGCAGGGCCTCCCAAGGAGGCCGAATTCCGCGACTTGTTCAGGCAGCTGGAACAACTGCCGGTGCCGGTGGTGGCGGGAATGCATGGAGTCGTCATGGGCGGCGGTCTCGAGATCGCGCTTGCCTGCCACTACCGGGTCGCGGCGCCGGGTACTCGATTCGGGCTGCCCGAGGTAACTCTCGGCGTCATTCCCGGAGCCGGCGGCACGCAGCGCATGCCGCGGCTCATCGGCGTCGAGAAGACATTGGATTTGATACTGTCGGCGCGGCCGGTCGATGTCGCCACCGGCGCCATGCTCGGCTTCATCGATGCGGAGATTCAAGGCGAGTTGCGCGAAGGCACGATCGCGTTCGCCCGCAGCTTGGTACGCGACGCTGTAGGGGTGCGGCGAACCTCAGAGCGCAGCGTCGATCCGGCGACCGCAACGCCGGCCATCATCGATCGACTCACGAGCCAGGCGAGGAGCCAATACCCGAACCGCGAGGCCGCCTTGACTGCGATCAAGGCGGTCAGCGCCGCAGTACGGCTGCCGCTCGAACAAGGGCTGCTGTATGAGACTGAACTCGCCAACGAGTCGAAGGCTACCGTGGAGTCGAAGGCCCTGGTGCATGTTTTCTTTGCCGAAAGGGACACCCGCAAGGTCCCTGGTCTGCCCGCGGATGCGAAGCCGCGCAGTATCGCCGGCGGCGGCGTGATCGGCGCGGGCACCATGGGCGGGGGTATTGCGATCTGCTTCGCGAACGCCGGCCTGCCGGTTACCGTGATCGATACCAGCCAGGAAGCGCTGGATCGTGGACTTGCCGTCGTCGGCAAGACCTACGACACCATGGTGAAGCGAGGCCGCTTGACCGCGGTGGAAAAGGATCGGCGGATGGCGCTGATTCGCGGCAGCCTGCGTTACGCCGATCTGGCCGACGCAGACGTCGTGATCGAGGCGGTCCACGAGAGCCTGGATCTCAAGCGGCAGATTTTCACTGCCCTGGACGCGGTGATGAAGCCGGGCGCCGTGCTGGCGACCAATACCTCGACCCTCGACATCGCCGAGATCGCGGCGGCCACGCGGCGGCCCCAAGACGTCATCGGGCTGCATTTTTTTTCGCCGGCCAACGTCATGCCGCTGCTCGAGGTGGTGCGCACCGCCTCGACGGCTCCGGCAGTCATCCGGACCGCGCTGGACTTCGCGAAGCGCTTGCGCAAAACGCCGGTGCTGGCGCGCGTTTGTTACGGGTTCATCGGCAATCGAATGATGGAGGGATACGCGCGCGAAGCGCAGCGCATGGTGTTGGAAGGGGCAGCACCGCGTCAGGTCGACGGGGCGCTCGAGGCTTGGGGCATGGCGATGGGGATCCTCGCGGTATTCGATATGGCGGGAATCGACGTGGGGGTCAATGTGCATCGCGCGAATGCCGAACGATATCCGCCGGACCCGTCCTATTACCAGGCGGACTTCGCTCTGCACGCGGCCGGAAGGCTCGGCCAGAAGAACGGCAGGGGCTACTACAAGTACTTGCCCGGCGACCGGGCTCGCCACGACGATTCGGAGGCGATCGAAATCTTGCAGGGCGCCGCGCGGCGGCTCGGCATTGCGCAGCGCGCTCACAGTGCCGATGAAATCGTGGAGCGCTGCGTTTACCCGTTGATCAACGAGGGTTTTCGCATTCTGGAAGAAGGCGTGGTGCTGCGCGCGAGCGATGTGGACGTGGTGTGGTGCGCCGGCTACGGTTTCCCGCGGTATCGGGGCGGACCGCTGTTCTACGCCGACACCATCGGTCTCAAGACCGTGCATGACGGCATTCTCAAATATCGCGACCTTTTCGGACCCATGCACTGGCAACCGGCGCCGCTGCTCGCGCGCCTGGCAAACGAGGGGCGTACGCTTAAGCAGTGGGATGCGGCGAGAAATTCTGAAGCTGGGGAAAGTTCATGAACGTCAAAGATCTGATCGCGATCGACGTGCACACGCATGCCGAGGTGTCCTGCCGTCAGCCGGCCGATGAAGTATGGAAGGAATACGAGGACGCGGCATCCAAGTACTTCAAGGCCGGCAAGCGCCCGACGATCGCGGAGACCGTCGCCTACTACCGCGAGCTCAAGATCGGACTGGTGATGTTCGCCGTCGACTCGGAACACGAGCTGGGCGCGAAGCGCATTCCGAACGAGGAGGTCCGCGACGCCGCACGCGAGAACAGCGACATCATGCTCGCGTTCGCCAGCATCGATCCCCACAAGGGCAAGATGGGAGTGCGCGAGGCTCGGCGCCTCCTCAAGGAAGGCGGCATCAAGGGCTTCAAGTTTCATCCCACCGTGCAGGGATTCTTCCCCAACGACCGCATGGCATACGGACTCTACGAAGTCATCGCAGAGCACAAGCTGCCGGCCATTTTCCACAGCGGCCACTCAGGCATCGGCACGGGGATGCCCGGAGGCGGGGGAATGCGGCTCAAGTACTCGAACCCCATTCATGTCGACGACGTGGCAGCCGATTTCCCGGACATGAAAATCATCATCGCACACCCCTCCTGGCCGTGGGCTGACGAAGCTTGATTGCGCCCGATCGCTGGATCAAGGACTTTCGCGAAGCGGGCTTCAAGCCCGAGGTTCACGACTTGATTTTGAAGGACAATGCACTCGCGGTGCTGGGACTCGGATAGCCATCAGAAACTCTTCTTCATCGTCAGCGCCCACTCGAGCGGGCGACCGGGCGAGCCGGTGATGGTGCCCGCACCCGCCCCGGTGAGGTCGAACTTCGAGTAGTAGTAGTACTTGTTGGTCAGGTTCGTGACTTCGAGCGTCGCCTGCAGATCCTTTTTTGCGTTGCGCCACGTCAGGTGGGCGTTGGACACCGTATAACCGGGTACGCTTCCATAGAGGGCTGACGGCGAGCCCGGCGCAGGCGCAAGATCGCTGCCGGCCACCGGACCGGTGTAAGTGACGTCGAAGCGCGGCGTCAATGTGCCCGCCCCGCCGCCCAGCGGGAATTCATACTGGACACCGGCGTGCCCTTGTTCCTTCATGAATCCGATCGGGGTCGAGTTCAGCAGATTGATCACCGCCGGATTACTCGAGCAAGGACCGAGCGGCAAGCCCACCACCTCGGGGTTCACGCATTTCCAGCCCCAGTGCAGATGCGACCCCGACAGGTCGAACTGCAACCCGTCGACCGGCGTGGCGGTGATCTCGATTTCCGCGCCGTAGACCTTCGCATCGCCGGCGTTCTGAGGCAGTGCGCATGGCCCGGGCCCGCCGTATTGCGGGCAGCTCAACAGTACCAGCTGGGCGTCCTTGAAGTCATTGTAGAAAATCGCCGTGTTGAACCGGACTCGCCGGTCGAACAGATCAGTCTTGAGGCCGATCTCGTACGCGGTCAGTTTCTCCGGACCGAACCCTATCGCCTGCGAGGCGTTGAAGGGTCGCGGGCTGTCGCCGCCCGCCTTGTAACCGGTCCCCACGGATAGGTAGGCCATCACCGCCGGATTGAAGCGGTATTCGGCGCTGACGTGGTAGTCGGTCCGGTTGCCATTGAAGGAGGCCTCGCGACCCGAGAGCGCGGTGACTGTCCCTCCGCCGAAAAGGCCCTTCGTGTCCGGCCCGCTATAGCCGATGCCGTACGCGGCGCCGACCGGATCCAGGAACGGATTGATCGTGTGGCCGTCCAAGTTGTAACGATAGTAGGTGTAGCTCTTGAAGTCCTTCGTGTAGCGCACTCCGCCCGTGAGACTCAGCGCGTCGGTGACATTGAAGAACAGCGATCCAAACGCTGCTTTGGAATTGGTTTGCACGGGGTCATCGCCGATGAACTGCAGTGGGAAGAGGGGCAGCGGCCCAGTGGGCAACGCTACGGCGACGTAGCGGATGTCCTGCAGCGTGTAGTACGTCGTTTTCTCTTCGGCGTAGTAGCCACCGACGGTCGCACGAATGCGCGGCGTAAACTCCACGTCCAGGCGCAGTTCCTCACTCCAGAATGAGTCATCCAGGATGTTGTTGCCGAACTGCGTGCGCGCCGGGGACAGATCGCCGTCGATGCTGAATGTGTTGGTCCAGGTGCGATAGCCCGTGATCGAGGTCATTTTCACCGCGTCAGTGATGCCCACATCGATGTTGAGCGCGAAGTTGGAGCTCTGCAGGCTGTTGATCTGTCCGCCGGACGTCGCCGGTACGGGAAGTCCCTGCAGCGGCGGAATGGCGCCCGCAACCCAGGATCCGGCTTCCGAGCCGAGGGTGGTGTAGTTGCACCACCTACCGCAGATGAAGCGCGAGTCCAAGGGCAGGCCGTTTACCGTCCGCACGTTGGGGTTGGAGTTGTTGCCATACAGCAGCACTTCCGCGCCGTTGTTGTGCTTGTCGCTGCTGTAGTCGGCGCTCAGCATCACGTCCAGGCGGTCCGTCGGGTTGTAACGCAGCACGCCGCGCACCGCGCGATAGCCAACGTCACCCAGCGAATACTTCTTGCACTTGAGGCCGCCACTGTATGCCGGCATGCCGCTGCCGGGGTTCTCACAGCCATAATCCAGGACGTCGACATAGCCGTTCTGATCGGCGAACGTGCCGGAAAACCGCCCGGTGAGATGGTCGGTGAGCTTGAAGTCCGAGCTGGCGCGCAGGTTGATGCGATCTCTACTGCCGTAGGTAGCCGTGACGTAGCCGTCGCCATCGCCCGTCGGCTTGCGTGTCACGAAGCGGATCGCACCGCCCTCAGAGTTACGACCGTAGAGCGTGCCCTGCGGTCCGCGCAGGACCTCCACGCGCTCGACGTCGAGCAGGTCAAAATCAGCGCCGGTCAGGCGTGGATAATAAACATTGTCGACGTAGATACCCACGCCGGGTTCAAAGGCAGGGTCGAAGTCAGCCTGGCCGAAGCCGCGAATGCTTGCGGACACCGATTCGCCGAAGGCGGCAGACTGGGGGCGCAGCAGTACGCTTGGTGCGCTGCTTAAGATATCCGACAGCTTGCTCGCGCCCTGCTGCTCGATCGCGGCCGCTGTAAACGCCGAAATCGCGATCGGCGTGTCCTGCAGTTTCTCCTCGCGGTACTGCGCGGTCACGATGATCTCGGCGAGCTGCGTCGACGACTCCGGCGCTTGTGCGATATCCGCAATAGCGAAGCCGCCGATCAACGCGCTAAGCGCCGCAAAGCCGCTTACCGCACACAACCGCAAGTTGGAAATCCGGCCTGGAATAGCTTCCATGTCACGTCCCCCCCCTCTAATTGTCGATTGTTGACGACCCGTTAGTTACTGGAACGTCCATTTATTTTTTGTAAGTGGAACAAACGACTTTGTCGTTTACAAGGCATCGTATTGCGGGAGGCCGGCGGAGAACTCGCCGTTGCGAGCACCGCGAGTCAACCACGCGGGAACACCCACCCCTCCCCGGCGCCTCAACCGCCATCGCAGGCGTTCCGGGCGCCGCCCCGAAGCGCGGATGCGCAAAGACGCCGTCACGCCACCGACCGCGCGCTAGACGCGAGGCGGCGCCGAAATCGGCCGCCCCCAACGCTTGGGTTCAGAACATGCCGTTGGAATTGGCAGACTTTTCCGACACCGGCTGGGCCACATCCCAGTGCTCTGCGATCTTGCAGTGCTCGACGCGCAGGATGTCAACCACCGCGAGCCCGCGATCACCCGCCGTGAACTTGGCATGCGAGTGCACGGCGACGAGATTGCCGTCACCCAGGTCTCGAACGCTTCGCGCACCCGTTTCTCGATGTAGAACTCGGTGATGAATCGTGTGGCCACCTCCTTCGGCGTCAGGCGGCACTCGCCGGCGCCGGCATGCGTAGCAGCAAAGGTCAGCGTTGCAGCAGTGAGCAGCAGGAGCGGTGGGCGCATGCGAGTCTCCTTTGTAGAATTAAAGCATACCCGGATCAACGAGTCGGGATGACGTTCCTATTGCCTTTTGTAGGCAATGCATACAAATATGTCGCTACGGGAGGGAGACTTCAACATGAACGACATTGCCGCGCTGACAGCCCGAATCGAAAAGCTCGAGCGCGAGCTTGCGACCCTGCAGGATATCCATCGGATCCGCCGCCTTCAGTACACATACGGCTACTTTATCGACAAGTCGCAGTACAACGAGGTGGTCGACCTGTTTGCCGACGATGGTGAGGTGTGGTTTCTCGGCGGAATCTACCGGGGCAAGGCCGGTGGCCTGGTGGGAGGGGGGCATCTACGAGAACGACTACGTGCGCGAGGGCGATGTATGGAAGATCAAGGCGCTGCGTTATTTCCCCTTCTGGCACGGCAGCTTCGCCGAGGGTTGGCAGAAAACCCCGATCGATTTTATCCCCATGGCCAAGGAGTGTTTCCCGCAGAACCCACTCGGACCGGATGAGCTCATCAATCCGCGGCCGCGGTTGTGGCCCGCGACCGATACGGTCCCGTTCCACTACCCGCATCCGGTCACCGGCCAGCCCATCGTGCTCGATAACAGCCGCGCACGCGAGGGGTTTAAGGACGGATGAGGCGGGCGCTTGTAGTGCGCGGCAACTTCGGCCGGGGTGCCTCTGGCCGAGCAACAGGCGCGTCACGGATGAGGCGACCCAGCGGCGGCGGATGTGCAGCGAAGTGGAAAAGCGGCGGCATGAGCACCGAGCGTTCTATTCGTGAATGCGGGTGAGCAGCTCAATCAGTTTTAGGACTTCTTTTTCGCTAAAGCGCGACTTGAGCCACCGCTCGTGCTGCTGGATGGCACGTTTCGCCGTCGACAGTGCCTTGCGCCCCGGGGCCGTGAGGTTCAAAGCCTGCTTGCGTCCGTCGCTGCTGGACTTCCGGCGCACGAGGTATCCCTTCGCTTCGAGCCGATTCACGATGGCCATCGTCGTGGCTCGATCCATGCGCATGCGCTGGGCAAGACCGGTTTGTGCGATGCCCGGGTGATCGTCGACCAGCCAGAGCGCGGAGACTTGCTTCTGCGTGAGGTCGAGTTGCGCGAAGGTTTCGGTGAAGTGGCGGTAGACCGCGCCGTGAGCTAACCGAATGTGAAAGCCCACGATATTGCGAATCTCGCCAATGTCTTCATCACCCGCGACGTGCGGCGTAGTGATGGTGAGGATCTCTTTTTGTCGTGGCATCGGCCTAATCCGGATGAGGACGTTAGCATAGCTTACGGCCTCGCGCGCTCCGCCTCGAGTTTCTCGAGCCGCTCAACCTCGCGGCCATAGGGCTTGACGCCGCGCGAGATGGTGAACGCGGCGAGCGGCAGCAGGATCGACGCCGTCAGCACGATGCTCTTCCACAAGTCTGCATCGGAGCCGAAGACGCGTTGCGTGATGCTCCCAATCAGCTGCCCCCCGAACGAGCCGAAGAAGATGAACATGAAGAGGTAGATGGCGGTCACCCGGCCGCGCATTTCATTCGGCGTGATGAGCTGGATAGCAGCGTTCTGCGGCACTGCCGAGGCCAGGGCGCACACCCCGCCTGCGGCCACGCACAGCAGCGCCAGCTCCCCCGAGGGCATGAGTGGTGCGAGGATCTCGAACGGCGCGGCGAGGGCGAAGAGTATCGTTGCGGCGCGCACGTGGGCGTCCTTGTAGCGCTTAGCCAGCCATTCGGTGAATACGGTGCCGACCAAGGCTCCAACCAGGTAAGACACCAGGATCACGACGCTCAACCATTTGCCGATATGCGCCGGCGTCCAGCCGTAGGTGCGCGCCAGGAACGCCGGGCGCCAGACCCCGAGGCCAAGAAACTCCGTGGCGCTGAAGGCGAGGCCGATGAAAAGCGGTAGGTAGACCGACCTGCGCGTCCAAATCTCACGCAACACGGCTTTCATCGGCACGGCCTGCGCCAGCACCGTCACCCCGCGCCGCGGCGGCTCCTTTGCGAGCAGCAGCAGGCTCGCGATCACAAAGCCGGGTGCACCGACCATCATGAGCACCCACTGCCAGCCGTGGATCGTCAGGCCCATCCAGTGAGTGACCGGCCACCCCGCCACGAGGGTGAGCAGCAACCCGCCGAGGTAGATACCGAGCACATTGCCGCCGATGAAGCCGAGCTGCAGAAAGCCGATGGCCCGCGGCAGTCTCGCCGGCGGGAAGTAGTCCGCCAGCATCGAGTACGAGCCCGGGGCATGTGCCGAGCCGCCCGCGCCGACCAGCATGCGGCTCATGAACAGCTGCACGAAGTTCTGCGCGAGTCCGCCAAGGGCGGTGATGCCGCCGATGAAGGTTATACCCCCGGCGAGCACGTACTTGCGCGGGTAGAGGTCCACGAGGCGCGCCAGGGGGATCCCGACCAGTACGTAGAAAATGATGTTGGCGGGCCCCAGAAGGAAGCCAAGCTGCTCGTCCGTAAGGCGAAAATCGGCCTTGATGTGCTGGGCCAGCATGTTGAAAATCTGCGCGTCCATAAAATTCAGCGCAGTCGCGAGAATGACTACGGCGAGGCCGTAATACGCCGCGCCGCGCGCCGGCCAAGTCTGCAGATCCGCACCCGAGTGCGCTGCCCGGGCGACCGCCGCCCTGGATACTTCCGCGACCATTGCTCCCCCTTTCGGTCCGTTGCGTTTTTGCCAGCGCCGGACTGTATGTGTTAGATACAATATGACTTGCGGCGGTTTGTCCAGTGCTTTGTTGGCCGCGCCGGCGCACAGCCATTCAGTCGATGGGGGAATACGATGCAAGACCTGCCAGGCAAAACCGCATTCGTGACCGGGGGCGCAAGCGGAATCGGACTCGGCATCGCCAAGGCTCTGCTCGGCGCGGGAATGAATGTGGTTATCGCGGACATCCGCGACGACCATCTCGCGGCCGCGACGGCGGAGCTCGGCTTCCCCAAGCGCGTGCTGGCGCTTAAGCTCGACGTCACCGACCGCGCCGCCTACGCGCGCGCCGCGGACGCGGCTGAAGCGCGCTTCCGCAAGGTTCACCTCCTCTGTAACAACGCCGGCGTCGCGGTCGTAGGCCCTACAGAGCTTGCGACCTTCGCCGACTGGGACTGGGTGCTAGGGGTCAATCTGGGCGGGACCGTCAACGGCATCGTGATTCTCCTGCCGCGTATCAAGAGCCATGGCGAGGGCGGACATATCGTCAACACCGCCTCCATGTCCGGGCTGGTGCCGCATCCGGGTGCCACGCTCTACGGCACTTCCAAGGGCGCCGTGGTGCATATGATCGAATGCATGCGCGCCGAGCTCGAGCCGCACGGCATCATCTGCTCGGCCTTCTGCCCCGGAGCGGTGCAATCGAACATCGCCGAATCCGGCAAGACCCGTCCGGCCGCGCTAGCCACCACCGGCTATGCCGAGACCGACAAACGCCGCCAGCAGCTCGGCAACTTCTCTCATCTGTTCAGCACCAAGGAGGCGATCGGCCAGAGGGTACTGCAGGGCATACTCAACGATGAGCTGTACATCATGACCCACAGCGAATTCCGCGAGGGGATCGAGGACCGCGCGCAAGCCATGTGTGCGGCCGTGCCAGATCTCCCCGAAAACGACGAGTACAAACGCACCTTCAGCATGCTGTTCCGCAATCCGATCCACGCCGCCGAGACGGCGCGCCACAAGAGAGACAAAGCATGAAAGACTTTGCAGGACGCACGGCGTTCGTGACCGGCGGCGCACACGGCGTCGGCATCGGGCTGGTGCGCGCGCTGCTCGCGCACGGTTGCAACGTCGCCATCGCCGACATCCGCGCGGCATCCGTCGACGCCGCGCTGCGGGCGCTCGACAACCCACGAGCGATGGGCGTGCCGGTGGACGTGTCCTCGCGCCAGGACCTCGCACGCGCCGCGGATGTGGTGGAGGCGAAATTCGGCGTCGTTAGCCTCTTGTTCAACAACGCCGGCGTCAATCTGTTTCAGACCATCGAGCAGTCGAGCTACGACGACTGGGACTGGATCATGGGGGTCAATCTGCAGGGTCCGATCAATGGCGTCATGACCTTCGTGCCGCGCATGATCCGTGCGCGTGAGCGCGGCTACGTGGTCAATACGGCCTCGATGGCGGGCTTCCTCGCGGCCGGCGCGTGCGGCATCTACAACACCACCAAGTTCGCCGTGCGCGGACTGTCCGAATCGCTGCGGGCGAGTCTGGCGCCGCACGGCATCGGCGTGTCGGTGCTGTGCCCCGGACTGGTGAAGTCCTATATCTACGCGAGCGACGAGGTGCGGCCGGCGGGCCTCAAGGCGGGCGCCAAGCCGGTGGACGCGGAGGCCGTGAAGCGCCTGGCGGCAGTGCACGAGTTCGGCATGGAACCGGACGTGATAGCCGCGCGCGTACTCGAAGCGATGCGTGAGGATCGTTTCCACATCTTTTCGCATCCCGAGTTCAAGGACGAGCTCGGCGAAGTGTTCGCGGAGATCCTCGGCGATTTCCGCGACTATCCTGTCGATCCCGGCCACGATCAACGCGTCGAATTCGAGAAGACGCGCCGTGCCAGCTACCGGCAGCAACGCAAGGGTCTGAAGGCGTCATGAGCGTGCGCGTCGACGCACTCGATCACGTGAACGTCATCACCTCCGATGTGGAGGGTAGCGCGCGCTTTTATGCGGAGCTGTTAGCCCTTGAGCCGCGCGATGGCCCGCCGCCGCTCACGCACGAGAATGCAC
>WNFI01039013.1_pt1 | contig 38075 bp, 38 predicted proteins | sample 5400471 | NCBI WGS metagenome assembly WNFI01 (sample SAMN13153348, study PRJNA577476) | soil metagenome | isolation source: 100 cm saprolite on Douglas fir-dominated hillslope | place: USA:California | collected 2013-09-17 | reverse complement strand
TAGATCGTCGGCCCGAGGCCGGGCGCATTGGTCACGGCCGGGGAGGAATAGACGTAGGAGCCGGTCTGCACCGCCCAGTCGAGCTTGCCGCTGGAGGCGTCATAGGCGTAGATGCGCCCGTCGGTGTTGCCGAGGAACACGCGGCCGTAGTAGACGGCGCATGTCGAGTAGAAGGTGCCGCTGCCCAGCAGCGTGCCGCCCGAGCCGCTGCGCCAGATCAGCCGGCCGTTTCGCTCGGAGATCGCCTGGATGTGTCCCGAGTAGTCGCCGAAGTAGAGGTTCCCCCCGGACAGTGTCGGGCTCGCCTTGACCGCGCCGGCGGCATGGTAGTCCCACAGCAGCCTGCCATCGCTGTCGTTGAGCGCATACACCGTCCCGCTCTCGGAGCCGAAGAAGATCCGTCCCCGGTCGATCAGCGGCGAGGACTCACTGCGGGAGGGCAGGTCGCGGAACCAGCGCATCTGGCCGTTGTGGCTGTTGAGGGCGACGACCCGTCCCGGGTGGTGGGGGTGGCCGCTGTCGAGGACCGTGGCATAGACGGTGTTCGAGGTGACCGCAGGGGTCGAGGCGGAGAGCTTGCCGAGGTGTTTCTTCCAGATCACGTGGCCGGTGTGCTTGTTCAGCGCGACCAGTTGGCCGTTGTCGCCGAGCTGATAGATGCGCCCGGCGTAGATCACAGGGGGGAACTCGAGCAGGGAGCGGTCATTGCGCTCCCACAGCGTGCGGAACGGGGGGCGGACCTTTTCGGGGGCAGGGAAGAAGCGGGTGTGTTCCTTGGTGTAGCCGTAGATCGGCCAGGAGAAGCGATCTTCTGGGCGTTTGGGTAGCGCCGTCGGCGTGGGCTCTGCGACGAAGCGTGCATGGGGGGGGTAGACGCTCCCGGCGCGGTCGTGCTTGATCAGGTAGGCCGCGAGACCCGCACCGGCAGCGAGCAGCACTGCGGCGCCGGCAATCAGCCAGGCCAGGCGCTTGCGGCGCGTGAACAGGCGCCTGGGGCGGCGGGCGCTCACGATGTCGTGGAACCGCTGCTCAGGCGGCGATCTTGCGTGAGCCGGCCTCGGGCGGCGCGTTGCGCGCGGCGGCCACGTCCTGCCCCGCGGCGTTCCCCGGTTCGGCCCCGTAGCCACGGCTGCGCCGCCGCGGTGCCAGTGCACCGGCCGGCGGCCGCCTCGCCATGGCGCCGAGCAGGCGTGCGCCAGCGACCGCCAGCAGCCAGATCGAGGCGAGCGCGAGCGGAGGGAGGGTCAGCCCGGAGGCGAGGGCGATGACATCGTGATTGCCGTTCAGCGACCAGTTCCACACAAGGTAGTCGCCTACGGTTAGCAGGAGGACGAAGACCAGCGGTCTGCGAGCCACAGGAGCACCCTAGACCCGTTAGGGGACGGACATCAAGCGGGGCGGACGAACGAACCCCGGCCAGCCTATGATCGCTGGCCATGACCGCTGCGGGGAGGAGCTCCGAGATCTTCGCCGCGGGGGCGCTCGACGGGCTTTCGGTGCTCGTCACCGGCGGCGGCACCGGGCTCGGCAGGGAGTCGGCCTTCGAGCTGGCCCGCGGCGGGGCGCTCGTTACGATCACGGGCCGCCGTGAGGACGTGCTGGCCGAGGCCGCCGGGCAGCTGCAGGGGGCCCCCGGGGAGATCGGCTGGATCGCAGGGGACGTGAGGGAGCCGGAGGATGCCCGGCGGCTGGTGGGGGAGGTTCTTGCACGCAACGGTCGGCTCGATGTGCTCGTGAACAACGCGGGCGGCCAGTTCTTCAGCCCTGCGGAGCTGATCGTGGCGAAGGGCTGGCGGGCCGTCTGGCGGCTGAACGTGGAGGGGATTCTGAACATGGCTGAAGCCGCCCACGAGCTGGCCTTCACGGCCGCCGGGGGCGGGAGGGTGATCAACGTCACGCTATCTCCCCATCACGGCATGCCCGGGATGGCTCATTCAGGGGCGGCGCGCGCGACAGTCGAGGCCTTGACGGCGGAGCTGGCAGCGAGATGGGCCGGAGAGGGGGTGACGGTGACGGCCGTCGCCGCCGGCCACTTCGCGACAGAGGTGACCGCCAAGTACCCCGAGTCCGTTCGCGCCGGCGCCTCACGGACGGTGCCGATCCAGCGGTTGGGGAAGCCGATCGAGCACGCCTGGCTCGTTGCGATGCTCTGTTCGCGGCTCGGGCGGGCCTTCAACGGGTCGACCGTGACCCTCGACGGGGGCCGCGACAACTGGTTCGGGCCCTGGCCGCCCCCGGGGCTGGCCGACGAGGCCGGGGAGGTGCCGGTGGAGGAGAGGAGAGTCGCGATGGCGGAGGGCGATGGGTCGGTGGAGGAGAGGAAGGGAGGGAAAGAGCTCGGAGGAGGTCGTGGGCTGGAGTGAGGGGCGCTCGGCGCAGGTAACATGGCCGAGGGCGTGTGCGGGCGAAGTGTTGTGGCTGCACAGAAGCCTTCCAAGCTTCTAGGGCCGGTTCGATTCCGGTCGCCCGCTTTTGTCAGCCACGGGGAGTGGCGCAGTCTGGTAGCGCACCCGGCTGGGGGCCGGGCGGTCGCAGGTTCAAATCCTGTCTCCCCGATAACGAGAATCGGCTTTTTAGGGCCAAAAACAGCGCCGTCGGGCAGTTGCGCATTTATGCCACGGGGAACAAACGGGGAACAATTTCTCCGCGAGGTAGCAACCTCGTACATGCACGGCATCTGTCTCTGAGGCCTTCAGCAGCACATCAGAGCCCGCGCTATCAATCCTGCAGGCAGGATCCCAGCGATACGGGCGCTCGGCGAGCTAGGCGTCTGCAGCAGACCCACGGCCTGCTGCAGACCCTGGCGCTCCCGGCCTAGCCGAGCGCAACGGACTCGAGCAGCCGCACGAGCGCGTCGGGCAGGCCGAGTGCTCGTCCGGTAGCCGCGAGCTCGCGTCCCGCGAACGCCAAAAGCGCGAGGCTGAAGGCGAATGCGATCGCTGTACCCATGACCGTCTCCTTTCCTGATCAGGCGGCCATGCGGAGCCCGCGGTTAGCTGTGCGGGAAAGTGAGCCGATCGGAGCGGTGGCCACTGCCATGATTTCGCGCACAGCTAATCCAGTCCGAGACGTAACCGACGAGATCCAAGAACCAGAGCTCCTCGCCGGCGCCGCCCGCGCCGGGAACTCTGTGTCCACGCATCAGCTGAGGCGCCTAAGAGACGCTGGGGCCATGCCGCGGCCGCGGGTCGCTCACGCTGACGGTGCGCGCGGTTCAAGCTCGTGGTACCCAGCATGGGCGGTCGAGCGCGGTGCTCGGAGCCCAGCACGAGAGGACTCCGAGCACACACCGCCGTTCGGGCTGCGCGATCTATTTATAGAGCCAGCCGTAGTAGTTGTGGGTCGCCACGCCGATGTTGATGACTTCGCCGCGCCCCGTGCCAGATTTGAGATATTCAGTCCCGACTTCGCAACTGGCTTCGCGGCATTTGTTGGTCGACTCACCGTACTGGTTGATAATGGCAATTTCAGTCGAACCGCCTTCTGACCGCCCCACCGCACGCCGGATAGCCGACACTTCGTTGCTCGGGCAGCGGCCGCCAGCACTCAAAGGATATTTGGTGCAAAACGGTCCTTCATAGGCCAGCGCGTCGGCCGCAACCAGTGAGCTCGCGACGGTCAACGCGAGCATGCAGAGCAACACGGTCAGCAGGCCGCTTGAGATGTGGTTCCGAGGTGATCGCATCAGCCTTGGCTCCCTTCCGGGGTGTGGTTGACGCCGTCAGAGGTGGTCCACTGGATCGCCTTTGCGGAACCACTAAGGGCCATCGAGAAGCCGTTGTTGACCACATCAGCAGTCTTGGTCGAGCCGTCGGGAAGAAGGGCCGTCACGGAAGTAACGCCATCAGGGGCGATGCCGATGATGCGGTCTGCTCCCGATGCGCCGCCCGGTTCCATAACGAGTGGCCCCCCAGCATAATTACCAACCGGAACGCACACAAAGGCACCGGACTGGTCCTGCACGCAGAGGCGAGCATTGCTGATTGTCATCCACTCTGTTGCAGATGGGCGTCCGACGTGCCTCCCGGCCGTCCCGGACACTGTGGGTTCGCTTGGCAGTGAGTCTGCGGTGGTCTGCGGCGATGCGAGAACGCCGAACTCGGAAGCGACCCGAGCGGCGGCACCCGTGAGCTGTGTCGAGTCGGACCGTGCCGAGTCGCCTTGAATAATGAAGTAGATCGCAAACCCAGCCGCGAGCGTTAGTACCAACGCCACGAGATTGCGAGGAACATTGCTTTGCAGCATCAGCGCGGCCTCCAAGCTCTTCGTGATTGCCCAGAGCCGGTGTGATCGACAGGCCGAGCAGCGACACCCTTCATGACGACTAACTCCACCGACACTCGAAGACGAGAGGATCAAAGCAGATCCCAACGGGATTGTCCAACTGTCTGAAGTTGCCCGATTGTTCGGAACTGGATTATCGGGCGTTAAGGCCTGCGCGGCCGACCTGCGGATGCTTCCGCTTGCCGCGGGCAGCTTGCGCGGCGAGATATACAGCCAACGGCGCTAGTGCCCCAAGATCGTGCCCCCGCCATTGGTTGGCCGGCCGAGTCCCGCCGTGGTCATCAACCGCATGGGGCAGAGTCGTCTGTTGCCACGCCGTTGCCACGGTCCGCCTAGCGGGCATGCCCGCGCCGCCGCGCACGGCCGCAAATCCGCCGATTTCCAGCGAAAACTCATGCGCTCGAGTGGACTCGAACCACCACGGGGCGTTAGCCCCACAAGGCCCTCAACCTTGTACACGCTTGCAAGATGCTTCCAGGAGCGTCCGGATCGTCCAATTAGCGGGGTTTCGCGGACGCATCGGACGCATAGGGAGGAGCGAGTGTTGCCACGATGTTGCCACGGCCGTTGCCCTGTCTTCATCTCGCAGCGCTTTACGCGCCTGACATGACTGATCCGCGCGTCGCGTGGCTCGTGTATCGAGGCGAGATGGTCTCGAGCCCTGAGGTTGATGAGCGGGCGTTGAGCTCCCGGCTCACTCGCTACTTGCAGGCAGCCACCTCGGCTGCTGGGCTGTCGACGATCTTCCGACAAGAGCTCACACACGAGCGGATTCGCCCACAGCAACAACCCGCGGCCGTCTCCCGCCTAGGAGGCTACTGTCTTTTCGAGGACGAGCCGCGACCGGGCGGGGCGCCCGGAAGCTGATGTCGGCGCCCGTGATCGTGTGGCGGTGGATCTGCGGGGGTGCTCGCAGGTGCTGGTACTCGGTGGGCAGCGCAGGCGGGCGCCGAGCCGGGGTTTCGGAAAGGCCGTATGAACGAGGCCGTCGAGGTCGGGGAGCACGGAAAGACGCTGACGGACCCGAGTGGATGGGCGCCGGCTCTAGGCGCCGGTGCCGCCGGACCCGCGCGATGATCCGCCGGTGCCGCCGGAGTCGCGTGTCGCTGCGAAGAAGTATCCGACGACTGGCCCGAGAAACGCGATGAACGCAGAGCCGCTGAGAATGTTCAGAGCTGTCAGCGCGCCGGCGATCGTGAACGCGAGCACTGCCGCCGCCAGACCGCCGAACCCGGCCCCTAGCAGCGGTACGCCACCTTCGGCGACCTTCGGGATCGCCGTGATGTGAACGAGTGTGGGCTCGGCCCCGGCGACCGTTGCGGTCAGTGTGATCGGACCCTCCTTCGTTGCCGTCACAGTGGTTTCGGCGCCGCTCGCCGGCTTGACGGTCGCGCTGTCGGCAGGTTCGACGGCCCATGCGCATGACGTCGCGGGCGCGTCCCCGACAGTCGCCTTGTACTTGGCGGGCTCACCGACGACGACGGCGGCGGGACCTTGTACCACGGGCTGCTGTGCGGCCGCTTCCTGGGAGAGGCCGCGAGAGCGAAACTGCGCGCTCTCCACCGGATTGAAGATCGTTTGCGGCAGCCGGCGCGTGGTGCGTAGCGCCGCGTCGGCGAGCTTCTGGTAGCTGTTGCGCCAGCCGTTGTAGAACAGGTACGCGAACAGCAAGCCGATCACTCCGAGGGCGAGGATCCCGACCGCTATCCCGCGTTCGGCTTTGTTGTTGGATTCGCCGGAGGCGCTGCTGCCCTTCGCGTTCGACGTCGTCGCCGCGGTGGGGGTGACGCCCGTGGTGGTGGCCGCGGCGGTGCTGACCGTCTGGGCGGGTGCGGTCGCAGTGCTGGCGCCGAGGGTCGGCGACGGTTTGGCCGCGTCCGACGCGAAGGCGGTGCTCTGCAGCGACGCGGTGAGCGCGAGGCTCAACACAGCTATGAAGGCTGCGATGCGAATGCGCGGCATGGGTGTCTCCTTTGGAGTCATTCGAGGTTGTCCTTGATGGTCCCGAGAGCCTCATGAACGCTGCGAAGCGGAACGCTCGTGGCGGCGGAGATGCGGGCTGGCCGCCCGAGGTCACCCGCCAGCAGCGCGTCGAGGCTGCGCGGCGACTCGGTGTCGACAAGGAGCGCCAGGTAGTCGGCGACGCGCTGTGTCGCCGACTCGTCCGTCTCGACGTCCAGCAGCGACTCCCCCATGTCTGGCCCGTGTAGCCTGAGGCCCCCCCGGCGTTTGCGCCTCTGACTGGGCGGGTGTGCTTGGACGGTCCACGAGGTCCACACGCTGTCTCCGCTGAGCCGGCCCGCCACGGTCTGAGCCGGCGAGCCGGGGGCGATCACCGCGCCCTCGCGGCGCGCATCTAGTCGAATGAGCGCGGTGTATGCCACGAGGAGCATCGGCGGCCAGTCGAGACGCTGCAGTGGCGACGGCTCGCGTTGTGGCCAGTCGGCCGGTGCTCGAGCCTCCTCGCCGAGTGCCACGAGCGCCGCCACGTCGGGCGCGCCGGCCAGCAGGGTGGCGAGATTGTTCACGACTACGTCCAATGTCTCGAAATCGATGCGCGGCTCCAGCAGAAGGGCGTGCGCAGCCAGCACGCCGAGCATCGGATCTATGAACTTCTCGCGGACGAGGAGGTCGAGCACGTCATGCGGTAGGACGGTGCGCCGTTCGCGGAGCCCTGCGATGGCTAGCTCGGCCGCCTGCCATGTGGGTTCCGCCAGCTCCGGCCTCCACGGCTGGCGGATCGAGAGCATCACGACGGATGCGCGGCTCGGCGCGAGACCCAGCAGCCCGAACGGCACGAACGCAAGCGTCTGCCAGCCCTCAGAAACCCAGAGCGACTGTTCGACAGCCGTTCCGTCCTCGCCCCAAGTCCGCAGCCCGTAGCCGCCTGGCTCGACGGTGGCCGCCTGCACGATCCAGTCGCGCCCACTGCCCCGCCACCAGTTCTCCTTGGCCACACGGATAGGTTCCGACTCTCGGGTGAGCTCAAATTGGGGGACCGCAAGCGGCTCGTCCGAGCTCTGCGTGGCGCGCGCCATGACCAGGAGGCCTCCCGCTCCTCGCTGGGAGGACGCTTGTCGAACTACGTGCTCGCTCGCTCGGGTGGCGGCGATCTGATGCGCCTCATTCCAGGTTGTGCTCTGAGGCAAGGGCACCGCCGTCGGGAACGAGAGGTCCACCGTCTCGCGGAACACATCGCCTGGGCGCAGGCGGATCAGCCGGGTGTCCGTCGCCGTGCTCGCACTCAGCCGCAGCTCGTATATGCCGGGCCTCACGTCATCGATCCTGAGGGCGCCGCTCCCGCTGGCGATCTGGGCGAATGTGGAGTCGATCAGCGAGATCTGAAGCGACTCGGTCGGCGACGTCACGTCGAGCCGTGCCTGCCTATCGGGCGTCGACATCGCGGTCCTCTCCGATGACCTTGAAGGGTGCGCCCTCAAAGCCGCTAGCGATGTCACCCGGCGCGAGCTCATATAGCCCATCCTCGAGCTCGATGGACCATGGCTTGCCGTCCAGCGTGTGGCTCGCGACGAGCTGAAACGGGCCGGTCCTGATGTCGGCCGTGCCGCTCGCGCCGTCGGGGAAGCGAACCGTGACCTTGCGACGAGGAGGCGAGGCGACTTTGCACACGACCATCTGCTGCGACAAGTCGCCGGGAAACTCGACCTTTTGCGGCACCCATGCGTCCTTGGTCTGCCGTTCCACGGCGTCGCGGACGTAGACAGCGAGGCGTGCGGAGGTGACCTCGCCGTCGTGCGCCGCGGCCCCTTCGAGCCCATCCAGCAACGCGCCGGTGAACACACCGCGGGCGTGATCGGGATCGGCTGGATCCTCGGGCTCGAGTGCGTCTTCTCCGACTCGGGCCGCATACCCGACTAGGGCGAAGACCTCGACGGGAGCGTTGAGGTTGCACGTCCCGAAACCCGTCGGGGAGGCAACGGCGGCGTTGACGTAGCGGCGCCGGCAGCAGTCGCAGAACACCAGCACCTCTCTGAACAGGGCGCAGCTGACGAGCCATTCGACGTATCGCTGGATCTCGATGTGCGCGCCGAGTCGGCGATCTGTGGCATCGGCGACAAGTAAGGCGGCGACGCCGTCCGGCGGAGCGTAACCGTGGCCGGCGACATAAATGTAGGCGCGGGTGTCGCGCCACGCGGGGTGGCCTACCGCCGCCTGTGCCTTTACCTTCGTTTCCCACGCTTCGAATACTTCGCTGACGTGACATTGAGTCGGGTAGGCGTTTCGAAGCGTGGACACCGGCCGTGGGCCGCCGGGGTCCCGCAGGAGCGCCGTGTTCTCCTTGGGCACAGCGCCCCCGGCGGGCGAGACGAGCCATTTGTGAAACCGCTTTGCGTCCGAGCGAGCGAACGAGAGGTCTTCGGCGCCGGCAATTCCTGGGTAGCGGTTGATTCCAACAGCCATGCCGAAATGCAGGGAATTCAACTTGTTCCACTCCTCACGGCAGCACAGCCTGCCATACCTCACCACTAAAAAGCAAGCTCCGTTGCTACGGCCCTCGTGCTGTGGGCAGCGATCAGGTGGCCAGGCGCGACTAGTCGATCTACCCGACCGGCTGTTCTATCTCGCGACACTCTTCCGCAGCTCAGCGGGGCGGGCGGTCGCAGGTTCAAATCCTGTCTCCCCGATCAGAAGAAACGCCTGCGAATCGGCGGGAATGTGGACGGTCCCCTATGCCTCGGCGCCGACCGGATCTATTCCGTTTGTATTCCGTTGTGCGGTCGCGGTTCAACGGCAGGGGTCGTCGCTGAAACCAAAGGGTGCGCAGTCCGCGCACGCGTTTCTCTTCCACGCCTCCCGAGCCTCGCGGACCGCGAGGCCCGCGATCGCCAGGCCGACGGTCGGATCCAGAGCGCCCGGAGGGCCGGTCCACCAGTTGGAATGTCCGTCCTGACGCGGCTCCCCTAAACCAACTCGTCGAGTGCGCCGACACGCCCCCAGGGGCTTCGCCTGTCCGCGAGACCGGCTACCCGTAAGCCGCCACGATGCGCGAACCGCCGACACAGACCTACGGACCGCCATCGCCCCCGGAGTCCCCTACGGAGGTCCACGAGCGCGCAGCTCGTGGTAGCGACCCCAAACGCAGGGTTGCGCTGAGTGCGCCCGTCGTGCTCATCCTCGTGGTCGCGGGAATCGCGTGGGGACTTCCGATCTTGCAAGGGTTTCACTTCGGGTGCAATGTCCTTGCTGGCGACGAAATCCGCGAGAGTCGCCTCGGGTTCGAAATGTGCCGCAGCCGGACCCAAGCCGAAGTCAACGAAGCGCGGGAAAGCGCTCAGCGGAAAGCGCGGCAGGAACAGGAAGCCCAAGCCAACCGCGAAGCCGGAGAAAAACGCGCCGAAAGCGAAAGAGTGGCGCAGAGAGAACACGAAGCGCAGCAGCAGAAAGAAGCGGAACGACCCGGACTTGAAACAGCGGCCTCGAAGCTAAGCGGGGAAGCAGCGGCTCTGCGCGCCAAAGAAAAACACCAGGAAGCTCTCATGAAGTCCGACGAACACGAAGCCGAAGCACTCGAAGCCGAGGCGAGCCACGTAGAAAGCGAAGAACCTGCCGAAGGCGGCGGCGGGAAGGACGAAGCGGGCTCGAAAATACGCGAACAAGCCAGCGCCTCGAGTGAACACGCGGAGGGCCACAGCAGCCAAGAAGACACCTTTAGAAGCGACGCCGAATCGAAGGAATCAGAAGCCGAAGCGGATCGCAAGCAGGCGTCCGAAGGCTAATCCTGCGGCCGGCGGATCGCGTCGCCTCGCCGGGGCCGTCCGTCTTCCCTGGAAGAGTTGGCCGCGTGAAGGAGGACGTGCTCGAGCAGATCCTCGACGATTACCGGCAGTTCTGAGTTGGCGACGAGCGCCTACCGCACGAGGCGGAATCCGGGATATCGAACGACTACGACAACGAGGCATCAGTTGAACCTCGCTTGTGGCCCGGATACGTCAAAGCGACGCCCGAGAACGACGTCCTCTATCTCCAGGCGGGCGATCCACAACGCGGGGAGGGGGAGGAGACACCCGAGGGCCACGTTCTGCGCTTCGCACCGGATACGACTCAGGTGGCCGGGCTGACGCTAGTGGGAGTGCGCTAGACGCTGAGCGTGCTGGGCGTGTTTCGATCACGGTACCCAGAACTGTCGAAACGACAGTCGACGAGGTGGGTCCAGCTCTCGGCGCCAGCTAGCTGACTCGCGGCTTCTCAGGCCGCGGCTAGCGCTTTAGCGAGGTCGAGTGGATCGGTGTCCATTGGGCTCGGCACGGTGACTTTGAGTCCACCGTCGCGCTCCAAGAGCCATTTGGCATTGACGATCGTGATCCCAATGACCTCGCCGCGCTCGTCGAGGCGAACGGCGTGCCCCTCGGGCGTTGCGAACGTGTCGGCTGCCGGCTGCTCAGAACCGATGCGCAGGTAGAGCACGTCTCCATCCTTGTCGTAATCGACGTGATCGAACTCGTACGAGCCAACATGGACAGTCATTGCTGCCAGCTTACCGAGCGGGGGTCGTTCGATTGCGGAAACGCTGTCACGATGCGATCGACCGTGCCCGACAGCTCCGTCACGACGCGAATCCAGCGCAGCGGCCCTCCGCGTCGGAAGTAGCGTTCTCGTCCGGCTCGCAGGTCCGGTTCGCGGCCGTCAGGCGAGCTGATCGCGAACATCGTGTCCGCAAGGTAGTCCCTCATCTCGACGTGCTGATGGAGCACGTGCTCCCAGGCTGCTCGATGGAGGGGGACGGGATGGCCCTCCGGGTTGCGGGCCTCCGCGATGATGCTGCTCTCGGGCACCGGGCAAGGCTAGGCCTGATCGCGGACGCGCCACGACGCTTGTGCGGCGCCGGCCGGAGCTGCGCCGCACACGAAACCGCCCACGTCCAGCCAAGCCGCCCGCAACCACGCCGTCCAACCCCTGTCTCCCCGATACGCCGGAATCGGCTTTGTAGGGCCGGCTGACGCGCACTCGGCAGCCGGCGTGGCTCCCTCCGCCCCCGGTCCACGAGTCGTCCCTCGCTAGTTGAGGATGCTGTTGCCGATTTCGGTGAGGCCGAGCGCGAGGATCGCTTCGCGAGCCTGGCCGTAGATCAGTTCCGCGTTCTCTGCGGCCCGCTGTTCGGAGGACCAGGGCGGCGGAGGGATGAGCCCGCGCTCGTTCCGCTGCTCGTAGGGTCTGAGGAGCCGCAGGATTTTCTTCTGCAATTCCGGTGTGGTTTCTGGGGGGACGTTTTCGATCGTGACCTTCGAGTTGGCGGCTTCGACGGCCCTCAGGAACCGAGTCGTGGAAGGAGCAGCGTGCTGAAAGCCGTTCGAGGCGAGTGTTCGCGCGTCGGCGCAGATGTCGGGAGCGGTCAGTTCTGCGTTGGCCAGCTCTTCCTCCGCGGACCCGTCGGCGTGGTAGGTCAGCTTCCGCCTGCTCCATCTCAGGTGCCGCACACGCTGAGCAAACCTGATCGTCGCAGGACGTTCAGGCTGCTCGGACAGCAGAGCCGTCGCCGAGTACACCTCGTTCCTTAGCTGCCTGACGGACGCCGTATCCGGAGCTCCCGCGAGCAGCGCCCCGCACGTCGGGCGGATCGCCGGGGCGAGCGTCTTGACAGCTGCTTCATCCGCCGCCAATTTGTCGCGTGTTTCAAGCCACTGCCGATGCAAAACGACGAGATACACATGGGTGGCGGCGATGTCCTCACGCCTGGAGATCTGCGCCGATGCGGTGGGCACCAGCGGTCCGAGGGTCACTAAGACGGCAAGACCCGCGAGGCGCAGCGCTCGGCTCACCGGGACATCATGACCGAGTCGAACGTCGGGCCGGTCCGATCCCAGGCTTCCGCCGGGGTGCGTGAGCATTGGGGTGTGGCAGGCCCCCTGGGAACCTACTGCGCAGCTTCTTGGCGCATCGAATCCGCAAGCTGCTTCAAGGCGTTGGTGTCAATCCTTCCGCCGAACGCGCGGAGCCCTCCCAGACGGCGTGCCACGGCCTCTAGTTCTCCGGCTGCTTCGTCGTTCATCGCGAGATAAGCCGACTTTGCAGCTTCAGCACGTGCCGCGAGCTTCGTGTAGGGCCGTCCTTTTGCGGCGGCGCTCATGACATCCCCATAGTCCTTTACGAACTGGGATTCTCCTTGTGCCGCGCGAACGTACTTCGTCCGGACCGCCGCTAGTTCAGCATTGGCCGCTGGCAGCGCTTCCATCAGGTGCCGACACGTCCGGGCAGATGCCAGATATTCGCCCAGTGCGTGCCTGGCGGCTCCCAGCGACGGAGTTGAGCTGGTCACCGCCGCCCTGAGACGGAGGGCAGCCTGCAGGCTCGCTTTTCTGGCCGGAACAGCAGCTGCCCACGCGTCGTAGAACGCGACGAAGGCATCGCGACGGGTGCGGGCGTTCGCAACAGCCGCGCTTGTTGTTGTTGCAGTCTGCCCTCCGCAGCCTGAGGCGGGCGCGGCTGCGACGAGGAGACAGCCCGCTATACCGCACGCGCGGCGGTAGCCCCCGAACATGCGTCCAACTCTAACCGTCGAGACCGGGAGAGCCCGCTCGAAGAGCGCTCGGCGAAACATTGACCTTCAGGCACCAAACCCTCGTCCGCGAAGCGCCGTCGCCAGCCAGCTCCGCCGGGGCGCAGCTCGGGGAAGACGGAGGCGCATAGGTCGACGCGTCGACCACGCCCCGCGCTCAGACCTCGATCGGTTACCCACGGAGAGCCTCCCTCCGGCATCGCCACCTCTCGCTTCCTACGCGACCTTCTTCCTGTCCTCGGTCGTGACCTACCGCCTCGACCGAGGCGCCGTACTCGAATGCCTGCGTGATCTGCGGCCGGTACTCGTAGATCAGAGCTCCTGGCATCCGTGCTTCATGACCACCGGCATCGAGCGTGACAGTGGTCGCCCCGAGCACACGCGATACCAAGCCGTCACGCGACCAGGTTCGCCGCGCACGCCTTTGCTGCCTTGCGAATGACGCCGGCGACGACCTCTGGCTCCGACAGCATCACGAAGTGTGAGGCGCCCTCGACCTCCGTCACCGTGGAGCCGGCGCGATCGTACGAGAAGCGGTGGAGCGCGGGAGCGATTGGCTGGTCTCCCGTGCCGAACACGCCCCAGGACGGCTTCACGCGCCAGGCGGCAGCCGCGGCCGGCTCCTCGAACGCCGTGGCTAGTAGCGGACGCTGTGCGTGCGCCATGAACTCCGCATCGCCGTCGGGCACGTCGGCGCAGAAGATGTCGTGGAAGCGCTGTGGGTCGACCGATAGCTCGACAACGCCATCGGGTAACGGCCGTGGCTGGAGGAAGTTGCCCATCGCAAGCGACGGAAAGCGCGCCTGCAGGTCGGCAATCGACTCACCCTCGTCAGGCACGAATCCGGCGACGTACACCAGGCCGGCGACCTTGTCTGACGCGCCGGCGACCGTGATCACGCAACCGCTGTATGAATGGCCCACGAGCACTACGGGCCCGTCGAGCTGGTCGATGACCGCTCCGAGATATGACACGTCGCTCGCGACCCCGCGAAGGGGAATCGCCGCAGCGAGAATGTTGTACTCGTCGCTGTCGAGATGCTCGAACACGGAGCGCCAGCTCGACGCGTCTCCGAAAGCACCGTGAACGAGAATGACTGTCGGCTTGGACATGAGCCTTCCTTTTCACTTAGGGGACCGTCGATCAGAGTCTGCGCTCATCGTTCCGGGATCGCACCCGTGGTTTGCCCTGGTTAGATGCTCGTGTCTGCGCGCTGCCGAGCGAAGCACCGATCGAGGGTGAGAGGCCCATGCCATTGACCAGGGACCTCCCCGGGTGCGATTCCGGTGCCAGAAGCGCATCGTGTGCTCAAAAGCTGCGTCAACCAACTGGAGGACCAATGGTCATTCTTCGCCAAAAGATGCGTTCCAAGCACGACAAGAGCGACGAGGTGACGGCCGCGCTCGCGGCGATCATCGCTCCTGCGCGAGCCACACCGGGCGTCATGCACCTCGACATCGCCCGCGACCTACTCGACGATGATTCGTTCATCGCGACCGCGGTTTACGATGACGGTGCGGCGCTAGAGCGACAGGAGTCAGCTGCTGAGGTTCACCGGGCCATGGCGATGTTTGCCGACGCGCTCGAGGCGCCGCCCGACCGAACCCTCTTCGACGCGTCGGTCGATCCGACCCTGGTCTGAGTCGACGCTGGACGGTGGTCCGACGGCGGGGCATCAGTGCCCCGCCGCGTGACCACCGTCGACGTGCAGGGTCTCGCCAGATCTTGCTGGTATGCGACTGTTCAGGCGGCCATGGCGGCAATCGCGTCTGACGCCACATCGTCCCCAGAAAGGAATGCCAGCAGCCGCGGGGTGAGGTAGCCGGGATCCTCCTCAGCAACCCAGTGGCCGGTGGGCGCGACGTCGCCGGTGACGTCCTCGGCGTAGCTGACGACCTGGTCGCGGACCATGTTTCCCATTGTCCCCTCCGCACCCATCGCAAGTACTGGCATGGTCAGTGGCCTGTCGCGCTGCGCGATCGTCTCGGCGACATCGGCGTGCAACGTGCGGAAGTACTCGAACGACGCGACGGTGTGTCCGGGCTGGCGAAGGTGCGCAGCGTACTCAGCGATGGCTTGCCGACCGACGCCGCCCTTTCCCCGCTCCAGCCAATCGACGAATCCGTCTACCCATGCGTCCTCCCGTCCGGCGACCATCCGCTCGGGCAGGCCGTTCTGCAGGTTGAAGAATCCGAAGTTCCAGAGGCCGGGACCATCCGGAGCGAGCGAAGGGAACCGGTAGATCGTCTCGTCGGCCAGCGGCGAGTCGATCAGCACCAGCCGGCGGGTGGAGTCGCGGTGGGCGGCGGCGTACGCATAGGCGACCATGGTCCCGATGTCGTGCCCGACGACGCTGACCTGATCGGCCAGGTCGAGTCCGACCAGCAGCTCGTGGACGTCCTCAGCCAGCGTGGACTTGACATAGCCGTCGGAAGGGGCGTCCGAGCCACCAGAACCACGCAGGTCTGGCGCGATGACGGTGAAATGCTCGGCCAGCGCCGGCAGCACCTTGCGCCACATGTACCAGGTCTGCGGATAGCCGTGGAGCAGCACCAGCGTGGGGCCGGTGCCGCCGCGAACGTAGTTCAGCGTGATCCCGTTGGCAGGCGCAGTCGCCTCGATGAAGTCGGCCGGGACGCGGGATGTGGTGAGCTGTGGCATGCGTTTCCTTTCGGGTGATTGAGCGAGCTGGGTGGACGAGTTGGTGGGAAGCTGGAGTCAGTCGAGGGTGCTCGAAGCGCTCTCCCTGCCACCGCATCCGGCATTGCACTGCTCCGACCCCAGCCGTCACGGCCGGGGCGGCGGCGGCGGCGAGCCGATGCGTCTGCGTTTGGGCGGGACCAACAAAAGCGCCCTCGCCGGTTCCGCCCAGGATGCGATGTGCGTCAGGGCATCAGACGCGGCCGGGGTGGCGCGTCGTGACTTCTTGGACCAGCCACAAGTTGCCGTCGGGGTCGTTGAACGAGCAGAACGACCCGTAGCTGGTGCGTTCGGGGTCGCGCCCGGGCTGTCGCGCCTCGCGCGGAAAGGCCGGACCGTGCCAGATGTCACTGGCGTCGATGCCACGGCCCACGAGCTCGCTACGGGCCGCCTCGACGTCGGAGACGACGAGCCCCCCCTCGGCCGAGCCGGGCGCGGCCTGAGTGAGCCCAATTCCGAACGTGATCGAGCACCCGGAGCCCGGTGGCGTGAACTGGACGATGCGAAGCCCCTCCAGCGGGGAGACATCGTCGTCGAGCCTCCAACCCAGGCGTTCGTAGAACTGCTTCGCTCGGTCGACGTCGGATACGGGGATGACGTCGATCTCGAGTTTGGTCTCGACCTTCGCCGCGGCTGTGTCGCTGCTCCCATCGCTCTGCGTTTCGGTGGCGCTCATCTCTGCCTCCTGGCTCGTGGTTGCTTGGAGGTGACAACGTGGCGCTTTGAGCTCTGCGTCGCATCCGGGACGTTCCCTAGTCGCCACCCTGGCTCCACATCTCAGAGAACGGCCGCGATCCGCCCATGACGGATCGGCTCTTGCCGCCGCTGATGGGCGGAGGTGGCGGAAGGTCAGCGACCACGAGCTGGCGGCAGATCGACGCGGAGCCGAGGCGCGCCACGGGCGCCGTCAGTGTCCCGCGCTTTAGCCGCCGTCGATATGCAGGATCTCCCCCGTCACGAACGGGGCGGACTCGAGATAGAGGACTCCGCCGACCACGTCCTCGATCGCGCCAGACCAGATCCTCGCTAAGCATCTCCCGGCAACACGAACGCAAGGTGCGCCATCGCAGTGTCGGCGGTAGCACCGTGCCAATGCTGTTCGCCCGCCGGCACGACGACTAGATCTCCCAGATACACGCGGTGCTCCTCCGTATCGGTCGCGACAATGCCCTCACCATCGAGTATGTACAGCACCTGGTCGAAGTTGTGGGTGTGGGGACGATTCCTTGCGCCAGGGTCGAAGTGCTCGAGGAAGACCCCCTGTTCATCGCCTACGATCGCGCGCAGCCGGACAGTGCCGATCAAGCCGGGCGCTGTATATACGGGTGGCTCTTCGTGCCGGATGATCTCCATACTTCCCTCCTGGCTCGTGTTGCGTACAGGAGACACCGTGGCGCTCCGAGCGCTGCGTCGCATCCGTGAGCTTCCCTAGTAGCTACCCTGGCCCCACGTCTCGGCGAACGGCTGCGATCGACCAAGGACGGGTGGGGTCTCGCTCTACAGATGGGAGGGCACGAAAAGTCGGCGAACACGAGGTCCGGCCAGGGCGGATGCAGCGCGCCGATCGTGGCAGAAGCGCTCTCGTCGTAGACAGTCGTTCTGATGACGCCGAGGGAGACGGCGTTTGCCCGCAGGCCGCGTGAGGCATACTCGATGGCGAGTGATCTCGTGACGGCGGTGAGGCCGCCCTTGGTCAACGCCGCCAGTGCGGCAGGCGCTTTCGCGTTGGCGTGCTCGACCAGCGTCGTTGAGACGTTGATGATGTGGCCACGATCTCGCTCGAGCATGCGCTCGATCGCTCGTGTGGTGATGTGAAAGAAGCCGGCGAGATTGACCGCGACCACGGCGTCGAAGTCCTCGACGGTGTACTCGCTGAAGGGCTTGGCGATGAAGATCCCTGCGTTGTTGATGAGCGTATCGATGCGGCCAAAGCGTTCGGTCGCTTGCTCGACGACACGTTGCGCCGTGTCCGGGTCGGCGATGTCGCCCGCCACAGGCACGACGCCGGAGTCCTCTGACGGCCCGATCGATCGAGCAGTCGCGATCACGGCGTATCCGAGCTCACGGTATGCCCTCGTCAGACCGGCGCCGATACCGTGCGACGCGCCGGTGATGATCGCGACCTTGTCCTGGTCGTACTCGGGCGACGGAATCATCCGACGAGGTAGGTCTCGTAGATCACGCCCGTGGCCTGCCGGCCGCCGACGCTGATGAAGACGCCCTTGTTCAGCCAGTCGAGTTGGGGCGCTGCGGTTTCGATCTGGGTTGAGGTGCGGAAGGTGTACTCGCTGGCGTCGACGTCCTCGCCGTGTGCCAGACGTGAGAGGACCTCGGCGCTGCCGTGACGCACGCCTCGTGACTGGACGTACAGCAGATCGCCGCCGTCGGTCTCGAGCGTGTAGCGAACATCTGCGAACGACGTGCCGTCAGGCATCACGATCTGCCAACCGGCACTGGCGCCCGGGAGCAGCTTGCCGCTGAGCTCGGGACCGGTGAACGTCCCCCCGGTCTGGGGCACGATCCGCCGGTGGCGTTGGGCGACGTCGCCAAGGTCGAGAGGTTCACCGAGTGTGGCCTCCAAGCGGTAGACCAGGGTCAGGCGAGGTTCGGGAACGCGGCCGCTCATAGCTGCATCTGGGCGGGGACGCGGAACGCCCTGCGGGAGCGCCGGATCGTTGGGGTGGGCCTCCAGCGGGGTGACCGTGACGTGCATCCAGTCGCGAAGCGGCAGAGCGTCTAGAAGATCGTCTAGCTGCGCTTTGTCGTCGGCACGGTAGAGACCGAGGGCCTTGCTCTCGCCGGCTCCGGCCGGTGGCTTCCATACCCGTATGAGGTGCCCTTCGTCCACGAGCTTCTCCGCCGAGGACGCCTCGGCGCGTTCGCGGTCGTTGACCTCAGAGGCGGAGGCGTCGGCGGGAACATTGACGGCGAACTCGACTAGGAACTCCATTGTGTTCTCCTTGGTAGGCGTTTCGACGGTCCTTGCTGAGTGGAGGCGAGGCGCTGGCGGGCGCGGGTGGGGTGATCGGCAGGGCACATAGAAGGGGAAGCGGCTCAAGTTCGATCCTTCGAAGCTCCGCTCCACGATGCCCTCGCCGGTATGTGGAAGGAAAGGTTGCGCCAGGCGTGCACCAGTCGCGTCCGTGTAATGCCCTGGTCACATGACGCGTCCGTCCCCGGGTACGGCGTGGACATCGTGGCCAGATGTGGTCGTTGGTTCATCCGGGTGCCCGTGGAGGCTGCGCACTGCCGAGCACCTCAGTCCCTAGCCGGAGGAGGGGCACGGCAACGCGGCGCTCAGCCTGAAGAAAGCCGCGCGGAGCCGGAGAGTCCCGGGCGGCGTCCATGGGTTTAGGCTTGGCGAGCAATGGCCAATCACCGCCAGCCGGTGTTTCGAGGCCGGGCCAGCGAGCGAGGGGTGCTGGACGGACTGCTGCAGGACGTAAGGGGAGCTCAGTCCGCCGTGCTCGTCATCCGGGGTGAGCCCGGCGTGGGCAAGACGACGCTCCTCCGTTACTGCGTGCGGCAGGCATCGGGATTTCGGGTCGTCGAGAGCGTCGGCATCGAGTCGGAGATCGAGCTGCCCTTCGCAGGGCTCCATCAGCTGTGCGCCCCTCTGCTCGATCGGCTCGACGCGCTTCCAGATCCCCAACGCGATGCCTTGCGAGTCGCCTTCGGGCTGTCCTCCGGCGATCCCCCGGAGCGCTTTCTGGTTGCGTTGGCCGTGCTCAGTCTGCTCGCAGCCGCAGCCGATGAGCGTCCGTTGCTGTGGGTCATCGATGACGCGCAGTGGTTCGACCGGGCCTCAGCGCAGACGCTTGGATTCGTCGCGCGACGCCTGCTCGCGGAGTCGGTAGCGCTCGTGTTCGCCGTTCGCGAGCCGAGCAGCGACGCCGAGTTGGTCGGACTGCCCGAGCTGATGCTCAACGGGCTCGACGAGGAGGATGCCCGGGCACTGCTGGCGACGGCGATCCCGGGACGACTCGACGAGCGGGTTCGCGATCGCATCGTCGCGGAAACCCGTAATCCGCTTGCGCTGCTGGAGCTCCCTCGAGGCCTGACTGCGGCGCAGCTCGCCGGCGGCTTCGCGCTTCCCGACGCGGGCAGCCTGCCGGACCGTCTCAAGGACCACTACCTGCGACGTCTTGCCGAGTTGCCCGAGCCGACGCAGCAACTGATGCTGTTGGCGGCAGCCGATTCGGTCGGTGACGCCACGCTGATCCGGCGTGCGGCGCAGTCGCTCGGCATCGAAGCGGAGGCGTTTGCGCCCGCGGAGGACGAGGAGTTGCTCGAGATCCGCGCACGCGTCCGCTTCCGCCATCCACTCGTTAGATCAGCGGTCTACCGGGGCTCGACTGCGGGGGACCGACGCGCCGCTCACGCCGCGCTCGCGGACGCCACCGATCCGGAGATCGATCCCGATCGGCGAGCCTGGCATCGCGCGCACGCAACAGCCGGTTCAGATGATGAGGTGGCCGAAGAACTGCTGCGGTCCGCGAGCACTGCCGAACGCCGCGGCGGTGTCGCTGCCGCGGCGGCATTCATGGAGCATGCTGTTCGACTGACGTCCGACCCCTCGATCCGCGCGTCGCGAGCGCTGTCGGCCGCACGGGCGAAGTTCGCGGCAGGAGATATCGAGGCTGCGCAGGCGATGCTCGCGATCGCGGAGGTTGGGCCGCTCGACGACCTTGGTCAAGCACAGGTGCAGCGCGTGCGTGCCGAGATCGCATTCGACCTCCGCCGTGGAAGCGACGCGCCCGCAATGTTGCTCGGAGTCGCGCAACGCCTAGAGGCGCTCGACGTCAAGCTCGCGCGCGACACCTATCTCGAAGCATTGGTGGCCGCAATCTACGCGGCTCGTTTTTCAACCGGGGTGGATGTCGTCGAGGTCGCTCGAGCCGCTCGTTCGTTGACCGTCGGAGATGAACCCATGCCAGCGAAGCAGCTGCTCCTGCAAGGCCTGGCGAGTCGACTGATCGATGGATACGTCGTCGCGGCGCCAATGCTCAAGGAAGCGTTGCTCGAGCATCGGGACGAACCTCGGCAGCTGGACTGGCTGTGGTTGCCGTACAGCCTCGCTGCAATGGACCTCTGGGACGAAGAGGCATGGCCCGAACTCGCCTCCGAGCAGGCCAAGCTCGCCCGCGCCACTGGAACACTCAGCCAGCTTCGGTACGCGCTCGACTATCTCGCTAGCTATCGCATCCAAGCTGGAGAGCTCGCCGAGGCGGCGGCGCTCGTGGCAGAGGCCGAAACCCTCAATGAGGGGATAAGGGAGCCGACACTGCCCTACATCCCGCTCCTGCTTGCTGCCTGGCGGGGGGAGGAACATGTTGCCCGCGCCCTCATCGATGAAATGACCAAACACGCCGCCATCCGAGGCGAGGGCTGCGCGATCAGTCACACCGAGTACGCCGCTGCGATCCTGTACAACGGCCTCGCCAACTATGAGCTCGCGGTCGACGCCGCCGGCAAGGCAACGGCAGTCGACGATATCGGCACGTCCTCGTGGGCGCTGTACGAGTTGGTCGAGGCCGGCGCGCGGAGCGGCCAGGGACAGCTCGCATCGGCCGCTCTGGATCACCTGTCGGAGCGGACTGACGCGAGTGGCACGGACTGGGCGAAGGGCATCGAGGCACGCTCGCGCGCTCTGCTAACGGACGGTCAGCCCGCCGAGGATCTCTATCTCGAAGCGATCGACCGGCTCGGTCGCTCACGGATGGCGGCAGACCTGGCTCGCGCCCGCCTGAGCTACGGCGAGTGGCTGCGTCGCGGGCGTCGGCGCGTCGACGCCCGGCAGCAGCTGCGGAGCGCCTATGACGCTTTCGCCTTGATGGGCGCGTGGGCGTTCCTCGAGCGCGCGCGCCGCGAGCTGCTGGCCACCGGCGAGAAAGTGCGGAAGCGCACCGACGAGACGCGCGACGATCTCACGCCCCAAGAGCAGCAGATTGCGCGCCTCGCGCGCGAAGGACTGACGAACCCCGAGATCGGCGCGCAGCTCTTTATCAGCCCCCGCACGGTCGAATGGCACCTGCGCAAGGTGTTCACCAAGCTCGGAATCAACTCGCGAAAGGGCCTTCGCGAGGCGCTGCCCGACTCTGGACCGGCCGCGCTCATCGCTTAGGCACGGCGTGGCCGCAGCTGTGCGCCAGACCACCGAGCGTCACGGTTTGGTGGGCCGCGTCGCCAGCCGCGGTAACCGACCAGGGTCTCCCACAGGTGCGATCTGACGGACAAGGCGTGACGCTGACCCCAACAGCAACGGGACCCAGATGGAAGAGGAGCAGATTGTGCGCGCTGACATAGCACCTGGCGGGACGTTTCCCGACTACGAACTGGCCGACCACACGACGATTCGGCGAAAGCTGAGCGCACTGCAGGGGAGCGATCCGATGATCGTCGTGCTGTCGCGTGGGCATTACTGCCCGAAGGACTACAAGCAACATCTCGAGCTGGCAGCGGTTTACTCGGAGATTGCCGTCGCCTACACGCAGATCGTCACGATCTCCACCGACAACATTCTGGAGACCCGCGAGTTCCGTGCTTCGGTCGGTGCCCAGTGGACCTTCCTCTACGATGCCGGAAGAAAGGTACAGAAGGACCTCGACATCCAAGAGTACACCGACCCCCACCACGACCCGATGATCCCGCATACCCTCGTGCTCAAGCCTGGACTCGTAATCCACAGCGTGTACAACGGCTATTGGTTCTGGGGTAGGCCGTCGTTCGAGGACCTTCGTCGGGACCTCCGCGAGGTGACACGCGAGATCCGCCCTGATTGGGATCTGGCCGCCCCGGGCCTCCGCGAGGCGTGGCAGACAGGTGAGCGCTCGGCGTTCTACGACGACGAGGACCTCGATCCGAGCCTCAGGATGGCCTAGAAGCAGCGGAACCTCAGACAGCGTACGCCTTGAGGTCGACCTCCCCCTTCGCTACGTCGACCGTTCCCGCCGCCCAGAGCTGGATCTGGTTCACCCACACGTAATCCGGATAGTTCGACATCAGGACCACGTTCTCGCGTAGGTGAAACACGGACGTCCCCTGCTCTGGAATCGCCAAGCCAGTTGCTCGAAGTGCGATCCTCGGTCCGTCGTCTGTCGTGATCTCGGCGTGAATGTGCAGTTCGGCGCGCCCGTCGGCGCGAAAGTTGAGATAGTCGACGCCCTTCAGCGTGCCCGTCAACCTTGGCCCGGTGACCGGGCCCTCGAGATAGAGATCGAAGCGGGCTCCCTCGGGCGGGGGCGGCGTCCGACCCGAGAAAACCGCATCTGCCGAGGCTCCGTACTCGACAACCTGTGTGACCTGAGGCGCGTACTGGTAGACCAGCTCGCCAGAAAGCCCCGCCTGCTCGCTCATGTGGCCTCCAATCCCCCCGGCTCGTTCATCAGAGTCGAGCATGATGTCGTCCGTCGGGGCGAGCGCCCCGCAGCCCGTGATTCCTAGGGTACCGACTAGGCACTTCCCCAGGTGCGAGGAGCCGCCGAAAGCGCCACGATGCCACGACGACACCGACCTACGGAGATCAACAGCGATGGTGGTCGACGCGGGCAGTGAAGTCGCGGCCCAGAGATCCCGACGCTCTAACCGTGAACCCCCCGCGGTCCCGATATACACGAAGGACACTGCATGATGTGGTACCCCGAAGACTTCGAACACATCGAGGGTCTCGCTGGGCTGCTCGACCGATGGGTGCTGCGGCGGTGGAGGGCGCTGCGGCGCCGCGGAACGCCGCGGCGCACCGTGCAATTCTCCGATGACTCGGGCGCCCGATGAAGCACGTCTTCGAATGGGCGGCTCGCTCTGGCGTTGGGGACCACATGCCCCCGCAGGCAAACGCCGAGCCGCCGCAGTCCACGAGCTCCCGAGGCCCCGCTCGGTGCCTACACGCGCTGGGGCAATGAGTGTGCGCGCGTGACGGACGCGTACCGTGACTGGGCGAATTCAAGCGCCGCGGAGGAGGGGGACGCCTGGCTCGCATACGAGCTCGCCCTCGACAATGCGGAGACCGCTTACATCCTGTACGTCGAGCTGACCGAGCGGGCGGCGGTCGGCGGCCCCTGACCCAATTGGGCGCTCCGCGTGGTCCACTCGGCGTAGAACGCTCGACATCATTCGAGACGATGAAGTAGGCCAAGGCCATGTCCTGATCGCTAGCACTGACGGTGACCTCCGTTGTTGGGATTAGAGCCGAGAGTCACAACGGTGGACGGCAGACCAGGGATCGAACCCGGGGTGTGCCCGGATGCGAACAGGCGCGCCCAGCGGCAGCATTTTGGTCACATCGTCATCCCCTACGCCAGGAGCAGGAGCGTTATGCCCTCAGCAACCGAGACCGCGCAGGTCAAGCTCAATCGAATTGGGCCTTCACACTGTCGAGTCGTGCTCGACAACCCGCCGCTCAACCTCATGGGTCCGGAATTCGTCTGACCAGCATCCCGCAGGGTCCGACCGGCCTCGAGGCATGGCCGGACGTCCTGGTGCGCCTGACGCGCGCCCCGTTCGTGTCGATCGCGCTGATCCGGGGGCGGGCAACCGGAAACGGCAGTGAGCTCGCGCTTGCCTGTGACATGAGCTTCGCGAGTCGCGAGAACGCGCTCATATCGCACTTTGAGGTGGGCGTGGGCGTCGTCCCTGGTGGAGGGCCGATGGCGCGACTGCCCCGGGTCATGGGACGGGCACGTGCCCTTGAGGTGCTCCTCGGCGCCGACGACATCGGAGCCGTCGATGCCGAGCGCCTCGGCTACGTGAACCGCGCGCTACCAGATGCCGAGCTGAACGATTTCGTCGACGGGCTCGCAACGCGCATCGCCTCATTCGATAAATGGGCGATCGCCAACACCAAGCGCCTCGTCAACGAAGCCAGCCTGCCGCCTGACATTGAGATGAGAGCGGGCTGGGATGCTTGCATGGCCTCCGTCAACCGACCGGCGGCGCAGGAAAGAATCAAAGCTCTCCTGCAGCAAGGGCTCCAGAACCCCGGAGACGCAGAGAACCGACTCGGATTCTACGTGGGACAGCTGAGCCTCGACGGCGAGCGCTGAAGCCCCTGCGAACTATCAGGACCTGAAAGGAAACCCATGACCATGGACTTGCTCACGATCGCGAAGAACATCGCCGACCGCGTAGAGGCCGAGGCGTTCAACCAAAACCTGCCCGTCGCGGTGACTGTCATCGACAGCCACGGCAACGTCGTTCTCACTCACCGCATGAACGGAGCGCCGACGTTCTCCCTCGAGCTCTCCGAGCGAAAGGCGTACACGTCCGCCCTCGTCGGCATGCGCACCGCTGACCTCGTCCCGCTCGTGCAACCGGGCGCCGAACTCTACCCCCTCCTTACCGTCTCCGGCGGCAGATACTCCGCGATTGGCGGCGGCGTTCCGGTCACCAACGAGGACCAAGTGGTCGCCGGCGTTGGGGTCAGCGGCGGAACGGTGGAGCAGGACACTGCCATCGTCGAAGCGGCGATGAGCTGACTCGTAGCGATCGAGCACGCTGGTTGCCCAATGTCCAGGGACGGGTTTTGTCCGCTGTCTCAGGCGCCGGCACCGTGTTCTGTTTGTGTTCTGTTCTGAGCGGATCCGGCCGGACGGGGGAGCAGCGAGTTGGCCTTAGCGAACCAAACGCCGGATAGCCGGAAAGCCCCAATCCGGCTGGGGACCGGGCGGTCGCAGGTTCAAATCCTGTCTCCCCGATTCCTTACCGTTCCGCGAACACAAGCGAACACGGGCGAAAACCCCCGAAAACGCTGAGCCTCGCGGGACGCTGTTCGCGCCTGTTGTGGCTGTTCGTGGCGATTGAGACCGCAAAGGGACCGCAGAATGGCCGTTGCGGTCGGTTTTGCGGTCCCGTTGGAAGCCCGAGCCGATCCCAGCCTAATAGCCGGGCTCGCGCGCACAGAGCGCTGACCTTGGTGTTCGAGCCCGGTTGCGATCTTGACGGTGGTCGGCCGAGACGCTCGCATCCGTGTGAAGGCAGCGCTGGGAGGCGCGCCCAGACGGCTCCTATTCGTCCGCAGCGGCAGTGAGCCGCGTCTGATGCGGACGCCTGCCTCTCACGCGGAGCAGCAGCGAGTTGGAGCAGCAGCCCGGGCCACGGCAGTGTTTTCCCCGATGCCGGGAGATAATGCGTAGGTGCCATACGACGAAGATCTGGCAAACCGGATTCGCGAGCTTGTCCTAACAGAACACGGCGTTACCGAGAAGCGCATGTTCGGCGGCTTGGCATTCTTGATCGACGGCAATATGTCAGTGAGCGCGAGTGGCCAGGGCGGCCTGCTATTGCGTGTTGACCCGGCCGAAACCGACAAGTTGGTCAGCAAGCCACACGCACACCCTTTCGAGATGCGAGGGCGCGTGATGCAAGGATGGCTACGGGTTGACCCTGGCGGGCAGCGGACCAAGCGCCAGCTCGAACGATGGGTCACTCGCGGGATCGCCTACGCCCGGTCGTTGCCGAGCAAGCGATAGGGCCCCGATCAGCCGCCCGTCCTCAAACATCCTGTCGCGACGACCGCTCCTCGCGATGCGACAACGCCGTGACTGGGATTCAGGAAGACTTCTGAGAGTCTCGCCGCGCCAGACCCACCGCTTCGAGGGCTTCGGCTCGGTTCGCGTAGTACTCAATGCGCGCGATCTTGCCGTCACACAGGAAATAGGCACCCGCGCTTTCCGCCTCCACCTCGGCTTCCGTGTCCCGGCGGTATCCATGCTCGCGCCCGAGCTGGCCGCATCACAGCCCCGGCATCCCGAATCAATCGTCTAGCGTCGCCGGGACGTCCGCTCGGCGCGTGCGACGACACCGAAGTAGAGCAGGACGATGGTTTCGCCGAGAAGCCCGTCAGGCACCGCGCCCGGATCGATCAACCTCTCCTCCGCCAGCCCCGCGCTCAGGGCCATGATTACTGTCGCCATCGTCTCGACCTCGACCGCACCGGGCGGAGCTCCGAGGTGCTCGAGGCGCGTCGAGATCGCGCGCCCGAAGGCAGCACGGAGCTCCGCCCGCTGGCTTGCGTAACGCGCGCGCAGTTTCGAGTCGCGGACCGCCTGCGACCAGTACTCGTGCTGGAGAAGCAAGAGTTCGCGTTCGCTCTCAAGCAACTCGACGAAGCGCCGGCTCGCCTCCGGCCCCATGTCCTGCTCCGGCGGGGCCGACTCGAGCAGCTCGATCATCTCCCGTATGGGGCGGTCCAACCGCTCCTCGAGCAGCGCGAAGAAGAGGTCGTCTTTGCTCTCGAAATGCCAGTAGATCGCGCCCTTCGAATAGCCGGCCCTGTGAGCGATGTCCTCGACCGAAGCGTCCTGGAAGCCACGCTCGGAGAAAACCGCCGCCGCTGCGCGAAGGAACGCCGCACGGGCGTCGCGGCGCTCGGCCCGGGCTGAGCGCGTCCGCCTGTCGAGACGGGCAGCGTGGTGGCGACTCGCGGTAGGCATATTCGTGACATACTACTGACTGGCCGGTCAGTATGCCACCGTCGAAGCCGTGTCGCCGAGGGATAGATCGTCCAAACCCAGCCCAAGCGGCTACCCCGGACGATCGGTTCCGACGACGCCGCGAGCAGAGGCCGATGGAACCAATCGCTTAGGGAGGTGCAGATGAATACCCGCCCGATCCTCTGGCACATCGGGATCTCGCACTACAACGAGAAGGCGCGATGGGCGCTCGACCTGAAGGGCGTCGAGCACGAGCGCCGCGCGCTCTCGCCCGGGTTTCACATGGCGCTCGCGCTCGCGCTGACCCGCGGCCGGTGCTACACGTTGCCGATCCTCGAGCTCGACGGCCGGCGCATCGGCGACTCGACCGCGATCATCGGCGCGCTCGAGGAAAGCTACCAGCAGCCACCGCTGTACCCGACGGAGCCGGTCGATCGACGTCGGGCGCTCGAGCTCGAGGACTTCTTCGACGAAGAGCTCGGCCCCTACATCCGGCGGCTCCTCTTTCACGATCTCCACAGCGACCGTGCCGCCGCCGCGCGGCTCGCGGCACAGGTGTTCCCGCCGCCGATGAAGCGCTTCCCACGTCTGTCCGCGGAGTACTTCCTCGCGGGCACCGCGCGGCGGTACGGCGCAGGGAGCGCCGAGGCCGCCGAGCGGGCGCGGCAGCGTGTGCTGCGAGCGCTCGACCGCCTCGAGGCCGAGCTCGGCGCCAACGACTACCTCGTGGGCGAGCGCTTCACGGTCGCCGACCTGACCGCGGCGTCGCTCTTCTACCCGCTGGTGCTGCCCGCCGAGGGGCCGGTGCTGCCAGAGCTACCCGCCACGTTCGCGCGCTTTCGCGAGCCGCTCAAGGGGCGATGCGGGTTCCGCTGGGTCGAGGACGTGTTTCGCCGCCACCGCCGCGGTGCGCCAGGTGATATCGCCGCGCCGCCGGCCATCGCTGCGCCGGGCTCGTAGGGCGCAAGGCGCCCGACTCACGCCCGCCGCTTGGCGCCGGCACCGGGTCCTTCCGTCGATGGCTACGGGCCGCGCACGACGCCGGCAGCGATACGTCGCCTGCCGAGCGACTAGGGTCCGCCCGACGATTGGTTCCGAGTTATGCATGACGGTCTGTGCCCAAGTCCTTGACGGGTGGGGTCTGAGCTGCGCCTCAACGAGCGAGCTAGTCCGCCCGGGACGACGCTAGAGGTCTCGGAGCAGTCGTCTCGTGGCGCGCTGCCCACCACTCGACGCGGACGATACGCAGAGCGAGCTCTAGCGTCTCTCGGTCGAGCTCACGCGTACACGACGGCGGCGATTGATACCGGCGCCTGCGCCGTACGCGACACTCCGCGCCTAGGGGTCGACCGATTCCGAACGTCGCGGGCCGGGTGAGTTGCTCGATGTCATGGGCTGGCCGTGGGGTCGGCTTGCTCCGCGAACTCGTGCTTATTCCTCGAACCCAAGTAGTCCGAGTGATAGCTCCCACAGCCGGTTCGCGTTGGCTGGGTCGAGTGCATAGGCGGCGACGCCGGAGCTCGTGGCATCCGGGGCGTCGGGGTCGAGGACTCGCGCTTGGTTGCAGTCCTCGAAGTAGCGGCCGCCGATGCCGTCGAGTAGGGATGAGCTGGCGGCGAAGACGCTTGTCGCCGCGCCTTGCTCGGTCGTCTTGTATTTCACCTTGGATGCGTCAAATGTCTCTGCGTACGGGGCTGAGGCGCGGAGATGTGCCAGGACGTCAGGGCCCAAGTGTCCATTGAGGTTGGTGGTCGCGATCGTTCCCGGGTGGACCGCGTTGGCGGTGACGCCATCGCCGATCCAGCGGCGTGTCGCCTCGACGGCGAACAGCACGTTGGCGGTCTTGGACTGTCCGTAGGCGAGCCCCGGGTCGTAGGAACGGGAGGTGAAGTTGATGTCGTCGAAGACGACCGGGGAGCGGCGGTGCCCGACTGAGCTGAGCGAGACGATCCGCGCGTCCCTGGCGGCGGCGAGCGCATCGTGCAGCCTGAGCGCGAGCGCGAAGTGGCCGAGGTGGTTCGTCGCGAACTGCATCTCCCAGCCCTCTGGCGTCCGCTGGAGGTCGGGCAGCATCACACCGGCATTGTTGATCAGCAGATCAAGCGGCCCGCTCCAGTTCGCGACGAAGGTGGCGACGGACGCTTGGTCGGCGAGGTCGAGTCGGCAGACGTGAATGGCCGTGTTGCCGGTGGTGGCAGTGATCTCGGCGGCGGTCCGCTCACCGGCGTCGGTATTGCGCAGGGCGATCGTGACTTCGGCACCCGCTCCGGCCAGCGCGCGTGCCGTCTCGATCCCGATGCCCGACGAGCCCCCGGTGACGATCGCGCGCTTGCCGGACAGGTCAATGCCGTCGATCACCTCGGCGGCGGTCGAGTCAAATCCGAATGCGGTTTGGAAGAAAGTGGGGGTGGTGGTGTCTGTCATACACCGAGTCTCGGACCCGGCATGGGGCTGCACAAGAGGTCTGGTGATCCTGGTAGTCACAGGGCCAGGATCGACGCGGCGGCGGGGGTATCGTTGTGTCATGGCGCACGAGAACCTGATCGGCGAGTACCTCCGCGCCCGGCGTGAGCTGGTAGATCCCGAGGACGTTGGCATTCCCAACCTCTCAAGCCGCCGTCGGGTGCCCGGGCTGCGCCGCGAGGAGGTCGCGATGCTTGCCGGCGTCAGCAGCGACTACTACGTGCGCCTCGAGCAGGGGCGCGACCAGCATCCCTCCCAGCAGGTCCTCGATGCGCTGGCGCGAGCCCTGCAGCTCGACGACGACGCCACTGCCCATCTGCACCGCCTCACGGCCCCGCCGACCCGGTGGCGCCGCCGCAGCCCGCGGCCCGAGAGCGCGCCCGCGGGCATCGTGCAGCTGATCGAGTCCTGGGGCGAGACCCCCGCCTACGTTCAGGGTCGCTACATGGACGTGCTGGCCGTCAACCCGCTCGCGACCGCTCTCGCCCCCTACTACGTAAAGGGCGAAAATCTCGTCCGCGCCGCCTTCCTCGACCTCCGCCTGCGTGACATGTATGAGGACTGGGAGCGGATTGCCGAGACCACGGTCGCCGGGCTGCGGGCGCTGGTCGGCCCCGACGTCGACGATGCCCGACTCAATGAGCTGGTCGGCGAGCTCTCCGTCCGCAGCGAGCGCTTCCGCGAGGTCTGGGCGCGCCACGACGCTCGCCCCAAGCGCAGCGGCGCGATCCAGATGGACCATCCACAGGTTGGCCCGCTCAAGCTCAGCTACGAGAAGCTGGCGATCCCCGACACCGACGGCCAGACTCTCATCGCCTACCACGCCGAGCCCGGCAGCGCCAGTGCCCAGGCGCTCGCGCTGCTAGCAAGCCTCGAACCGGTTCGCGTTCTCTGCCGCAGTCCGGGTACCCCCCTGCCAGAACCGCTCCACAGCGAAGGTCACTGAGCAAGGCGCGCCGTGCTCGCACCCGATCGTCGGCCGGCCCGTATCGTGTGCCCCAGATCATTGGTCAGTGACCTTCGTCAGCCGATGCCAGGGATAGCTCCCGCCCCGCGAACAGCGTACGCTCGTATCGGATGCCATACACGCCGCCGTGGGACCGCAAAAAGACCGCAGACAATCCGAAAACCGCTTGGGAAAGCCAAGCCGAACCATACTCCCCGACTAGATCGCGGTTCATGCAGCAGGGTGCAGCGCCCTGCACATGGACCGTGAAATGCCTGCTAACGGGATGCATTTGGGTGAAAGGGACGGCACGGCGGAGCGATCCCGATTCGATGGCGGTTAGAGCGCTCGGGAGCAGATAGGGAGCAGCTTGCTCCCTAATGCGGGACCATTGGCGATAGGGGGAGGCGCAGACGAGCGTCAGCCTCGGATGACCGAGTTTTCACGGGCGGAAGGCCTTCGCCCGGCGCCTCGGAGTACTGCCCTGCCTCAATGGCGGCGGGGTCGAGGCCGGAACGCTAGTTGCCGTGCGCCGATTCGACTACAGAGCACGCCGAGAGGGAGTAGCTTCCGCCTCAACAGCGGCGCGGATCGCTGCGATGCGGGTCTCCTGCGAGCCAGGGTCGGCGTCGCCATCAACTCAGGACAAGGAGGGCAGGATGATGGCACGACGAGTACTTGTGGCTGCGACGACGCTACTTACGCTAGGTGTGCTTGTGGCTGCGGTGTCGGTTGCCTGGGCTGGCGGGCCAACGCGATGCGAAGGTCCGGAGGGTCCGATCACCATCAAAGGCAATGTGATCGCCGGACCTGGCTGCAACCTCTCGGGCGCGACCGTGGAAGGCAACGTGACCGTCGAACCAGGCGGCAGCCTCACGACCGAAGAAGAAACGGAAACGACGATCACGGGGAATGTGCAGAGCAACAGCGCGACCGAAATACTCCTCCTAGCAGGTGGCGAAATCGGCGGCAACGTGCAGATCCAGGGCACGACCGGGGAATCCTTCGTCGAGCACAGCAAGGTCAAGCGCAATGTCACAATCCAGAACAGCGTCGCCTCCCGCCTTGAGGTCAACCTAGAGAAAGTCGGCGGCAACGTGCAGCTGATGAACAACACGGGCAGCGGTAGCAAAGTCCACGTTGGAGTCTTCCGGAGCACCGTGGGCGGCAACGTACTGGTGGGCAACAACACGCTGATCGGCACCATCTCAAATGAAGTGGGGATTTTCGAAGATGGCTCGATCGCCGTCAACGCGCAGGTCTACAACAATTCGGCCACGGGCGGTAGCAAAGCCAACGAAGTATTCGCCGAAACCAGCCAGGTCGGCGTGAACCTCGATGTGCGCAACAACACCGCCGAAGGGCCGGGGTCCAATGCAGTGCTCGTGATCGGAAACACGGTTACGAACAACCTCGCCTGCCACAACGACAAACCGCCTGCGAGCGGAAGTGGTAACACGGCGAAGCACAAGACGGGGGAGTGCGAACACCTGTAGGCGCACACCCGGGTTTGTGGTAACGGCGAAGCCATGGCGAACCACATCCTCGGCTCCCCTGGCGGCCCGGCCCTCAACGGGGTCGGGTCAGCCGGGGACCTGTCCAGCGAAAGGCTCGAACTACAGGGTTCGGCTAGGGGCGCGCGCCCGCGCCCCGAACCGGGCTGACGCCGAGCGATAGCCTTGTTGTATGCCGAGTAGGGGAGCGAGGCGAAAAACGCCCCGAACCGCGATTTACACCTCCTCGCGTGGCCGCGCGCCAGTCGGCTGCGGTCCGGGGTAGGCAGGGCGTCGAGCGACGCTCACGAGGAAATGGGCGCGACTGGCAGGCTCTCCCACTGCTGATGTGGACCTTGCCGCACGGTTCGGTTTTGTCGGGCCTTGCGGGGAAGCTGTAGCACGATTGGTGCTACAGTCGGCCGGTGACTAGATCGCTGCACGTTCGCTTGGATGACAGCTCCGCGGCCGCTCTCAAGGTTGTTCGCGACGAAGGCATGAGTGACTCCGAGGCGGTTCGCACCGCGCTACGCGAGGCGGCGGCCCGACGCCGAGCACGCGCAGCAATCGCCGCCGAGGTTCGGAGTGTTGCTGCTGATGAGGACGATCGCGCCGAGATGCGATCCGTCCGTGAGGAGATGGCCGAGCTAGCTCCGGCGGAAAGCTGACAACGATGGTGAGGGGTGAGCTGTTCCGCCTCCCCGCACCGCGGGGCGCTCGTGGCCGGGAGCAACGCGGATCGCGGTATGCCGTCGTCGTCCAGGCTGATGAGTTCCTCGGCCTCAGCACGATCCTCGTCTCGCCCACATCGACTCGAGCCCGTCCAGCCAGCTTCCGTCCGGCAATCATCGTCGGCAGCGCCGAGACGCGCGTCTTGGTCGAGCAGACGACGGTTGTCGATCCGCAGCGACTCGGCGCCTCCGCGGGCCGGCTCGACGCAGACGAGATGCGGGCCGTTGATGATGCTCTGGCTCTCCTTCTAGGCATTTAGGCGCTCGGCCACGCTCCCGTCCCGATCCTGAACGCAGCTGGCGACCAGGGACAGGGCCCCTGGCGAGGCAGGCCAGGGTGTCGCGAGTCGGTGGCCGGAACCTCTGAGACACGCAATGTCTACGAACTTCAACAGCCGGGTACTACGCCCGCGTCAGCTATTCCTCGAGCAAGGAGACCACGTGGCCCGCATCGCCCGGCTTTGCCCCCTCATCCTGATCACGGCGATCGCCGCCTTCGGCTCCCCGCCGATCGCTGCAGGGGCATCGAGGCCTGAAACGGTCGGGAACTTCTCCTTCGGGCAGCTGCCGTCGACGGCGCTCGGCGAAACGGGCTGTGGGGAAAACAAGGCAGGCGAGCCTGCGATCCACGTCTCTCGCACGAACAACGTCTTCCTCGGCTCGGAGCTCGGCGTCGGGTCGGGCAGCGAGCTGTGGCGCGGGCTCGGTGCCCTCGGCGGAAAAGGGGCGTCAGGCTGCGGGCTCGAATATCGCGGGCAGCCCAACGGCGTCTCCGGCGTCGGTGCATCGGGCGGGGATATCGACGTCGCCGTCGCCAGCGCGAAGAATCCCGCAGGGAACTACAACCTCTATGTGTCGAGTCTGAACCTCGGCTCGGTGAACGTCGCTACGTCGACCGACAACGCCACGACGTTCAGCCAGAGCCCTGTGCAGGCGGGCCTGCCGATCGACGATCGCGAGTGGATCGCCGCGTTCGGCGCCGAAACCTCGCTTCTCACCTACCACGAGATCGCGACCAACAACATCGAAGTGCTGCGCTCGGATAACGGCGGCAAAACATACGTCCGCACCGGCACCGCGATCCCGGTCGGCGACTACAAGGAAGCTCGCAACGAGCTCGGGAACATCGTGATCGATCACCGCAACCTGCCTGACAGCACCGGCGACTTCTACGCCTACCAGGCGTTCGTCGCTCCCTCTGAAGAAGCGGGCGAACACAACAACGAGGCGTTCCTGGCCGTCTCCGCCGACGGCGGACACACCTGGAGCGACCAGCCCATCCCTTGCAGCACCGAGAGCGCGACCACCGATCTCGACCACAACTTCCCGAACGTGTCCGTCAGCCCCTCAGGAACGATCTGGTACGCGTGGTCGGACGACCACAGCATCCGTACTGCCGAGTCGAGCGACCACGGCCGGACCTGGAGCTGCTCGGCGCCGATCAGCAAGGGGTCGGCCCAGGCGATCTTCCCATGGCTCGCCGCGACCTCGGCAGGGGTCGACCTCGTCTACTACGGGGCGCCCACCACGACCAACCAGACCTTCTACGTCTACTTCGTCCAGAACCTTACGGGGAAACCGAAGAGCTGGGGCACGCCTCAGCAGCTGATGCCTGTCCACCAGGGCGAAGTCTGCGAGGGCGGCATCGAATGCACGACCGGTCGGCAGCTGTTCGACGACTTCGGCGTCGACACCGACATGCACGGCTATGCGCACATCGCCTTCTCCCACGACAGTCCCGCCCTCGGCGGCGAAGGGACATACACCGGCTACGCAGTCCAGACGAAGGGCAAACCCGTCGGCGAACCGAACAACTAAGCCACGCCATCCGCGAGTCCATCGGCGGAGTTGCGCCGATTGGAAACGCGGATCAAACGGGGCGCAGGAGGTCTCGTTCGAGCACAAGCTGAACGAGCAGGTCGCGGTAGCCGTAGTCGTCGAACAGCACCGTCACCTGATCTCCGTCGTAGCGCTGAACGGTACCTTCGCCCCATCGCCCGCTCTCGACGCGGACGCCAACGGCGAACGGTTCTGTCGCGCGCTTTGGCGGTGCGCGGAGGCGGTCGTTGTCGCAGAGGCCGCAGGGACCGGGATAGTCCTGGCCGAAGTACGTCAGTAGGAAAGAACGCCGGCATCCGGTGTGCTCTGCGTAGCGGCGCATCATCTCCAAGCGCGAACCCTCGACTTCCTTCTCGAGAGCGCTCTGCGCTTCCAGCTCCCGGAGCGCGTCGGGTACGGGCAGGACCTCGCTCCAGCGAGTGGCTCCGTCGGCCGTCCAGCCGGCCGCGTTGACGTCAACCAGCCGCGCCAGCGCCAAGGTGGCCGCGCGTGAGCCGATCCCGAGTGCGCCCGCGAGAGCATCGACGCGTTCTGGTCGCTGCGAGCTCGCGAGCCGATCCGCCACTTTGGCGACAACGGAGCTGGATACTCTCCGCGCCGCCAGATGGCGCGCGACAGCGAGATCACTGGGCTGATACAGCAGGCGGGCATGAGCCGCTTTGCCGTCTCGTCCCGCTCGGCCGAACTCTTGGTAGTAGGCGTCGAGCGAGCCGGGGGCATCGGCGTGCAGCACCCAACGGACGTCCGGCTTATCGATCCCCATCCCAAACGCCACCGTCGCCGCGATGATCCGCGCGGATCCGTCAATGAACGCCGTCATCGCCTCGCGTCTGGCAGCCGTCGTGAGGCCCGCGTGGTAGAGGGTCACATCGTGCCCCACAGCCGCGAGACTGTCTCGTGCCTCTTGCGCGCCGGCCTGGGTCGCCGCATAGACGATCCCCGCGCCCGAGAGCTCGGATGCGGTCTCCTCGATCCGGTGCTGCTTGTCCTTGGCCGAGCGCACTCGATGGACCGATAGGTCGATCTGCGGCCGGTCGAAGTCTCCGATCACGAGCTGGGGGTCTCGGAGTCCCAGGCGATGTTGGATCTGCGTGCGCACCGGCGGAGCCGCGGTTGCGGTCAGCGCCAAACGCACCGGTGCACCGAGTGCGTCGGCGTGGGTCGCCAGAAGCAGGTAGTCAGGTCGGAAGTCCTCACCCCACTGGCTGACCAAGTGCGCCTCGTCGACGACGAACAGGCTTGGTCGTGCGCGACGCAGCCACTCCAGTGTCTCCGAGTTGGTCAGCTGCTCCGGCGAGACGAACACGAACTCGTCCGTGCCGCACGAGGCCGCGAGTGCCGCCGCCCGCGTGCGCGCAGACTGCTTTGAGTTCAGGACGACGGCCGACAAGCCGGCGGTCCTCAGGTGTGCAAGCTGGTCGTCCTCCAAGGCGATCAGGGGCGAGACCACCACCGTTGGGCCCGTCCGCAAGAGGCCGGCTAGCTCGTAGATCGCAGACTTGCCGGCGCCGGTCGGCAAGACCGCGAGCACGTCGTGCCCGTCGACCGCGGCAGCGATTGCCTGCAACTGCCCGGGCCTGAGATGCTCAAAGCCCAGCCGCTTCTTCGCGACTGCCCGAATCGACTCGGCCACGAACCCCGCTGTTGTCGCTGCTTCTACCGTCGCCTACGCCTCAACCCTGGCACGAACGCCTCTCGCGGGCCGAGAGCGTGGCACTGCGCTTACTCCTCGTAATGCTCTTCGTCGGGCTCGCCGTAGACGGCGTCTGACTCCTCGTCCTCCTCAGGACTCGCGTCGCGGATAATCCGGGACGGCTTCTGCTGGTCGCCGTGAGAAGCATGTTCGATCAGCTCCTGCTCGCTCAGCTCGAAGCCCTCAGCCTGTCCGCCGCCGCCCTCTTCGACGGGCATACGCTCTTTCCGGCGGCGGTCCGTCAGATCAGGGATGGGATCGGAGTCGTCGTCGGCGTCCATCGCAGGAGCGTAATCCATCTGAGGAGCTTCGGCAACGAGCGCCGCGTCGAGGGTGCCGTCGCTCGTGGAGGTTCGACCCGGGCATCACAGAGGAATGGACGTGGCCGCTAGAGTGCCGGCGTGTCGGGTAAGCAGAGTGAAGCGGGCGCGTCGTCAGAGCCGTATCCGTTTCCAGCGGACCCGGCCCTCCGCGAGGTGGCGCAAGCGATGGAGCACACCGGCTCATGGTCGTTTGTCGTCGATGACTCCTGGCGGATCGTGTACGTCACGGAGGCCACGCGCTGGACGTACGGGGGGCACGTCGAACGGGCGGAGTTCGCGATCGGCTGCCACTTCTTCGGCCCCGAGATGCTCGCCGCGAGCAGCGCTTGGCGCTTCGGCCCCAACACGCCAGAGCGCGTGGGGCTGGTGCTCGAGGCCGTGGGAGGCTGGGTCATCGAGGACGCGCCCGGCGGGCTGGCGGAAGTCCGCGAAGCGCTCGATGCCGCCGTCCGTCCTGTGCTGGAGCGCCTACGTCCGGTCCAGGACGCGGCAACCTGGCTGATAGGCGAGGGGGCCGGGCTGGATCGGCCGGTCGCCGCTCCGATCGCGGTCCTGCGGGTGCGCCGCCGGGACGGATCGCTGGCTGGGTCGGTCCTGATGACCCAGCCCGGATTGAGCATGGAGGCGCTGTCCTACGTGACGATGGTCGATCGGTCGCACGCCACCCTGATGCATCGTGTCGCCAAGGCCGAACGTCGTCCAGCCGCGATCATGTTCGGCGACCTCGAGCGCTCCTCGGCGCTCGGGCGGCGAATGCCCACCGGCAGCTACTTCTCCCTCGGACGGCGACTCGTGGGCGCGGCGGACCGGTGCGTGATCGAGCACGGCGGACTCGTCGGGCGTCACGTCGGCGACGGCATCGCAGCCTTCTTCCTCGACGAGGCCGCCGGCTCGGAGTCGGCGGCCGCGCGTCAGTGCATTGCCTCCGCGCGTCGTCTGCGCGACGAGCTCCCCGAGATCGCCGTCGCGAGCGGTCTCGACGCAGGCGAGCTGTCGCTGCGCTTCGGCCTGCACTGGGGCGCGACGCTCTACGTCGGCTCGATCACCACCCCGGGGCGCTCGGAGGTCACTGCGCTGGGCGACGAGGTCAACGAGGGCGCACGCATCGAGGCCTGCGCGACCGACGGCCGGATACTTGCGTCAAAGGACCTCGTCGAACGGCTCAACGGCGGCGACGGCGAGGCGCTGGAGATCGATCCGGCTCGGATCACATACACCCCGCTGCGCGAGCTTCCGGGGGCTACGGACAAGGCTCGCCGTGACGCGCCCGCCATTCCGGTCTGCGAGTTGTAAAGCCGGCGGAGGCGACGGCGCGGCGACGAAACTCCGGCCGAGAGAGCTTCACCACATGCCTCCGAGCAGCCGCCATACACAGCAGTCATGCATCGGCAGCTGGCACCAGGCACTGTTCCGCTTCTCCTAATGGTCCGCCTACTCATGGCCGCGCCGCCCTGAGCTGATCGATCATCGCTCCCGACGGGCAGCGTCCGTCGATCCAGCGAGGCGATGCCCTGGCCCGCGCGGCCTCACCGCCGAAGGTATCCCCGTGCGTTCACGACCAACAAGACGCCGAAGATGATGGCCAAGATCAACTGGCCGTTGATGACGTTGAGCACGAAGAACAGGAGCGACAGGGATGCTCCGAGAAGCAGCATTCCA
>WNFI01616505.1_pt2 | contig 38108 bp, 41 predicted proteins | sample 5400471 | NCBI WGS metagenome assembly WNFI01 (sample SAMN13153348, study PRJNA577476) | soil metagenome | isolation source: 100 cm saprolite on Douglas fir-dominated hillslope | place: USA:California | collected 2013-09-17 | reverse complement strand
CCGCGGCCGCCCGCCAGGACCACGGCCACCGTCTGGCGCGCAAGCTGCGCCATGGTGGAGCGATCGGGCATCGCCTGCGCGATCCCGTAGCGATTTGGCGCGAGGCCATGCAGCTCCCCGATGGGCCCTCCCATTCGCTGCCTCCGGTGATTTGCGGCGCGTCGTGAAGCGACGACGCTCAGGATTCGACGGCCCGCCACGTAAAAGATTCGCGAAATAAGGGGGTCAGACTCCCATATTCGCGACGGCAAACCCGAATATGGGAGTCTGACCCTCTTATTTCAGGCGCGCCGTAGGAGCCGTCCTACGTCCGCGCCGATCGCGCGTTTTTCGGTGATGCGCGGGGGTAGCGTCACCAGCGTGGGCGCCATTCCGGTGCGGTGGAACCAGACCAGTGCCTCGTGCTCGCCGGGGGAGCGCAACGCCCCGGCCGGCCGGGGCGTCGCCACGGCGGCGGCGAAGGCATCGAGGGAGGCGCTCGCCGAGGCGCCGCGCGCGGCGATGACATCCACCGTCGCGAGGATCCGAATGGCGATCGCGCCTGGATCGGTGGTCACGTAAATCGTGTTTTCGGCGGGCGCGCCGGCTTCGGCGATGCCGCTGCCCGCCTTCGGGACCAGCTCCTGCGCCTCGTCGATGACGAGCCAATGCGGGCGGCCGGTCTTCTCGCGCAGCCTCCTCAGCTCGAGGTTGAGCCGGTCGAAGAACGCCGCGCGTCTCGCCTGCGGAACCGCGGCGAGGCAGACGACCGCCTGGATGTCGGGCTTTTCGAGCGCGGTGAGGATCTCGAACGGATCGGGCGCCGTTTCCTGGGTGCCGAACACGACCGCCGGCTCGAAGTCGAGGTACTCGCCGCGGCCGTCGAGGACGCAGAACTGGTAGCCCGCCGTGCAAAGGCGCTCGAGCACGCGGCGGGTAAGCGTCGACTTCCCGTTCTTGTGCGCGCCGGTGACGAGCATCGAAAGGCCCGCCGGAGGCAGGCAGGCGTCCGCTCCGCTCTCGGCCCGGCCAATGACGAGCGCACGCCGCTGGCGCGCCGGCGGGGTCTTCGCAAGGTCCGAGTCGAGCAGGTCGGCGATGATCTCGAGCACGCCGTCGCCGCCCGGTTGCGCCGTGACGCGATCGGCCGCGGCCTTGAGGGTGGGAATGGCGTTGTCGACGGCGACCGAATACTCCGCCGCATCGAGGAGCGCGTGGTCGTTCTCCGCGTCCCCGACGGCGACGATGTTGCGCGCGGAGAGGCCGAGCTCGTGCAACGCCGCGGCGAGCCCGCTCGCCTTGTTGATGCCGGGCGGAAGGATCATCACCGCGCCCTTGTTGAAGATGACCGGGCGCTCGAGGCCCAGCTCGCGGATCGCGGCAAGGACCGCCGTCTCGTACGGCTCGACGGTCGCGATGATCGAGTCTCCGACCGAGATCGGCACGTCGCGCGCGCGCAGCAGCGCCACGAGCTCGGGCGGCGGCGGATCTCCGAGGTCCCGGCTCTCGCCGGTAGCGGGGTGATAGAGGAGCGCGCCGTTCTCGGCCACGACCCGGTCGAAGAGCGTGATCTCGGGAAAGATCGCGAGGAGCTCGGGCAGCTCGCGTCCCGTCACGAGCAGCATCTGGCGACCGCTTTCCTTCAGGCGGCGCAGGCCCGCGACCACGTGCGCGGGCACATGGCTGTCGTGCGCGATCGTTCCATCGAAGTCGAGTGCCGCCGCCACGAAGCGCATGAAACGAAATCCTCCCGCCCCGGTCTTCGCTACACCTCGCGCAAGTTCAGGACCCTCGTGCCAAAGAGAAAAGCCGGGAAGGCCACCATCGGAATCGACATCGGCGGGACAAAGAGCCTCTATGCCCTGCTCGATGAACGCTTCGAGGTCGTCGCCGAGGAAAAGTTGCGCACCCATCCGCGCAAGGGCGGCCGGCGGGAATTCGAGCGCTGCCAGGCGCGGGCGATCCGGGCGCTGCTGCGCGAAATGCGCCGCAAGCGGATGCGGCTCGAGGTGGTCGGCGTGGGCGTGGCGGGCCGCGTCGACATGCGCAAGGGAATCGTCGAGGCGGCGCCCAACCTCGACTTCCTCGACGGCTACCCCATCCGGGACCGCATCGCGAAAGTCACCGGCACCCGGGTGTTCGTCTGCAACGACGTCCACGCGGCGCTCTACGGCGAGCATCTCCAGGGCGCGGCGCGGAACGCGCGCCACGTGATCGGCGTATGGGTGGGCACGGGCGTGGGCGGGGCGCTGATCATCGACGGACGCCTGCACATGGGAGCGGCCGGAATGGCCGGGGACATCGGCAATTATCTTCTTCATCCGGTGGATACGACCCAGGACGCGCGGCGCAAGGAGGTGCTTGACAACGTCGCCAGCCGCACCGCGATCGCGGGCGATGCGGCGGCGCTGGCCGCCAAGCATTGGGCGTCCACGCTGCGCAAGATCGCGGGCACCGACGTGAACCTCATCACCAGCAGCAGCATCGCCAAGGCGATCCGCAAGGGCGACAAGGCGGTGGAGAAGCTGGTGCGCAGCCGTGCGGCCATCCTCGGGGCGGCGATCTCCAACCTGGTGGACTTCATCAATCCTGAGATGGTGGTGCTGGGCGGCGGATTGGTGGAGGCGTTGCCGCGCCTCTTGCGGCGCGAGATCGACAATGCGATTCGGGCCCACGCCGCGCCCAAGGCCGCGGCGGCCGTCGAGGTGAAGGTGGCCAAGCTGAACAAGCATGCGGGAACGGTCGGGGCCGCTCGGCTTGCCCGGGACATGTACTCGGGCCGGCCGCCGCTCACGCTCGACTAGATCCGGCGTGGGCGTCAACCGCGCGCGGCGCGGCCCGTTTTCGGGAGTGCACGGACGCGTAGGTGAGACCGCGAATCCCGCACAACCTCAAACAAAGGAAGGCCACCCATGCATCTCGATGCCGCACTACCGATTGTCCGCGCGCTTGCCGACGGCGTGAATCCCCTCACCGGCGAGGCGTATCCCGAGCACAGCCCCTATGCCGAGCCGCGCACCTTGCGAGCCCTCTACTCCGCCGTGGACCTCATGCAGCGTGAGGTCGAGCGCGAGCGGCGCCGCGAGCGGCTGCCCGCGAATTTTGGCAAGCCCTGGACCGAGGGCGAGGACAAGGCGCTCACGGGCGAGTTCGACGCGGGTGTCGCGATGAGCGACATGGCGCGCAAGCACGCGCGCACGCAAAGCTCGATCCGCCTGCGGCTGGAAAAGCTCGGGAAGATCGCGCCTTCGTCATCCCCGTGAAGACGGGGATCCAGCCGAAATGCGCCAGCGCTTTGCCTGGGTTCCCGCCTTTCGCGGGAGCGACATTAGCGTTTCTTCAGGTGAAGCGCGGCTGAATTCATGCAATACCGCAGCCCCGTTGGTTGCGGCCCATCGTCGAACACGTGGCCGAGGTGCGCGTCGCAGCGCGAGCACAGCACCTCGGTGCGCGTCATGAACCAGCTGCGGTCCTGCTTCTCCGTCACGGCTTCCCTGGAGATGGGCTGCCAGTAACTGGGCCAGCCGGTTCCCGAATCGAACTTCGCGTCCGAGGCGAAGAGCGGCTGCCCGCAGCAGATGCACTCGTAGGTCCCCGGATCCTTGGCGGCGTGGTACTCGCCCGAGAAGGCGCGCTCGGTGCCGTGCTTGCGCGTCACGTTGTACTGCTCGGGCGTGAGCCGCTTCTTCCACTCCTCGTCGGTCTTCGTCACTTTTTCCATATCGTCCTCGTCGCCCCGGCGAAGGCCGGGGCCCAATTTGCCTTCACTGCATTTTAGTCGGTTATCCTTTCCGCACCTTGCAAAAACACGATTACTCCGCCGTCTTTCGCGACCGCAACCTCGGGGTCATCCTCCTGCTCGGTTTCTCCTCGGGGCTGCCCCTCGCCCTCACCGGCGCGACCCTGCAGGCGTGGATGAGCGTGGAGGGCGTGGACCTGTCCACGATCGGCATCTTCACGCTCGTCGGCCTTCCGTACACGGCGAAGTTCCTCTGGGCGCCCACCATGGATCGCTTCGTGCCGCCGTTCCTCGGCCGGCGCCGCGGTTGGCTGCTGATCACCCAGGGCGCGCTCATCGCCGGCATTGCGGCGATGGCTTTCAGCTCGCCGCGCGAACAGGTCTTGCTGGTGGCCTCGCTCGCGGTATTCGTGGCGCTCGCATCCGCCTCGCACGACATCGTCGTCGACGCCTACCGGACCGACGTGGTGCCGAAGGAGGAGCGCGGGCTGGCGGCCGCGCTGGGGGTCATCGGCTACCGCATGGCGATGCTGGTGTCGGGCGCGCTGGCGCTTGCCGTCGTCGCCGGCTCGTCGTGGATTCCGGGCATCGGGTGGCGCAACACCTACCTTCTCATGGCCGCGCTCATGGGCATCGGTGTGATCGGGACGCTTTGGGGAACGGAGCCCGTTGCCGCGGCCCCGCCTCCGCGCAGCATGCGCGAAGCGGTCTTCGAGCCGTTGCGCGAATTCTTCTCGCGCCCGGGTGCCATCTGGCTGCTGGTGCTGATCGTGCTCTACAAGCTGGGTGATGCGTTCGCCGGCTCGCTCACGACCGCCTTCCTCTTGCGCGGCCCGGGCTTTTCGCTCGCCGAGGTGGGCTTCGTCAACAAGGCGGCCGGGCTCGCGGCGACGATCATCGGGCTGGTGATCGGCGGCACGCTCATGGTGAGGCTCGGGCTCTATCGCTCGTTGCTCGTCTTCGGCATCCTGCAGGCGGTCTCGATCCTCTCCTTCATGTGGCTGGCGGTCGCCGGCAAGAGCTTCGCGCTGATGGTGTTCGCGGTCGGGGCGGAGAACATCTGCGGCGGCATGGGGACCGCGGCTTTCGTCGCCCTGCTCATGGCCCTTTGCGACCACCGCTTCACCGCGACCCAGTACGCGCTTCTCTCGGCGCTCTCCGCGGTCGGGCGCGTCTACGTGGGGCCCGTGGCCGGTTACGCGACCGACCCCAAATACCTCGGCTTCACCTGGGCCACGTTCTTTTTCCTCGCGTTCCTCTCTGCCCTGCCGGGGCTCGCGTTGCTCTGGTGGAAGCGCCGCGACATCGAGGCGCTCGACCGGCAGTAGGAATCGTCAGCGGTTCGCCACAATTCGTCGCCGCGCTTTCATTGGCGACGCACCGGCGCGGCCGCTCCCCCGGTTGCAATGAGGAGTCGGCCTTTTCGGGCCGACTCTCAACCAAGGGAGCCCTTCGATGCTTGCGCGCCTTCAACCCCTGATCGCTTCGATCCGGGGATCGCTTTCCAACCTCGCCCCCGCCCGTGGGGTAGTCGTCCTGCTCGTCGCGGGCGGCGTCGTCGCCTACGCCATCCACAGCAATCCACCCGTGCGAACCGTCGGCCACGGCGAAGCGGGCGTGAGGGAAAACCGCCTTACCGGCGAGACCACGCAGTGGCGCGACGGCAGCGTGATCATGATTCCTTTCCTGCACGAAATGCGCGTCTACACCATTCGCGACAAGACCTATCGGCCCGCGAACATCTCCAAGGCGACGGGGCCCGCCCCGTTGCAATCCCTCGAGGGGCTTTCGCTCGGCGTGGATCTCTCGGTGCGCTATGCGATCGATCCGGCGCGCCTGCGCGAGGTGGCGGCGAAGCTGCCCGAGAACATCGATGCGGAGGTCGTGGAGCCCGCCGTCTCCGGCGTCATTTACAAGGTGTTCGCGCGCTACACCGTGCGCGAGATCTTCTCGTCCAAGCGCGTCGAGATCCAGCAGTCGATAGAAAAAGAGCTGAAGGCCCGCCTGGGCGCGGACGGCATCGCCTTGCGTGACGTGTTCGTCGGTAATGTCGACCTGCCCGCCGAATACCGTCGCGGCATGGACCAGCTCCTGTCCGAGGAGCTCGCGAGCGAGAAGATGCGCTACACGCTGGAGTTGAAAGACAAGCGCGTGAAAGAGGTGGCGCTCGACGGCGAGGCCGAGAAGACGCGCCGCGAGAAGTTCGCCGAGGCGGCCGCGCGGGAGCAGGTGATCGCCGCCAAGGGGCAGGAGGAAGCGATGAAGCACGTCCTCCCCTTCAAGCAGCGCCAGGTCGAGCAGCGCAAGCTCGAGGCCGAGGCGGAGAAGCAGGCCCGCATTCGCGGTGCGGATCCAGAAGATCCTTGCGGAAAAGCTCTCCGACAAGGTGCAGGTCATCATCGCGCCGCCCGGCGATGGCGTGATCACCGCGTCCCTCCTCGGGAAGCGGATCGAGAAGGAGAAGGAGCGATGAGCGCGCGGCTCGCACGCAGCATCGCCGCGTTCGCCTTCGCGGCTGCCGGCTGCGCCTTTGCGGATCCCGGATTGGCGATCGTCGTGGGCGACCAGACCGCGTTGCGCTCCGCGCCGCGCGACTCCGCGAAGCCTCATGCCCTGCTGTGGCAGGGCGAAGCCCTCGAGATTCGCGGCGAACGCATGGACTACCTCCATGTTTACGACCACCGGCTGGAGCGCGGCGGATTCGTGAGCGCGAAGAATGTGCGGCGCGTGCCCACCGGCGCATCGGGTGCTGCGGAGGTCCTCGCCGTGCTGCGATTCCTGCGTGACACCGCCGGACAAGAGGCGCTGGGTATTGGCTACGCGGCGGCCTACATCCAGGCGGCATCGGTCGAGGCACTGCGCGGTCCGGAAGGCGCTGAGGCACTCGATGCGCTGGGCACATTTGCCGACCGCCTGGCGCGCCGCGCGTCGACGGCAAACAAGGCCGCGCAGGCGACGCTGTCGGGACACTTCGAGGTCGCGCTGCACTACGGCATCGCGTTCACGACTTACGAACGCGAAGGCCGCGTGGCGATCTGCTATGAAGGCGATGCTTTCCGGCGCGTGCTCGACATGGGCCGCGGAGATGCCGGGCAACGCGCCCGCGCCGCGCTCGCGCTCACGCGCCTCGATTGCTCACCGGGCGACTTGCGTCCGACGGAGCGCCGCGCGATGGACGAGGCGCGCGCCGAGCTGCTCGAGAGCATCGAGGTCGCGGACCTTCCAACCTACCTGCGCAATCGCGTGCACATGCGTCGCGCGGCCGTGTGGAACGGCCTCGCCTTCCATCACGCGAGGCGCGGCGAGGCGGCGCAGGTGGCGGCCACCCGTGCCCTGAAGGAGCTGGCCCTGGTGCGAAAGGAGGAGCTCACGGATGAAGACCAGCGAGTCTATGCAGACGCCGCCATGCGCGTGAACGCGTCGCGCTGGGCATCGCTGCCTCTACCTCAAGCGCCGGCGAAGCCGGGCGAGCGGCCCAGGCTGGCGACAGCACCCGGGGAACCTGGCGAAACCTGCGTTTTCCTCGTCGACGCGCGGCACGACATGGCGAAGCCGCTCGCCAAGCGCTGCACTTACGCGATCGTGTGGGGGCTACGCGGAATTCGCCGGATGGGTGCCCGGCGGCCGGCAGATGCTCGTCGCGCGCGAGGCCTCCGGCGAGGGCAAGTACAAGCGAAGCTACGAGCTGATGCGGGTCGACTCGCTCGCCACCATCGGCCAGGCGCCGGAGCCTTCGCTGCTGCCGGCCTTCGAGCGGTGGCAGGACCCGGCGTGGAAGCAATCGACGGTAAGCCTGCGTTGAAAGCTAGGGCTTGCGGCGGAAGCGGAAGACGCCGAGGCTGCCGAGGAGGTTGGGAAACATCCCGATCGTTCGCCCCTCGTGGATCACGCGCTCGTCGAGGATCTCGGCGTCGACCTTCACGCACAGGTCCTCGAAGTCCTTCACCGTGCACAGGTGGATGTTGGGCGTGTCGTACCAGCTGTAGGGCAGCGTCTTCGACACCGGCATGTGGCCGCGCAGGATGTCGAGGCGATGGCGCCAATAGCCGAAGTTGGGAAACGTGACGATGCCTTCGCGCCCGACACGCAGCATCTCGGTGATCACGCTCTCGGCGTTGCGCATCGCCTGCAGCGTCTGCGACAGGATCACGAAGTCGAACGCCCCGTCCTCGAAATTGGCGAGCCCGCTCTCGATGTCGGTCTGGATCACGTTGACGCCGTTCTTCACGCTCGCGAGCACGTTCGCGTCGTCGATCTCGATGCCGTAGCCGCTCGCCGCGTTGGTGGCCGCGAGCCCTGCGAGCAGGACGCCGTCGCCGCACCCCAGGTCGAGGACGCGCGAGCCCTCCGGAATCCACGAGGCGATGAGCTCGTAGTCGTAGCGCTGCATCATCACGGGCCTTCTCCCCGCGCCGCGTAGCCACGCATCTCCGCGAGGTCTGAGGCCGCCAGCACGAGCGGCGTGCGGCGCGGACCGGCACCGATCTCCGCCGCGATGTTATCCACGTAGGCCGCGATGAGCTGGTGGTAGCGTGGGTCGTCGAGGAGGAAAGCGTCGTGGCCGTGAGGGGCGTCGATCTCCGCGTAGGTCACCGACTTTCTCGAGGCGACCATCGCCTTCACGAGCTCGCGCGAGCGGTGCGGCGGGAAACGCCAGTCGCTCTTGAAGGACGCCACGAAGAAGCCCGCCTTCGCCGCGGACAAGGCGCGCGCCAGGTCACCGCCGGTTTCCTTGGCCGGATCGAAGTAGTCGAGCGCCTTGGTCATCAGCAGGTAGGTATTGGCGTCGAACACCTGCGCGAACTTGTCGCCCTGGTAGCGCAGGTACGACTCGATCTCGAATTCGACGTCGTAGTTGAAGCCGTATTCGTCGCGCTTCAGCACGCGCCCGAACTTCTCCATGAGGAGGTCTTCGGACAGGTAGGTGATGTGGCCCAGCATGCGCGCGAGCTTCAAACCGCGCGCCGGGATCGCCTTGTGCGCATAGAAATTTCCGCCGTGGAAATCCGGGTCCGAGACGATCGCCTGGCGCGCGACGTCGTTGAAGGCGATGTTCTGCGTGGAAAGGCGCGATGCCGCCGCAATCACGAACGCGTGACGGATGCGGTCGGGAAAGGAGAGCGTCCATTGCATCGCCTGCATCCCACCGAGAGAGCCACCGATCGCCGCGGCGAGCTTCTCGATGCCGAGCCGGTCCATGAGGCGCGCCTGGGAGACGACCCAGTCCTCGACGGTGACCACCGGAAAGGCCGCGCCGTACGGCTGCCCGGTCGCGCGGTCGATCGATCCCGGGCCGGTGGAGCCGTGGCAGCCGCCGATGTTGTTCACCCCGATCACGAAGAAGCGGTCGGTGTCGATCGGCTTGCCGGGCCCGATCAAGTTGTCCCACCAGCCGAGCTTCTTCGGATCGTCGGCGTAGAACCCGGCGACGTGGTGGTTTCCCGAGAGCGCATGGCACACCAGCACCGCGTTGGAGCGATCGGCGTTGAGCGCGCCGTAGGTTTCGTAGACGAGCTCGTAGGAGGCGAGGGTTTTACCCGCCTTCATGATGAGGGGCTCGAGGAAGCCGGCGCGTTGTGCCACCGCGGCTCCCACCGAGCGAGGATCGATATCGCTCATGGCAATAAAAAAACCCGACGGACTAAAGGTCGTGTCGGGTTCTTGGGGCGCCGCCACTCGCTTTAGCCGTATTTATTAAGCGCCCGCAAGCTGAGCTCAAATCGGCGCGTCAGAAGGGATTCTAAGCGTTTCAAGTGCCTCTAACAAGCTACCATTGGCCACCCACCGGGAACCGTTCAATGCATCGCCCGCTTTTCATCGCCGCCTTCCTTGCGGGAACGTGCGTATTCGCCACCGCGGCCGAGACCAATACCTGCAACCTGGTTCGGATCGACACGCTGAGGGTGCGACCCCAACCGCGCTCCCTCGTCGTCGACGGCGAGATCAAGGGCAAGCGCATCGGCATCCTCCTGGATACCAGTGCCTGGCGCAGCGTGATCGATCCCGGCGCGGCCCGGCGGTTGGAGCTGCCGCTGACGAGAAGGCCGGGCTACCGATGGTCCGCCGCGGGGGCCGAGGGTTCCGTAGAGGTGGCGATGATCGACGAGCTCAAGCTGGGCCAGGGCAGCCGCAAGGATCTGTCGGTCCTGGTCGCCGCAAAGGAGCTGGGCGGCGACGTCGCGCTCATCCTCGGCCACGATTTCTTCGAGCCCGTCGACGTCGAGTTTGACCTGGCCAACAACAAGGTGAACCTGTTTCGCGCCGTGAACTGTGGCGGAAGCAACCTCGCGTACTGGGCCAAGGGCGACGTCGCGGTCGTTCGCACGGAGGATCCGATGACGAGCGTTACTGTCCATGTCAATGGCGAACCGTTGCGCGCGATGCTCGATTCCGGTTCCAGCGCTTCCCTGCTGGGTGCGCACGCCGCTCCAAAGTTCGGCGTACCTGCCGAATTCCCCGACACCGCGGCCTCAGGTTGCGTGCTTGGAATCGGCAGGCGGGGATTGCAGACGTGGACAGCGCCCATCGCGACTATCGCCATCGGTGACGAGTTGATCCGCGATCCGAAGATCCGGATTGCAGCGCTGTACGTCAACTTGGAGAGCATGGCGATTTACACTGCGAACCTGCCGGACATGATCCTGGGGGTCGATTTCTTGCGCACGCATCGTGTGCTGGTCTCGCGCAGCCAGGGAAGAATGTACTTCTCCTACGTGGGCGGCACCGTATTCCCCGTAGCCCGGAAGTACGCCGTCCTCTCGCTCATCGGCGACGGGATGCTCATCTCGCAGTGGGTGCCTTCGACCGGCGCGCGCCTGGACCCCAACACGAAGGAGTTCATTCCCATCGTCGAGGGCGTGTTCGACAAGACGGCGCTCCTCGCCGCCAACAACGCGCTGAAGGCGCTCGATCCCCAATCCAAGCCGGTGCTCCTGTTCGCGCGCGAGCGTTCGCTTTACGAAGCGCAGAACCGGATGCTCGACCGGGACGGCAAGCCGGTCGAGCTGCTGGAGCACATTCGCAGCCTGATCGGCGGAACGGGCGCGACGCATCTGATCCTGCTGACCAAGCTGCGCAACGAGGCGCGGCTGAAGATGCACGACACGACCGTGGGCAGCGGAACGCTCGAAGGTGTGGGGTTCTATATCGACTCGGCCATGGAAACCCGAAGCGCCGAAACCGGCGTGGCCGGCAAGGGCCTCGTGGCCCCGTTCGCCTATTTCAGGATCGAGCTCATCGACCTCGCCCGCGGCGCGGTCGTGAAGCAGGAGCGTGTCGTCGCCTCGACCTCCGTCAGCATCGCCAATTCCACCGCGGACCACGCATGGAATGCGCTCTCCGGCGCGCAGAAAGTGCGTGTCCTCCAGGACCTCATCACCCAGGAAACCACCCGCGTCATCCCGAAGCTCGTCGAGACCCCATGAGACTCATCAACGCCATCGTGAAGAACTCCATCGTACGGGCCTGCTTGGCCGCCCTCGTCCTTTTCCAATTCCCTGCGGTGGCCCGAGCGGCCGAAGCGCCTAGATACGCCGTGCTCTCCCTCGTCGGCGACCGGCTCCAGATCGTTGAGCGGGTCGCGGCCACTGAGACGCAAGCCGAGCGCAGCCTGGTGGAGTTCGTCGATCTCCAGGAAAAGGTATTTGACCAGACGATGGTGATCGCCGTGAACGAAGTCCTGCGCCGGGCAGATCCCACCAGCAGCCCGGTGTTGCTCGAGGCACGCGATCCGTCGCTCTATCTCGCCCAGGCACGGCTGCTCGAGGAGGGCAGCTCCGGTTTTGGAATGCTGCGCTCGATGCTCTCGGGGACCAAGGCGACGCACCTCATCCTGGTCACGCGCCTTCGCTACGAGGCGATGCTCGAGGCCGAGGGCGGACATCTCGGCAGCGGCCCGCTCGAGGGTCTGGGCTTCTACATCGACCGGACCAAACCGCTTATTGCGGGCAGCACTGGCCAAGCCGCATTCGGATTCCTCGCCGAATTCGCCTATTTCCAGATTTCGGTCTATATGCCGAAAGTGGTGCGCTCGATCTTCTAGGGCGCGTTCAGCTTCTCCAGCAGCGCCTGCATCTTCTCCGGCTCGTCGGTCTTCAGGATCCGCGCCACGAGGGAAGCGATGTCGGGAAGGCTCGTCATCAGCACGCGCTGCTTCACCGCGAGCAGGTGCGCCGGATGCATCGAGAAGTGGCGCAGCCCGAATCCCAGCAGCATCCGCGTGAGCTCGATGTCGCCCGCCATCTCGCCGCAGACCGCCAGCGGCTTCTCGTGCTGCGCCGCGGTGCGAATCACGCCGGCGAGGAGCGCCAGCACCGCGGGGTGCAGTGGATCGTAGAGGTGCGCCACCTTGTCGTCGGCCCGATCGATGGCGAGCGTGTACTGGATCAAATCGTTGGTGCCGACCGACAGGAAATCGAGCTTGCGGATGAACATCGGCAGCGCGATCGCCGCGGCCGGCACCTCGATCATTCCGCCCACCGGGATGTATTCGTCGTACTTCACGCCCTCGTCGCGCAGCTGCTCCTTCGCCTGCGCCACCGCGGCGAGCGCCTGCGTGAGCTCGTGCCACGTCGAGAGCATCGGGATCAGGATCAACGCCTTGCCGTGGCGTGAGGCGCGCAGAATCGCGCGCAGCTGCGTGTTGAACACCTGCGGCTCGGCGAGGCAATAGCGGATCGCGCGCATGCCGAGCGCGGGATTGGCCGGAGCGTGCTCCTGGCTGTCGGGCGACTTGTCGGCTCCCAGGTCGAGCGTGCGGATGGTGACCGGCAGCCCCTTCATGCCTTCCAGCACTTCGCGATAGGCCTCGTACTGCTCGTCCTCGTCGGGCATGTCGCGGCGGTTCATGAACAGGAACTCGCTGCGGAAAAGCCCGATTCCCGCTGCTCCGCTCGCCTTCACCGCCTCGACGTCGGAGGGCAGCTCGATGTTGGCGTGCAGATGCACCGCGGTGCCGTCCAATGTGGCGGCGGCTGCCGTCCGCAGGCGCTTCAGCTTGTCGCGCTCGAGCCGCGCCTGGTTCTGCTTGAGGCGATACTCGGTGAGGACCTGCGCGTCGGGGTTGACGATCACGACACCCTGGGTGCCGTCGATGATGATGATCTCGTCCTCGTGGATGAGCGATCGCGCATGGTGCAGCGCCACGATCGCCGGGATGTTCATCGAGCGCGCCACGATCGCGGTGTGCGACGTGGCGCCGCCGAGGTCGGTGATGAACGCGGCGAAGGGATGCTCGCGGAAGAGGATCACGTCGGCGGGCGAGAGGTCGCGCGCCACGAGGATCGACGCATCCTCGTGCACCGGCTTCATGGCGATGCGCCGCTGCGTGCCCGCGAGCGCGCCGAGCACGCGCTCGGCCACCTGGCGCACGTCGTCCTCGCGCGCCTTGAGGTACGGGTCTTCGATGTCCACGAACTGCGCCAGCAGCTCGTCCAACTGCGTGCGCAGGGCGAACTCGGCGTTGCAATGCTGCTCGCGGACGATGTCGCGCGGAGCCTCGGTGAAGGAGGCGTCGTCGAGCAGCATGAGGTGCACGCCGACGAAGGGGGCCAGCTCCGCGGCGGCGCTGTGGCGGACGCTATCGGCGAGCTCCTTCAGCTCGTCGCGGACTTCCTTCACCGCGCGGTCGTAGCGGCGCTGCTCGCGCGGCACGTCGACGCTCGCGATCTCGTAGTGGTCGACCTCGGCCGACATGCCGGCGAAAAGGTGCGCGTGCCCGATCGCGACCCCTCCCGACACGCCGATGCCGTGGATCGTGAAGCAGACTTCGGAGCCGGTGGCGCGCGCGCCTTCGGGGGTCAATTATTCGCCCTCGCCGAACCTGTCATTGAAGAGTCCCTCGAGCGCGGCGATGGCCGCTTCCTCGTCGGGGCCGTCGGTCTCGAGCTCGACGGTCGAGCCCAGGCCCGCGGCGAGCATCATCACTCCCATGATGCTCTTCGCGTTCACGCGGCGGCCGTTGCGTGCGATCCAGACCCCGCTCTGGAACTTCGACGCCGTCTGCGTGAGCTTGGCGGAGGCTCGCGCGTGCAACCCGAGCTTGTTGCTGATCTTGACGGTGCGCTTGAGCATGGGCCTAGCCGGGGTGGCCCATGCGCAGGATTCCCTCGCCCGCTCCCGAGAAGGACTTCTCGAGCGCCACCGCGAGCGGCTCGTCGCGATAGGTGAGCGCGCGGATCAGCATCGGCAGGTTCACTCCCGCGAGCCCCTCGACGCGCCCGGGCCGCAGCAGCTTCGCCGCGATGTTCGAGGGCGTGGCGCCGTAGATGTCGGTCAGCACCAGCACGCCCTGCCCCTGGTCGAGGAAGCGGATCAGGTCCTCGGCCACCGGAAGGATGGCCTCGGGGTCGTCGTGGACCGTCACGCCCAGCTGCCGCAGGAAGAGCGGGCGCCTGCCGAGAACGTGGCTCGCCGAGTGGATCAGCGACTCGCCGAGGGTGCCGTGTGAAACGATCAGGATGCCGATCATGGCCCAATCTTATAATGAGCCCATGGATCGCAAAACGCCGCGCCCGACGGACATCACGCTGCACCGGAAATCGCGCTCGCTCGAGGTGAAGTTCGACGACGGCCGGGAGTTCTCCCTGCCGGTCGAATACCTGCGGGTTTTCTCGCCTTCGGCGGAGGTGCGCGGCCATGGGCCCGGGCAGGAGGTGCTGCAGACGGGCAAGCGCTCGGTCGACATCTCCGCGATCGAGCCGGTGGGCGTCTACGCGGTCAAGTTCGTCTTCAGCGACGGCCACGACACCGGAATCTACTCGTGGGATTACCTCTACGAGCTGGGCGTGAAGCAGGACGCCAACTGGAAGAGCTACCTCGCGCGCATGGAGCGCGCGGGTGCGTCTCGCGAGGCATGAGCGAGAAATCCACGCACTTCGGCTATCGCCAGGTGCCCGAGGAGGAAAAGGCGCGGCGCGTGGGGGAAGTCTTCGCCTCGGTGGCTCCCCGCTACGACCTGATGAACGACCTCATGTCGCTCGGGCTGCACCGCGTCTGGAAACGCTTCGCGCTCGAGATGAGCGGGGTTCGCGAGGGCTCACGAGTGCTGGACGTGGCTTCCGGCAGCGGCGACCTGGCGCTTGCCTTCGCCAAGCGCGCCGGGGCCACGGGGCAGGTGTGGATGACCGACATCAACGCGGCGATGCTCGCGGTGGGCCGCGACAAGTTGATCGACGCGGGCCTCTTTCCTCCGCTCGCACTCTGCGACGCCGAGAAGCTGCCGTTTCCCGCCGATACCTTCGACTGCGTGTCGGTGGCCTTCGGCCTGCGCAACATGACGCGCAAGGAGCGCGCGCTCGCGGAGACGACGCGCGTGACGCGGCCCGGCGGGCGCGTCATCGTGCTCGAGTTCTCGCGCCCGTGGAAGCCGCTCGCCGGGGCGTACGACGCCTATTCGTTCAATATCCTTCCCGCGCTCGGCAAGCACGTGGCGAAAGACGAGGCCGCGTATCGCTACCTCGCCGAATCGATTCGCATGCATCCCGACCAGGAAACGTTGAAGGCGATGATGGAAACCGCGGGCCTGGCGAAGGTCGAGTACTTCAATCTCGCCGCGGGCGTCGCTGCGTTGCATCGCGGGTACAAGCTGTGAGCGCGCTCTTTCCGCATCCGGCCGAGCGCGCCATCAACCACGTGCTGAAGAGCGCCCCGCTCGCCCTCGAGCGCCTGCGCAAGCACGCCGGGCGTACCGCCGCCTTCCACCTCGGGCCGGTGACGCTCGCCTTCACCGTCCAGACGACCGGGGAAGTCACTTCCGCCGTGAGCGCCGCGCCGCGGGACCTCGAGGTGCGCATCTCGCCCTTTCTCCTGCCGCGGCTCGCTTTGCACGACGAGGCCGCCTACCGCGAGATCGAGATGCGGGGCGACATGGAGCTGGGCCAGGAGATCTCGTTCATCGCGCGCAACCTCACCTGGGATGTCGAGGAGGACTTGAGGTCGACTCCTTCGTGCGCGAAGTCGCCGAGCTGCGCGACGCGGTCGAGCGCCTCGAAAAGCGCGTCGAAAGATTAGGCTAGGCCTCCTGCTCGTCGCGTTTTCGGCCGCCGCGTTCGGGGCGCTGGCGATCTTCGCCCGCTTCGCGTATGCGGGCGGAGCCGATGTCCTGGGCTTGCTCCTCGCGCGCTTTACCGCCGCGGGCGCGGTGCTGGCGCTCGTGATGGTCGCGACGCACCGGCCGTGGCCGCGCGGGCGCACGCTCGTCGTCGCAATCCTCATGGGCGCGATCGGCTACGTGGGGCAGGCGGCGTGCTATTTCGCCGCGCTCCAGCACGCCTCCGCGGGGCTGGTGGCGCTTCTCCTCTACGCGTATCCCACGTTCGTATGCCTGCTCGCCGCGGCTTTCCTGCACGAGCGCCTCACGGCGAAGACGCTCCTGGCGCTGGCGATCGGCTTCGCGGGCATCGCGATCACGCTGGGCGGCGGCCATGGGACGCCGACGGGAATCGCGCTCGGGCTCGGCGCCGCGGTGTTCTACTCGATCTACATCGTGGTGGGCGCGAGGGAGCTGCGCGGCACCGATGCGCGCCGCGATGATCGCCTTCTTCGCGGGACTGAAGCGAGTCGGTCCGGCGCGGGCATCGATCACCTCCACGCTCGAGCCCGTGGTCACCGTGGTGCTTGCGTGGGTCCTCCTCGGCGAGACCCTCGCGCCGATCCAGGTCGCCGGCGGAGTCCTGGTCCTCGCCTCCGCGGCGTGGCTCGCGCGAAAATAATACACTGCGCGGCATGGAAATCCGCGCCGGATTCACCGACACCGTGGGCAACACGCCGCTCATTCGCCTGGCGAGGCTCTCGGAGGAGACCGGCTGCGAGATCCTCGGCAAGGCGGAGTTCCTCAATCCCGGCGGCTCGGTCAAGGATCGCGCCGCGCTCTACATCATCCGGGACGCCGAGCGCCGCGGAACGCTCAAGCCCGGCGGAACGGTGGTCGAGGGCACTGCGGGCAACACCGGCATCGGGCTCGCCCACATCTGTGCCGCGCGCGGCTATCGCTGCGTGATCGTGATCCCCGACAATCAGTCGCAGGAGAAGATGGATCTGCTCGCCGTCCTCGGCGCGGAAGTGCGTCCCGTACCGCCGAAGCCGTACCGGGATCCCGACAACTACCAGAAGATCGCGGGCCGGCTCGCGGAGGCCACGCCCAACGCCATCTGGGCGAACCAGTTCGACAACGTCGTGAATCGCCAGGCGCACTACGAGACGACCGGCCCGGAGATCTGGCGCGACACGCAGGGGCGGATCGACGCTTTCGTGAGTGCGGTGGGAACGGGCGGCACGCTCGCCGGCACGGCGCGCTACCTCAAGGAGCGCGATCCGAAAGTGAAGATCGTGCTCGCCGACCCCCACGGCAGCGCCCTTTACAGCTGGAAGAAGACGGGGCGGCTGGAGGCGCAGGGCAGCTCGATCACCGAGGGTATCGGGACCACGCGCATCACCGCGAATTTCGAGGGCACCCCGGTCGACGACGCGGTGCGCGTGAGCGACCAGGCCGCGGTCTCGATGGTCTATCGCCTGCTGCGCGAGGAAGGCCTCTACCTGGGGGGCTCGACGGGAATCAACGTCGCCGCGGCGGTCGAGGTGGCGCGCGGGCTCGGTCCGGGCCACACGGTCGTCACCCTCCTCTGCGACCGGGGCTCGTTATATTTCAAACGTCTTTTCAATCCCGCGTGGCTGGCGGAAAAAGGGCTTTCCCCGGAGGTAAAATAGCTCCCCAGAGCCGCGCCCAGAGCGGACGTCGTCAGGGAGCTTTCGGATGTACGCGTGCCCGTGGTGCGAGCGCAAGACCTTCTCCTTCTGGCAGAAGCAGAAGCTCGGACCCAATTCCTCCATGGTCTGCACCGGGTGCAAGCGGCGCGTGAGCGTTCCGTGGGGCCGCGCTCACCTGGCCGCGTTGCCGATCTTTCTCTTCGCGCTGGCCGGGCTATGGCTGGTGGGCGATGCCTCGGGCTCCAAGGTGCTGGCGCTCGCCGGAGCCTTCTGCGGCGTGGTCCTGGGAATGATGGTCATGATGCCGCTTTATCACCGCTTCGTCCCACTGGTACGTCCCGAGCGACGCTAGCGCCCGCCTTTAGCCGCAGATTCCTACCCATCCGCACGCGCTGCAGAAGTCGCAGCCGTCTTTCCGGATCACGGTGTAATTGCCGCACTCGCGGCATCGCGCGCCCTTCATCACCGCCGGCTCCTCCTCGCCGCGCGGCGCCTCCAGGACCCCCATCTCGCGCGTCGGATAGCCGCGCTCGTCGAGCACCCCGAGCATCGCGTAGCGGTGGATCACGAGGCGCGCGAGGTATGCGACCGTAGAGGGCCAGTTCTGCTGGCGCCGCTCGCCGGGCATGAACGCCATGAAATCACCCAGCGGCTCCGAGTAGTCGAGGAGCTTGCGCAGCTTCATCCCGATCCATGCGGGATCGACCACGCGCATGTCCAGCGAGAGGATGCGCGTGAGGCCGTCGAGCGCCCTCGGATAGTGACCCGAGAGCCAGATCGAATAGGGACGCGTGGTGCCGTCCGGGAGCTGGATCTCCTTCAGGCCAAGCACGAACTCATCGCCCGAAGCGGGATTCACCACGTCGACGGTCCATGACAGCGTGCCGTCGGTTCCGGTGCGCGGCTCGTCGACGCTGAACATGTGGTCGAGCACCGGCGTGCGCGAGTGCGATTCGAGCGCCTTCAGCCGCTCGCAGCGCCAGCGCACCACCTGCGCCATCGCCGAGACCACGCCCGGAACGCGGCGCTTCTCGCCGTGCGGCGGGAAGCGCATGTCGAACGCGTCGTCGCCGACGGTGTTCGCCAGCGCATCGAGCTTCATCTTGAGCCACTCGCGGTCGTCGGCGCGCATGTCCATCGACAGCGTCTTGGCGACCGCGCCCAGGCCGCGCGGCTGCTCGGCGCCGTTCACCCACACCTCGAACGGAAACGCTCTTCCCGCTTCCTCGACCTGCCCGACGAAGAGCGCGAAGCGCCCGAACGGAGAATCGATCATGTAGGTCCACGCGAGGTTGCCCTCGGGCATCTCGGGGCGCCCCGGCCAGCGCAGGCTGGTGAGCACCGGCTGCGGCAGCGTCTTGATGGCGAGGCGGCGATTGGCGCCGTCGACCGCCAGCGCGGCGCTTTCCTTCGCCGCGTCCGGCGTGAGCACCGCGCCCAGCACCGTGTTGGGACGATAGGTCGCGAGGCCCTTCAGGCCGGCTCTCCAGGCCTTCATGTAGAGGCCCTCGAACTCCGCATACGGATAGTCACCCGGGACGTTCACCGTCTTCGAGATCGAAGCGTCCACGTAGGGGGCGACTGCGGCAACCATAGCCTGATGCGCATCCGCCGAGATTTCGAGCGCGGTCACGAAATGGCCGGGTAGCTTTGCGTGCTCGCCAAACATGTGCCGGTAGAGACGCCACGCATGGTCCTCGACGCGAAACTCCTTGTGAGTTCCGCCTGCCATTCTCTTCTTGCGCGTGTACGTCCAGGAAAACGGCGGCTCGATTCCATTCGAGACGTTGTCGGCGAACGCGAGGCTTATCGTGCCGGTCGGAGCGATCGACGTCAGGTGCGAGTTTCTCAGGCCGTGTTTGCGAATGCCGTCCTTGAGCTCGGCGGGTAACTGCGATGCGAAGTTCCCCCCCGAGAGGTACAAATCCCTATTGAACATCGGGAACGCGCCCCGCTCCCGGGCAAGCTCCACGGAGGCCGTGTAAGCAGCGTCGCGCATGAACTCGGCGATTCGTGCCGCCATGTCGCGAGCAACCTGCGTGTCATAGCGAAGCCCCAGCATTAGCAGCGCGTCACCAAGACCGGTGAAGCCAAGTCCGATCCTGCGCTTCGCCATTGCTTCGCGGCGTTGGTTCTCCAATGGCCAGGGAGTGACGTCCAAGACGTCATCCAACATCCTGACGGCAACGGCCGCCACCTCCCCAAAGCGCTTGAAGTCGAACGACGCTTCGTCTTCGAAGGGATTGTCGACAAAGCGTGTGAGGTCAATCGATCCAAGGCAACAGCATCCATACGCGGGCAGCGGGACCTCCGCGCACGGATTCGTGCTCTCGATCGTTTCGCAGTAGTGCAGGTTATCGTCGTTTTGCATGCGATCCAGGAAAAGGATTCCCGGTTCGGCGTGATCGTAGGTCGACCGCATGATCTGATCCCAAAGGTCGCGCGCCTGGACTTTGCGATAGACCCACAGGCCGTCGCCGCGTTGGTACGCGCCGGCCTGCTTCGCATCGTCCACCGGCTCGGCCTTGTGTGCGAGCTCGACCTCGGTGTCGGACTCCACGGCCTGCATGAACGCGTCGGTCACGCCGACCGACACGTTGAAATTGGTGAGCTCGCCCGTGTCCTTGGCGTGGATGAAGCGCTCGATGTCGGGGTGGTCGCATCGGAGCACACCCATCTGCGCGCCGCGGCGCGCGCCGGCGCTCTCGACCGTCTCGCACGACTGGTCGAAGACGCGCATGTACGAAACCGGCCCGCTCGCCCGCGATCGGGTGCCGCGCACGAGCGCGCCCTCGGGGCGAATCGAGGAAAAATCGTAGCCCACGCCGCCGCCGCGGCGCATCGTCTCGGCGGCCTCGGCGAGGGCGGTGTAGATGCCGGGGCGGCCGTCGACCACCTCGGTGATCGAGTCTCCCACCGGCTGGACGAAGCAATTGATGAGTGTGGCGGTGAGCGACGTTCCCGCTGCCGAATTGATGCGCCCCGCGGGAATGAAGCCACGTTCCTGGGCCTCGATGAAGCGGGCTTCCCAGTGCGCGCGCCATGCTTCGGGCTCGGCCGCGGCGAGGGCGCGCGCCACGCGCTCGCGAACTTGGGCCGCGGTGGTCTCGCCGTCCTTCGCGTACTTTTCGAGCAGCACGTCGCGCGAGATCGCCTGCTCAGGGAGGCTCTCGCGGGTGCGCGCGGTCTTGACGGTCTGTGCCATGATCCCCATTTTACTTGCAGAATCTGTTACTTGGAGGTCAAATGACGCGTGAAGTTGCCACCCTCGCGGGCGGCTGTTTCTGGTGCCTGGAAGCGGTCTTCGATCAGCTGCAGGGCGTCGAGTCGGTCGAATCCGGCTACATGGGCGGCAAGACGCCGAAACCCACCTACGACGAAGTCTGCGGCGGCTCCTCGGGGCATGCCGAGGTGGTGCAGGTGGCGTTCGACCCGTCGGTGCTGTCGTATGAGGACCTCCTCGGCGTTTTCTTCACCATCCATGACCCGACCACGCTCAACCGCCAGGGCAACGACGTCGGCACCCAGTACCGCTCGGCGATCTTCTACCATTCGCCGGAGCAGAAGCGCATAGCCGAACAAGTGGTGGCGAGCCTCACGAAAGGCAAGCTCTTTTCGGCTCCGATCGTGACCGAGGTCGCCCCGGCCTCGCAGTTCCACAGGGCCGAGGAGTACCACCAGGAGTATTACGAGCGGGTCGGCGGCTCCAACCCCTATTGCAGCTACGTGATCGATCCGAAGGTGGCCAAGTTCCGCAAGAGTTACTTTGACCGGCTGAAGAAATAGCGACGTTATGGCAGACTCGCTCGATGGAGGAACAGACAAAGGGGTGCGTGCTGTTCGCGGGAAAGGCCGCGGTCGACATCCAGCTCGGAGTCAACGACATGGCGCCCATCGAGAAGGTGCAGCTCGGAGTGCGCATCGGCCTGCACGACGGGCCGGTGGTCGCCCGTGACGGCGACGTCTTCGGCGACACCGTGAACCTCGCGGCGCGGCTCACCGAGATGGCTTCGAAGGGCCAGATCATCACCTCGCTCGAGACGGTCGAGCTCTTCGATCCGATCCAGAAGATGGACTGCCGCCGCCTGTACTCGATCCCGGTGAAGGGCAGGGAGCGCGAGGTCGACATCTGCGAGCTGATGTGGACGGATACCGATGACGCGACGACGCTGGTGGCGCATCGCGCGACCACCGACGCCGGCGACTCGCTGCGGCTGGTCTATCGCGGGAGGGCCGTGATCCTGTCGCCGGAGCGCCGCTCGATCGTGATCGGCCGCGACGCCACGGCGGACCTCGTGGTGCCCGACCGCATGGCCTCGCGGACCCATTGCGAGATCGAGCAGCGGCAGGACAAGTTCGTGCTCGCCGATCGCAGCGCCAACGGCACGTACCTCTCCATCGACGGCGACCGTGAGATCGTGCTGCGGCGCGAGGAAGCGCTGCTGCGCGGCCACGGCTTCATCACGCTCGGGCAATCGAGCGCGACCGCGACCGAGCTCGTCGAGTTTTTCTGCGAGTAGCAGCGAGGCACAAGGAGGCGAAATGGGAATCAAGGACTGGTTCGGCGGCGACAAGAAGAAGGCCGCCTATCGCGACAAGGTGAAGGAAGCGGTCTCCGACGGGGTGCTCGACACCCAGGAGATGAAGAGCCTCGAGGAGCTGCGCAAGGAGCTCGACGTGTCGTCGGTCGTCGAGGACAAGACCGTCATTCGCCGCGAGATCTACAACCAGGCGGTGGGCGCGGTGAGGCGCGAGGGGGAATACACCAACAGCGACGCCGCGGAGCTCACGAAGATCCAGAAGTTCCTGGCTCTTCGCGACGACCAGGTCGAGCAGACCAAGTGGGATCTGGCGCGGCTGCGCGTGCTCACCGAGATCCGCCAGGGCAACCTGCCGACGGTCTCGCCCACGAACGTGGCGCTGCGCGGCGTGCAGTTCGAGCCCGGCGAGACCGCGCACTACTCGATCTCCGTCGACGTCCTCGACCAGCCCTCGACGCGCGGGGCGGACGGCGTGCAGATGGTCTGGGGCCAGCCCTACGAGAGCAGCTCGGCACGCGTGCACGTCCTGCCCGAATCGGGCGCGAAGCCGCTCGGCGAGGGCAGCCTCATCCTCACCGACCGGCGCCTGATCCTCAAGACGGGGAACCGCACCGCCGCGGTGAAGTACGGCAAGGACGCGCAGATCCACCTCTACAGCGACGGGGTGCGCCTGCAGCGCACCATCGGCAACATGCTGCTGAAGTTCCGCTCGGGTTCCGAGGAGACCGGGGAGATTGTGGGCGAGCTGCTTTCGGCGCTGATGAAGTAGCGCTACTGCTTCGGGACCGTATCGCCCGGCTTCGGCACGATCAGCTCGGCGTAGTTGAACATCGGCAGCGGCGGCGGCAGCTTCAGCGCCTCGGCCACGTCCATGCGCACCTGCAGCGCGAAACGCGTGAGCGTCTCGACCGGGATCTTCGCCGCCGGCACCTTGTTCACCAGGATCTGCTCGGCCTTGTAGGCGGTGAACTGCCCGATCGCATGGTAGCGGCTCACGAGCCCCGTGAGCGCGCCCGTTTCCATCAGCTGCTCGGTCGAGGCGAAGGTCGGAAGCCCCACCGCCATCGCGGCGGGGATGATGACCTTCTGGGCCTGGGTCCCCAGGTAGGAATCGGGCGGCAGGTAGAGCCATTCGGCATTCTGCTGCTTCAGCTCGCGCACCATTTCCGGCGCGCCTTCGGAGGTGACCTTCTTGTTGGCGTCGAGCCGGAGCGGCTTGGCGATCACCGAGAAGCCGAGGCGCTTGGAGACCTCGCGAACCTCCTCGACCACCACCACCGAGTTCTGCTCCGTCGGCGTGTACAGGATCCCGAGAGACTTGAACGGGCGGTACGACGCCATGGCGCGGATCTGCGCCTCGGTGGGAGCTACGTGGAAGACGCCCGTCACGTTGCGCCCCGGGTTCTTCAGGTCGCGCACGATCTTCGCCAGCACCGGCGCGGCGACCAGCGTGAACACCACCGGGACGTCCTGGATGTGGACCTGCGGATCGATATTGTCGAACGCGCCGACCACGCCGAGGGTGACCGAAGTGCCCCAGGTGTAGATGAGGTCGGGTTTGGTGCGCCGGATCTCCTCGAGGAATCCGGGCATGCGCGTGTTGTCGCGGTTCAGGTCCCGGAAGGTGATCTGCACCGGGATGCGCCGCGCGGCGAAATAGTCCTGGAAGCCCTTTTCGACGTCCGTCATGCCGCGGAAGGTGATCGCGTAGATGCGATACGGCCGCGACGAGACCTGCGCCCGCGCATCGCCGTCGGACGCGAGCATCACGAGGAGGGCGATCAGCGCGAGGAAGGTGCGGGCCATGGCGTCAGCTTGCGTGTGCGGGTTCCCAGTCGGTGCCGCGCGTGGCGATCGTGAAGGCCACGCCGCAGAAGAGCACCAGCGCGGAGAGCGCGATGAAGGCGCCCTGATAACCCCAGAAGATTACCAGCAAGCTCGCGATGAGCGGGCCGAGGGCGTTGCCGAGGCGCTCGAGGAGGCGATAGACGCCGTAGACGGCGTCGTGGCCGTAGATGCGGATCTCTTCCTGGCAGTGCTCGGCCACGAGCGCGCTCTGCGCCGCGATCGACAGCGCCTGTCCGAGGCCCAGGAGGAACACCACGCCGAAGAGCACGAGGAAGCTGTCCGAGAGCAGCAGCAGCAGCCCGCTCATCCCCGAGATGATGAGCCCGACGGAGACGTAGCGGTCGCGCCGCATGGTCGCGTCCGACAGGCTCGCCGAGAGCGGCACGATCAGCACCATCATCACCGCGTAGACCATCAGCATGCGTCCGGCCATGGCCGAGGTGTTGCCGATCGAGACGATGTAGAGCGGCACGAGGTAGAAGCACACGCCCGTGAGGATGATCTTGGCCGGCATCGCGGCGAGCCCGGTGAGCGTCATGAAGCGCTTGTTCAGGACCAACGCGATCACTTCGCGCATGCGCGGCGCCCGCGAGGGCTTGATCCCCATGGGGCGCACCTCCACCGTCGGCAGCCGCGCGATGGCGAGGATCGACAGCAGCGCCATCACCGCCGAGACGCCGAAGGACATGCGGAAGCCGATGTTGTCCGCGAGGATGCCGCCGATCGAAGGCCCGCAGACCGTGGCCACCATGATCGCGCCGATGAAGAGCGCGAATCCCTGGGCCCGGTTCTGTTGACCCGTACGGTCCAGCACGTAGCCCTGGGCGGCGACGAACACCATCGCGTAGCCCAGCGCGCACAGCGATCGCCACAACAGCAGGTCGTAGAGGTTGTAGGCGAGCGCGGTGCCGGCGAATCCCACGGTGGCGATCATGGCGCCCACCAGCATCGCCTTGCGGCGCCCGACCCTCTCGCTCCAGGCGCCGAGGTACGGCTGCCCGAGGGCGACGATCAGCATGAAGAGCATGATCGGCAGCCCGATCACGACCTGCGGCGAGATGCCGGGGATCGTCACCAGCAGCTGGTTCACGTAGGTCGGCAGGTAGGAGCGCGTGAGCTCCTCGGCGAGGATGAAGGCGAAGAGCGGGGCGCCGATGCGGTTCAGGTTCATCTCGTCGCCCTCGGCCTCCTGGGGCGCGGAGCCGAAGTGGAGGCGCTTGCCGATCTGCTCGAGCGCCTGCGCCGCCGGGCGCAGCGCCTCGCGCTGCGCGCCCGCCGCGGTGCGCATCTTGTCCTGCAGCTCGCCCACGAGGAACTCGTAGCGCACGTTCAGGTGGTCGATGGCGGAGTCGATGCGGCGCAGGAGCCGCCCGATCTCGTCGTTCGCGCGGATGCGCGCGGTGGCGGTGAAATCGCCGGCTTTCATGCGCTCGACCTGGCGCGCGAATTCCCCGAGGCCCGAAGCGAGGCGCGCGCCCGCCATGAAGTTGAGCAGCTCGAGGGTGAAGAAGAGCGACACCACGAGCACGACCACGACGTCGAGCAGCACCTCCAGCAGCACATGCTCGACGAACTTCGAATCGATGCCCACGTGCAGCACGCCCAGCGGCTTGCCGTCGTCGTTGATCGGCATCGAGACGATGTACTGCTCGCCCACGCGGGCGGCCTTCGACATCTCGGTGGTCTCGTGCGCGATCTGCAGCACCACGGGGTTGCGGAAGTGGGTGCGCGCGCCGATGGGCTCGCTGCCGCGCGCGAACAGCACGTTGCCGTCGGTGTTGGTGATCGCCATGTAGGCGAATTCGGGGTTCTCCTCGAAGACTTCGGCGAAGGTCTGCTCCACGCCGTAGAGCTGGGCGAACTCGATGCCGTAGCCCGTGGCCTTGAGCACCAGCGCGCGCACCGAGGCGCCCACCGTCGCGGCCTTCTGCTCGGTCTCGGGGACGAGCTCGCGCTCGAAGACGCGATGCGAGAAGTACGACACCACGGCGAGCGCGATGACCACGCACACCATGATCACGCCCGCGAGGCGCCAATAGATTCGCCAGAGATAATTCTTTTCTAGCATGGCGCGGCGTGCTTCATTTCGTCGGCGCGGCCGCGTCGAGCTTGGCGCGCAGGTCGTCGAGCGAGGCGTTGGCGTCGCGCAGCGACGACCTCAGATTGCCGATGGCGCTGTCGAATGCGCTGCCGGTCGGGATCGGCTGCTCGGTGCGGTCCTCGAGGCGGCTCGCCGCGGTCTCGAGCGTGCGCAGGTCGCGCTCGAAGCGCCGGATGACGACGATCAGGGCGAGCGGCGCGATCAACGCGATGCCGACGAACGAGACGATCGACGCGAGGAGGATCTCGCGTCCCGCGACTTTCGCGGCCCTCTGCACTTCCTCGCTCGAATAGCGCAGCGCCAGGTAGCCGACCGTGAGGTCGAAGTTGTTCTTCAGGGAGATTCCCGCGACGTACTCGTCGTCGCCTTCAAGTCCCCACTCGGTGCTCTTGGCGCGCGCCGCCGCGTCGGTCCAGCCGACGAGGACCTTCTCGCCCGCTCTTCCCTTATCGGTGCTGTAGAGGACCTGCCCGGTATGGTCGAAGACGTCGATGCCGCGAATCAGGCGATCGCTCGCCTTTTCGCGTGCCAGCAGCGCGTTCATGGTCCCGATCTCCATGAACTGCATCCCCACGGAGAGCGAGGCCTGCACGCTGTTCTCGATGTTGCGCCCGATCACGAGCACGCGCGATTTCACGATGCCGCTGATCGTGCTCTTGTACTTGAAGTAGTTGAGGAACGCCGCCATGCCGACGGCGAAGAAGCTCACCACCAGCGCAACGGTTATGAATCGGACGCGTATCGTCCCCATTCCCTAGACCCGTCCCCCCAAAACCTCGTGCGCGCATGTTAGCACGGGGCTTGCGTAATAGCCTAAAGTATTTGTCCTAAGTGTTTGTCCTTGCGGGGTTTTCCGAGTCCGACGGAGCGGTGGTCTTGTGGTAACGTAATGGGGTCCGGCAAAGGCGCCGGGACAGGGAGACAGGGGATGAGCGAAAGCCCGAAACCGGGCACGCTTGCGCACGGCGACCTGGACGATATGGCCGTCGGAGCAAGCGAGGGGAAGACCTCGACGGTTTTCGACCCGCCGGCCGGCGGGTCGGACAACACCGTGCTCGATCCTTCGGCCATGGCCGCTTCCACGAGCGCTTCGCGCGCGGCCAACGAGCCGCGGCGCGTGCTCGCGCCCAAGCCCGCGGCCGCGAACATCGCGCTGCCGATGGGATTCCGCCTCTTCGAATACCGCATCGACAGCGTCCTCGGCCAGGGCGGGTTCGGCATCGCCTACGCGGCCACCGACGTGAACCTCGCCGCCAAGGTCGTCATCAAGGAATACCTTCCGGAGGAGTTCGCCTACCGCGCGGCGGACAACACCGTGTGCGCCCGCGACGACTTCGACCAGGAGTTCTACCAGAGCGGCCTCGACAGCTTCCTCGTGGAAGCGCGCACGCTCGCCACCTTCCGCCACCGCCATATCGTGCGCGTGGCGCGTTTCTTCGAGGCGAACAAGACCGCCTACATGGTGCTCGAGTACGAGCGCGGCCAATCGCTCAAGTCGTGGCGCAAGCGCCGCGAGAGCGTTTCCGAGGTGATGGTCGTCTCGCTCCTCGCCCCGCTGGTCGACGGGCTCGCGGTGGTGCACGCCTCCGGCTACCTGCACCGCGACATCAAGCCCGACAACATCTACGTGCGCGACGAGGACGGCAGCCTCGTGCTGCTCGACTTCGGAGCCGCGCGCCAGACGGCGATCGAGAAGGCCGAGATCGGCAGCGTGGTGACCCCCGGATACGGCCCGATCGAGCAATACGCGGGCGGCGGACGCCAGGGTCCGTGGACCGACATCTACTCGCTGGGCGCCACGCTCTTCTGGCTCATCACCGGGCGCAAGCCGCTCGATGCGCCCGCGCGCCTCGGCAACGTCGATCCGCTGCCCAGCGCCGAGTCGCTCGGCAAGGGAACCTACAGCGTCGAATTCCTGCGCGCCATCGACTGGGCGCTCAAGATGCACCCGGCGGACCGCCCGCAGGATGTCGCGCAGTTCCGCTCCGCGCTCTTCGCGTCGCACGCCGGCGCCCTCGGGCTGCAGGAAGCGCTGCGCAAGGGCGACGAGGAGTTTTCGATTCCGTACGGCGGCGACAGCTGGGCCGCCGCCCTGCGCTCGCCCAGCCTGCTGAAGGGCCGGGTGTCCCGGTTCGCGCGCGCGTTCTCGCGCCCCGCTTCGTGGCCGATGGCGGTCAAGATGACGCTCGCGATGGTGGCCACCGCCCTGGCGCCCATGCTCATCACGGCGTACTACAACCTGTCCGCCACCCAGGCGCACGTCGCCGGCGTCGAGCTGCGCAACCTGGAGCAGCTCGCGCAGAGCACCGCGGGACGCATCTCGCAGCTCCTCAGCGACTCGCGCGCCCTCGCCGACTACCTCGGCACCGACGACGATTTCGTCGCCTACCTCGCCAAGCCCACGCGGGAGGGCACCAAGGCGATCCTCTCCAAGCTCGAGGGCCTGGTGAAGGCCAACACCGACATCCAGTTCGCGATGGTGATGGACCCCGCGGGCAACGCGATCGCCGCGAGCGATCCTCAGGTGATGGGCAAGAACTTCAAGTTTCGCGAGTACTTCAAGGAGGCGATGCAGGGGCAGGCATACATGACCGGGATCATCGTGGGAGCCGTGGCGGGGGCGGCGGGCGTGTTCTATTCGCGCCCGGTGTTCAGCGCCGACGGCAAGACCGTGATCGGCGCCGTGGTGATGCGCATCAAGGCCGAGCCGATCGCGCGAATCCTCTCCGGGGCGCGGATCGACGACGAGCGCATCCCGTTCCTGGTGGACGGCGACGGCGTGATCGTCTGGCACGCCAACGAGAAGCTCATGTTCAAGAGCCTGATGCCGCTGCCGCGCAAAGTGCTGGAGGAGATCGTCGCCGACCAGCGCTTCCGGCGCCCGAAGATCGAATCGATCAACCAGCCCGAGCTCGCGAACGTGATGGTGGGCGGCAAGGAGCGCGGGCACGTGACCTACACCTCGAGCGTCACGAAGCGCGAGGAGATCGCGGGATTCGCCCCGGTGCCCGGGCACGACTGGGTGGTCGGCGTGTCGGAGTCGCGCGACTACTTCGCCGCCCCGCTGGACCGCCTGTTCGAGAAAGTGATCCTGAGCGTGCTGCTCGCGGGCGTGATCTTCGTGGCGCTGGCGCTCATCTTCGCGCGCTCCATCGTGCGCCCGATCGAGCGCCTCACCGCGGCGGCCCATTCGCTCAAGAGCGGCGACTACGCCAACGCCAACATCGCCGTGAGGAGCAACGACGAGGTGGGCCAGCTCGCGCGCACCTTCAACGTGATGATCGACGTGCTGCGCCAGAGGGAGCGCGAGCGCGATCCCGGGCGCGCCGTCTCGCTCGGCTACGACAAGAAGGAAGAGCGCTGAATGGCCGCTCGCGCCCCGCGCACGGGCTCGCGCAGCCGCCACGCGCCGGACTGGGAGCCGCCGATCCCGGGACGCCGCCGCGTCCTGCACAACTGGGACGAGTATATGGCGCTCGCCAAGCGCATCATCGAGCGCTTCGACCACCAGTTCGACCTGCGCCATTTCGACTACCATCACCCGGTGCGCCTGCAGCGCTGCCCGAAGCGCTTCCGCAAGCCCTACCCCGTCAAGGTGGCGTACACCGAGTGGGGTGATCCGGCAAACCCGACGGTGGTGTGCGTGGGCGGCGTGGCGAACACCGCCATGCGCTTCAACTACCTTGCCGCCGACCTCGAGAGCCATTTCCACGTCGTTTGCATGGACTGGGTGGGCCGGGGCCGGAGCGGCTGGATGGCGGACCAGGGCGACTACTCGCTTCCCACGTACATCGAGCAGCTGCGCCAGATGATCGACCACATCGGCGGCGGCCCGGTGATCCTGCTCGGCTCCTCGATGGGCGGAAGTGCGGCGATCGACCTCGCCGCACGCCACCCGCGCCTGGTGAGCGAGCTGATTCTCAACGACATCGGCCCGTTCATCCCGAAGAAACGCCGAATGGTCCGACGAGGACGGCGGGCGCGTGTACCGCCACGACGTGCGGGCGCTGCAGGCTTTCCGCGCCGACGCGCAGGAGAGCCTCGACCAGTGGCGCCGGTGGGAGAAGATTCATTGTCCGGTGCTGCTGATTCACGGCATGGACTCCGACGCCTTGTTGGGCCCGACCATCCGCCGCATGAAGAGATCGGCGAACGTGAAAGTGATGCATGTCCCCGATACGGGGCATACCCCGGTGCTCTCGGACCGCAACCAGAACTGGTTCATCCACGAGTGGCTCATGGGCAACGCCGAGGCGCGTGAATGGACGGTGCTGCATGCGAGGCTGCGCGACGACGCGGAACCGAAGAAGACGCCCGTTCGCCTGGTGAAGACGGCCTCCGCCGCCTGAGCGCCGGTCCTAGGCCTGGCCGGGGCGCGACACCCGCAAGCTCGCCTCGCCGGAATGCGGCGCCACTGCGAATTCCACGATCTCGCCGTTGCCGACGGTCATGCGGTCCTGCCCGCCGAGAAGCCCGTTCAGGATGCGTCCCACGCCCTTGCTGCTCACCAGGAGCGGCCTGCGATCGAAGTGCGGGCGCAAATGATCGAGCGCCAGCGACACGCGCGCGTTGAACTGGTCTTCGGACTCGCCGCCGGGCGGGGTCACCTTGCGCGCGAGCATCTCCTCGGTCTCGGCGATCGGGCGGTTGTTCCACTGGCCCAGGCGGCGCTCGTTCAGCAACGGCTCGAGCTCCACCGGAACCATTCCCAGCACGCCGCTGATGATGGCCGCGGTCTGCCGCGTGCGCAGCAGGGTGCCGGAGATGATCACGCCGATGCGCAGGTTCATCTTCTCGATCTGCTTGGCGAGCAGGTACGCCTGGTCGCAGCCGATGTCCATCATCGGCAGGTCGAGGTCGCCGCCGCAGCGGAATCCGCGGAAGTTGGGCTCCGTGATTCCGTGCCGGACGAAGTAGAGCGTGAAGGGCCGGTCGGCCTGGTACGTCATGTTCGAGTAGTTTCCTTCGCTTCCCGACGCGTTCAAAGCCGCGCGGGCGAGCCGAGAATAGCACCGCCAACCGGACTATTTAAGGGGCCCGGGGCTACATAGGTAACGGCCCGCCGGGCCGCCGGATTACAACGGTAATCGCGACCCTGGCGGGTAGAATCGCGCTTCCATGCGCTCCCTGCGATTGCTCCGCATCGTCCACACCATCGGCCGCTACGGCCTGGACGAGTTCCTGCCGCGTCGCGGCGGCACGCTCGCGCGGCTGTTCTTTCGCGTCGGATACTTCGGGTCCCGGGACGCGCGGGGGCGCGGCGTGCGGCTGCGCCTTGCGCTCGAATCCCTCGGCCCGGTGTTCGTGAAGTTCGGCCAGCTGCTCTCGGTGCGCCGCGACCTGATTCCCGACGAGATCGCCGAGGAGCTCGCGAAGCTGCAGGACGCGGTGCCGCCCTTCACGTGGATCGAGGTCGAGGCCGCGCTCGCGCGCGCCTATGGCAAGCCGAGCGCCGAAGTGTTCCGCTCCTTCGACCGCGCGCCGGTCGCGAGCGCGTCGGTGGCGCAGGTGCACTTCGCCGTGCTGCCCGATGGACGCGAGGTCGCGGTGAAGATTCTGCGGCCGGGCATTCGCGAAGTGATCGCGAAGGACGTGGCGCTGCTGCACGCGCTCGCCTCCGTCCTCGAGCGTTTCCTCGCGGACGGCAGGCGCCTGCGGCTCGACGAGGTCGTGGGGGAATTCGAGACCACGATCGCGAACGAGCTCGACTTGCTGCGCGAAGCCGGCAACGCGAGCCAGCTCAAGCGCAATTTCGCCGATGCGCGCCTGCTCATCGTTCCCGAGGTCTACTGGGATTGGTGCAACCACGACGTGATGGTGATGCAGCGCATCGACGGGATTGCGGTGAATGCCGTCGAAGAGCTGCGGCGTGCCGGCATCGACATCAAGAAGCTCGCGCGCGACGGCGTGGAGATCTTCTATACGCAGGTTTTTCGCGACGGCTTCTTTCACGCCGACATGCACCCGGGCAACATCTTCGTCGCGCCCGACGGCCGCTACTGCGGCGTCGATTTCGGGATCGTGGGAACGCTGAGCGAGGCGGACAAGGATTACCTCGCGATCAACATGCGCGCGTTCTTCGAGCGCGACTACCGCAGGGCTGCGACGGCGGAAGGAGATCTACTTCGGCAGTCTCCTGATGCGCCTCTTCGAAGTCGGGCGGCGCTTCGGCATCGAGGTGCAGCCGCAGCTCACGTTGCTCATGAAGACGATGCTGCAGATCGAAGGGCTCGGCCGCCAGCTCGATCCCGACCTCGATCTGCGCAGCGTCGCGCAACCGATCCTGGAGCGCTTCATGGACGAGCAGATCGGCTGGCGTGGCCTCGCGCGGCAGATGAAAGCGGAAGCGCCGTTCTGGGCGCGGACCCTCCCGCAGCTGCCGCGGCTGATCCATCGCGTTTTGACTGACGATACGACGCGGCGCCTCGAGAAGGCGGTGCTCGATCTCGAGCGGGGGCAGGCGCGCCAGACGCGCGTGCTCGTCGCCATCGCCGCCGTCCTCGCACTCATCGCCGTGGGATATTTCCTGCGCTAGGGCCCGCTCCGGGCGGAAACTTTTGCGATTCCCGCCCCCTCAAAGGGCCAGAGCGCACGAAGTCCACCACAGGAGGCCCCATGAAACGCGCCGTTCTCGCAATCGCATTGGTTGTTCCGTTCGCCGCCGCCGCCGCGGACTTGAAGTGCAGCATCAAGGCGAAGAAGACCACGCCCAAGGCCGAGTACGCGGCCATGGCCAAGGTGAAGGAGGAAGCGGCGCGCAAGGCCGCGGTCGACAAGGTGGCCGTCAAGGGCTCCACCGTCGCCAAGGGCGGCGACCTCGAGGTCGAGGAAGGCTGCCTCGTCTACAGCTACGACATCATGGTTCCCGGCAAGAGCGGGGTGCAGGAAGTCATCGTCGATGCCGGAACGGGCGCGGTGCTGAAGGTCGAGCACGAGAGTGCGGCGAAGGAAGCCGCGGAGAAGGCGGGCACCAAAGTCAAGGAAGTCGCGAAGGATGCGAAGCAGGAGGCGCGGGAAGCGAAGGACAACGTCATGGGCAGGAAGCCCGGCGGCGACAAGTAATCGCCGGTAGCGCGAGAAGGCCGCCTGCGGGCGGCCTTTGCCTAGAGCTTCAACGCGAGCGTGAGCCCGTCACCCACCGGCAGCAGGGAAACGGTGATCCGGCGATCGCGATGCAGCGCGTCGTTCACCGCGCGGATCGCCTTCGTGTCGTCGTCGTTCTCTTTCGGGTCCGCCACGCGTCCCGACCAAAGCGTGTTGTCGAGGGTGATGAGCCCGCCGCGGCGCAGGAGCGCGAGGCAGCGCTCGTAGTAGCCCAGGTAGTTGCCCTTGTCGGCGTCGATGAACGCGAAATCGTATTGACCCGCGCCGCCTGCCGCGATGAGCTTGTCGAGCGTTTCGAGCCCGGGCGCGAGGCGCAGGTCGATTTTCGCCGCCACGCCCGCTTTCTCCCAATGCTTGCGCCCGATAGCGGTCCATTCCTCGCTCACGTCGCACGCGACGATCTTTCCATCCGGGGGCAGCGCCAGCGCCACGCTCAACGCGCTGTAACCGGTGAACACGCCGATCTCGATGGTGCGCCGCGCGCCCAGGAGTTGCACCAACAACGCCATGAACTGTCCCTGCTCGGGCGAGATCTGCATTCCGGCGTGCTTCATTCCGGCGGTGGCCTCGCGCAGCTCGCGCGACACCGGGTGCTCGCGCACCGAATGGTCGACGAGGTACTGGTAGAGGCGCTTGTCGAGGGTGATGTTTCGATCGGACATGGCTAGCGATCGTCCAGCTCGACGAGGACGGGTTGGTGGTCGGACGCCTGCGTCTGGGAATCCACGGCGATGGAGTGTACGCGCCGCGCAAGACTGGCGCTCACGTAGACGAAATCGCAGCAGTACGGCGTCTTGCTGTAGCCCTGGCTGTGCACGCAGAAGGTCGGCGCGTGCGGCGTGCGGCCGTGAACCAGCGGCCACGCGTCGCGATACGGCGGGGCGTCCTCCACGATGGCGCGCTGGATCTCCTCGTAGGAGCGATTCTCGGGAGGGAAGTTGAAGTCGCCGCAGAGAATCGCGTCGCGCGTCTGCGGCGTCGCGTCGAACGGGCCGCCCTCCGTGGTGGGATGACCCGGCTTCGCGGCGCGCTGGCAAGCCTCGGCGTGTTGGCGGCGCAGCCGCAGCGCCTGCGCGCGGCGCTGCACGTCGGAGTAGTACTCGAGGTGCGTGGTGGTGATGCGCAGCGGCCCCATCGGAGCCTGCAAAGTGGCCTCGATCGCCACGCGCGGCATCGTCTCCTTGACGGGATCGGCGGGCCACGGCAGCGCGTGCCGCCGGATCGCAAGGATCGTGTAGCGCGTGAAGATCGCGTTGCCGAAGCGGCGTCGCCGGCCGTCCGAGGCGACGACGTCGACGCCGAAGCCTTCGGCCATGCGGTAGCCCGGGAGCAGCCGCGCCAGCTCGGCGAACTGGTCGCGTTCGTCGCTGCCCTCGAGCGCGGGGAAGTTGTCGGCGATCTCCTGCAGGCAGATCACGTCGAAGTCGGCGATGCCGCGCGCGGTGCGCACGATCCTCTCGAGGTCGACGCGGCCGTCGATCCCGCAGCCCCACTGGATGTTCCAGGTGATGAGCTTCATGCCCGATTTCGTCGGCCTTTCGCCCGGATTCTGCCAGAATCGCCGCGCATGCTTCCGGGCATGGAACGCTACATCTCCCCGCTGCTCGTCCTCTTCACCGGCTTCTCCGCCGCCGCCTCCGACACGGTCGCGCGCCCGCGCTGGCAGGAGCACTTCGATGCGCGGAACGTGCGCGGCACCTTCGTCCTGTTCGAGCCCGAGCGCGACCGCTACCTCGTCTGCAACGAGGCGAGAGCCCGCCAGCGCTTCATCCCCGCCTCCACGTTCAAGATCCCCAACGCCCTGATCGGCCTCGAGGAGGGCTCGATCGCGGACGAGAAGGAAGTCTTCCGCTGGGACGGAAAGCCGAGACTGCGCGCCGCGTGGGAGCGCGACCACACGCTCGAAAGCGGCATGCGCGAGAGTGTCGTGTGGATGTTCCAGGAAGTCGCGCGGCGCACCGGCAAGGACCGGATGAAGGAGTGGCTCGGGCGCCTGGACTACGGCAACAAGGACGTCTCCGGCGGCATCGACCTCTTCTGGCTGCAGGGCGGGCTTCGAGTGAGCGCCTTTGAGCAGGTCGATTTCCTGCGCAAGCTGGCGCAGGGCGAGCTGCCGATGAGTCAGCGCGCGCAGCGCCTGGTGCGAAACGCGCTTGTCGTCGAGAAGACGCGCGCCTACACGCTCTACGCCAAGACCGGCACCTCGGGAGCGGTGAAGGACCCGGTGTGGTGGTGGGTCGGCTGGGTCGAGAAGAAGGGCCGGCCGGTCGCGTACTTCGCGATGAACTTCACGCCGGCGAAGAACACGCGTTTCGAGGACCGATTCACCATCGCGCGCGCCATCCTCGGGGAAGCAGGAGCCCTGCCCGGCAAAGTGTTGAATATTCCACATTGACGCGCGCTGTGGCGGGCGAGCAGACTCCGTGGCTCGTCCTGATTATTAGAAGGGAGTCCGTCATGAAATCCCTCGTCCTGCGGTTCATCCTGGCCGCGGCCTGCTTCCTCCCCCTCGCAGCTCCCGCCGTCTACGTCTACAACACCGTCCTGTACCCGGGCGCGGTCTCCACCGACACGCGCGGCATCACCAGCACCGGGCGCATCGTGGGGTACGCGAGCCTCGACGGCGTCACGTTCTTCAGCTTCTCCTACGATGGGGGCGTGTTCAGCCCGCTACCCGCGCCTCCCGCACCGATTCAGGCCGCGGCCCTGTCCATCAACGACGCGGGCGTTATCGTCGGCGCGACCTCGACGGTCGTTGTCGGCGCCCAGCAAGGGTTCATTTTCAATGCGGGAACCTACGCCTTCTTCACGCGACCCGGGTGGGATGAAACGGTAGCGCGTGCGATCAGCAACACGAACCTCATCACGGGCTACTCGCAGCACGATTCCGACGGCAGCACCGCCGGATTCATCTACGACCCCATCACGTCGGTCTACACCGATATCACCATCCCCGGCTCCCTCTTCACGATTGCGCAGGGAATCAATGTCGCGGGCCAGGTCGTCGGCAGCGCGGCGGGATTTCCCGGCGGGACGCAGGCTTGGCTGCGCGAGCCCGGTGGGGCGATCACGCTCTTCAAGATCGGTACCGCGCCGACGCGCGCGCGCGGGATCAACGACATGGGCCTCATCACCGGCTTCATGACGGTGGGCAGCGTGAACCAGGGCTTCGTGGGCAATTCCGGCGGCTTCGAGACGTTGATGGTGCCCGGCTCCGACGCGACTTTTCCTGAAGGCATCAACAACGCGGGACAGGTGATCGGGCTCTACACGACCACCGGCGGCACCGTGACGCGCGGCTTCATCGCGACACCGGTGTCGATGCCGACCGGCACGACCTCGGGCGGCGCGTACACCTTCTCCGTGAACGTGATCCCCAACTTCCCCATCTTCATCGACCCGGCGGTAGCCGTCGGCTACGACTACGCCATCGGCAAGGGCAACCCGATGTTCGCCACACTGCGCCTGCCCATCGGCATCGGCGACAGCATGTACCGGGTGAAAGTGCAGGGGCGCAAGTTCGACCTCGCCGGAGGCGAGCTGCTCGACTTTCGCACGCACGGCTTTCCCGGCGGAGTCGCCGCATTCCGCGTGAGCTGCATCGAGGTCGAAGCGCTGCTCGACCCCGCGAACCCGCAGGCGTTCCCGACCGAGGTGAGCTTTGTCGCCGCGGGGCAATTCACCGGCACGATGAAGCCGATGGTCCGCGACTCTCACGCCGCGAATGGCGGCTGCAGCGACGACTGAGATCCGCCGCCGGCGGGCCGGTGCTCCTAGCGGATCCCGGCCCTCATGAACGACTGCACGAACTGGCGCTGGAAGAGCAGGAAGCCCAGCAGCAGCGGCGCGGAGGTCATGAGGGTGGCCGCGGTGATCACCGACCAGTCGATGCCCTGATCTCCCGAGGAGAACACCTGCAGCCCGACGGTGACCGGGCGTGAGCTGACCGAGTTCGTCACGATGAGCGGCCAGAGGAAGTTGTTCCAGTGGTAGCTCACCGATACGAGCCCGAAGGCGACGTAGACAGGGCGCGCGAGCGGCACGTACACCTTCCATAGCACCTGCAACGCGTTGGCGCCCTCGACGCGCGCCGCCTCGTCGAGCTCGCGCGGGATCGTCTTGAAGGTTTGCCGCAGCAGGAAGATTCCGAACGCCGAGGCCATGTACGGCAGCCCGATCGCGGGGATCGAATCGAGGATCCCGAGCCGCGACATGGTGCGGTAGTTCTCGACGATCAGCACGTCGGGCATGATCATCAACTGTACCAGCACCAGCAGGAACGCGAGGTTCTTGCCGGGGAACTCGAAGCGCGCGAATGCATACGCCGCGAGCGTGCAGAGCACGAGCTGGGCCGCGAGCACCATGGTCACCAGCATGAAGCTGTTGGCGAAATAGCGCGCGAATGGCGCGGCCTCCCAGGCGCGGCGAAAGTTGTCGAGCGTGAGGGGCGCGGCGAGCGCGAGCCGCGTCGAGAACTCGGGCGCATGGAAAGCCGTCCAGAACGCATAGAGCAGCGGCAGGATCCAGAGAAATCCCAGGACCCACGCCGAGAGCGTCTCGAGCCGCCTCATTGGTAGTGCACCCGCTTCTCGAGAACTCCGAACTGGACGATCGCGATCGTCGCGAGGATCGCGAGCAGCACCACCGTGAGCGCGGCCGCATAGCCGGTGTCCCAGAAGCTGAAGCCGACCTGGTAGACGTGGAAGAGAAGCAGCGAGGTCGCGTTGTTGGGCCCGCCCTTGGTCATCACGATGATGTGGTCGACGAGGCGGAAGGAATTGATGACCGCGTTCACCAGCACGAAGAGCGTCGTGGGCATGAGCAGCGGAAAGACCACGCGCCGGAAGTAATAGGCGCGCGAGGCGCCCTCGAGCGCGGCCGCCTCCGCGAGCGAAGGCGGGATCGACTGCAGCGCGGCGAGGTAGAAGATCATGAAGAAGCCCGCCTCTTTCCAGATCGCCACGAGCGTCACGCAGGCGAGCGCGGTGTCGGGGCTGCCGAGCCAGTTGCGCCCGGCGATCCCCAGGGCGCCGGTCGCCTGCTCGAGCAATCCGTATTGCGGCGTGAAGAAGAAGAGCCAGATGTTGGCCAC
>WNFI01170441.1_pt1 | contig 38119 bp, 33 predicted proteins | sample 5400471 | NCBI WGS metagenome assembly WNFI01 (sample SAMN13153348, study PRJNA577476) | soil metagenome | isolation source: 100 cm saprolite on Douglas fir-dominated hillslope | place: USA:California | collected 2013-09-17 | reverse complement strand
CTGGACCTTGTCCGGGCCGCGCGGGGCCGCCAACCGCCTAGGCCTCAAACGAAGCAGCCTTCAGTTCCGGATGAAGAAACTCGGGATTGAGCGACCGCCGGAGAGCGACGAACTCGCCGATTGAGGTCCTTGACGCGCTGCGGCGATCGGGAGAAGCCATGCCGACAAGGGGGGTATATCTCTGTGACCTCGCGGGCTCAAACTCGATGACCTGTGCTGATTCTTTCCAGGGAGTAGGCCATGCCAGAGACCGCGATACCGGCATATATCACCAGCCTCATCCGCCATTTTGAGGATCTTCGGGACGGCACACACGGCGGCTCCTCAAGTCGAAAGGATAAGGAAGTGCATTTCGAGAAGGCAGTACAACTGCTGGCTCCCATCGCCCGCCAGGTTCTCACCGAAATCAACACGAGCTTGCTGCTCGACACTGGACAGCTCACTGAGACGGGACTTCGACGCACAGCGGATGGTGGGCTGAACGCCTCCTGGGCGTTGAGCTGGCCTGAACAGCGGGCGACCGGCGTTCAGCCCATTGTCCTCGAAGCCTATTTCGGAGCCGGCTTCCACCACCCGCATCTTCGAGGGGCGACCGTTCACGACTGGCCGCTGAACGTGTTCAGCGACGAGGATGCCGCGGCCCAGCTATCCATCCTGCGGGCCATTGCGTCCGGCGATCTGCACAATCTGGTCTACCGCGCGGACTATCGGATCGTCCCCGCGGTGACGGCAAATCCCGCCACCTGAACTCGCGATGCGCACACGTGCCCATGCCCGTCCGGCGGCTGGGGCGCGTCCACGAGAGGGTTGGAATCGGCCGCCTGTCTCGTCGTGTGTTTCGCCTCATTTCAGCGCCTATCCGAGCAGCCACTCACGTCACTGCCAGGCGCCCACCGTCTCTGCGCCGCCGCGATACGCCATGCCAATCCGCCGGTAGCCTGCCAGCCCCACGGCACTACGCCGCGCGGCGCCGACACACGTCACCCCACTCGCGCACGGAAGTCCCTTGCTTTCGTGTGTCTGCTCCGCAGCCACCAACGTCGCGCCATTGGTATGTCTCGTGCTCCTCCAACCGACATGGCCATGCGGTGTCGTTCGCAGAACATCGTCCGGTGGCCGACCAACCATCCAGCGCCATCGCTCGTAATAGAGGTCAGCACCTGACGTCGCTAACCCGCCAAGCCTTGCTCGCGACAATTCTGGCCGTACCGATCGGCCTTTCTGCGCAGGGGCCCGAAACGCGCTTAGCCGAAGTCCTCGGACTCGATCGCGCTGTGGCAATGGCCCTCGACAGCAACCGGCAGCTCAAGATCGCCGCGCTCGACGTCGAAAGGGCGCAGCAGCGCACCGCCGAAGCTCGCACCAGGCGTTTGCCCACCTTTAGCACATACGTTCTCGGGTCTCAACTGATCACCCCGCTCGACTTCACGGTCAGGGCGGGTCAGTTCGGACTGTACAGTGGTATCGGTCCCGTCCCATCGACCGACACGAAGATCAGTACCCCACGGCAACCGACGGCATTCATCACGGCTCAGGTCGCGCAACCTCTTTCTCAGCTGCACCAGATTGGATTGTCGATTCGCGCCCAAGAAGTAGGAACGGATATCGCTCGCGAGGCATTGCGTCAGACTCGGCAGGCCGTCGTCGACCAGGTGAAGCAGGGGTATTACGCCATGCTTCAAACGCAGAGCAGCTTGGAATCTGCAGAACAGACGCTGAAGTACTCCGAGGAGTTGGATCAAGTCACGGACCGTTATTTCGTTCAGAAGGTCGTTCTGAAATCTGACACCCTCACGGTCAAGGCGCAAGTGGCGCGCGCGAGGTACCAGATCCTCACGCTCCGCGACGCGCTGACGTCGCAGCGAGAGAGCCTGAACCAACTGATGGGGCGTGATCTGCGGGTCGAATTCAGCGTGCAACCGGTCGCGGAGGTGACGGCTTACGAAACAGGTCTCGACGTCGGTGCCAGGGCCGTAGATGAGCGTCCCGAAGTCAGGCAAGCGAGACTGAAAGCGAAGCAGGCCAGCTTGGACTATCGCGTGCAGGTCTCCAGGTACATTCCGGACGTCAGCCTTGCATTCAACTATCTATCAGCCGTCAATGTCGACTTCCTGCCAAAAAACGTCGCGGGTGTCGGTATCGTCGTGAACTGGGAGCCATTCGACTGGGGGCGAAAGCGACGCGAACTGGCGGAGAAGGCCCTCGCCATTCAACAGGCGGATTATTCGGTGCGCGAAGCGGAGCAGTCCGTCGTGGTCGACGTCAATGCCCGCCTTCGCAAGTTGCAGCAGGCGAGAGTCCTCGTCGAAGTCACCCGTCTCGCTCAGGAGACCGAGAAGGAAAAGCTCCGCGTGGTGACCAACCAGTACCCGCTGAAAGCGGCCCTCCTCAAGGATGTGCTGCAAGAGCAGGCGGCAGTGGCCGACGCGAACAACCAGTATCAGCAGGCTCTGCTCGCGTTCTGGATCGCCAAAGCTGATTTCGGGAGGGCTCTGGGAGGTGAATGACATGAGTACGCGAGGCGTAGTCCTCATTGGCCTGATATTCCTGTCGGATCTGTCGGTGGGGTGTCGTCGCAACGACGTCATGGCCGCAGCCGCTCTGACTCCGGTCGGCGTGAGCACGATCGGAACCCGCAACGTGGGCAATCGCACTCCGTACTCAGCCGGCATCGTGCCGTACTCGCAAGTCGATCTCGCCTTCAAGTCCGGCGGTTACGTCGAGAGCATCCTCCAGGTGCGAGGCGCCGATGGTCGAATGCGAAACATCCAGGACGGCGACTGGGTTGCACGCGGCACGGTGCTGGCCCGGGTCCGTGAGAGCGACTACGTCGCGAACGTGAACGTCGCGAAAGCCCAACTCGCGCAGGCACGGGCCACATTGGAGCAGGCTCGGCTCGATTTCGAGCGAACCGATGCGTTGTTTCGCACAGACAGCGTGACGACACCCCAGTACGACGCGGCCAGAGCCAGGCTGGACTCCGCGACGGCCGGTGTCAGCGGCGCGACGAGCGGATTGAGTCAGGCTGAGACTGCGTTGAACGATTGCTCGATCAGAGCACCGCTCGATGCGTGGGTGATCAAGCGCAATGTCGAAGTCGGATCGCTTGTCGGGCAGGCCGCCCTCGGATTTTCCCTGGCCGAGACGCGCCTCGTGAAGGCTGTGTTCGGTGTGTCGGATCTCGTAGTGGGATCGCTGAAGCTGGGCGAACCTCAGGTGATCACGACGGCAGCGGCTACGGGGCGCTTCAACGGCCGCATCACGGCGATCGCTCCTGCTGCCGATCCGCGGACACGTACGTTCTCCATTGAGGTGACCGTATCGAATGCCGGTAACGTTCTGCGGCCCGGGATGATAGCCACGCTCGTGCTATCCGGGTTCCGCGAAGCTGACCCGGTTCCGGTCCTCCCGCTGAGTGCGGTTGTACGAGCGGTCGACAACCCGAACGCGTTTGGTGTCTTCGTCGTGGAGCAGCGCGGCGATCAGTTCTTCGCCCGCGCTCGGACCGTCGAGCTCGGCGTCGCCTACGGGAACGTGATCGGTCTCGAGAGCGGTCTCAAGCCGGGTGAGCGCATCATCGTGAGTGGCGCGACGCAGGTCCGCGACGGTCAGCAAGTGCGCGTTCTCCCTTGATGGTCACCAACGGCGAGATTACGTCCCATGGCACACAAGAGCGACGCGCAAATCCTCGAGCAGACAGGCAACAGCGGGCGCTTCTTCACCGAGCACCGGCAGGTGGCCTGGGTGCTGCTCCTCGGCACCGTCTTGTGGGGCGTCTACGGTTATCGATCGATGCCGCAGCGCAAAGATCCAGACATCCCGGTGCGCGTCGCAGTGGCCGTGTGCCCGTGGCCGGGAGGTACCGCCGTCGATGTGGAGGAGCTCGTCACCCGCCCCATCGAGCAGAAGATCGCGGAGAACACCCACATTCATCCTGCCTCCGCCTCTGACTACGGCATCAAGTCGCTGACGCTGCCGGGGCTCTCCATCGTCTACCTACAGCTTGACGAGAATGTCGCCGACGCGAAGAAGCAGTTCGCTGACATCAATCTCAAACTGGACGCGCTCAACAGCCGGCTTCCACAAGGCGCCGGCCCCATTAATTTTCAGAGCGACTTCGGCGACACCGCGGCGCTGATGCTGACCGTCTCCAGTCCGGCGGCGGACAAGACGGAAGTCGCAGTTCGGGCGCAGACCATCCGCCGCGCGATCGAGCAGGTCAGACGAGGGCAGCAGGAGGGCCGAGTAAGTATCGTCGCTGCGTTCCCGCAATCGGTGTCGCTCGGCGTCGTTCAACCGCACATTCGACGGTTCGCAGATCTGGCGGCTCAGCAGGGCGTCCTTCACGACATTCGTTTCCTCGAAGGACCAGGATTTGTCGGGGTCGACGGGGTGTCGACCGCCAGTGACTCGAGTATCCGGGCGTTCGTGACATCGTTCATCACCGAGCAGCTGCACGAGTCCGAGCTACACCCTGACGGGTGGCCGCCGGCGATCATCAGGCAGTCGCAAGATACGGAAACGCGGCTGGCGGCGGTCGCGGGCGACAAATACAGCTACAAGGAGCTGGACGATTTCACAGACCTGATCGCCCGAACACTCCTCGGCGCACCTCAGGCGACCAAAGTGGATCGCGTCGGCGTCTTACCTGAAACGGTGTACCTCAACTATTCCCAGGAACGACTCGCATCTTACGGATTGCAGGCATCGCGCCTCGGCGACGTGCTCAGCGCCCGCAACATCACCCGCCCGGGCGGCGTCCTGGAGGTCGGCGGCAAGAACTTCGTCATCGATCCGTCCGGGAAGTTCAAGAGCGCGGAGGAAATCGGCAACGTCATTGTCGCGTCACCAGCCACCGGGCCCTCAGGGAACCCTGTCTATCTTCGCGATGTGGTCGACATCACCCGCGCGTATCAGAGTCCGCCGCGGTATTTGAATTTCTACACATGGCGCGATGTGGACGGACGATGGCATCGCAGCCGCGCCGTCACGCTGGCGGTGCAGATGCGCGCCGGTGAGCACATCGCCGCCTTCGGCAAAAACGTCGACGAGAAGCTCGCGTCGGTCGTGCGGTTCCTCCCGGGGGACCTGATCGTATCGCGCACGTCCGATCAGCCTCGCCAGGTCGAGGAAAACATCGACCTCTTCATGACCGCCCTCTACGAAGCGATCATCCTCGTCGTGTTCGTTTCCGCGATCGGATTCTGGGACTGGCGTTCTGCGCTGCTGATGGCCTTCTCCATTCCCATCACGCTCGCCATGAGCCTCGGCATCGCGGCCGTGATGGGACTGGATCTCCAGCAGGTCTCGATCGCCACACTCATCATCGCGTTGGGCCTGTTGGTGGACAACCCGGTGGTCGCGGGGGATGCCATCAAGCGAGGTCTTGCGGCGGGATATCCACCTCAGATCGCGTCCTGGCTCGGACCGACGCGCCTGACAAAGGCCATTGTCTTCGCGACGATCACCAACATCGTCGCGTACTTGCCGTTCCTGATGTTGAGCGGCAGCACCGGGGATTTTCTTTACAGCCTGCCGGTGATGATGACCTGCGCCCTCGTGGCCTCACTCATCGTCGCGAAGACATTCATCCCGCTTCTGGGTTACTACGTGTTGCGGGCGCCTTCGAAAGCCGCAGTGCCCATCGCCGAACGTCGCCGGCACGGGTTCACGGGTGTCTACGCCAGGGTTGTCGCCACGCTCATCGCACATCGATGGCGAGCGATTGCGGCGTCCCTGCTGTTTCTTGTGCTCGGCGGCTATGAATTCACGGTGCTGAAGCAGCAGTTCTTCCCAGACGATCTGCAGTACTGGTCGTACGTCGATGTCTGGCTGCCGAACGATGCGCCGCTGTCGGCGACCAACAACGTGACGCTCCGAGTCGAAGAGCTGATCCGGGACGTTGCCGATCGGTACGGCCGCGAACATCCCGCGAAGGACAGAAAACCGCGGCAGATTCTCCAGTCGCTCACGACGTTCCTGGGCGGAGGCGGACCTCGCTTCTGGTTCTCGGTGGCGCCGGAGATCCAGCAGTTGAACTACGCTCAGGTCGTCATCCAGGTCGTCGACAAGGCGGACACGTCGAGACTCGTCGGCGAACTGCAGACGACCATCTCGTCGTCCATACCCGGTGCTCGCGTCGACGTGCGGCAGCTGCAAACCAATCCGGTCGAGATGCCGGTCGAGATTCGGATCGCCGAGCAGGCGGATGTGAGCGCAGGGCATTCTCAAGACTTCAGGACCATCAGGGCGCTCGCGAGCCAGGTAGAAGACATTCTCAGGTCTGTGCCGATGTCTGCGCGCGTTCGTAACGACTGGAACGATGAAACGACTGCGGTCAGCCTGGAGATCGATCCCGATCGGGCCAACATGGCCGGCGTGAGCAATCTCGATGTTGCGTTTGCCTCGAGCGCCGCGATGAGCGGAATCCCGGTGACGACGCTCCGGGAAGGCAACAAGGAGATCCCGGTCGTCGCGCAACTGCGGATGGAAGAGCGAGCGCAACTCTCTGATATCCAGAATCTATATGTGTATTCCTCAACGGGCACACAAAAGATCCCGTTGAGCCAGGTCTCGCACATTCACAACACCATTCAGACGCAGCGGATCCGCCGTCAGGAGCACTTCCGCACTATCTCAGTCTCGAGTTTCCCCGTGTCAGGCTCGCTGCCGTCAGAAGTGCTGAACGCCGCGTTGCCCAGGCTCAGTACGTTTGCCGCGAATCTGCCAGCTGGCTACACGATGCAGATTAGTGGCGAGCAGGCGAAACAGCAGAGCGGTTTTTTCGACCTGGTGATTGTCTTGGGAATCTCGGTATTCCTGATCTATCTCGCTCTCCTCATCCAGTTCGATCACGCTGTAAAGCCATTCCTGGTCTTTGCGGCAGCGCCTTATGGCGTCGTCGGCGCATTGCTCGCACTCGCGGTGATGCGTACCCCGTTCGGATTCATGGCCTTCCTGGGGGTCGTCAGTCTGATAGGCGTCATCGTCAGCCACATCATCGTGTTGTTCGATTTCATCGAAGAGGAGCACGAGAAGGGCGAACCGCTGGAACAGGCTCTGATTGACGCGGGAATCGAGCGGCTGCGTCCCGTCATGATTACCGTCGCTGCGACCGTGCTCGCCCTGTTCCCGCTGGCGTTGGACGGAGGGCCGCTGTGGGAGCCACTGTGCTATGCGCAGATCGGAGGCCTGTCGGTCGCGACGTTCGTGACGCTCCTCCTTGTGCCGGTGCTCTACTCGATCGCCGTATTGGATCTGAAAGTCGTGAAGTGGATCGTGCCGAGCGAAGCGCGACACGAGACGAGAGGCGACGAGCAACTCGCTCCCCGTACAGCCGTGTGACTGTGCCAGCCCACCGGTGCAACCGCCAGCCCGCCAGCATGTTCAACCGCGAAACGTTCACGCTTGACACGCGATCTCGCCCGTCTTCTCTAAGTAATCGCTTCCGCTCGTCGTTTCTGACGTTGGAATGCTCCCTGCAGAGGAGCACGCGAGAAAACCGGAGGTGATTGTCGTCCGGCAAACAGAGACTCGCTAACGTAGCCAAGTCACCAATCACCAAGACAAGGACGCATGCGCTTGGCGTCGCTACGTTGTTACGCTGCTCCTCGTTCGCGCGTTCTACAACATTGGGGTGCTCCGTGGGATCTGCAAATCGGAACAGAAGGAGGCCACGGCGTAGCGCAGAGGGTCTCATATTGAGACGACCCCGCTGACCCGTTCGACGTGCGATATGGCGACAATCGATGTAACACCCAGATCCAGACATCGGGCGCTTTCGGCGCCAGCCATCGAAGCGATCGGGATTGGAGAGACACGTCCCTTTGGCACGTCTGGCGCGGGCATCAGCGCCGCCGCCACAGTATCAGACATCGAGTGTGTCCCGTCTGCAGGTGCATTGCTCTCAGCAATCGTCTCCAAGCTCGTCGCAGATGCGGCGGAGGTCATGGACGACGACCGCGAGGCGGCGCGCACACTCCTTCGGCGGGCGGCCACTCTGCTGCAGTCAAACGCTGCGCGGTCGGGGCTGACGGCGCGCGCCCCGGCCAAAGCCGCGTTCGCGCCGTGGCAGGCCAAGCGGGTCGCGAGCCATATCGACAACAATTTCGACAGGCAATTGCCTGTCAGCGAGCTGGCGAAGCTCACCCGGTTGAGTAACAGCTACTTCTCACGCGCATTCAAGGGCAGCTTCGGGCAGACACCGCACGCCTTCATCATCTGCCGGCGTATTGAGCGGGCTCGGGAGGAAATGCTCGAGGGCCAGGAACCCCTCTCGCAGATCGCACTGTCCTGCGGCTTTGCCGACCAGGCGCATCTCGCGCGCCTCTTCCGGCGCGAGACCGGCCTGGCGCCCAGCGCGTGGCGTCGCGCCAATCGACCCGCTGTCGATCGCCTGCACTGTGACGCCTCGACGCACTCGATAGCCACGGAAGAGCCCGGGACTTCGGGTCTCCTGAAGGCGTGCCCACCGCCTGCCAAAACCTTATCCCTGGGAACATACGAGCAGCGTCTCTAGTGGGCCCGATCGCGCGCGCCTGAGACGTCTGGAATGGGGTCAACCGTCGCGTCCTCTAGAATGCCGCGGATGCTGGTGATCGCGGCGGCGGCCGGCGAGAACTTTTGGCGCCAGAACAGCAACGTGACGGCCGCGAGGGTCGCGCCCATGAACGCCCAGGGCCCGAACAGCCACGCCGCAGCGGCGGCGGCGAAGTAGTAGGCGCGCACGCCAGCGTTGAAGGACGACAGCGCGGGATTGAGCAGTCGAGCGACAGCATCGGCATAGGCTTCCGCCGGCGCCCTTTGGCGCATGGAAGCCGCCGCACCGAGCGCCGCCAGACAGTAGTTCACCTGGCGGATGGACCAGATGAAGGCCAGCAGTCCCCTGGCCAGCGTCAGCGCGATCAGCCCCAGCTGGCCCTCAAACAGCTCGCGTGAGGACATCTTGATCACGACCAGGGTGGCGGCGGACTTGTAGCTTTCCTCCCCGTGGAACAGCATCCCGGCAGCTGCGGCGATCAAGATCAGATTGGACGAGGCGAAGAACGAACTGGAGTTGAGGACCTGCCCCAACAGCTGGCCATCCATGAACTGGTTCTCACGCACGACCAAAGTCCTCATCCAGGCGCGTCGAATCACCGTCATGTCGGCGTTGATCACGCCCCCAGACCGACCGGCCGCTTTCAAAAAGGGCTCATAAAGCATCCAGGCGATGAGGAAGATCGCCAGAGCGGTCCAATCTGCGATCGTGAGCGTCGCGGGCATGCGGTTTTGGGATCAGCGCGTGCAGTGGGCTGCCGCGTCTTCAACCTTCGATTGGCTCATCTAGTATGGCTGCGCAGCTTGAGGGGGGCATTGGGGCTGTCGAGAAACTCTACAGTCGTGAACAACAACTCGGTGTCACCAACGTTCTCCAAGTCGTGGATCATGAACTCGCCTTCCTTGAAGGCGAGCTGCTTGATGTCGCCTGGCCTGTAGACGATGTCTGCGACCCGGCCATCATTGAAATGCGAGCGGCCGTGACCGCCAGTGACCGACGTCCAGAAGTAGTCGAGCACGTGGGTGTGGAAGCCGAGGCGCTGGCCCGGCTCGAGCCTGAGGCTCCAGACGCGCACGCGATCTGTCTCCGCTAGAAGTTCGTTGCCAACCCGACCATCGCCGGCGTGCGCCGCGAACTCCTTTTGAAGGTCCGGCGCCATCGTGGCGGGCGCTTCCGTCCAACTTTTTATACGATACGTTCCCATGACTGGCCCCCTGACCGATTATGCGAGTGGCTAGGACGCGCCGCTTGAAGCTTCGTAGCCTTTCTTTGAGGTCGGAAAACTTCAAGCCCGGTGCGGCGTGACGCCCCTGTTGAAGGACGAGTTGGAAAGTGCTGCAGAAGTTGGTCATCCGAACTCGGAGATGACGGCATATCCCGGCTCACGATGCTCACTTGCTAGGCGTCGATCCCCCCGAGGCAGAGGTATTTGATGTCGAGGTAGTCCTCGATGCCGTACTTAGAGCCCTCGCGGCCGAGGCCGGACTCCTTTACGCCGCCGAACGGCGCTTGCTCGGTGGAGATCTGGCCCGCGTTAATCCCGACGATGCCGTACTCCAAGGCTTCCGCGACGCGGAAGATGCGGCCGATGTCGCGGCTGTAGAAGTAGGACGCCAGCCCGAATTCGGTGTTGTTCGCCAGCTGGATTGCCTCGGCTTCGTCATTGAACTGGAAGAGCGGTGCGACCGGTCCGAAGGTCTCCTCTCGTGCGACCATCATCTGCGGTGTGACGCCCGTGAGCACCGTAGGTGCGAAGAACTGCCCGCCCCGCGCGTCGCGCTTACCGCCCACCACGATCTTCGCGCCTTTGGCCAGAGCGTCAGCGATGTGCTTCTCGACCTTCTGGCAGGCAGCCTCGTCGATCAGGGGGCCGATGTCGACCCCATCCTCGAACCCGTCTCCGACCTTCAACGCGGCGACGGCCTTGGCGAGCTTGGCGGCGAACGCGTTATAGACGCCGGACTGCACAATCAGGCGATTGGGGCACACACAGGTCTGGCCGGCGTTTCGGAACTTGGACGCCATTGCGCCCTGAACCGCCGCATCGAGATCGGCGTCGTCGAAGACGATGAAGGGTGCATTACCGCCCAGCTCCATCGAGCATTTCTTCACGGTGTCGGCCGCCTGGCGCATGAGCAACTTGCCCACTTCGGTGGAGCCGGTGAAGGTCACTTTGCGAACGATCGGATTGGCGGTGAACTGGCCGCCGATCTCGCGCGCGCTGCCTGTCAGAACGTTGAAAACGCCCTTCGGAACACCCGCACGCTCCGATAGCACGGCGAGTGCGAGCGCCGAATAGGGGGTCTGGCTGGCCGGCTTCAGGACCATGGTGCAGCCGGCGGCAAGCGCCGGCCCGCACTTGCGGGTGATCATGGCGGCTGGGAAATTCCACGGCGTGATCGCCGCCGTGACGCCGATAGGCTGCTTGAGAACAACGATGCGCTTGTCGATCGCATGGGCCGGAATCGTGTCGCCGTAGACGCGCTTACACTCCTCGGCGAACCATTCGATGAAGCCCGCGGAATAAGCGATTTCGATCCGCGATTCCGTGAGCGGCTTGCCCTGTTCGGCCGTCATCAGGCGGGAGAGGTCTTCCTGGTTCTCCATCATCAGGTTGAACCACCTGCGAAGGATGACGGCGCGCGCCTTGGCGGTCTGGTCTCGCCACGCAGGGAGCGCGCGTTCAGCGGCCTCGATCGCACGCTTTGCCTCGGCGGCGCCCATGTTCGGCACGTGGCCCAAGACTGCGCCAGTCGAGGGATTGGTCACCTCAAGGGTCGCCGCGCTGTCGGCGGCGACCCACGCGCCATCGACGTAGGCCTGTTGTTTGAAGAGGGCGGCGTCCTTGATGTGCATATCGATGATCCTGGACGGGCCAAACGCGACCCTCGTGTGGCGAAGGGCGCTGCGCAACGTCTGTCCCAGAGCGTAGCTGCGCAGCGCGCTCACGGCTTGAACGAATCGCTCTCGGGTGGCCAGGGCAGGATCCTACTCGCAGCAAGTCGCTGGCAGGGTGCACACTCCAACGGTCCGACGCGCCGCCGATCGAAAGCCTCAAATGGCAGGCGCGGATCGACATCTGATTGGCCGATTGAGACACCATGAAGATCCTCGTCACCGGCGCGACCGGATTTATCGGGGCCGCCGTCGCCCGAAGGCTCTTGCAGCAAGGCCATGAAGTCTTGGCCTTATCGCGGTCCGACGCAGCGGCTGCTAAGCTGAGAGTTGCCGGTCTGATCCCTGTCGCCGGCAACTTCGCTGATCCCGCCAGCCTAGCAGCGCCCGCCGCTCAGGTGGACGCCGTCGTCAGCATAGCCAGCATCGGCCAAGTCGAGGGCACCGCGGACAGCTTCGCCAAGGATCGGGACGCCGTGGCGGTGATGACCAAGGCCCTCGGCGACTCGGGAAAACCGCTCATCTTCACCAGCGGTTCGGCGATCTTCGGGGTCTTTACCAAGGGTGAGGCCAGTCCGAGGACTTTCGACGAAGACCATCCCGCTCCGCTCCCCGCGTCTGTCTTCGCGCCGGCGGAGGCCGAGATCCCGCCACCGTTCATCGACGCCTTCGGCGGCGCAATGGCGCCGCGCGCCGAAACGGAGACGGCCGTGCTCAGGGCGGCCGGCATTCGAGGGATCGCGATCCGGCCCGGTCTCGTCTACGGCGAGGGCAGGGGTTACGACCTCCCCAATCTCGTCGCCCTGACCAAGAAGCATGGCGCCGCGCCTCACCTTGGAGCGGGCGGCGTCCGGCAGGGCTATGTCCACATCGACGACTTGGTAGAACTCTACGTCCTGGCCCTTGAACGCGCCCCGCCCGGCACGATGCTTCACGCCGTGACCGACGAGATTGCCCTTGGCGACCTGGCAGCGGCGGTCAGCCGACTTGTGGGCGCCGGCGGACGAACCGAGGCATTGTCGCTGATGGAGATGTACACCCGAGGCGGCGGCGGCGGGGTGAGCATGTCCGTCAACAAGCGCCTCGCCAGCGAGAAGACCCGAAAAGTCCTGAACTGGACCCCAATCCGATATGACATCTTGGAAGACGCGGAGCACGGCTCCTACGCTGTCTAACGTGCCGAAAGGGACGTCGAGTCATCACCCGTTTCTGTCTCACCGTCCGTGTCCGCTCGTCACCGCGGCACGCGAACCAGGAAGCGACCGGGGGAAAACATGAAGAAGGGCTCCGACCTCCTAGTGGCTGCGCTCGAGAATGAAGGCGTCGAACGGATCTTCGGTATACCGGGCGAGGAGAACCTCCATGTCGTCGAGTCACTACGTACCTCGACCATCGAGCTAGTGATAACGCGGCATGAACAGGCCGCCGGATTCATGGCCGCCACCCATGGCCGCCTCACCGGCAAGCCTGGGGTTTGCATCGCCACCCTTGGACCTGGCGCCTTGAACCTCACAACGGCCGCAGCCTACGCCCATGTGGGAGCGATGCCGATGGTGATGATCACCGGACAGAAGGGCATCCTGGCGTCCCGGCAAGCGCGGTTTCAGATGGTGGATATCGTCGCCGCCATGAAGCCCATGACCAAACTCGCCCGCCAGATCGTCTCCACCGCGACCATCCCGACCCTGGTGCGCGAAGCCTTCCGGGTCGCCCAGGAGGAGCGGCAAGGCCCGGTCCTGCTGGAGCTGCCCGAGGACATCGCCGGCGAGGTCTGCGACCCCGTCAGCATGGTGGTGCCCCACCCATTGGAACTGCCGATCGCTAGCTCCGAGGTGCTGGATCGCGCCGCCGCCATGATTACGGCCGCCAAGCGCCCCCTGGTCATGGTCGGGGCAGCCGCCTCGAGGCCTCGCTCCAGCGCGGACCTGGCGCAGTTCGTCTTGCGAACTCGGATCCCCTACTTCACGACTCAGATGGGGAAGGGCACCGTGCCCTGCGGTACAGAGCTCTACATGGGCACCGCTGCACTTTCGGAGCGAGATTATGTTCATGACGCTATCGACGAGGCCGACCTGATCATTACAATCGGCCACGACACGAGCGAGAAGCCGCCCTTCATCATGACCGCGGACCGGCCTTTGGTGATCCATGTCGCCTACCAGCCGGCCACGGTCGAACAGGTCTACTTTCCTCAAGCCGAGGTGGTCGGCGATATCGGCACATCGCTCTGCCTGCTGGCCGAGCGCGTGGACGGAAAGCTTGCCAATGCTGGTGCTCTCCTGCAGCTGCGCGACCACATCCTGAATCATCTTTCCGACCGGGCGACGGAAGATCGCCCGACACCGCAGCGCATCGTGCATGACGTTCGCCATGTTATGCCGGCCGATGGGATCGTCGCCCTCGACAATGGCATGTACAAGATCTGGTTCGCCCGAAACTACAGGACGCGGATGGCCAACACCCTCCTGGTGGACAATGCGTTGGCCACCATGGGGGCGGGTCTGCCGTCGGCGATCATGGCCGCGATGCTCTACCCTGGGCGACGGGTCCTGGCCGTGTGTGGCGACGCCGGCTTCATGATGAACAGCCAGGAACTCGAGACTGCAGTCCGCCGAAAGCTCAACCTGGTGGTCCTCGTCGTCGTCGACAACGCCTTTGGCATGATCCGCTGGAAGCAGGCTGTCGATCACTTCACCGATTTCGGTATGACCTTCGGCAATCCCGATTTCGCGCTCTACGCCCGGGCCTACGGCGCGCAAGGCCACCATGTGACTGCGATCGGCGACTTGGCGCCGACTCTTGAGACGGCCTTCCAAACTGGTGGCGTCCACCTGGTCGCGGTCCCGATAGACTATTCCGAAAACAAGCGCGTGCTCGTCGACGAACTGCGCCACCGCTCGCCCGCGACCTCGTCAGGTCTACCTTAGGCCCCCCTGACAGCCGCCTTCGAGCCACTCGCTCCCCGCACTGCCGTGTGACTGTGCCAGTCCATCGGCGCACCGCCAGCCCGCCGGCATTTTCAACCGCGAACGATCACGGCTACTACGCGATCGCCGCCGTCTTTCCTCAGTAATCGCTTCTGCTTGCCGCTTCTGACGTTGGAACTCTCCCTGCAGCACGAGCACGCGAGAGACCGGGCGTGAGGTTCGCTAACGCCACCAAGTCAACAAGACGAGGAGGCCACCCATGGCCACGCAAACGCAAGTGAAGACAGCATCAGCGCAGTCCTCGGACCTCGAGGAGAAGGTGCAGAAGCTGCGAGAACTTTACGCCGACGCGTCAGAGATTGGGAAAACCGCGCTGGAGAACGTGATCCGCGCTCTAAAGTCTGGCGCGCCGGCAAAGGAACCGGCAGCGCCGGTTGGAACCGCCGGCCGGATCGGTCGCCGGCAGGGTAAGGTGTCGGAGCTGACGGTGATCGCTCCGCTCGCACCAGGCGGAGCCAAGCGGCTGCTTGCTTTTCTGAAGATTCTTCACGGCAGCATTGGCAATGAAATGGTGGATATGGTTGGCACCGTCCACGACATGCGCTTCGTGATTCTGGATAACGGCACGAAGCTTCTTTTCTGCACTGCCTATGATCTCGACTGGGATCCCTACATCGAAGACTTCGCGACGAAGATCCCCGACATCCTCGACCTGCAGTTCAGCGATGTCGAAGGTTGGCCCGGGGTTCGTAGCCCGGAGGTGAAAGACTTCATCGCGAGGCACCAGATCACGGCGGACTTCTGGTACGTCGCGAATCCGAATCTAACCGTGGTCGAGACCAGACGGCTTGAGCGCATCGGCAATGCCACGGAAGAATTCCTCGACAAGATCGGCTAATGGAAAAGGCCACGTCATTTGAGGATCGGCGCCCTGGAGATCTGCGCAACTGCACCGCCGTCGACCTCCACGACATTCAAGCGACTGTTCTGCGCTATCGTCCGGAGCCGTACTTCGGCGCGCACCTCTTCCTGCACATCAACGATCCGCACGGGGGCCGTGAGTTCTTGCGGAGGCTCGCGCCGCACATCGGTTCCGCCGCCGATTGGTGGAATGCCGCAGACGGCTGGTTCGCGGTTGCGATCACCTACCCCGGGCTGGTGGCATTGGGCGTCCCGGAAGACTCACTGCGAAGCTTCCCGCAAGCATTTCGGGTGGGCATGGCGGCGCGTGCGGAGAAGCTTCGTGACTACGGAGTAAACGATCCGAGCAACTGGGACTGGCCGTTCGGTAGCGGGCAGATTCACATCCAAGTCAGCATTGTTAGCGATACCGAAGATAAGTGGCGCCTCACCATGGAGACGGCGCGACGGCAGTATCAGGGCTTTCCGGGGGTCGCAGTTTTGCTAATTCAAAACTTCGGCGCTCAGCCGGGCAGCCTCAACTCGCTCGGCTACAAAGACAGCATCGGCCAACCGGCCATCGAGGGAACAGGCGTGGAGCCGCTCCCCGGTCAGGGACAAGCGATCAAAGCCGGCGAGTTCATCCTCGGCTATCCAGGCGAGGCCGGCGTACCCCTTTCGATGCCTCAGCCGGACGTGTTGGGCCGCAACGGCACTTACGTAGGTTTGCGCAAATACCACTCGCGTGTTGGAGCGTTCAACCGGTTCCTGCGAGAGAACAGTCAGACCGACGAGGAGCGCGAGTTGCTGGCCGCGAAGCTCGTCGGGCGCTGGCGTAGCGGCGCGCCGCTGACGCTCGCACCGACAAAGGACGATGCGGCGCTTGGCGAAGATCCGCAGCGAAATAACGATTTCACCTACACGAACGATCCACGGGGCAGACAGGTGCCGTTGGGCTGCCACATGCGTCGCATGAACCCACGCGACACAAAGATGCCGGTGCTCACGGACGTGAATATCCATCGCATCATCCGGCGCAGCACGACCTACGGCGCGCCCTACGACCCGAATGCAACGTCGGAGCACGATGACGAAAGCGCGCGAGGAATATATTTCCTATTCATCAGCGCCAAGGCGATGAATACCCTCGAATTCCTCCAACAAGAATGGATCAATGACGGCACGTTCATGAACTTGGGTAACGAACGCGACCCCACCGTCGGTCTGCAGGAGGATGGGGCCACATTCACGATCCCAAAAGAGCCGGTCAGGCGCCGCATACACGGCATCGAAACGTTTAATGTGCTTCGTGGCGGCGAGTATCTTTTCATGCCGAGCTTGTCCGCGTTGAATTGGTTGGCCGGCTTGAATGCGCAAGCAGTGGAAAGGCAGGGACATGTCTGACCACATCTCCGGACCTCGCGCTATCGCCGACCCAGTCACTGACATCACGGATGTCTTCGCCTTCCCCAGTCCCGAGAGTCGACGGCATCTCGTCCTGATCATGAACGTGTTTCCGTACGCCGGTCCGTCCGCCTGTTTTTCCGATGCTGTTATATACCGATTTCGCGTGCGGTCCGTATCTATCGCGCCGACCAAACGCGCGTTCGCCGTCGGAACCGATGAATTCACTTTCGATTTCACGTTCGATGTCCCGGCTAGTTCGGACAGCGGCGGACCACCAGTACAAGAGGGCCGCTGCGCGCTGCCGAACGGGGAGACCGTTCCATTTCGCGTGAATGACGAGAACGGCGGCGGAGCGGAAGGCCTGCATGTCTTCGCAGGACAGAGATCCGATCCGTTCTTCCTTGACGGTCCGATGGCCGCACAAACCCTCGCGACAAGACAACTCGCGTTCAAGCCAGTCGGTTCGGACAGACTCTACGGCAAGAATGTCTTGGCAATTGTCCTGACAATCGAGTGGGCGACTGTGCTTAAGGGCGGACCTATGTTCGCTGTCGTTGGCGAGACTCTGACGTCCGGCAAACGGCCGATCCGGTTGGAACGCGTCGGCCGGCCGGAAATCAAGAATATTAGCCTCGGCGCGAAGATATTCGATAAGGTCAATCGGGATCTCGAGATTCGCGACCTGTACAACAATGAAGACGCCTTCAACATCTCCGAGCACTACGTTAGTGCGTATCGCGCCCGCCTGAACGCCAATCTCACTTTCTACGACGGCCTCGACGGCAAAACTGATTGGCCGCTCGACGAGCAGGGCAACCATCCGCTGACAGAACTCCTGCTCGCCGATTATCTCGTCGTGGATGCGTCAAAGCAGTTCTCTGAGGCCAGCTACTTGGAGATTGAGCAGGCCATGCTCGAGGAGCGCGAGCATTCCACATGCGGCGGGCGATGGCTCAATCAGGACGTCGTCGACTTCATTCTCACGCTGTACGTCAACGCCGGAAACGGTCCACGCATCACAGACGGTGTCGACGGACCGATAACCTGGTCATCCAAGGTGTGTCCCTACATGGCGCCGCCGAATCCGCCGGAGGTTGCCTGATCGTGAATGCCGCAGCCCCCGTGACCGGTTTGGACGACGTCAACGTGCTGCCGGTCACGGACGGGACGATCGCGCTGCTGAATCTCCGAGCGCAAATCGACGGTCTGGAACTGGACGTCAGTCGTGGGCACGCCACCATTGAACGTCGAGTTGGTCTCATCGAGCTGATCACGCTTCGCGGGCTCATCCTCGGCCACATTGCCGATTACCAGCGCGCAGAGGAGATGGCGGAGCACCTTGTGCGGGACGCGGCCACTGACGGAACGGCTCTTGTCGCACGTGCGCGGGCCCGGGCCGTCTTCCATCGTTTCACAGATGCCCTAGACGACGTCGATCGTGCCGACCGACTGTCACTCGACCTCGAAACCACAAATCGCGAGCGTGCCGCAATCTTCCAAGCCCTCGGTCGCTACGATGAGGCGCTTGCGATACGCGAGGAAGCGGTAGCCCGTCGGGCAAGTTTTGAAAGTGTCGCGGCCTTGGTCGGACTCTACGCCGAGCGTGGCGAAATCGACGCAGCAGAACGGGTGTACGCGGAAAGCCGCTGTCGATATCGCGGTGTATCACCGTTTCCTTTGGCGCTTCTCGACTTCCAGTTGGGCCTCATGTGGATGAACGCGGGCCGGTTGGATGATGCACGGACGTCATTCGACGCAGCGCGACGCCGTGTCCCGGCGTATGCGCCGGCGCAAGGCCATCTCGCCGAGGTCGAAGCAGAATTAGGTGAACTCGAATCCGCAGTTGCCCGCCTGTACTCATTGGCGGTCTCTTCGGATGATCCTGATTACGCTGCGCAACTCGCGCGCATTCTCGGGGAGACCGGCCGCGCCGATGAATCCCGACATTGGTGCCGGCTGGCCGCCGCGCGTTATGACGAGTTGGTCGCACGTCACCCGGCGGCCTTCGCCGACCATGCAGCCGAATTCTGCCTCGCTGCGGGCGCTAACCCGGAGAAGGCGCTCCAGTTCGCGAGAATGAATGTCGAGGTTCGCAAGACGCCGCGCGCCTACGGCCTGTTGGCGCAGGCCATCGCCGCAAATGTGGTCACGGAGTGACGTCTTCCGGCCGTCGCAGCTTGCCCTGATCGCGCACATGAACGACTCTTCAGGAGGAATTGATGAACACCAGCGATTTAACCGCCCTTGTCTCCCGGCACCGCAACTACTTCCGGACCGGGGCTACCCGTTCCGTGGAATGGCGTGAGCGCCAGTTGGTCGCCCTGCGGGCGATGATGACGGACCGCGCCGACGACTTCTACGCGTCGCTGTGGACGGACCTGCGCCGCAACCGGACCGATGCGGATCTGACCGACGTGAAGTACCTGATCGGCGAGGTCGACCACGCTCTTGCCCACCTGGGCGATTGGATGAAACCTGCGCCGATCACCACTCCGCCCATGCTGGCGCCCTCCGACGCCCAGGTGCGCTTCGATCCCCTTGGCGTCGGCTTGATCATTGGGACGTGGAACTATCCGGTGATGCTGACATTGTCCCCGCTGATTGCGGCGATTTCGGGAGGGAACGCCGCCGTCATCAAGCCTTCTGACGTGTCCGTTGCAACCGCCGGCGCAATCGCGCGGCTCCTTCCGGAGTACCTGGACCGCGACGCGTTCTCTGTTGTCCTGGGCGGAGTGCCCGAGACCACCGCGCTCCTGCGACAGCAGTGGGACCACATCTTCTTCACCGGCGGAACGGCGGTCGCCAAGGTGGTCATGGCCGCCGCGGCAGCACAAGTGACGCCGGTGGTCCTCGAACTTGGTGGAAAAAGCCCGGTCATCGTCCACTCGTCTGCCGATCTGCGGGTTGCCGCCCGCCGCATCGCACAGGGCCGTTGGAGCAACGCCGGCCAGACCTGCACTGCGCCGGACTATGTCCTTGTGTTCAAAGACGTTGCCGGACCGTTCCTGGAACACCTTAAGGAGACGCTGGTTCAGTTCTACGGCGGCGATTCCCAGACAAGCCCGGACTACGGTCGAATCATCAACACGCGTCACTTCGACCGGCTGACCGCGCTGCTGGCTAGCGGGACCGTCTACCACGGTGGTCAGCACGATCGGGGTGACAGGTTCATCGCGCCCACGGTGCTGGTGAACGTGTCGCCCGACTCACCGGTGATGCAGGAGGAGATCTTCGGTCCGATTCTTCCGGTCCTGGAGGTCGATAGCGTCGAGCAGGTCATCAACTTCGTCAATGCCCGGCCGAGCCCACTGGGTCTGTACTTGTTCGCCGAGGATCAGCGCGTGGCGGAGCAAATCCTGAACGAAACGACGTCTGGGGATGCGGTCGTCAACGACTGCACAATCCATCCACTGATTCCCGACCTTCCGTTCGGGGGTGTCGGCAACTCCGGGATGGGCAAGTACCATGGCGAATGGGGGTTTCGCGCCTACACGAACGCGCGCGGCGTCCTCAACCACAGCACGCAGATGGATCCCGATGTCCGCTATCCGCCATACAGCCGGATTGAGCTGCCGAGCAGAATTGCAGTGTCGTCGTGATTTACGCCCATCGTTTCGGCGCTGTCGCCGATTCGCCGAACCGGCGACGACGCCAGAGTCGATCTCGTCAGATTACTAGCCGACGAGCACAGGAGAAGACATGAACGAACACGTTTCCTGGGTGAACGAGCTGGCGGTCAAAGACGGCAAGCTTGAGACCTTCAGAGAGCTGATGGAGGAGATGGTCTCGGGCGCGCGCACCCAGCCAGGGACCCTCGCGTACGAGTGGTACATCTCGCCCGACGGCGGCACCGTCCACGTCGTTGAGACGTACGCGGACTCGGCAGCCGTGGTGGCCCATCACATCAGCGAGGGGTTCGCCTTGCAGAACTGGGTTCGGCGGTTCGCGGACTGTGTCGACGTGACTAGGGTCGTCGTCTACGGCGACCCAAATGCCGCAGCCCGCGTGATCCTCGACCGCCTCGGCGCCACCTACCACTCCGCCTGGGGCGGCTTCTCGCGCCTCTAGAACGGTGGCGGTGTCGAAGGTAAGGACCAGCTTGTCGGCCGGAGCTCCCGTCTACCGAGGAGTTCGGCTGGCGCACGGACCGCCTTCGAACGCCACGGGCCTGGTCTTCATGGACCCGGCCAGCCTGCACCGGCCAGAGACCCACACGAACTCGTTGGCGAGCTCGGCATCACCGGACTGGCCGAGGATGTACGAAGAGATCCATCCCCTGATTCACGACTCGCCGTTCGGGGGCGTCGGCCTGATCGGCAAGTACTCCGGCGAGTGGGGATTTCGTGCATACACGAACGCCTGCGGCGTTCTTTACCGCAGCACCCAGATGGACCTCGATGTCCGTTATCCCCCCTGGTGCCAGTCCACTGGTGCGCCGCCAGCCCCCTGGCATCTTCAACCGCGAACGATCACGGTCGATACACGATCTTCGCGTCTTCTCCCAGTAATCGTTTCGCCCCGTCGCTCCTGACGTTGGAATGCGCCCTGCAGAACAAACAGGCGAGCCAACAAACGAGGAGAACGACGCCCATGAGTTCGCTTGGAACACAGCTCACCTCCACCGGTCAAGCCATCGGCCGCCTGTTTGTGTTGGATGTCAGTGGTGGCCGCATCCTCTCGATGAGCCCGGATGGCTCAGACCAAACCGTCATCGTCACTGGATGCCGGCACCCCGATGGCATCGTGGTAGATGTCGAGGCCGGCCATATCTACTGGACCGACATGGGTGTTCCGAACCTAAACGACGGTTCCATCGAGCGCGCGGACGTCGACGGACGGAATCGCAAAACGATTGTCCCCGAGGGCGGCACCTTCACGCCAAAGCAGATCCATCTCGATAAGAAGAACGCGAAGCTGTATTGGTCGGATCGTGAAGGGATGCGAGTCATGCGCTCGAACCTCGATGGTTCGAAGATCGAAACCCTCGTGGAGACGGGGCAGGACGATGCGGACCGTCGCGACGCCAGGAATTGGTGTGTCGGAATCGCCGTCGATGCGGAGCGCGGGCACATCTATTGGACACAGAAGGGGCCGGACGATGCCGGACAGGGCCGCATCTGTCGCGCGAATATCGAAATACCGAACGGACAGGGTGCGGCGGGCCGGAGCGACATCGAAGTCCTATTCGACGGCTTGCCGGAGCCGGTTGATCTGGAACTGGATCTCGACAGCCGCACGATCTATTGGACGGATCGAGGAGATCCTCCGCATGGCAACACGGTGAACCGCGCACCGATGGACGCGAAGCCGGGCAAGCCCCCGGAGATTCTGTACACCCACTTGATGGAGGGAATTGGCATTGCTCTCGATGTCAAGCAGCAACGGATGTTCTTGACTGATCTCGGCGGTTCGGTTTATTCCGCCAGGATGGATGGATCGAACAAAAAGACGTTGCTCTACGCGCAGGGGAATCTGACCGGCATCGCGTACGGAGAGCTCCTTCAAGATCCCGCATGATCACAGATGATCTATAGCCATTCCATCGATCGAGCGGCTCGGCATTATCCCGAGCAGCCCGCACTCTACGCCGGAGGGGGCCGGCTGACTTTTCGCGAGCTTCATGACCGCGTCATGAGCCTGACGGCTGCCCTCATCGGACGCGGGTTCAACGCCGGCGACCGGTTGGCGCTCCTCCTTCCCAACGGTCCCGAGTACCTCGAATGGGTGTACGCGTGCAGCCGGATCGGCGTCATCGCCGTTCCGATCAATACACGCCTTTCGGTCATTGAGATCGATCGCGTGCTCGCGGACGCATCCCCGCGCGGGCTGGTGCGGCATTCCTCGTTGCCGGCGCCAAATGTTCGGGTTTCGTGGGAACTGACTGTTGACCGCGATCCTTTACACGGTCCGACCGATGCCTCGCCGGCCGCCTATTACGATGCCGATGCGATTCTAGCGCTGATATATACCAGCGGCACGACCGGTCGACCGAAGGGCGTGATGCTGACGCACACGAACGTGCTGTCGGATGTTCGCAGCTTCAACTATTGGATGCGATATCGGGAGGGCGGCACTTACCTCCACGCTGCGCCCATCTTCCATATCGCCGACTTTCCCGCGATGTTCGCGGCGCCGGTGTTCGGAACGTGCCAACTCGCGCTCTCACATTTCACGCCGGCCGCGTTCTGTCAAGCGGTCGAGAAGCATCAGATTAATTCCACCGTGTTGGTTCCGACGATGATTAACCTGCTGACGCAGTTTGCTGAAGTGAACCAGCATGATCTGAGCAGCCTGGAAGTCCTGGCTTATGGCGGATCTCCGATGGCGCCCGAGTTGGTCCGCCGAACTCGAGAGCTGTTGCCCAAAGTGAAGCTGGTTCAAGTGTACGGGCTCAGTGAAACCGGATATCTCACGGGTCTGCAGGATCAAGAGCATACCGACGAGAGGCTGACGTCCTGCGGGCGGCCGGCGCCTGGTGTCGAAGTCCAGGTCGCGGACGAATCGGGCAAGGAGGTACAGGCCGGCCAACGTGGCGAACTGGTCGCCCGTGGGGAAAACCTCATGCGAGGCTACTGGAACGATCCGGAGGATACGGCGGCTGCCTTCCGGAACGGCTTTTTTCGTACCGGAGACATCGGCTATCACGACTCAGACGGGTACTTCTACATCCTGGATCGGCTGAAGGACATGATCGTGACGGGCGGTGAAAACGTGTATTGCGGCGAAGTCGAGGCTGTCATTGTCGACCATCCGGCGGTCCGAGAGGTCGCGGTCTTTGGCATACCCGATCCGCAGTGGGGAGAACTTGTGGCCGCTTGCGTCGTGCTGAAGCCGGGCATGAACGTCACTGCCGAAGCGCTGACCGGCCATTGTCGCGAGCGGCTTGCGAATTACAAGGTGCCCCGCCATCTGGAGTTCTCGGACACGGACTTGCCAAAGAACGGCTCTGGCAAAGTACTGAAGCGCCTCCTGCGCGAGCGTTTCTGGGTCGCCGCCAAGCGTGTCGTGGGCTAGTCGCCGCCCTAGGAGTCAGTGGAGACGCTCAATTCGCGCCACTTCCTGTCGGCGTCCAGCCGCGCCAAGTCTTTCTGCTCCACCAGGCGAACGGCATCCGCAGGGGCGGTTCATCGAGGGTGGTGATGTGCATGATGACGGCCGCCGCTTTGACAGGATCGCCAGGCTGGGTGCCGTTGTAAGCGAGCTGGAACTGGGTGTAACGACACACACCCCAGCGGCTTCAAGCATGGAGAGCGACTTCCGCTTGAGTGCCGAGACCAAGTCCTCTTCAGGATGTTCAATGACAGATGCCTTCGTGGCGTTTGGCTGGCCTTTCGAGCTGATATTTCTTCAGCTGGCCGTACAACTGCGTACGGGTCAGGCCGAGATGCCTCGCGCTCTTCGAGATGTTCCAGGTGGTTTCGTTCAGGGTTTGCTCGATCCGACGTCGCACGATCTCGTTCAGGTCGGCGGTCGACGACGGCAGCCGGGGCGCTGATGGCAGGGCCACGTGTTTGGGCGTGATGAGACCGCCCCCACACAGAATCGTGGCCCGCTCCAGGACATTGCGCAGCTCGCGTACGTTGCCCGGCCAGTCGTGGGCCGACAGCATGCCGCGTGCCTCCTCGCTGATGCCCGCGGACCGGAATCCTATAGCCTGGCCCAGATCCTCGAGGAATGCGTCAGTCAGCAACACGATGTCACCGGCGCGCTCGCGGAGCGGGGGAATCCGTATGTCGAACACCCGCAGCCGATAATACAAGTCCTCGCGGAATGTTCCGGACTCCATCGCCGCGTGCAGGTCGCGGTTGGTTGCCGCGATGACGCGGGCGTTGGTCTTTACGAGTCGCGTGCCACCCAGCCGCCGGAATTCGCGCTCTTGCAGGACTCGCAGGAACGTCGCCTGCGCCGCCCGGCTCATCTCGCTCACTTCGTCGAGAAACAACACGCCCGCCGACGCGAGCTCGATCTGACCGGCTTTGCTTTGATGAGCCCCGGTGAACGCTCCGCGCTCGTACCCGAACAACTCTGACTCGAGGAGTGTCTCTGGCAGAGCAGCGCAGTTGATCGCCACGAACGGTCCGATCTTGCGCGGCGACACGCGATGGATGAAGCGCGCGACCACTTCCTTTCCTGTGCCCGAGTCGCCGTGCAATAGCACTGTCGTTTGGGTTGCCGCAACCTGCGTCGCGTGTGTGAGGACTTCCTTCCAGGCCGCAGATTGGCCGACGATGTGCTCGCGACCGACCGACGTGCGGTCCACCCTGTCACTAATAGATCGTACGCGGTGCAAAGAGCCGGGCATGTCCACGTCCACGGGTTCGTCCCAGCGCTCGGCTTCGATTAAAGGATTGTGTAACACGTCGATTGCCTACGCAATTCACGATCCGCAACGATGCCTGTACGGACCTTGCGTTGTCAGCGTTTTGCGGGGCGGCCGTGTCTCGCTGCGACGCCGCCGATGCCAGCATCTCCGCACGCTGCCCGATGGCCGGCACGCGCCGGACAGTACTCGTCGGCGTCCGCGATGGCAGTGCGGCGCTCAAGTGTCCGCGCTAAATCGGCGTGAGCACGAGAAATCGGGCCGCGTCTCGCGACCCGCGATCGCGCCCGTGAGCCTGCTGACGCAGAACGGTCCGCCAGTTGCAGTGCCATTTGGTGTGCGAGGGCACGGTCAAGGATTCGGCCAGAAAATCGGCGAGGCTAATGAAAGGCTCAAAGGAACTCTACTATCCCGGCGCGCCGCACGGCCTCACGGCAACCATCAGGATCAAGTCAACGCCGACCTGCTGGCATTCATCAAGTCGTGACGGTATGGGACTACCAGCAATCGCCAGAATCGTCGCTGCGGACGGCGAGGCACCGCTTTTCGCCAAGGGCGACCGTGTTCGCATCTTGCTGCGAGCGCCGACCGGACACTATCGCGTGCCGCACTACGTGCGCGGCAAACTTGGCACGATTGAATCAGTCATCGAGCCTGTGGCCATCGACAACGAACAGGAAGGCTTTGGTCGGAACGCGGGCGACAAGCGGCACTACTACCGCGTGGCCATTCCGCTCGACGACCTGTGGCCCCACTACGTTCCAGTCGCCAAGGACGATCTGTGCATCGAGATCTTCGAAACCTGGCTTGAGAGGGTGTAACGAATGGCTGCCAACAAACGCGATCATGTCGCCGTGTCCGACGTCGATGGACCAATCGGGTACTTCGAGACGATGGAAATCGCCGTCCGTGAGTTGTTGGTTGGCAAAGGACTGCTCGGACCAGACGAAATCCGTCGTCAGATCGAGGTGCTGGACTCTCGGACGCCGGCTCTCGGTGCGAAGTTGGTCGCCAAAGCCTGGGTCGACGAGCCGTTTCGAGCGCGACTGCTCGCGAACGGACGCCGGGCGTGCGAGGAGCTCGGGATCACGTTCTACGACGACACGCAGCTCATCGTTCTCGAGAACACCGCGATGGTGCACAACCTGATCGTCTGTACCCTCTGTTCGTGCTATCCGCGGCCCGTCCTGGGCTTGCCACCGGACTGGTACAAATCGAAGCCCTACCGCGCTCGGGCCGTCCGAGAGCCGCGGGCACTGCTGGCGGAGTTCGGCACAGTCATTACCGACGACGTGGAAATTCGCGTCAGCGACTCGACTGCGATGGTGCGGTATCTGGTGCTCCCGCGCCGTCCGGGAGGCACCGAGCACCTGAGCGAAGACCAACTCGCCGCGCTCGTCACGCGCGACGCGATGATCGGCGTGACCACCGTGGGTCCTGTTGGAGGCGAACATGACGCGCGCTGAAGCATTGATGAAGCGTCTGCCGACGGACCTCGGAGGACTCGAGGCCGGGCGAGTTGAGCGTACCGACCACGAACTGTTGCCGTGGGAAAAACGCTGTCACGCCCTCGCCGATGTGCTCGATTGTCACAAGATTATCAACACCGAAGAAAAACGGAGAGGCGTGGAGGCACTGGGAGCAGAACTCGTCGACAATCTCTCGTACTACGAACGATGGATCGCTGCGTTCGCGAACATCTTCTTCCAGAAACGACTAATCACTCCAGAGGAACTGGCGCGGAAGATGGCTGAGGTCGAAGCCAGACACCGGGATGCGGCGGTATGAGCACGGCCATGACGGTGACCTCCGCGCTTGTGGCCTGCGGTGCGCTCGGGCTTCAGCATGGGTTCGACTGGGATCATCTGGCGGCGGTCTCAGACATCGCAATGATTCAGCCCAATCGCGCTGCCGCCATCCTGGGCGGCATGTTGTATTCCGTCGGCCACGCCACAACAGTGGCAGCGTTGGGCCTCAGCGTCATCGTGCTCCATCATTCGGTCCCCGGTTGGATTTCTGAACGGCTGCAACTTGCCGTAGGTATCTCGCTTGTCGCGCTCGGCGGCTACATCGCGATCGCATCTGCTCGATCCGTCGTTCCGTGCGGCCGGGCTGTCGTGCTGTCGGCGGCCATGACCAAGGTGTTCAAGACGTCTGGCAGTTCTGCGGGAAGCGGTATGCGCGCTGGAGCCGAGTCGTCGTTGGCGCTGGGTGTCCTTCACGGTCTTGGAGCCGAGACGCCGACGCAGCTGGCGGTGCTGCTCATCGCGGCGAATCTCGGGCGCCCATGGGTTGGCGTAGTCGGACTCGGCGTCTTCGCAACCAGCATGTTCATCTCGAACGCGGCGCTGTCCGCAGTCGCGATCGGTGTGGCAGCCACTTCCGGCAAGTGGGCACGGCTGATGCGAGGCTTTCGTTTGATCACCGCCGCGTACAGCGTTGGGATTGGCGCCTCGTTAGCGCTCAAAGCGCTTCGGTGAAGTCTGCTCATGGCCGCCGATCAACCGAGCCGACTGCGCGCGAAACGACGGACGCTAGGAAATGTGACGGTCTGTTGTGGTTGTTGCGGCGCGGTCGAGCGGCAGAGGCCGGAGGTACCCGTTGACTGGTTGAAGGAGCAATGGAAGGCGCGCTGCTTACGCGCCGTCCTCCAACTGACGATCAGCCGGTGCTTGGGTCCCTGCAACTTGGCGAACGTCGTGAGAGTGTCCGGTTGTGACTTCGACATCTGGTTGGGACAGTCTTCAACGCGCGAGCAGTACGAGCGACTCGTGGAGTGGGCCGTGGTGTGTGCATCGGCGGCGACGATCGTTGTGCTGCCGCCCGCTTTTGATTCGATGCGGTTCGACGCCTTTGTTCCAACCGCACGAAAGGAGTGAAGCCGATGGCAAAGAAGGAACACCCGTTCTCGCGGCGTCATTTTCTCAAGTCGACTGGACTGGCCACGCTATCCGTGGCGTTCGTGCCGTTGCGTGGGTACGCGCAACATGAAGGTGATCACCTCGTCACTCAGATTCGCGAGGCAGCAGCCACCGCAAAGATCGAAGTGCAGCGCCTCCGTGGCAACGTCAGCGTCATGATGGGGTCAGGCGGCAATATTGCCGTTCTGCCTGGGCGCGACGGCAAGCTACTCATCGACGCCGGCATTCCTGGATCGCGCGCGGAGATAACAAAGGCGCTCGCGGGCCTCGGCGGAGAGCCGATCAGGCACCTGATAAATACGCATTGGCACTTTGATCACACCGACGGAAACGAATGGCTGCATGCCGCCGGCGCATCCATCCTTGCGCACGAAAACACTCGCAAGCATCTGTCGATGTCAACTCGTGTTGACGATTGGGCGTTCACATTTCCACCTTCACCGCCAGGGGCTCTTCCAACGGACGTCTTCGATCGAAATCGCACACTTCATCTGAATGACACCACGGTTGAACTCAACCACTATGCGCCCTCGCACACGGACTCCGACATCTCGGTTCGGTTTATCGAGGCCGATGTGCTCCACACCGGCGACACGTGGTGGAACGGCGTGTACCCCTTCATCGACCGATCCACCGGCGGAAACATCGACGGCATGATCCGGGCAACTGAACAGAACCTTGCCCAGTCGACGGCAAAGACGATCATCATTCCGGGGCATGGGCCCGTCGGCGATCGGTCGCAGCTCATGGAGTTTCGAAACATGCTGACCGAGATTCGGTCCAAGATCGTGGCTCTGAAAAGGCAAGGTCGCACGCAGGACGAAGTGCTGACCGCAAAACCCACGGCTTCATACGACGAAAAGTGGGGCCATCTCGTCCCGCCAAATCTATTCGTCAGGACCGTGTTCGCGGGCGTCTAGCCGGGCCGACGGCACTCTGTGCAAGCGATTGGTCCGTTGAAAACCCTCATTGAGACATGATGGCCGGCGTTGCACCGGGACGGCGAGCCTAATCGTGACGGAGATCAAGGACGTCTCGAAGGCGTTGCGTTCCCCTTCGAACGGTCGATAGAGTGGACACGCTAGCGAGAGCCGACCTTCGCGATTATCTGGCCGCCGAGCGGACACTGCTGGCATGGATTAGGACCGGGCTCGCACTCATGGGGTTCGGCTTCGTCGTGGCTCGCTTCGGCGTCTTCCTGCGCCAGCTGGTGGGTACACGCGACGCCGTGGTACCTTCATACGGCCTGTCGCTGTTGTTCGGCACGGCACTAATCGTCGCGGGCGTAAGTGTGAATCTGTCGTCCGGATGGCACCACATTCGGGCCGTGCAGACCATTGATCCGAGACACGCAGACCGCCGGCATTCCACGGCACTGGCCGTCGCAACCGCCTTCTTTGTCGCGCTGGTCGGACTTGCGATGGCGGTCTATCTGGTGTTTCTGCACGACGAGGATCTTCATCGGTCAGTCAGTCAGGAGCGACGCGTGACCGGTACACACAACGGCGTCATCAACACGCCAAGCCATCACTCGGTTGATCAGAGCGTGGAGAAGCTTCAAACGATTCTCCGATCCAAGGGTGTCGCGCTGTTCGCGGTGATCGACCACAGTGGAGAAGCCGCGAAGGTGGGCATGACGATGCTTCCGACGAAGTTGCTCATCTTCGGCAGTCCGACAGCGGGAACGCCGCTCATGCTTGCCGCGCCGAGTGCTGCCATTGATCTTCCGCTGAAGATTCTGGTGTGGCAGGACGCGGCAGGGAAAACATGGATCTCCTACAACAGCCCAGAGTACTTGAGACAGCGGCACGGCTTTCCGACGGATCTGCTCGCAAATATAGCAGTCGTCGAGGCGCTTGCAACCAGGGCCGCGGAGTCACCATGAGCTCTGCGATCGGCACCGCGACGTTGCCCACGGCCAGCCTGCTCGAGAAGTGGATCGACGAAGCCGAGCGGCGAATCTGGTTCCTCGGTAAAATAACGCGCGGCAGCTAACGTCGCGGATGCATCGTTTGTCGCGATAATCTGCTCAATCGCCCGATTCAGACGGCCAGAGCGCAACGAGAGTCCAATTCCGCGCGCGCAAACCGTTGCCCTTCAATGCCGTGTGCGAACTGGATCGCGAATGAGGCGGCTGTCCAGAACTCCAAATAATGCTGGTTGCGTGCCCCCGCACGTCCCTTCAATAAAAGTTCAATCGCTACAACAGGTGCGGTGCTGGGATCTTGCGACCCGATTTGAACCCGCAACGCCTCGCTTCAGTCGTAGCGCGACGTGTCGCGACGCGCAAGCACGAACGCGACCAGAAAAACGACTCTTTCAAGAGTTTCGAGGAAAATGGCTGAGACCATGGCCAAGGCGGTGCCGCCGGAATCGGTTGCGCCAGCAGTTGTTGCGATGATCACCGACGAGTGGGGTGCCACGGGCGAGATCTATCTTGGTGGGAGGCGGACACATGGCGCGTCTTTTCATCGCGGACAGACCTGGGGTATTGACGGGGGTGTGGACTGGACACCCGAAGATGCGCTGTCACACATCGCCGCTGTGCTGGACATTGCTGGCTTTGCCACTCCACGAAGTGATTTCGACGTTGCGGCGCGGTACGTGCTCAGAACCGAGGATGGCTCGGTTTCCGCGGAGACCCGATTGGTGATGCCAGTCCGCCGGCGCAGCAGCCAGCGCGCCGGCAGGTTCGACCGAGCAGGTCACGCCTGATACGCGATCTCCCTCGCTTTTCTCAACAATCGCTGCGCTCGCTCCCCGTCTGACGTCGGCATGCGGCCTGCAAAACGAACGCGCAAGAACACAAGGAGCGTCGGTGCCATTCAACAGACCCGTCCGTCGCATCGCAATTATCGGAACCGGAGTCATCGGCGCGAGTTGGAGCGCATTCTATCTCGCCCGCGGCTTCAACGTCGTGGCAACGGATCCCGCGCCCCACGCGGAAGAAAGCCTCCATCGCTACGTCGATTCAGTCTGGCAGGATTTGTCAAGACTGGGCCTGGCCAAGAACGCGTCGCGAAAGAATCTCGAATTCACCGCCAACATGAAGCAGGCTGTGACCGATGCCGATCTCGTTCAGGAAAACGGCCCGGAGCGTGCGGACTTCAAGATCAAGTTGTTCGCTGACCTCGATCAGGCTTCGCCGGTCGATGCGATTATCGCCTCGAGCTCCTCGGGTCTGACCATGACGGTGATGCAGTCCGCGTGCAAGCACCCCGAACGGTGTGTCGTCGGTCACCCCTTCAATCCGCCTCATGTGATCCCGTTGGTGGAAGTCGTCGGTGGCACCAGGACGTCTCCCGAGGCCGTCGATCAGGCGATGGCGTTCTATACGTCGGTTGGTAAGAAGCCGATTCGCCTCCACAAGGAAGTCGTTGGTCATGTCGCCAATCGTCTGCAGGCGGCTCTCTATCGGGAAGTCGTGTACCTGATCGAGCAGGGCGTGCTGAACGTCGCCGACGCCGACACGGCGGTGTGTTGGGGACCGGGATTGCGGTGGGGCGCGATGGGCCCGAGCCTGCTGTTTCATCTTGGCGGCGGCGAGGGGGGCATGCAGCACTTCATGGAGCATCTCTCGGGCCCCATGGCGGGCTTGTGGAGGGACCTCGGGCCGCTAACGGACTTCACCCCTGAGATCAAGCAAACCATCATCGACGGTGTGGTCGGCGAGGCCAACGGTCGGTCGCTCGAGGAGCTCGCTCGCGAGAGGGATCAGTTGTTGTTCGGTCTTTTGCGGCTGCGAGCGCAGGCGCCGGTTGCGCAAAACGCGTGATTGACCATTGAGGAGCGAGATGGCCATATCGCCCACAGTCAAGGACGTCAAACCGTCGAAAGCGAGCGTCAAGACCGCACCGCTTCCTGCGCCGAACGGCGACTTCTACGAGGTTACCGAGAGCTTGAAAGCCGAGGAGCTGAGACTTCTCAAGGAAGTGCGCGCGTTCATGGAAACGAGCGTTTCCCCCATTATCACAAAGTACTGGGCGGACGACGCGTTTCCATTCGAAGTGCTGCCGGCGTTGCGCGATCTGAAGATCGGTGGTCTCGGCCTGGAAGGCTACGGCTGCAGAGGCGGAAGCACGCTGCTGGATGGCTTCGTCCAGATGGAGATGGCACGCGTCGACGCGTCGTTCTCGACGTTTTTCGGCGTCCACAACGGCCTCGCCATGGGATCCATCTACCTCGGCGGATCGGAAGAGCAGAAAGAGAAATGGCTGCCGCCGATGGCCCGTCTGGAAAAAATCGGCTGCTTCGGTCTGACCGAGCCGTTGGTGGGTTCCGGGACCGGTGGTGGTCTGACGACGACGGCGAAGCGTGACGGCGACGCCTGGGTGCTCAACGGTCAGAAGAAATGGATCGGCAACGCTCCGTGGTGCGACGTCACGATCATCTGGGCGCGCGATATGGGTGACAACCAGGTCAAGGGTTTCATCGTCGAGAACAAGACCACTGCGGGGTTTAGCGTCGAGAAGATTCGGAACAAGATCGCGCTGCGCGTGGTCCAGAACGGCCTGATCACGATGGACAATTGCCGCGTGCCGGAAGAGAACCGTCTTCAGGCAGATGCGTCATTTCGCGACACAGCAAAGGTCCTGCGCATGACCCGTGCGGGTGTCGCCTGGATGGCAACCGGTTGCGGGATGGGGGCCTACGAACACGCGCTCGCATATGCCCAGCGGCGACTCCAGTTCGGGAAGCCGATTGCGTCGTTCCAACTCGTGCAGGACCTCCTTGCGAAGATGCTCGGCAACGTGACGGCGTCGCAATGCATGGTGGTCCGGCTGTCGCAAATGCAGGACGAAGGCAAGCTGAGAGATCACCACGCATCGCTGGCCAAGGCGTTCTGCACCGTCAGAATGCGCGAGACTGTCGCCTGGGCACGCGAGCTGCTCGGCGGCAATGGAATTCTCCTCGACGAGCAGGTGGCCCGCTTCTTCGCCGACGCCGAAGCGCTCTATTCCTACGAAGGCACGCGGGAAATGAACACGCTCATCGTCGGCAAAGCCATCAGCGGCTTCAGCGCATTCGTCTAAGAAGATCGAGCTTTGAGATGGTCAATGAAAAGTTCGCGAGGAACAGACGGCCATTGCCGTCGCTTACGAAACGATTGTGTACACGAAGAAGGAGCACGTCGGCTACATCACACTGAACCGCCCCAAGGTTCTCAACGCCCTCAATCACACTGCGCTGACGGAGCTGAGGTCGGCGTTCGAAGACGCCTCGCTTGACGTCGACATTCGCGGCGTCATCCTGACCGGCGCCGGCGACAAGGCGTTCATCGCGGGCGCGGATATCACCGAACTCGGGCGCATCAACGCCATTGACGGCGAGCAGTTCACGCGCGCCGGACAGGCCGTCCTGAACGTCATCGAGAATCTGGGAAAGCCAGTCATCGCCGCCGTCAGCGGATACGCGCTCGGCGCCGGATGCGAGACCGCGATGGCATGCACGATTCGTCTGGCCACTGACGACGCGAAGTTCGGTCAGCCGGAGGTGAAGCTCGGAATCATCCCCGGTTACGGCGGGACGCAGCGGTTGCCGCGTCTGGTCGGCCGGGGCCGCGCGCTTCAATTGATCCTCTCCGGCGCCATGATCAGTGCCCAGGAAGCGTACCGCATCGGTCTCGTCAACGAGATCGTCCCGCGAAGCGAGCTGATGACGCGCGCGGAAGCGATCCTCGCGCAGATCACCGCAAACGCGCCGCTGGCGATCAAGTTCTCGCTCGAGGCCGTCAACAAGGGGCTCGAGACCAGCCAGGCCGAAGGGCTTTTCATCGAAAGCTCGCTGTTCGCGATCTGCGCGGCAAGTGACGACAAAAAAGAGGGCACGGCCGCGTTCGTCGAACGGCGTGCCCCGCAATTCAAGGGGCGGTGATCCGTGGCGGCAGAGAATATCTTTTCAGGTCTCAAAGTCGTCGATCTGGCGAGCTTCATCGCGGGTCCCGGCGCCGCGACGATCCTGTCCGACTTCGGCGCTGACGTCATCAAGGTCGAAGCGCCCGGATCGGGCGACCCGCACCGGCACACATACAAAATACCGCCGCAACCCCGTGCCGATGCCAACTATGCGTGGCACCTGGCCAATCGCAACAAGCGGGGATTGGCCGTCGATCTTAAATCGCCGCAGGCGAGGGAGATTCTCGAACGGCTGGTTAAGTGGGCGGACGTGCTGGTCATCAACTTTCCGCATCCAGTGCGCAAGCGCCTCAGGCTCACCTACGAGGATCTTGCGCCTTGGAATCCCCGCCTGATCTACGCCGACATCACCGGGTACGGCGATGACGGTCCTGACGCCGATCTTCCTGGATTTGACATCACGGCATATTGGGCGCGCAGTGGACTGCTGGCGCTGACGCGAGACGCGGGCGCTCCGCCGACGCTTCCCGTATCGGGCAGCGGAGATCACGCGACGGCGGTTGGGCTGTATTCCGCGATCGTGACGGGCCTGTACCGGCGAGAGCGCACCGGCAAGGGCTCATATGTCACGACGTCGCTCATCGCGGAAGGCGTCTGGTCCTGTGCCATGTCGGTACAGGCGGCGCTCTGCGATGCCGAGTTCTTCCCGCTGCACGATCGAAGGAATCCGCCGAACGCCAGCCTCAATGTGTATCAGACCTCCGATGGCAGCTGGTTCCTGATCGTGGTGCAGTCCAAAGACTGGCCGGCATTGGTGACGGGAATCGGCCGTCCGGATCTGCTGTCGGACGCCAGATTCGCCGATGACGCAAAGCGTGCCGCGAACTCGGCGCCGTTAACGGAGATTCTGGACGAGGTGTTCGTGTCGCAACCGCTCGCGCACTGGCGCGAGGCGCTGGATCATGCGCGCATTACCTACGGCGTCGTGCGGGCACCCAGTGACGTGATCACTGATCCACAGTTGCTGGCGAACGACATCATCGTGCCTCTCGAGGGCGGCGGCGAGCACTTGAAGTTGACGGTGAGCAGCCCACTGCAAGTCCGCAACGTTCGGAAGGTGCCGGCTCGGCGTGCTCCGGATCTCGGTGAGCACAACGAAGAAGTGCTGAAGCAGCTTGGATTTACGGGAGACGAGATCGACGGCCTGCGGGCGGGCGGCGCCATCCCTCACGCCGGGTCCGCGCCGCAGCACGTGTGATCCGAGCTTCGTTCTTCGCGGGGGCGAGATGACTGTCAACAGCGCCTGGAAGGTTGTCATCGTTGGCGGCGGGTTTGGCGGTCTCAATGCCGCTCGCGCGCTGCGGTCGGCGCCTGTCGAGGTGACGCTGGTCGATCGTCGGAACTACCACCTGTTCCAGCCGCTCCTGTATCAGGTGGCGACCGGATCGCTCTCACCCGGAGACATCGCTGCGCCGCTGCGCAGCGTGTTGAGCCATCAGCGCAACACGCGTGTGCTGCTCGGCCAAGTAGAGGACGTCGATCCGTTGGCGAAACGCGTGCTGCTCGCCGACGGCGCGGCTCTCAACTACGACTCGCTCGTCGTGGCGGCCGGATCGCAGACGTCGTACTACGGCCACGATGCCTGGAGCCAATGGGCCCCCGGGCTGAAGAGCATAGAAGAGGCGACGAACATCCGCCACAAGATCCTGTACGCCTTCGAGGTGGCGGAGCGACTCGCGGATCCCATTGAGCGCAGCGCCTGGCTGACCTTCGTCATCGTTGGAGCAGGGCCCACTGGAGTGGAGCTCGCGGGTGCGATCGGAGAGGTCGCACGACAGACGCTCAAAAACGATTTCCGTTCGATCCATCCCGCAGAGGCACAAATCATCCTGATCGATGGCGCTCGGAGAGTGTTGATGCCGTTCGCCGAAGATCTGGCGATCAAGGCAAAAGGTGCACTCGGCCGACTCGGTGTTCAGGTCCACATGGGCGTCATGGTCAAGGACATTGACCGGGACGGCCTGACAGTCGAGACCGAAGGAGGTCCGGCGCGAATCACCGCCCATACGGTTATCTGGGCCGGCGGCGTCACGATGCCGCCGCTGGCGAAAACCATTGCGACTCGAACCGCGGCGCAGGTCGACCGGATGGGCCGCATTAAGGTGAACGCCGACCTGACGATCCCTGGATATCCCGACATCTATGTTGTCGGCGACGTCGCGTGCTCCCTGGGTGCTGACGGCAAACCCCTCGCAGGGGTCGCGCAGGTCGCGATGCAGGGAGGCGCGTACGCCGGAAACGCCATCGCACGAAAAGTCCGCGGCAACCAGACGCCGCCAGCTCCGTTCCAGTACTTCGACAAGGGGACCCTTGCGGTCATCGGACGGGCGAAGGCTGTTGCGAATGTGTTCGGACGGCACATCTCGGGATTCCCGGCCTGGCTGGTCTGGGTGTTCGTGCACCTCTTGTACCTCGTGGAGTTCGAGAGCCGGCTGATCGTGTTCATCAAGTGGGCCATTCAGGATCTGACCTTCAACCGGAGCGCACGCTTGATCACTGGCACAGCGCCGACGGACTTCGATTTCAACAAAGAAGTCAGTCGAAAGATGGTGCCCGCCCGAAGCGCCGCGGATGCGACGTAGCAAGGTCCGTCATGAGTCCGACCACCATTTTTGCGCCGGCGTCGACCGCTGCCGCTGAGATATTCGGTCTGTCAACGCTCGTGCTCGCTGTGACAGCAGGCATCTTCTTGTGCGTCGGGGCCCTGCTCGTCTATGCCATCGTCGCGTTCAGGAAGCGGTCGAACGACGATGGCAGCGAGCCGGCGCAGGTGTATGGCAGCAATCAGGTCGAGATCGCCTGGACGGTGATTCCAATTCTCATCGTCGTCGCGTTATTCCTGGCCAGCGCGCGCGTGATCACCGGTGTGCAGAACGCTGACCGTCCGGCAAGCACCATTGACGTGATCGCAATCGGACATCAGTTCTGGTGGGAATACCGGTATCCGTCGCTTGGTGTCGTCACCGCTAACGAGCTGCACGTTCCCGTCAGCGATCCGGCCCGGCCGACGCCGACCTTTATCACGCTGCTCTCCGCGGATACAGACCACAGCTTTTGGATTCCGCGCCTCGGAGGAAAGACCGATCTGATTCCGAATCAGGTGAACAGGACGTGGATCGATCCCTACGAGGTCGGGCTCTACCTTGGTCAGTGTGCCCAGTACTGTGGCACGCAGCACGCAAAGATGCTGCTGAGAGTCTACGTCGACTCCAGGGATGTCTTCGACTCCTGGGTCGGTCAGCAGCATGAGCCCGCGCGCCAGCAGGCCGACGTCGCTGAAGGGAAGCAGCTATTCCTCAGGACGGCTTGCATCAATTGCCACGCAGTATCCGGAACGGCGGCAACCGGACAGTTCGGTCCAGACCTGACGCACTTGATGAGCCGCGACACCATCGCGGCCGGCATCTCTCCCAACACCGTCGAGAACCTGCGTGCCTGGATTCGAGACCCGGAGTCGATCAAACCGGGGTCGCGCATGCCGGCGATGAAATTGACCGACCACGAGCTGGATTCGGTCACAGCGTACCTCGCGACCCTTCGGTGAACTGAGGCGCGTCGATGACCACTGAATCGCTGGCACTGCCGCAACCCGCAATCACGAGGAGCCCGCTCGTCGATCGGCTGCACGGGTGGACTACGACCGTCGATCACAAGCGGCTCGGCATGCTGTACATCGGCTATGCGCTCCTGTTTCTGTCCATCGGCGGGATAGAGGCCGCGGCGATGCGGATCCAGCTCATTCGTCCGCATTACAACTTTGTCTCGCCCCAGGTCTTCAACCGGCTGTTCACGATGCACGGCACCACGATGATCTTTTTCGTCGCGATGCCCCTGGTGTTCGGATTCGCGAATTATCTCGTGCCGCTCATGATCGGCGCGCGGGACATGGCGTTTCCCAGACTGAACGCGTTGAGTTTCTGGCTGACAGCGTTTGGCGGCATTCTTCTGTATTTCAGCCTGCTCGGTGCCAATGGATTAGCAGGAGCGGGCAACGCCCCAGACGTTGGATGGTTCGCCTATGCGCCGCTGACGTCGCGAACATTCTCTCCGGGCCACAGCACCGATTACTGGACGGTCAGCTTGCTCGTGTCCGGGTTCGGCAGCATCGGCACGGCGGTCAACATCATCACCACGATCGTGTGCATGCGGTGTTCTGGGATGACGCTCGGACGGATGCCACTATTCGTCTGGTTGAATCTCATCATGGCGGGGATGGTCATCCTGGCGGTCAGCCCATTGTCTGCCGCGCAAATCATGCTGCTCGTCGATCGCTATCTAGGCGGACATTTCTTCGA
>WNFI01529008.1_pt1 | contig 38138 bp, 41 predicted proteins | sample 5400471 | NCBI WGS metagenome assembly WNFI01 (sample SAMN13153348, study PRJNA577476) | soil metagenome | isolation source: 100 cm saprolite on Douglas fir-dominated hillslope | place: USA:California | collected 2013-09-17 | reverse complement strand
CGACTGGATACTTACATTTTCTTTTCTTAGTTCATGGGTTTTATATAAAGATGCCCCATATTTACAGAATGAATTTACGTTCCGGCCAACTGGCGTAAAAAATTATACATATAATTACTTTATCTTCTATATATGGAAAATCAGAAATTGGCTACAATCGTCAGTAAAATGTTTGCTGAAATCGAAAATCTTATACCTGTTTATATGGGAAATCCGGAAGATAAAAACATTGCCAACGGAAACGTTGCTGTTTGCATAATTGATGAAAATGGGACGGTGTTTGGCAGAATGTTTGGAAAAGATAAACCCCGTTTAAGGCAAACCTATAAAGTCGCCTGGACAAAGGCAAGCCAGGTTTGGCTAACCGGCGTTAAAACCGGCGAATACGAAAAAATGGTTTTCAACCAGCTTGTTGAAGAAAATGGCAATGGAATTGAAGCTCCTGATTTAATAGGATGGCAAGGCGGCCAGCCCCTTATCCTGCCTGATGGATCAAAACTTTCTGTTGGGTTCAGCGGCTTTAGGGGGGTAGTGGATTTGGAGATCATGGTAAAAGCACTTGATAAAGCATTAAGTGATAATTAATTATAAAATAAATAACCTTCAAAGTTTAACAATATGACTTACATACCCGATCCCGCTCGTTATAAAAACATGCCTTATCGCCGTTGCGGCAAAAGCGGCTTAATGCTACCCGCTGTATCACTGGGCCTATGGCACAATTTCGGGGCTATTGATACCCTTGAAAATGCCCGTAGTATTTTAAAGCTGGCTTTTGATAGTGGCATAACGCATTTTGATTTAGCCAACAATTATGGGCCGCCGGCCGGTTCGGCTGAGGAAACCTTTGGTACTATTTTTAAGGCTGACTTTAAAGGCTACCGCGATGAGCTTATCATCTCGACAAAAGCAGGTTGGGGAATGTGGGAAGGGCCCTACGGCGATTGGGGATCGAAAAAATACCTGGTAGCCAGTCTGGATCAAAGTTTAAAACGGATGGGACTGGATTATGTAGATATATTTTATCACCATCGCCCCGATCCCGAAACGCCATTGGAAGAAACAATGGGAACCCTTGACCTTATTGTTCGTCAGGGAAAAGCTTTATATGTGGGAATATCAAGTTATAGCCCCTCGGAAACGAAAGCTGCCATTGCAATCTTGAACCGCCTTGGTACACCCTGCTTAATACATCAGCCAAAGTATTCGATGTTTGATCGTTGGGTGGAAGGTGGCTTGCTGGATGTACTTGGAGATAACGGCGTCGGTTGTATTCCATTTTCACCACTTGCACAAGGCCTGTTAACCAACAAATATTTAAAAGGCATACCCAAAGGCTCAAGAGCTGCAAGCCATCGCGGCAACGGGGCAATTGAGGAAGATGCTATTACGGATGAGAAAATTGCCAAAGTAATTAAGCTGAATGAGCTTGCGGTTAAACGTGGGCAAAACCTGGCGCAAATGGCACTTTCGTGGATTTTAAAAGATGACCGCATTACATCTGTACTGATTGGTGTAAGTAAACCTGAACAGGTTACGGATTCTCTTAAGTGTCTTGAAAATCTGTCATTTTCCGCCGATGAGCTCAACACCATAAACAGCATTTTAGGATAAATCAATTAACCAAAAACGACCGCCCGGGACTTGAGCATCATAATAAATCAAAAGGAGCTGCGCACCATTTCCAGGCAGCTATCACTTGCACGTTTATATCTTGATATACCAGGCTTTGTTCTTCTTCAAGAGTTATAATGATTCCTTTGTTACTATCCGTTTGCTTGCAGGCTTTCACCAATGATTTCAACTCTCTTTGACGGGTGCTTTCCTCCGTCATTTGTAAGCAAACTTGAATCGGTAGCGCCTGTCCGCCTTCTTTATAAAGTACAAAATCGCATTCGTGATACGGATCCTGATAATAATAAATATCTGTCGTATAAATATTTCCATACATTCTATACAATTGCCAGAAAACCAGATTTTCCAGGAGCATACCTTTGTTAGTCGAGAAACTGCCATCTATGGCATGCAGCATTCCATTATCTATAAAATAACATTTCTTGTCGGCATTCTCCCGCTTGATCAGAGAATGGTCAAAACGGCTTATTCGCTTATACAGATAAACGGATTCGGCTAAATCAGCCATTTGATATATGCTTCCCTGGCTCACTGAGTACCCCCTGCTTTTCATCTCCATAAATATCTTACGCAAGGCCAGATTTTTACCTGTATTGCCTGCGATACGGTGAAACAGATAACGTAGGTAGCTATAGTTTGCCGGTTGCTCCTGGTCGATGATATCCCGGTACAGCACGGTATTGAAGTATTCCTGCAGCACTGGTCTTCTATCTTCCTGGTCAGAAAGGGCAACTTCCGGAAACCCACCCCATAACAGGTAATCATTAAACGCCGCCAAAACAACCGCTTTTTCCGTTCCGTGCGCTTTGAAAGGTATGTTTCTGAATTGAAGGTACTCTGCAAACGATAGTGGCAATAGCTCCAATGGCAAGCCTCTTCCCCGTAAAACTGAGGCCACTTCGGTATGCAATGTTTTACTATTTGATCCGGTAATGATCACTTTCCGGCTTACCTGCTCATGTACCCGATTTATAAACGCTTCCCATTCAGGAAGATATTGTATTTCATCAAAGAAGAAAAACACATCGTCTAATCCCGGGTTTTCAGGATGCATTTCTCCAAAAGCCTGTAATATAAGATCAGGCTTAAACATTTCTCCTCTCAGGCGTTCATCCTCCAATGGCAGATAACATATTTGCCGCCATTCAACCCCCCCGCTCAATAGTTTGTGAATCGCCAATTTAAGTAACGACGATTTGCCTGCCCTTCGTGGGCCAATAATGGTCTGGACTTTCGGCTTTGCAGGATCCAATGATATAGCCCGATTCTGTTCCGGTACCCTAAACCGTTCCGCTGTTTCAGCCAGAATCCCTAACAATACATCTTTCATAGGAGCAAATATAGCTAATTTACTCTTTCAAAAAGATCATTTTAACTATATTTAAACTTCTTCCAGGAGCATATGGCTCGGCCCCGACAAGCTAAAGAAATTTAAACTATTTAAAATCAATCATTTATGATAACAAAAGAAATCCTTCTTTCTATTGATGATCCTCGCAAAAGTTTAAAAGGATCGATAACCACTTCAACTAGCGGGCCTGCCATTGCAAAATGCTGCTCCCTCGTTGCCGGCCAACATCCAGGCGTCCTGGGGCTCGGCCATTTATGATGCCTATGGCTTTTACACCAGTGTGAACGGGGCGCTGGCGGCGTAGGGGATATTGAGCCCTTAAGGTTGTGCCTGTTGCCCCGTCACCACCAGCTTCTTACCCTCCCAATCAAAGCTGTTGCTGATCTCCGCTGAAAGGCCATTCCCATCAAAGTGGCAAAGGATCTTCTGTGTATGAGGGCTTTCTATATACCTCAGCACCAGCTGCAGCGTGTTCCCATCTATCCAGCTATAGCTGCCAGCGACGCGGGAGAGGGGCCGCCCGGGTATGGCTGCCGTCATGGAAGAGATCGCCGGTCCCCGCCTGTCCGTTTCTCCTATCGCCCATTTACCGCGGCCAAAGGCTATCTTGTACACGGCGGTGTCGGTATTAAAATTGACCGAGCATTTATTCCCCTTAAATGCGAAGGACAAGGCGGTCAAACGGGCCGGGTTGGATGCCATTTGAAAGGTTTTACCGGAAATGGTTGCCGCCAGGGGCGCATCCGCCACTTTAGACGGCAAAGGAAGGGCCAGGGAGGCCAGTTGCCGTTTTAAGGCTGCCGCTCCGTTTTTGTCAGCGGGTAAAGGATCATTATGAATAGCGGGCAGCAAATAATTCCATAGGAGATTCAGCTCAACCTGCATGTCGTGGGTCTCACAGGTGATCGCGACCACCGCGTCCTGGTCCGGCATGACAATGATGAACTGGCCATCGGCCCCATCCGCCCGGAACGCATTGTGCCGGCAGCGCCAGATCAGGTAACCATATCCCTGCTTCCAGTCACTCGAATCCTTCGGCGTCTGCTGAGCCCATACGGGGCCCTCATCGCTCCGGGAAGTAACCGCATCCGCTATCCATGATTCAGGCAATAACTGCCGCCCATTCCATTTCCCCTTTTGCAGGTACAACTGCCCGAATTTGGCCATGTCCTCCGTCTTCACCCTGATGCCCCAACCTCCCGTACTGATGCCCTGGGGGCTGACTTCCCAGTCCTCTCCCCGGATGCCCAAAGGCTGGAATAACCTCGGGGTCAGGTAATCGATTATTTTCTGGCCGGTCACCTTTTGTACGATGGCCGACAAGACATAAACACCCAGGGTATTATAGAGGAACCTCGTACCCGGCTCGTGTACTACGGGCAAGGCAAAGAATCCCTTGACCCAGTCCCCGTTCGTGCCGGTGACGGCGCCGGTAGGATCCGGCTCCTGGCCCTCCACCATGTTGAGCAGGTCCCTTACTGTCATGGCGGCCAGGTTGGGACTCACGTTCGCCGGCAACTCGTCCGGAAAAAAGGAAACGACTCTATCGTTTACCCCCAGCCGCCCTTCACTTACGGCAAAACCAACGGCCGTGGAAGTAAAACTCTTGCTGACGGAGTATATAGCATGTTTCAGGTCCGGCTTGTAAGGGTCCCACCATCCTTCCGCTACCACCTTGCCGTGACGCAGGAACATAAAGCTGTGAAACTCGATCTTGCTTTCGGCGGCTGCTTCCAGGAAGCTGCTGATACCAGTGGAGGAGACGCCTTCGGCTTCAGGAAGGCTCCGGGGAAGTGCACCGGTATTTTGGGCGCTTACTTCTGCTCCAAGCAACAGGGCAGCGAGGAATAGGACAAATGGCAGGCTTCTGTGGGTCATTTTGACTGAATTGAATTATGGCCTAAATGTAGCAAATCGACCCTATCCTGCTGTTGCGCTAAGTACTTCTTTTAAAATTAGTTGAATCAATAACGCAACGGGCCGGACCCAGGTGACCATCAACATGGGAGCGCTGCCGGGAGGGGTGTATATCACTGAAAACAGTAACTTTATTTTATAAATAGCAGCTTATGGAATTAACAGCCACCGAAGAGTACAAAGGCTATACGATAAAGACGTTTAAATTGGCAGAAAAGGATATCTTTAAAATTTTTCTTGGGCAAGATCCTATAGACTACAATAGTGAGATGGATGAGCAATATGAAGGTTCCCTATATAACAAAGAAGGTATAGAAGCTGTAAAACAACACATTGACGAATTAGAAGAAAAGGAAAATAGCCTGTAATGAATAGCAAAGCTAACAGCCTGCCATCCCTCTAAGTTTACTATGTCAAAAGGAAATGAGCATCAGTTTCAACCAGCCCCTATAGCTTCAGGAAAAGAAGATTCCCCGTCTGGCCATTCGTCTTGTCGACCACATGCAATACGTATTCCCCCGGTGCAAGCCCGCTTACCGTGATCGGCAGCCAGGTATAATCCAGGGTCATCAAGGTCCTCCCTGTCAGGTCCATGATCCTGATCGACAGCACCCTGTTCTGCGTATTCAGGAGATAGAGATAATCCTTGGTCGGGTTGGGGTATACCATTACCCCCAGGGCGCTGGCATCGAATTTCACCGCCGCCGACATCGGGCTGGTACAACTATTCTGCGAAGTCTGGACAGTATAGCTGCCGGATCCGCGGGGGGTGAATCGCTGTCCCGTGGCCCCGGAGATGCTCTTTCCGTTCAGATACCATTGGTTGCCGGTAGCCGCCGAAGAAAGAAGCACGCCCGCACTGTCAAAAATATACGGCGCAGGCAGGCCCAATCCTATAAACTCAACCGTATCGCTATAGGCGATCGACCCATTGTAAAGGAATTTCATCCGGGCGGAGTACAGTGTATCCGCCAACAGTCCATTCAAGGTGGAGACCAGGCTGACCCGGCCATTGGCTACCTGCCCGGGGCTCGCATCGATCACCCTTGTAGTTCCCCCCGCACTGGTGACCTCGAACTGGATACCGTCGATCTCGCCCAGCGCAGCCCCGACACTGGCAGATAAAATAGCCCCGCAGGAATTGTTGAACGATACGCTCAGGGAATCTACCTGCCAACCCCCGATCGGTTCCCGCAGGATCGAGCCGCCATAACCGGCTATCACCACATTGCTGTCCGGGGTGAATTCGATAGAAACCCCACCCGTCGCGTGACTCAACTGCCAGGTCTGCCCGCCGTCCACCGTCTTGTAAACCCGGCCATAGGAGCCTGGACCAAAAATGCTCCCATTGGTCATATAGCCAACCTGCGAATTGAAGAACTTCACGATGCCGTTGAAATTACCTGCGTCATAAGGGCCGTATTGCCGGACCTGCTGCCAGGTATTGCCGCCGTCATTGGTTTCAAAAATATCCCCCTCGTCATCCACGACAAATCCTTTCTGGGCATTGAAGAACCAGAGACCGGTAATACTATAATTCGACGAATTCGAAAATACCTGCGTCCAGCTCTGAAATCCGTTCGTCGTTTTGTACACCTGCCCACTGTAGGCTCCAAAGGCGGTGGTCGCATTGACATAGAAGATATTGTTCAAAAAATAGGGCGGACCGGAATTTTGGGTGGCGGCCACCGTCCACACCGTAGGCCAGGTATTCCCGCCATCGGTGGTTTCCACAATGGCCGTACTCATGCATAAGAGGGCTGTTTGCGGAGCAGGATAACAGATACCCGGCGCGGCCATATACGAATACCCGGTCGGAGTGATCATGGTCCAGGTCTGCCCTCCATCATTGGTCTTATGCACCTGCACCGTCTGATCCGAGATCACATAGCCGGTATCCGGGCTGGAAAAGTGCACGTATTTGAAGGTGCTGTAATCCCCGAAACTGGTGCCTGTGATAAGACCCAGCCGATTCCATGTCCTGCCGCTATCCGTCGTCTTCAGGAGATAACTTCCGTTGGCCGCATAGCCCACAGAAGGGGATGCAAAATAGGCATCCGCCACATTCTTATACGTGGGCGAATAAGCAGACCAGGTCGATCCGCTATCTGTCGTCTTCCAGATCTGGCCGAGAGCGCCTATGGCAAAACCGGTGTCGACAGATACAAAAGCGAAAGAATTGATATCATGTCCATATAGAAAATTATTGGATGGGCCTGCGTACGCCCAGCTCACTCCGCCGTTTGTCGAACGATACAGCACGCCGTCCGGCCCGCCCAGGTAGCCCACCGTAGGGCTCACAAATTCGATTGTCGCCGCCGGCGAGGCAACACCCGCATAATATCCCTGCCAGGTATTCCCGCCGTCATGCGTGATCAGCAAACTATCCCATTGCCGGAACGCATACCCCGTATCCTGGTTCGGAAAATCGATGGCTGTAATATTCCCGGGAGAATAATTCACCTGGTTAAGCGTCTTCCAGGTCTTACCACCATCCGTGGTCTTAAGGATCGCGGAGCTAGGGCTGCCGGCAAAGCCGGTCATGGAATTGATAAAACTGAGGCAGCCCAATTGAGTATGACAAGTATTGGCCACCCAGGTCCGGCCCCTATCCCCGGTCGCATAGATCATCCCGGCCCCGGTAGAAATGAAAAAACTGTCCCGGCTCACGATATTGACGAACTGAAATGCGTCTGCTGTGTCGGCCCTAACGGCTTCCCAGCTGCTCCCATTGTCGGAACTCACATATACCCCACCCGTAATGCTGGCGATGACCCCTGTCGAATCCTTGATGTCCATACAGGTGGCCCTGGGAAAATTACCCACGATATTCCAGGAATTTCCCTGATCGCTGGTCTTGATAAGATCCCCATTGCTATTCAAAATAAAGCCCTTCGCACGGTCAGTAAAGACCACCTTCACACAGCTATAGCCAGAGGGTCGGGGGTTCAGCCATTGCCATTGATTTTGACCAACGGCCAGGGCGACATAAAGCAGCTGGCACGTTAAAAGAAAAAGCGTCTTTTTCATACGATTAGCTTAGGTCACCCAATATACTCCCTATTTCCTATTCCAACAATCGCCACTATGTTTTTTGCAATTTATGGGTCGATGTTATACGACTAAAAACGGCCTTCAGGTATCTAAATTACCAGTTGAATACGATTTTCCACTCCAGCCTCCGGTAAATCGTAACTTAAGAAAAACAACCCACTTCCGTCAATCTAAAAACCAGTTAACATGCTTAACCTATCTACTACCAGGTATGCCGCCAGCCTATTTCTGGCCTTTACTGTCCTTGTATGCCGCAGTCAATCCATCACCTTGCCCCGGACCCCGAGCCCTGCCGCAACGGTATCCCAAACCATCGGGATATCCACGGTGACCATAGATTATTCAAGACCTTCCGTCAAAGGCAGACAGGTTTGGGGAGCCCTCGTCCCTTATGGATGGAATAAACAGGCGTTCGGCCTCGGTAACGAAGCGCCGTGGCGGGCAGGCGCCAATGAGAATACCGTGCTGCGGTTATCCCATCCGGCCAGGATAGAAGGCCACCTGGTACCGGCTGGCGCCTACGGTCTTTTTTTCGTCATCAACCAGGACAATACGGGAGAGGTGATCCTTTCCAAGGACAGCCGGTCGTGGGGTAGCTTCTTTTACGACCCGCAACATGACGAAATGAGATCGAAAATAAGCCTGCGCGCCATCTCCAATACGGAGATTCTCACCTACGATTTTCAAAATGTCGACGCTAATGCCGCTGAACTGGTGCTCAACTGGGAGAAAATGCAGTTCCCTGTAAAGATCGGGTTCGCCGTAGACGATATCGTGATGACCAATGCGACGGAAGAGCTGAAAGGGCCCGCCGGCTTTAACTCGCTGGGATATTCCGCCGCCGCCAATTATGCGCTCCAGCATAAGATCAATTATGACCAGGCATTGGTATGGGTCGACAAGGCCATTGTTATGAGCCCCAGCTTTGCCGCTTATAGTACCAAGTCCGGGCTGCTGAAAGAAACGGGAAAGACGTCAGATGCCGAAAGTATGATGAAGAAAGCCATCGACATAGCCTCGGAGAATGATCTCAACCAGTACGGTTATACCTTGTTGAACGATCACCAGGAAGATAAAGCGATAGAAATATTTATCCTCAATACCCAGCGCCACCCGAAGAGTGCCAATGTATTTGATAGCCTGGGCGAGGCGTATGCCATAAAGGGGGATAAGAAAAATGCGATCGTTAACTTCAAAAAGTCTATCAGCCTGGATCCGTCGGCAGGAGTGAGGAGCAATTCAGAAAAATATTTGAAGCAATTGGGGGCCATGTGAGGCCCCCCACGAATTGTTTTATTTTTTGGGGGGAACCAAGCCTTTTCTATATTGGATCAGGTAATTGGCCTTACCATCCTGATTAAACCGCCATGTCTCCTGCAAGCCGACCGAATCGACCTTTCCATCTTTGTGGGTGTCTGTTTCCACTCCCCAGATCAAGACCCAGTGGTCATTTCCCGCCTCTCCCTCTAAATAAAAAATCGGAACACCAACAACCGGAATAATAAATAACCAGGAACATAGAGCCAACACTAACGACCCCTCAAAATCTTATTTCTGAGAAAAAATCTTAAAAAAACTTGCACAACCAAATGGTTGTGTTTATATTTGGCAACCAAATGGTTGTATTATGATACAAAGAAGAGATGTTTTTCAGGCAATAGCAGATCCAACAAGAAGAATGATTATACAGAAGCTGTCGCGGGGACCGCAAAATCTTGCTGGAATTATAGAAGATTTTGGCATCAGCAGACAGGCAATTGCCAAGCATATTAAAGTCCTTAATGAATGTGGTATGGTCTCTGTCACCACAAAAGGGCGTGAACAGGTTTGCGAAGTCCGGCTTGCCCAATTGGATGAGGTTAGTGACTGGGTGGCTGAATCCAGGAAGTTGTGGAACCAACGTTTTGAAAAATTGGAAAAATTCCTTGATGATACTTCGCCAGAGTAAAACTGATAACCCCTCAAAATATTGAAAAAATTGCGCAAGTAAATGATTGAAGAATTGAATCCAAAACTGCACACACAACAAAAAGAAAAAACTAAGACTAACAAAAAATCAAAAAATAACAAAATGGAAAATCTTGTCAATAATAATGAAGTGTTCATAGAACAAACTTTTAACGCAAGTACTGAAAGGGTTTTTAGTGCGTGGACTGACCCTGAGAAACTAGTCAAATGGTACGCGCCTGATGGCTGCACCATTCATTTCAAAAAAATTAAAGTTGAAACGGATGGACAATTTCACTCGTGTATTTCAAATCCTCAATTCGGAGACTGTTGGGCTATAGGGAAATATAAGGAGGTTTTACCTAACACAAAAATTGTGTTTACCCTTATCAATGCAGATGAAAACGGCAACCCAATAAACCCGGCTGAAATTGGAATGGACCCTCATTGGCCAGGGGAAACGCTGGTCACCGTAACATTCGAAGAAGTAAATGGGAAAACCAAAATGCAATTACGACAAACCGTTTCCGAGAAATTAGCTAAAAAAACAGGTGCATACCCAAGCTGGCTACAAATGTTGAACAATATGAAAACAATGCTCAATCAAAACTAACTCATAAATAAAATGAAAAGGACGATCGTATATGCTGTTTTAGCATTGCTGCTATTATCATCGTTTAAAAACGTAAACCAGTCGGCAGCAAACAGTACTCAAAGTAAAAGAGTTTCAAATAATACGCTAATTTCCAAAAATGGCTATTCAGAAGTCAACGGAATTAAAATGTATTATGAAATTTATGGACAAGGCAAGCCACTCGTTTTGATTCACGGTGGGGGCTCGACCATTGAAACAACATTTGGAAGGGTAATTCCAATGCTTGCCAAAAGGTATAAAGTTATTGCCATGGACTTACAGGCACACGGACGTACCAGTGACAGAGCGGCGCCGGAATCTTTTGAACAAGATGCAGATGACGTTGTCACTCTTCTTAAAAATCTAAACATTTCCAAAGCAGATTTTTTTGGGTTTAGTAACGGGGGAACAACTGCTGTACAGATCGCCATTCGTCACCCTGAAATAGTTGATAAAATCATTTTGGGGTCCGCACTTTGCAAACGCAATGGCGTTCCTGAACAATTTTGGGACTTTATGAAACAAGCAACATTGGCAAATATGCCCGAACAACTAAAAGAAGCCTATTTAAAAGTTTCACCCAATCCTAAAGGGCTACAAGTAATGCATGATAAGGATGCGGAAAGAATGGTGAACTTCAAGGACATACCAGATGACCAGATCGAATCTATTAAAGCACCGACCCTGATCATCATAGGTGACAAGGACGTTATAAAACCCGAGCACGCTATAGAAATGCATAGGCAGATCGCCAACTCATCATTAGCTATAATCCCAGGTGTACACGGTGAGTATATCGGCGAAATAACCACCTTAAACTCCAATTCTAAAGAAGCAGACTTTGTTATTCCAATGATTGAAAGTTTCCTTGATAAATGATCACTATGCGTCTATTCAGATGGCAAACTATAACCCGATTTTACCCGATCCATCACGACGTGGGTATAAAAATGCTTGACGTTGGGGTTATCCATTAACCATTTCTTTGTAAATGCTTCGTAGTCGGTCATATCCCGGGCGGAGACGACAAGGACAAAGTCATAAGTACCCGTCACAAAATAACACTGGCTTACGTGTGTACAGGAGCGCATCGTCGATTTGAATTTCTCAAGGGCGCGGGACCCACCATCCTCTAACACGATGTCTACCACGCAGGTGATACTCAAACCCATCACCGCAGGCGATATGACCGACACGTCCGCCTCTATAACCTGCTGATCCCGCAGCCGCGTAAGCCGACGTTGCACAGCTGAAGGACTCAGGCCTACGATTTCTCCCAGTTCCTGGGCCGTCAACCGATTGTTGTGCTGCACTTGTCGGAGCAGCTTTCTATCGAACTCATCCAGGTCTTGCATTTTTTCTTCATTTACGAGCGCAAAATATCAAAAAAAAAGCGACAAAGCATCCATTTCGCATTAATTGCCCGGCATTAAGAAAATAGCTTTGCAAACAAAAAACCAAAAATATGATCCTTATTTACTCTGGCCTGGCACCTCAGGCCATAGGGCCTTACTCACAGGCTGTACGAACGGGAAATCTATTGTATTGTTCGGGTCAGACACCGCTTGACCCGAAAACCATGAAGATCGAATCTCCGGAAATCGGTGAGCAAACCTTTCAGAGCATACGCAATCTTGAGTCCATTTTAGCCGAATCCGGGTTAACCCTTTCCGATGTCATAAAAACGAATGTGTATCTAATAAACATGGACGATTTTGCCAAAATGAATGCTGTTTATGCAGAAATTTTTCGGGGCCATCGACCAGCCCGCTCTACCGTAGCTGTCCGACAGCTGCCCTGCGATGCCCTGGTAGAGATCGAATGTATTGCGGAATTTAAACAATAAATTGTATATGTTACCCACCTTTTCAGCAAAAGAAATTGCAGCGTTCAGAAGCGAGACAACCGGCTGCAAACATGTCATTCATTTAAATAATGCGGGCGCCAGCCTTATGCCTGATGTCGTTACCCAATCAATACAGGAACATATAACCCTCGAATCCCAGATAGGCGGATATGAGGCCGCCGCGCTAAGATCAGAAGACATCGCACAATTCTATGTTCAGGCAGCAAGACTGCTAAATTGTAAACCTTCCAACATTGCCTTTACCTCAAGCGCTACGGATTCCTTTTCCAGGGCGCTGTCTTCTATCCCTTTCCAGGCAGACGACGTGATCCTCACCGACAACGACAATTTTATCTCCAATCAAATCCAATTCCTGTCCTGCCAGAAACGGTTTGGGATCCGCCTCGTGAGGGTCCGGAATATAGAGGAAGGGGGAATAGACCTGGTTGATCTTTCCGAGAAATTAGATCGCCTGCGTCCACGCCTGTTGGCCATTACGCATATTCCCACTAACTCCGGGCTAGTGCAGCCGGTAAAAGCCATCGGCGACATCTGGAGCCGGTATGCCGCGGCCAATGAAGGTCGCGCGTGGTATATCCTGGATGCCTGCCAATCAATCGGGCAATTAAAGCTTGACGTCTGTGGGTTGAATTGCGACTTCCTAAGCGTAACGAACCGGAAATTCCTTCGGGGCCCAAGGGGCTGCGGCTTCTTGTATGTTTCGGACAAGGCGTTGCAAAACGGGCTCGAGCCCTTGTTCCTCGATATGCGGGGCGCTGAATGGGTAGAAAAAGACGTCTATCAACCGAAAGAAAGCGCCACGCGTTTTGAAGACTGGGAATTTGCCTATGCGTTGGTCCAGGGCACTCGGGTAGCCATTGAATACTGCCTAAACATCGGCGAAGTCAGGATCCAACAACAAGTGCAGGCATTGTCCAGGATAACGCGGCAAGGCCTTTCCTCCATTCCCCGGATAAGGGTGTTGGATAAGGGCACGGAAATAAGCGGGCTTGTCACCTTCACCGTAGACGGCAAGGAGCCGGATCACCTGGTGCATGAACTACTCAAGCGTCACATCAATGTAGTTCCAAGCTATCGAAATTTTGCCGTCATTGACTTTGATGAAAAAAAGGTACAATGGGCCATCCGTGCTTCTCCTCATTACTATAATACACCAGAAGAGATCGCTATCTTTCTCGACACAGTGGAGACAATGGTGTGACGATTAGGTCGAGCTCGAATTTGCCGATCAATCGTTTTGCTTCGTTCGTTTCCAAAAAGGCCTTGTAAATCAATTATTTACAAGGCCTTTTTCTGTGGAGGTGAGGGGATTACCTCGGCCACTTTCAAAAAATCTTCAGTTTAATTTATATATTTTTCAGCATATTGAGTAATTTTACTCAACACATTGAGTAATTTTCATTTTATGTTCGAACGACCTCATTTACAAGTATTTACAAAAAGAATTCAGGAACACAGAATGTTCATACAGATCCTTTTTGGCCCTAGACAGGTTGGGAAAACCACTTTATTAAGCCAACTGCTGCAAAAAACACAACTGCCTAATCATTTTGTCTCAGCAGATGCTGTCCCAGCCTCTAATATTAGTTGGTTGGAACAACAGTGGGAAATTGCCCGTCTAAAAATGGCCCAGGAAGGAGTAAGTGATTTTCTTTTGGTAATTGATGAAATTCAAAAAATTAGCAATTGGAGCGAAACGGTAAAGCTTTTATGGGATGCCGATACACGCTCCGGGCGTTCTTTAAAAGTGATATTGTTAGGTTCATCCCGCCTTTTGCTTCAACAGGGATTAACCGAATCCTTAGCTGGAAGATTTGAAACTACCTACATGGGACATTGGTCTTATGCTGAAATGCAGCAGGCCTTTGGTTGGAATAGCTCTCAATACGCCTGGTTTGGTGGCTATCCAGGCTCGGCAGAATTGATTGAAGATGAACCAAGATGGAAAAACTATGTTCAACAATCGCTTATTGAGACCAGCATTTCCAAAGATATACTTATGCTGACGAGAATTGACAAACCTGCCTTAATGAAACGTCTCTTTGAACTAGGTTGTAATTATTCGGGGCAAATCTTGTCCTATAACAAAATGATTGGCCAATTGCTGGATGCAGGAAATACCACAACTTTATCTCATTATCTTGACTTATTAAACACGGCAGGCTTATTAGCAGGTATCGAAAAATTTTCGGGAAACCTGATCTATAAGAGATCCTCCAGCCCTAAATTTCAAGTTCACAATACGGCCTTAATCAGCGTACAGAGCAGTAATTCATTTAAAGACATTCAGATGAAGCCTGACGATTGGGGTAGGCAAGTAGAATCATCTGTTGGTGCACACCTCATCAATTATTCAATTACCGAAGGATTTACTGTTTCTTATTGGAGAGAAGGAAATGAAGAAGTAGACTTTGTATTGGAAAATAAAGAGAAAGTAATTGGCCTGGAAGTTAAAAGCGGCGCAACTCAGTCGACATCTGGCATATCCGCCTTCAAAAAAAAATTTAGCCCTGATAAGGTTTTATTGATCGGAAACAGTGGTATGCCGTGGCAGGAGCTATTAAAAATAAATCCTAAAGAATTATTTTCTTAAATACGCATAGCAATGACGATGCCTTGCCTTTCGCTCAAACTGTATTCCTCTGCCGTTGTTGTGTGTTCCTTTCCTCATTGCCTCACTATATTTAGGAACACCAACAGTACATTCTCAATTCACAGAGCTCATCTCTTTGGAAACCGCCGGTAACCATTCCTTTATAAAATAATTCTCCGGCAAAGCTCTCTCCCGCTGAACCCTTGAAAAATTAATCACGGATTTTCTTCCTTTATTGAAATAATCGGCAAATTCAATTTGCGTATTTATTTCCTTTCCCGCTATGGTTTGATATTTCGTGAACATGACGGTTTTATAAAGCTTGTCTGAGCTAAGATAAATATCGGCCCTTACCGGTCTTTTATCGTTCATATCAACCCACAAATCTATTTTCCTGTAAGAGATTTCCAGCGAAACTGCATGAAGGTGCAGGAGATATGCATTTACTTTATTGTCCTCATTAAGCTTTACGACCTCAAAAGAATCGATAGAATAATCCTCTGTCCAGTTTAATCTTGCCATATCGACAAATGAAACCGATCCCGACAATCTTTGGAGCGGAGTGATCCGCATGGCCTTTGCGGTCGACCTGATATAAAACCACATTTCATGGTCTTTTAACAACAGCAGGTTCCCTTTTTGTGCTAAAGGCCCTGTGCACGATACCAATGCCTTATTACCATTAAAAAAAACACGGTACGATGTGCTGGAACTTCCCGCGGTCCCGCTGTCAGTAAGCGTTGCATAAAGCGACATCTCCGCCCAGGGCATCCTCTTTAGTTCGGCTTGCCTTAAAATTTCTACAGCATTGACTTTTGACTGCGCAGATAATGCGTATGGTACAATGAAAAATAAAATCAAGCTTAGTTTCGGCCCCATTCGCTATAATAATGTTTTTATATAAGTTTTTTTACCATAGTGCTATGTATGCTCAAGCGAGGTCACAATTGAAAACCTTTTTATAATAGCCAAAGAAGAAAAACTTGAAAGGGTGATAGCCACTATGATCCCAATTGCAATCAGCGGATGGAACCATGTGGCAGCATACACTTGCAATGTATATGGCCGGCTCATGCCCGGTACAGGCGGCATGATAATCTTTAATGCATTGATGATGCGCGATGCGATCAGTTGTACGATCATCCCGATGATAACACCAATCATACCGATCAGAAAAGCTTCCAGTAAAAATATGGTGCTTATGTTTTTTACGCTAAGCCCGATGGCCCTTAATGTGCCGATCTCCCGGATTCTTTCCATGGTCGTCATATTCATGATATTCCAGCAACTGAGAAGCACAATTACCAGGATGATAATACCCATAAAACCGAAAATAATATTGAAGATGTCGCGAATGGAAATGAAAAATTCAGCTTGCTGATTCCAGGAGATTAATTTCAGCCCCTTGGCGTAAGATCCCTTTTCAAGTTTCGATTGAAGGTTTTTTAGTTTCTCATCAAAGTGCTTCCTGTTCTTAAACATCACGGACAATAAGCTTACTTTATGCGTATTGATGAGTTTTTGCGCAATATCAATGTTAGTAAGCAAATAATATTTATCGGTTTCGCTTACGCCTGTTGACATAATGCCCAGCAATTCGACGTCTATGCCATTGATTGTGCCGTCAACGGTCGTGCTGTACATCATCATCATGTCGCCAACCTTTGCCTGCAAAGAATTTGCAAGTGTTTTGCCTAAAATGATTCCAGGTTTTCTGCTTTTCAACGGCACGAGTTGCTCGCCTAATTTCAGCCTCGGATTAATCTCAGACATGCCTGCCCATAACCGGATTTCGTTGTCTGCCTCTACTCCAAAACCTTTGAAAGGCACCGACCTGTCTCCATTGGAAATCAGCCCGCCAAACTCCAATCTTGGCAGAACATACTCAACATCCGGATCCTTTTTAATCGTTTCCATTAAGCCTGCAACCCTGTCAAGGCCAAATTCCATGGCATGCTGCCCGGTTTGCTCTCCAACTCTCCTATCAAAAACCTGCACATGACCGGAACCGCCTGAACCGCCAAAACCATTTCGGATCGTAAGTTCCTGCAGACTGTAAATAGAAAAGCTGTAGTAGCCGATAGCAATGCTTAATGCAGCACATCCCGAAGCCGCTATCATGATAGCAAAAACAGAACGCCGTTTATTGCGGAATAAATTGCGGTAAGAAAGTTTAAGCAGCTTAATTAAATTCCTCCATGTATGATGCCCGGTAAGATCATGCATAATATCGATCGTATTATCTGGCACAAAAATTATTTGCTAACAACCCGTCCGTCTCTCATAAATAATTTGGTCTTCGAATGTTCAATGACCATCGGGTCATGAGACGCAAGTACCACGGTAACAGCAAATTCATCATTCAATTCCCTTAACAGCTCAATAATTGAGGTTGCATTCTTTCTGTCAAGGCTTGCTGTAGGCTCATCTGCCACAATCAGCGAAGGGCTGCCCGCCAAAGCCCTTGCAATAGCAAGTCTTTGCCGCTGTCCGCATGAAAGGGTGGAAGGCCTTTGATCTCTCTTATCGGAAAGGCCTACCCTCTCCAGGTATTTTCCCGCAAGATCTTTTATTGTTTTCTGATCATATCCTTTAAACAACAGCGGCAATTCAATATTTTCAAATGCAGTTAATACAGGTATCAGATTGAACGTTTGAAAAATGAATCCTATTTTTTTTAACCGGAGGTAATTCAATTTTTCAAGAGGAGTGTCGGTTATATCCATACCCTCAAAAAAAACTTTTCCAAGCGTAGGTTTATCAATGCAACCTATGACATTGAGCAAAGTAGTTTTTCCGCTGCCGGACGGGCCCGCCAATACAACAAAATCTCCTCTGCAAATTTGAAAACTTACATTGTCAAGCGCACAGACCTCCGTTTTGTCCAGGTAATAATTCCTTGAAATATTTTCCACCTGAATCAGTATTTCTGATGATGTCATTTCGGAAGGAGTAATGAATTGGGTTGAGCGGCAAGATATATAAAATAATTCTATAATGAAGTGTAAGGTCTATCGAACCCCTTACCTGATTCGGAGCTCGCGCATAATGAATTGAAAATGAAAGAGAAGAGGCTGCTTATAGTCACAAAAAAAGGGGATTTTCGTGAGGTAATCCCCTTAAGTGGAGGTGGCGAGAGTTCTATCGAACGCCTTACCACCCTTCTCTATCTCATTAAGAATCTAACACGCTCTAAATCAACCACTACCCTGGAATGATCCGAAACGTATCGGTACCAGGAACCCATTCGAGCTCCGTTCCTACAGGTAGGTGTAAGTAGGAAATGATAGCGGGATCGCAATTAGCGATTGTATTAACGTCGTAGATAGCTGAATTATTAGATATGATTCCGACCAAACTAATCTTAACTTAGCTTGCCGGAGCTGCCTAATGCCTCAATGATGACCACAGGAGAATTATCCGCACAAATGGCACTTTCTTTTCCCTGAACCGAACAGGCGCCTCATTTTGAAAGGGTTGGTTTTAAAATAACGGGAAATGTATGTTTGCCACCTATTTATCCAATTGCAACAAATGAGGCGAAAAATGCGCGATAACATTTTAGCTTAACACCGTTCCCGCACATATAATCATGGAAGCGCTGCTTTCCGCTTATACCGAGGTGATAAAATCAATGGGAGTCCGACGTGTAATATAGAAATGCAGCCGCAATTTCGATTCCACTTTCTCGCGCTTCCAAATTCGGTCAATTCATTGTGCCCTTGGATTTATCACTCAAAAATGTTCCAGAGAATATTTTTTCAGAAGAAATCACGAAACTTAAAAACTTAAATAATGAAAAAAAGCAAAAACATCGTCGCAAGTGCAATTGTGACAGGCGCCCTCGTGATGCAGGGCACACTAGGTGATGCACAGTCAGGGGCTGCGGCGAATTCCCCGTCGGGTGACGCAGTCCGCCCCTTCCATGTGCACGTTTCGGACAAAGAACTTGCAGATTTACGCGGCCGTATAAAGGCGACAAAGTGGCCGGAGCGAGAATTAGTGACGGATCAATCGCAAGGCGTGCAGATCGCTACAATGCAGAAACTTGCTAACTATTGGGCAACTGATTACGATTGGCGAAAGGTCGAAGCTAAACTGAATGCCCTTCCTCAATTCATGACGACGATAGATGGGCTCGATATTTATTTTATTCACGTCCGTTCCAAAAATAAGAATGCGTTGCCGATCATCATTACCCACGGTTGGCCAGGCTCGGTCATCGAGCAGTTGAAGATCATCGGCCCACTCACGGATCCTACTGCCTCTGGAGGAAAGGCTGAAGATGCGTTTGACGTAGTGATACCTTCGTTGCCTGGTCATGGGTTTTCGGGCAAGCCTAATGCGACCGGATGGGATCCTGTCCGCATCGCCCGCGCCTGGATCGTGCTGATGAAACGCCTCGGATATAGCCGTTATGTAGCTCAGGGCGGCGATTGGGGGAATGCTGTTACGGAGCAGATGGCTCTGCAGGCACCTCCCGAATTGATAGGCATTCATACCAATATGCCGGCCACTGTCCCGGACGACATTGCGAAGGCTCTCCAGTTCAACGAACCGCCGCCATCCGGCCTCTCAGCCGATGAAAAACGCGCGTGGGATCAGCTCGACTTTTTCTACAAGCACGGCCTGGGCTACGCCCTAGAGATGGCGAACCGCCCCCAGACGCTGTATGGGATTGAGGATTCACCAGTCGGACTAGCTGCCTGGATGCTCGACCACGACGCGAGTAGTCTCGCGCTGATCATACGGGTCTTTGATGGGAAGTCTGAAGGCCTCACAAAAGAGGACATTGTCGACAATATCACACATTATTGGCTGACCAACACGGCGGTCTCCTCGGCTCGTTTGTATTGGGAAAGTAAGCTAGCGTTTTTCGCCCCGAAAAATGTGCAAATCCCCACCGCAGTGAGCGTCTTTCCGGACGAGATCTATGCAGCCCCGCGGAGTTGGACAGAGCGGGCGTATCCCAAACTCATTTATTACAACCAATTGAACAAAGGTGGTCACTTTGCGGCTTGGGAGCAACCAGAACTTCTTGTCGCAGAATTACGAGCATCTTTCAAATCACTGCGTTGAACCGTTCGATGCGACCTTCGTTCCGTTAACAAAAATTTCCCGCTCCTTAAAGGAGCGGGACATAAACCGATAACACCGTACATTATTTTTTAAACGAAAACAGCCATGGAAGCAAGCCTGGTTCTGATACGAAGCAGTTGAAAACATTCGCAATCCTTCTTTTTCTGGTCAAATACTCACTCATTCGAGGAAAGTCCATCATCTTGAGTATTGAAATTATTCAGGCGGTGACTTTCTGGCAGACGTAATGAAGTTGAAGAAGGATCTTAACAAAAATCGGCAACAACCTCAACTAGGCGGTCGCCACCTCTAGTTCTTGAATAAACTGGCGGGATATTTAACAAAGGGTTTTCCATAACGAACAGAAAAGACCTCTTTTTTCCTGTCCGATCGAAGTCATTTTGAACAAGGACTACAACCATGATCACGCTATGAATTTCTTTAAAGGGTTCTCGAACATGCGCCAATCGACAAGGAAAATGTGCCACAAAAGAGGACCAATCTCATCTACGCAAAGACTTTCTGAATGATGAAAACCGACTAACTATTTCCAAAATCAGGAGTCAATTACAGCAAAACAAGGACCATTCGCAGTTTAAAATGTTGCACAAAATGCAGCAAGCAAAATCCCTTACCTACCAAATCCGGCACTCATTCTGTGGACTTTCCGCTTGCTCTCATCAATCAGCCCCGCAATATGACTGCGGTGAAGCGATTCAGCTATTTCTGAAATGCTGATAAAAAGTAAAGAAGAGAGATCCCGGTATTGCCAGCCAGCTTCAGGAATGGTCAATATCTTAAGGAGAATAACTACATCCTGCGGTCTCATGCCGTTATGTGACTTCATTTTACGAATATTATAAATTGTCAGTTGTTTGCAAATCGCGAACAACGAACAAGCTGGGTGAAAGCAGGTTTGTCTATTTTGTCTACTGGATCATCCGGTAAAAGGAAAATTTCAGTCGTCACAACCATGGCCGCTATCATATTCCTCCCCTATTTTTCTCATTTTTGCACATGCAACAAGTGGTTGATTGAAACAGAGGAGGATGAAGAAGCAAAAAAGTATTTACGAATGCAACAAAAAGATCATGGAGGATGAGGAGACCTATCCTGATAAAAAAACCATTGTACTGTAGTCCATCCTTTTATTACTCTCCGCCGTTGGCAATTCGAGATTGCTCCGGAATCCCTCTTAGACGAAATCGTTGCAATAGTTCTTGTAACCGCTGAATCAATATAGAGAATTCATGGGATTTCCCATAAATCATGACCCGACGCATCTCCACATAATCGCTTTCCCATTGGCTAATAACTGCATCAGGCGGAATAAAGTTAATATGGGCATGGTCATGAAAGGAATAATCCATTCCCCGGATGCCATTGAAATGCTGGCGATGCTCAATAATTCTCGCATAAAAATCATCATCATCCAGAGCCGCAACTGCATGTTCGGTATCCATTAGTCTTTCAAGGTCATATAAATGTCTTGAAAGACGGTCATGCCTTATTTTCTCTGGCAGCTTTGAAAATTCCTCATGAAGCAGGAAAGATTTTTCCAAGAATGTTCGCTTGGGGTCTACAACCGGTATCGTAAAAGGCATACCCGCAAATGGCTGATCAGGAAATACCTCATACAAAATTGTCTTTATCTCCCTGTTCGAGGAAGGCTCGCGCAGCGAACGGGCGCCGATCTCGATCAAAACCCTTTCTGCGATGTAGACATCAGGTTCCAACGCAGAATGATACCCTAGCTCGAGCACTTGCGGATCCCTGTCTTCTACCTCTGTTTCCTGCACCGTTAATTCAAATTGGTTGTCAGGGACTCCCATAGCCAGCAATGTTTTCTCCAATTCCAGCCTAAACTCTTTACCTATGAAAGCCGATGTCACTTTACGAAGTTTTGCAACCTGGGCTTTACTGACAAACTCCTCCGGGAACCCTAACACTTGTCTATCCATCGCCAGGTCAATATCTTCGGAAAAACGTTCGATTAATCCCCAAGCCTTACTCAGAGATGTCCCTCCCTTGAAAACCAGTTTATCCTTCCATTTTGTAGAAAAAACTGCCTGCAGGGCCAGGGTCACCCACCAGTCTTTCTCAATTGCGTGTGGCAGTAAGCCCCTTTCCGTATTTGCCTGATTAAGTATCCGGCGTTTTCGTTCATCCGTTATTTTCAGCCATTCCAGCATTGTTCAATTCTTTAAATAGTGAAAATAGAATGGTGGCAATCCAGCCCGGCGCCAACCCGGCATCATGCCGAAGCAGATTTACATCTTCTTTGGCCAAAGCCTTCTTTATTTGTTTTATTACTTTATCATCCACTTGCTTTTGCCCCAATGCCTGCAATGCCTGAATAACAAGTGCGCTTACTTTGCCTTGCATTGCAAGCTTTTTCGGGGTCGTAATCTTAAATGTAATGGTGTTCTTCCCCACTTTCACCATTCGGCGGACCCCATCTGTCAAATAGACCAGTTTCATGGGTACCTGTTGAGAAAGTCTCAATTTATACAGGGCTTGGGCGCCGGTAGGTATAATCCGCGCTTTATCTTGTCTGGCGACCGCCTCGGCAATATCCTCTGTAGAAGGATAAAGCGTACCTAATTCAGGATCGTATTCCGGGTACAAATAGATTCCTTGCCCCAATCGCAGTAATATTTTCTCCTTAACCAGGCGAGATAGTGCTTTCCGGATGGATTCATTGCTTCCTAACCCTGTAAAATCGGCCGGAAAGATCAACTTGCCCTTACCGGTTTTTATAATCCTGCTCAGCATCTGATCATAAATGGAATTTGTCATGGCAATTGATATATTTCACAAATATACTGCAATTTTGTGAAATATTTTTATTGAATATCAACTAGTTACATAATTTATGTTATTCCTCTCATTCTCCAGACTTGCTCCTCGAACACTTTCCACTCCAAAAAGTATTATTCTTATGTGTCACAAGAAAACAATTAATTATATAGAAAAACGCCGTTTGAAAGGGAATCAAATTGTTGTAAAAAGTTAACTATCCAGATTGGGAGGAATTGAGCAAAGGAGATTATAAAATTACGCATTTTTTTTACCACCTAAAAAAAATCATACTCCACTTCGTAGGTGATCGGTAGGCCCAAGCCCTGTGCACAGTTATTTTTATTCCGGTAAACATTTTTATTATTTTTGCAGATCTCCTTCTTATAATCCTTGCATTCCTCCAGTAGCGGGCAAAAAATTAACGCCTCTTCAAAGCACCGTGCCAATACTGGCAACCTCCACGATGACGTGGGTTTATGAAACTTTGAAAAGACGTTCAGGCACAAAAATAAGCAGATAGGAAGAAGTCAGCAACATTTTTTTAGTTGTCACATTAGATGCCTCTATTGCGGTGACGCTGTGCCTCCGCGACCTTTATTAGCTAATAAATTTCTTAAAAAAAATCTCATCCATATGAACAAAAAAGCCGTAAAATATCTCCGGTTCAGCTCCGAAGAGCAAAGCCATTTCAGCATTGAGCAACAGGATATGATTACCAGCACCTGGATGCAGCATGGTAATGTGGAGCTGGTTGACAGTTTTGAAGACCAGGGTTTTACCGCTACTAATGATCTTAGGTATTTAACCTGTGTATGAAAAACCCTAAAAACGTACTCAATAATACGTAATGATGATAAACGACAGCTATTTGATTAGATTCCCTATAATGAATTCCTTATAATTCATTAATTATGAATTCTTTAAACCATTTCCCATAAAAATATACAGCCATTTGAAATGAAAAATTGCCAACGATTTTAATTAAATTGCATTTATATTCTGATAGTCATATGCCAGATAAGAACAATCCTGACAATAAAAATACTCAAGCCATCATCCTCACAGAGAAAGAACGTCTCCGGCAGAACATTTATCGCCCTGATATGGAAAAGCTTAGGCTCTTTACCAAGATGTTGCGGACTAATGCATTATATAAAAAAGCCATAGTGACTCATAAATAAAAACTTATGGACATCCTTGATGAGGATTTGCTCGGATTTTGGAGAGGTCTAAATGAGAATAATGTTCGTTATATCATGATTGGGGGATTTGCCACTCGTTTTCACGGTTTCAATAGAAATACGGACGATTTAGACATGTGGCTGGATGATACAAATGAGAATAGGAAAAATTTAAGGATAGCATTTGCCGATTTAGGTTATGGCGATTTTGAATCCCTGGAAAATATGGAGTTCGTGCCAGGTTGGACCAGCTTTAATATAGGCGGAGGAATTGAATTGGATATATTGACGAAAATGGAAGGTCTGGGCGAGCTAACTTTCAGCGATTGCTTGAATATGGCCTCAGTTGCTGATCTGGAAGGAACCAAAGTTCCTTTTTTACATATCAATCATCTCATAGAGAACAAGAAAACAGTAAATCGTCCTAAAGACCAGGTAGACGTGATAGAACTGGAAAAAATACGTAAACTCCGAGAGGAAGAATAATACTGTCTATTACCCCAAACAGTTATTATGTCAATTGAAACCATCCTTTCAGACCTCTCAACTAACCATGCCACGTATGGTATTACTTTATATGCACCTTCTACCACTCAACAGATAGACGAATTTGAAACTACCTTAGGCCTTACACTTCCGGATACCTTTCGCCGGTTCTATCTTTTTATAGAAGGAGTGAAGAGTGTCGTAATTACACAATGATTCTTCAAGACTGTACCTGGCAAAAATTTGCCCTGACTAATAGTATATTAGAAGTTCAAAAACCAGGAAACATGAACTTGGTACAATTGGGAATCTGACTCCCAATTGTACATGATTATACGATAATGCCCCTTTTTGACGGAGTGAAAATAAGTTACCAGGGCTTGGGACCACCTTCTTTAGCTTCTTTAATGTTAAGCGGATTCGTCCCCAGCACTTTGCCCTGCAACGCAGCCATAGCCTGTTTCGCCTGATCATTGTTCATCTCAACAATTCCTTTTCCCTTGCTTAGACCAGAGAGAGGGTCTATGATGATTTTTGTATAATCCACCCAGCCAAATGGGTTAAAAAGCCGTTGAAGATCAAACTTGTCGAAGTGGCGCGGAAGGCCAGATATTGTCATTCGCATAGGACAAATATATACAGTTTTTCATACATGCAACAACTGCTTTCCTTGCATTCCAGCAAGCCGAACAGTGACCAACCTGACTTCCCCCCCGGGGCCCTCTTCGCGGCGCCGGGGACCGGGAACATTTGTCGGCAACTGATTTATAAAAAATCGTAATACCTTAAAATCGTTGAAATAACAGCACTTGATATGATAATGCGCCACACTAGCCGAATAAGGCATCCATGGCTGTCGTTGTCTGGACTGATTTGGTCACATAGTCATTAGGCTGCACTCCAAAAGTGGCGACCAGGGTCAGGAAAGCGATTTCTTAGTGTTGGTAGCCCCTTTAAATACATTCCTTTTATTTTCAAGTTCGTTGGCATAGGCCTTGTCGATCGTAAATTCCTTCTCTGTGTATTTCATTTCGCAGATATTTATCGCAAAATCCTTTCGATCAATCAGCAGGTCGATCTGAGCCCCTTTACCCGTTTTGGAGCGAGCTAGAACTTTGAGGAAGCTGCGTCCCTTGCTCCCTCTCATTCGTAAAGTTCGCTTCTCTCCTTTACCCTGCCGCAAATAAAAAAATACCCCTTTTGGGGCACTTCGTTTTTCTATTGGTGGAGGTGAGGGGACAAAATTCGAATCTTTTCTGGGCCGATTTAAAGTATTTGATAATCTTTGGTATATGAAATTTATCGCAGGAGATGCACTGATCTGTAGTGCATTTGGCCGCTTATAGCCTCTTTATATCCGGCCAAATATTCCCATTTCTTACATTTTTGGCCACTTATAACATCATCATATCCGGCCAAATCTTGCCATTTTTTGTAGATTTGGCCACTTATAGAGTCATTATATACGGCCAAAAGTATACCTTTAAGCCTTATTTATATCTTTATGGAACCCATTATAGGCAGAAAGGATGAGATAATAATTCTAGAAGAAGTCTTGAAAACAAAGGATGCTGGCTTGATTGCAGTTTATGGGAGACGCAGAGTCGGCAAAACTTTTCTCATACGGAATTTTTATGCCGACAGACTAATATTTGAACTTACAGGAATGTATGGAGGATCTTTGAAAGAGCAACTACTACAATTTAGCAGGTCCCTACAGAAAGCAACCGGATCTACGTTGTCTCTAATTCCCCCGAACTCCTGGGTAGAAGCATTTCACGCACTTGAACAGTTCCTGGATAGACTGCCTAGGCGAAAAAAATTAGTGGTTTTCCTGGATGAATTCCCCTGGCTTGATAGCCGGAAGTCCGGCTTTCTCTCAGCCTTTGAGCATTTCTGGAACTCCTGGGCGAGCCAGCAGGCTCACTTGTTGTTTGTTATCTGCGGCTCAGCCGCCTCTTGGATGATTCGCAAAATTGTAAATAACAGAGGAGGACTGCACCACCGGATAACACAAAAAATGAGGCTACTACCATTCACGCTGGCAGAAACCGAAACTTACCTGAAAAGCAAAGGGAGCAATTTGGACCGATACCAGATACTACAGCTTTACATGGCACTGGGCGGTATTCCTCAATACCTGAATAATGTCAGAAAGGGAGATAGCGCTTCACAAGTGATCGAAAGAACCTGCTTCACAAAAAATGGTTTATTAAATGGCGAATTCAATAATCTCTATAACTCACTTTTTGACATGGCAGATAATCACCTAAAGGCGGTGCGAGCTCTGGCGGCTACCCCCAAAGGGTTGACTCGCCAGGAGATTATTGAAGAATGCGGGCTTAGCTCAGGTGGCCGTACGACACTGATGCTGGATGAATTAGAGCAATCCGGCTTCATTAAATCAAATAAGCCGTATGATAAAGAGACTAAAGATGCCATCTACCGTTTGATTGATGAATTTTCATTGTTCTATCTAAAATTCATGGACAAGGCCGATGATACAACGAGCTGGGCCAGGCTAAGCGAAGGTGCGTCTTACAAAATATGGAGTGGAATGGCATTTGAAGCCGTCTGCCTGAAGCATATTAATCAAATCAAAAATGGCCTCGGGCTTACGGAAAAGTTGACAAAAGAAGCAAGCTGGCGATATGTCCCTCCTAAAGGTTCAAAAGAGGATGGCGCTCAGATTGATCTACTGATTGACCGGGATGACCATAACATTAATATTTGTGAGATAAAATTCTATACGGGTGAGTTAACTATCAGTAAATCCTATGCCGGCGAACTACAGCAAAAGCTGGATGTTTTCCAGGAAAAGGTTAAGCCCAGAAAAACATTGTTCCTTACTTTAATTACTACTTATGGAGTTAAAGACAACAGCCACTCGGACAGTTTGGTCAAAAAAAGCCTGACAATGGACGTGCTCTTCAATTAATCACCGCCTGACCATGACTAAGAAGCTGTATTCTTTTGCATTTTTATTCCCGTCCGTTCCAGCAAGCAAGCTTGCTCCACTACCGGACATAAAAATGCCCCCGCCCTAAGGAGCGGAGGCACTGTTGTATTCAATTGTGGAGGTGGCAGGATGAAATTCGAATCTTTTTTGGATGGATCTAAAAAGATTGTTACCCTAGCTGCTTGATTTAAAAATTGATTGCCTCTCCTATTACAGTTCATCCAAGAATTAAAACCGTCTAAACCAATTCGTTAGGTTTTGAAATACACGTTCATATGCCCCATAACATATCTCATGAGCTTGCTTTCTGTTAACGGGTAATAATCTTTAAATACCCATCTTGGGGTTCCAAAAACGCATTGGCTGCAATTAGTGATTGCTCCATCGCTTCTACGCTGTCGTCGTACACCATGCTACTGAATTCCCAAGCCCGCTGCAGCATCCGGATATACGCATCACCATTCCGCTGCTTCGTCAATTTCTTGAGCGTCCCCATGTAATCGTCCCGGCAGACAGTTGGGATGATGATCTTCGACAGCCCCTTTGCTCCCAGTTCGACGTTCATCATCACCCGGGCGATCCGGCCATTGCCATCAAGAAACGGGTGAACTTCGCTGATCATAAACATCATATAGGCCGCCTTCGCAAAGGGGTGCTGCAGCAGTTGGTACATCTCGAACCCTTTTTTAAGTGTCCCCGTCACCAGTTGCCAGTCAACAAATTCCGTGTTTCCAGCCCGGTTGTTCCGGTCCTTGAACTCTCCCGGTTTTTTGGAGGTGCGGGCGCTCAGCAATACGGCATGTCGTTCTCTGAGCAGTTTCAGCAAATCGTCTGCGTCCTTCGGCTGTAGCATCATTTCTTTACGGTTGGATACGATCTGATAGGTCCCCAGCATGTCATGGGAATCCTCATCCCTGGCCGGCAAGGGCATGGATGTAGCGATAATCTGCCTGGCCTCCTCCACTGTAAATTCCGTCCCTTCGATGTAATTGGAAAAATAGCTCTCGAAGAACGCAAAGTTCTGGTAGGACCGGATGCTCTTGTTCCGGTCCGGAAAGTCCGGATATTCCCGGCTCACTAAGTCTTCGTAGAGGGATGAGAACAATTCGATCCGGTCGGTATCCAAGGGTTCTCCAAGCATCCGCGCCCTAGCGACCGGGCTGACCAGGTTTTTCGATACTCCGGTTCCCAGCAGATCAGTGATCAGTTGGTTCAGCGTCGTCCATTCTTTTTCCATGCCCAGTCCTGGCGCGATAGCTCTGGCCTGGTCGCGTACCTGGTTCAGTGCCTCCTCGCCCTTCACTCGGAGGAACGCCTCTATTTTTTCTTCCAATTCCGCCCGGGTAAGTGTCTTCGATTCTTCCCCCTTTCCTCTTTTTGTCTGAAGGTTTTCCAGATAAGCCCGGGCTAGCCCAGATGCCTTGAGATTTCCGAAAAAGGGAGCATCGTCAGGCTCCTGAGCCGCCGGCCCTTTCAGAAAATGCAGATGCAGGCCCGGTAACTCAATATTATCCGTGTAGGTATACGTAAGATATAAGTGTCCGCCGGGTGTCGGTCGTCTTTCCAAGGCACTCCGGTGACTCAGCATTGCATCGGGATATAGTTCGGAAACAACCCTATACCAGTTCCGGCCCACGATCTTCTCTGGTGCTTCTTCCAGGACGGTTGTATATAAGCGAGGCCCAATCTTTCTAATTAGCTTTTGCTTTTCAAGCTTTTGGATTTCCTTGGTGCGCTCCTTGGAGCCAATAATAATTTCCTGTAATCGTCCTGTTGCCATGTTTTCCTATTAAAAGTCTATTTTAGGGCTATTTAGATTTATTTTCCTACTAAAAAACAGGAAATTAGAATAGTTTCCTATTAAGCAAATATTCATCCCCATTTTACTACCAGGCTCATTTCTACAAATATTTTCCTATTATAATTTAAAATTAGGAACTTTTCTCCTATCTATTTAACCAAACACCTATATTTTCCTACTAAAATGATCATCTTGGAAATAATTTCCTATCCAAAAGACAAAATCGCCCTTTTTTCCACTAACCGCGCGTATGAAATACCCTTAAAACACTCTTTGAATCAGCACCAATATGCTCTGCTTTCCCATCTTTTATCCAATCTCATACTCACAGTATATAAAAACCCATTAAACCAAGCTATATGGAATTCAAGGACCAAATCAAATTACTTGCCGATCGGGTAAGCAAAATGCAGGACAAAATTCAGACAGAGGAAGCAACAAAGAATGCTTTGATTATGCCCTTCATTCAAACTATGGGATATGATGTTTTTAACCCTCTCGAAGTAGTGCCCGAATTTATAGCCGATATTGGAATAAAGAAGGGGGAAAAAGTGGATTATGCCATTATTAAAGATAATACCCCTATCATGCTTATCGAGTGCAAGCACTGGTCTGCAAACCTTGATCCACATGACAGCCAATTATTCAGATACTTTCATACGACGAACGCAAAATTTGGAATTCTCACAAATGGTATAATGTTCCGCTTCTATACAGATCTGGTTGAAGCAAATAAAATGGATGATAAGCCGTTTTTTGAATTTCGGATTGATGATATGAAAGAAGCTCAGGTCGAAAAATTAAAAGAATTCACAAAGACCCATTTCAATATTGAGAGCATTAACAATACAGCAAGTGAGTTGAAATACATGTCGGAACTGCGGGCGCTTATTGTAAAAGAAATAAGCGATCCATCAGAAGACTTCACCAAGTATTTCGCGAAGAACGTATATCATTCGATGGTGACGGCGAAGATCTTAGAAATGTTCAAAGGGCTGGTAAAAAGAACCTTCAACCAATATATCAATGACACGATCAATGAAAGGTTAAAGACGGCTCTGGCCACAGAACAGCAAAAGGCTGAACAAATTGCTAAAGAAGAGCTAACAGCCACGCCGGCAGACGAAACCGCAATTGTGACAACTGCAGAGGAAATGGAAGCTTTCTATATTATAAGGGCAATTTTGGCTGTCAAGATAAATGTCACCCGGGTTGTAATGCGAGACAATCAATCATATTGTGGCATTTTACTAGATGATAATAATCGGCGCCCTATATGTCGATTGCATTTTAATCAGAAGAAAAAACAAATTTCCTTTTTTGATACTGGTAAGGAAGAAAAAATGGCTCTTGACAGCAATAACAAAATATATGATTACGCATCAAGAATTATAAAAGTCATAGATATCTACAGTAAATCCAGTATAAATATGATCGCTGATTCCGCCGGATAATTTTAAAAGCCTCTTATACAGCATAAGTGTTATACCACTGCCCAGGCAGCTCGTTGACTTCTTCATTAACCATCGAGTACGGCACAGATTCATTTGTGCCTTTAATCCCAGATGATCTCATGGATATTTTTGATGAAGAAATATTGAAGTTTTGTGGAGGTGACGAGGCTCTAATCGAATACCTTACTCAATTGCTATCGCTCATAAAAGGTATAAATCTATAATTTCCAATAACTTTAAGCAGTGGGCTGCTGAAGGCTATCATTTAGATAAAGGATCGGGTTAAGGTAGAATGCTTTCTTCCAACCCTGGTGGCTATGGTCGATGCGCCATGGACAGGGGCAGACCGACTTGATCGTATAGTGAAGGTGCGTAGGCTTGCCTTTAGCATCGCCGGTATTGCCCACGGTGCCGAGGATACTGCGGTGCGAGACGGGGGTTAGGATGTGGGTGCGGATCTCATGTAAGTGTGCATAGTAATGAAGCCGCCATTGAGGTCCGAGGACCATGACGAAGTTACCGCCAAGGCGGTTCTGGCCTGTGGCAACAACCAATCCAGCTGTAGCGGAATGGACGTTCGTGCCTTCTTTGGCAAATATATCAACGCCCTTATGCGTAACCGATTCGCCCCAGGGATATGCCCAGAAGGAATTTTGGTCATAGCTATGGCGGGTCGCACCTTCCACGGGCATCGCGAGGTGTTGGGGGATGACCCAGCCGATAGTCAGGACGGCTGCAAGAACAAGCCCAACCTTGAGGCGGGTAGCACGGCGGGTGTTATTTTTTTTCATATTAAGAAAGGTAATATAGATTGCCCGGCCATGCAACCTGCAAATGGCTAAATTGGTGTTAATAAGGATGAATTTCAAAAAGTTTACACTCAGGGAAGGAGAATTAATTGAAGGATTGCCGGAACTCTATCGGCGACAGCTTTGTCTTTGCCTTGAAGAGTTTGCTGAAGGACTGCAAATGCTCGAAGCCCAGTTCATAAGCAATCTCGCTGACCGAGAGGTTGGTGGTGGATAGCTTTTCCTTTGCCAGTTCGATCAGCTTGTCATGCAGATGCTGCTGTGTGCTCTGGCCTGTTAAGGATTTGAGGAGCCCGCTTAGATAACCCGGTGAGATAGTCAGGGTTTCCGCAATATGCGCTACGCTGGGCAGACCTTGTTTTGCCAAAGCACCGCTGCTGAAGTAGCCCGAAAGAAAATCCTCCAAGCGCATCAATATTTCATGGTTAGCGATCTTCCGCGTGATGAACTGACGCTGGTAGAACCTTTCGGCATAAGTGAGCAGTAATTCCAGTTGGGCGATGATCACGTTCTGGCTGAACCGGTCGATATTGGCATGATACTCCTGCTCTATATTGTCAGCAATGGTCGTGAGCATGGTCTCTTCCTTGTCGGAAAGATACAGGGCCTCGTAAACGGAGTAATGGAAAAATTCGTACTGTTTGATGATCTTCGCCAGCGGCGTGTTCCATAAAAAATCCGGGTGGATCAGAATCATCCAGCCTTTAGGCCGATGCTGAGGCATCACTCCTTTTTCAATCTCAATACCGAATAACTGCCCGGGCGCCATAAAGAACAATACGCCTTCGTCAAAGTCTGTGGACTGCTGCCCGTATTTGAATTTGGCATTGTGCACCTTTTTCAGGGAAATGGAATAAAAGTCATAGATAAGGCTGAACGAGCCTTCGGCGAGGGGCATGGTAATGTCATCCATCCGGACCAGGCTGATGAGCGGGTGTTCCGGCTTGGGAAGGCCCGCTGCCCGATGATATTCGGTGATCGTTTTGAATCGGAATTGCTGAGGACTGTTCATAGGATAATTTACTTGTTTTTTTAATAGGCTTCGGCAAATTCTTTGGCAAATTCGGCTAGTTTCACTTTTCCCATCTTTGGCTGACTCCGGTGAAAATTTTCCAGTGTCTTACCACTATGCATCGCAGCCTGCATTTCCACCAGGGTTTCGGCCAGCTTTTGAGGTACTTTGGCCATTTTCAGCCCCTGCAGCATTTGTTTGTCCGAAAGCAATACCCATTTCAACCAGGGCTTGCCCACCGCGGTGCCGATGATCCGGGCGGCCTCGTTACAGGTCATCTCCTCGCTGCCCACATACCTGATCGTTTTTGTATCCGGGCGTAGCAGCAGTTCCTCGGCCACAGCATCCGCGATATCTTTCGGCGAAACAAACACCGTCCGGTCATCCCCGCCATAATTCCCCATCAGCAGGCCGGTCTTCCCCCTCAGCAGGGCCCAAAGGCCAGAGTAGCGCAAAGTGAGGAATTTACCGATCAGCCCCTTCCCCCTGATCATATCCATCGATTGATAGAAGTTGGTGTAAAAGGATGCAGGCCGCATGATGGTGATAGAGGCGCCGGTCAATACATCAAACACGTCTTCGACATTTTCGCTCCGGACAAGATTGGCTGCCCAGCCGCTCATGACCACCACTCGCTTGGTTTCGGCCTGCTTCAGGGCCTGCGCATAATTTTGGGCCATCCGGCGTAGATAGTCGCCCAGGTCGGGTTCGGAAAAACTCAGGGGAATCATCCCGTAAACAGCATCCGCACCTGTAAAAGTTTTCGTGAGGAAATCGACATTTGCTATCGAGCCAATGGCAGCGGTAGCGTCAAGGGCCTCGATGGCAGCCGTTTTTCCCGGGTTGCTGCTAATGACGGTTACGACATGTCCCTGACCTACCAATCTTTGTGTCAGCGGCTTACTGATGTTCCCTAAAGAGCCGGTAATGATGATTTTCATGGGTTTTATTTATCCTGATGACGGGAATATATGCCTTGTTCCAGATCAGCAAGCAATGTCTGTTGGGTCGGATGCCAGTTCAAAAGCTCCTGTGTTAATTTGCTCGACGCCGGGCAATCGATCGCCGCGAAACCGGCAAACCAGCCAAAATGCTCGGCCGCTGCTTCAGGTGATACGGATGTCACTGGAACATTCAGCTGTTTTCCTATTGCTTCTGCGATGACTTTGTACGTAATGCTCTCTTCGCCGACGCCGTGGAATCGCCTGCCTGCTACGGCATGCTCCAATGCCAGTCTGTACAAATGGGCAGCATCCAGCCGGTGTACCGCATTCCAGCGGTTATGCCCCTCGCCGATATAGGCGGAAACGCCTTTTTCACGGGCGACATTGACCAGGATGGGCACGAAGCCATGCAAATCGCCTTCCCCATGAACAGACGGTGACAGGCGTATCACCGATGCCCGTACACCCAGCGCCGCCGCCGCATCCGCTGCTTGTTCCGAAGCCCGTGGCCACGCAGGGTTGAAGGGGGGTATGATATCTTCGGTAGCGAGACTGCCCGGGCTAACCAGCGCGGTACCGGACGTCACGACCAACGGACGGTCACTGCCTGCCAATACGTTGCCGATAGTCTCGATAGCCAGCCTGTCTACTTCACAGACCTCCTTAAATCGGGTAAAATCGTGGATAAAACCCGCATGGATCACACCATCCGACGCGGCGGCGCCGCTACGCAAGCTGTCCAGATCTTCGAGGTCACCGCGGTGAACTTCCGCCCCCGCTGCGGTCAGCGCACTGGCTGCAGCATCCGATCGGGCCAACCCCAATACCCGGTGACCGGCACTTATTAATTCCTGCACGATGGCAGAACCGATGAAGCCTGTGGCTCCTGTGACAAATACGCGCATATTCTTATTTTTTTGTTGATACAAATGTCGCTCGCGTTTATCGGATTGATTTAGCTATATCTGCTTTTGATTTAGCCAAAACTACTCTCTGTTCTACTTACCCACTGGCCGGTTTGCAGTGTGGAAATTATCCAAGGTCAGATCACTCAAACCTGTTTTCGATGAACCATAGATGGGTTTGGTAATCAATGTATATAGTGACCACTTCATATAATAATTAGGGGTCAATGGCTATGATATTTCCAGCCCGGCTAAAAATTTCGACTTCCTGCATATCGTGCAATCGCCGCATACAACGGTAAAAGCCACTTCACAAGGGGCGTCCACGTCTGCCTTAACCGCGAGACGAACAAAAGAACTGTCTTTACCTTGCGTGGGATGCTCCTCCCGATATAATATATTCTCGGAAGTCGGCATGACGTCCACCGTAATCCCATGTATAGTATAGCGGCATATTACTCCTGACTCCACATCGTTCACAAAACCCTTGCTCCTCAGTTTTTCTTCGATGGCAGCATAGTCTTTATAATGTAACAATTCAATTACGATATCGACATCATCGGTCGGCCTCGTCTCCGTTTCCGGCCGGGTAGAATACAAAGAAACAGTCGCTCCACCGACAAAAACAATGTTCTTTTCAACAACTTAAATTTGGATGAAAAAGCTTTTCCCCTCAAAAACCCGAAAATCAGTCACTTAGCCCCACTACCCTCAACTCATTGATTACAAGTTAATTATGAAAAACATTTCAACATGCAAATAATATTTACATGTTGAAATCAATTGTTATCAAAACGAAAGAGAGCAAGCCAGAAGAAAAAGATAGGATGATCAAGGTGGTGGCTAATCTAATTAATACTAAAATTAGTCATAGCCTGACCCAAGAACCATTACTATGAAGTTTTATTCAATACTAGGGCACAATCCATCGCATGTTATTCATTCATCTTTTTGCAAGGAATGATGATAATCATGCCTTTTATTTTGATGATGACTTTTGGAATAGCAGATGCAGAGCCAACAACAAAACCCTTACTGATTTTGGCTGATTTGGCATTGATTGTTTTAGCCATTTTATGCTTCAGGAAGAAAACCTGCGTAACAATTACCTTGGAATTTACCATATTCTTCCTGCTCTTATCGCCTTTGGTAAAGATTTTAACTAGTTTCCCGCTACAAATATTTGAATACCCTTATTCATTGTTCCGTTTGCTGCCTTCGTAATACTGTACCCGCTATCGCTTTTGTTTTCATATATAGATTTTCGGAAAATGCAACAATCCATTCCGGCAAATAAGTTATAGATGTGTATTTGGAGGGAGTTTGCTACGCTCTTTAGATAAAAAAAGCTCTGCAGATCAATGATTTGCAGAGCTAAAATTTCTGTGAAGGTGAGGGGATTACCTTCCCACTCTACCCGAGTGTCTCGGTGATCCCGATATGGGGGAGGGGAGGCCCAATCAACCCGTGCCAGGCGCTTCGCGCCCCGCATTTTCGTTCCCGTCCGTTCCCAGCAAGCAAGCCAGAACTTCGTCGGAGCTGCTTCGACACGCTCCTCCTCGTTCGTCAAGTTCGCTGCGCTCCTTTACACTACCGGAAACAAAAATGCCCCCGCCCTAAGGAGCGGAGGCACTGGTATTTGTGATTGGTGGAGATGGCAGGACAAAATTCGAATCTTTTTTGGATTGATTTGAAAGGAATGTTATTTTCAACAATCTAATAATTAATCAATTGGACAAAAGGTTAGAAAAATTAAGAATTAGCTTTTCAGATGGATGGAAAAATATCTCCCACGAAAACCCTGAAGGTCCTCCTACTTTTATTAAAGAAGCTTCCGAAGAACCAGGAGTTTTGCAGATTTCAACCGCAGAATACTTGGGGGGCGAGCACCCCAATCCTACTTTTTCCGATTTAATCGAATTATCAGAAAAAACTGGACTAAATAACCAATTCGGAAACATACAAAATAAGGAAACAGGTAATTGTAAATATGGCAAATACGGATTCGTTGAATTTGCAAGACCTAATTTTCCTTATATCGCAGTTTAGCATCTATCCGATGGAAAAAATTTTATTTTCGCAACGTTTATATGCTCTACCAACCCCGATCAAAAAGAAAAAGATGATGTGAAACAAATATTGACATCAATTAAGAAGAAGTCTTGGCTAAGCTTCTGATTTTGGGAGCAGTTCCTAATCTCTATAAATGGATCGCCGCTCTTTTGAATAGCTGCATATCCAGGATCGCCCAATTACCTTCTATTCTGCCCAATTATTGCCCAATTTACATCGAAAGGATAGAGATTCTATCAAACATCTCACTCTTATTGAGCCTACTCTTCTGATTTTCAATTTGTCCAGCTCCTCTTTTTTCCGTACCTTCATAGACCATGACAGCGCTTCAAATCATTGAAAAAATAGGTAACGAGGCCGTACAAAAGCTCCGTCTGCAAAAGCTCCGTAGCGGTCATCCTTTTATGATCAATTCCAAGGATCTGGAGACAAACCAATGCTATTTGGAATATCCAGATGGTTCGATCCAGCTTGTTTTTTTAAAAAATGCCGCCAAAGAATTCACGGTGATTCGGACGCTTTCTCCCTCAGAAGAACTGTCTCTTCGGAGGAGGTATGGTCTTTCCCGTCTTTAATTATGCCGGAATTGTATATTATTACAGGCTCCAATGGAGCAGGCAAGTCCAGTATTGGGCCCGACTACCTGCCGACTCACATCCGGCAGCAAGGTCCCATTTTTGATGGAGATAAGCTCTTTGTCGAAAAAAGAAAGGAACTCTGGCGCACTATCAAATCCCACAAAGAATGCAGTAAACTTGCATATGCCTTTGTTACCGAAACGTTCGATCACCTTGTAGAAACGGCACTTGCGGCGAATCAGGATTTTGCCTATGAAGGGCACTTTACCAATGAAGCTACCTGGGATATTCCTCGCCAGTTTCGGGCAGCCGGCTATGCTATTCATCTCATCTTCCTCGGTCTTCAGGATACGGCCTTATCCGAGCTTCGTGTCGTTGACCGGTCGCAAGCCGGCGGCCATTATGTCGATCCACAAACAGTGGCCGATAACTTCTATGGCAATCTGAAAAAACTGAATCAGCATTACAGTTTGTTCCAAACGGTTCAGATCATCGATACTTCTGAGGCGGAGCATGTAGTCCTCGCCGTGTTTGAAGACGGTAAACCTGCGAATGCTGTACCATCTGAAATGCTTCCGGCATGGTTTCAGACCTATTTGTCCACTATTGTCCAAAAGATCCGAAATGGAGAGCCGAAGTTCTATTAACATAATTCTTCGCAGTACCCGTCTTAAAGTATCTCCATTGTTGAATCTCCATTGAGCCATGTTATCTATTACCGGCTGCTCGTAGCAGTACCCGATAATTTCTTCAACCGCCAACAAAAAGCGCCGAAAAGAATTGATTTCGATGCTAATAAAGCTGTGGAGGTGAGGGGATTACCTCCGCTACCGCTCCGGTGATCGGAGGGGGAGGCCCAATTGAATCCACCAGTGTCGCTCTTCGTGCCCCATTTTTTTCACCCGTCCACTTTCGCAAACAAGTCAGAACTTCGTCGGAGCTGCTTCGACACGCTCCTCCTCGTTCGTAAAGTTCGCTTCGCTCCTTTACACCGCCGGGCAAAAAAATGCCCCCGCTCTAGGGAGCGGAGGCACTGCTGTATTCAATTGTGGAGGTG
>WNFI01219269.1_pt1 | contig 38138 bp, 37 predicted proteins | sample 5400471 | NCBI WGS metagenome assembly WNFI01 (sample SAMN13153348, study PRJNA577476) | soil metagenome | isolation source: 100 cm saprolite on Douglas fir-dominated hillslope | place: USA:California | collected 2013-09-17 | reverse complement strand
CATAAAGTATAATAGTAGTATTATACCGGATAAGGCATATTTCATGCGGTTAGGCAATTAAGTGTTTAAAAGAAATTAAGCGGTTGCTTTTAGAGGGAGGGGATCAAATGCTGATTCGAATCTAAAGGAAATAATTAGAGATAAGTGTGGGTTGGAAAAATACCGTATTTATACCTGGTTCAGCAGGATGATTTAACGATACCCGTTATAGTTTTTATATGACAGCGGAGTGCTACCCCTGTCGAATAAGAGTTTTTATTTATAAAAGTCTAAGAATCAATACTATACCTCCTTAAACTTAAGCTCCTTAAAAAATTTCAAATCATTCATTCCTTAAATTTATCCCTATTAATCATTTTCAAAACCTTATCGATCCCTTATGGAACAGCTATTCGCGATCCTGAATTATCTCCAAACTCCTCCCACTGGACTATTAGACCGTCTTTCGTCTTTCCTGGTAAAAAAAGAATATAAAAAGAAAGAATATTTATTGCGCGAAGGGCAAACTTCTTCAAAACTATATTTCATTGAAGAAGGCCTGATCCGAGCCTATTATACAGACAAAAAAGACGAAGAAGTCACGACCTGGTTCATGAAAGACAGCGATCTGATATTTTCTGTTGAAAGCTTCTATGAGCAGATCCCAAGTTTTGAAAATATTATAGCCATAGAAGCCTCAACGGTATGGTACATTACCTACCATCAGCTACAAGCCCTCTATAAAGAATTTCCTGCGTACAATTATCACGGCCGGGTGCTAACCGAAAAATATTACATCAAGAGCATGAAACGACAGGTCGCCCTGATTAAGAAGACAGCACTGGAAAGATATCAACTGCTGCTGGAACAAGAACCCTACCTCCTGGAAAGGGCTTCCCTGCAAGACATTGCCTCCTATTTAGGAATGACGCCTGAAATGCTTAGCAAGGTCCGGGCTAAAAGAAATTCCCTGAAATAAAGAATGGACTCAAACAATAACTACAATAATTCCTAAAGGACCGGAATAACAAAATCTAAAGAAAACCATTAGCGAGCTGAATCATTCCTGCATGGGGGAAGGTCCTTTACCTGTAAGCCTTAATTTTAGCTCAAGGTTTCAAGGTTTCAATTGTTAAGGCTTAAGGTATACTGATTATGTTAGACTCTCCCCAGGAAAAGGCTGATAAGGCCAAGGTTATTAAAAAGCTCATGTCTAAATGGCTGAAGGTGCAGGAGACTGAACGCAAGGCTGCTCTATTACTATCCAAAAATCCGGAAATAAAAATAACGGGTACGGGAAAACTCCCGAAAGTCCTGTGACCGCAGGAGTATAACGCTGCGAACGGGATGGAGGGAATGGCGGGATTGCTCAGAACAATCGTAATTGCCTGCTCTTTGCCTGTCGGGCGGGAGCGACGGCTTTTCCAAATACGGTGCGCCCCCCATATTTCCAGGAATCATCGTTTTCCTTTTCCATCCATTCTTCGAGGTTACCGGAGGGGATGAAATCCTTTTCCGCCCGTTGCGCGAACTCATGCAGCTTCCGGATGGCATCCTGCTTATCGCTTTGTCCCATTTTTGTCTTTTGCACGGCCGTCTGCAGGATGCCGATCGTTTCATCATATACCTGGATGGGTACGGGGAAGGGATGGCCATCCTTACCGCCATGCGCAAACGCAAAACGGGCAGGATCTCTGAACCGCGCAGGCGCCCCATGGATCACTTCGCTTACCAGGGCCAGGGACTGAAGGGTGCGGGGACCTACCCCTTCCAGCAGCAGCAGCTCTTCGAAATCGGCCGGCTGCCTGTCATGGGCCAGCCATAATACCGCGCCCAGTCTCTTCAGGTCCACGTCTTCCGTACGTACGTCATGGTGCGCAGGCAGGACCAGCTGCTGGATATCCTGCATCATGGATTCCGGTTTCTCCCGGGCGATCGAAAGGACCGCATCCCGGGCCGGACAGGCCGCGCTGTCCGCCAGGTTGAGGATCAGGCCCTGGTTGGCGCCGCAAATGGCGGTATGCGGCTCATCCACGAAAGAACGGAGACCGGCGGAGTGCCAGTGATAGCGGCGGGCAGTCGAATTTCCGGCGCTCATCCCCTGTTGGATCACCGTCCATTGCCCCTCGTCGCTGATCACAAAGTTGTGCAGATACAATTGAAACCCGTCCTGTACGGCCGTATTGTCCACCTTGGCGCTCAGCTTGCTGCAGCGCACCAGCTGCGCCCCGTCCAGTCCTGTACTTTCACATACGCTTCGGATCTCGTCCGGCGCCTGCCGGGAAAACTTACCCTTTCCCCCGCAGATATAGATGCCCAATTGCCTGGAATGAGGATTGATCGCCCTTTTCAGGGCTCCCATCACGGAAGTGGTGATGCCGGAGGAATGCCAATCCATTCCCATCACCGCCCCCAGACTTTGAAACCAGAAAGGATCGCTCAAACGGCGGATCACTTCCGCCTTGCCATATTCACTTAACAACACTTCCGTGACAGCCAGGCCCAGTTTGGCCATGCGCTCCGCCAGCCATTGGGGAACGTAGCCATAATGTAAGGGAAGATCGGCGGAGCCGGAACGCTTCATAGTCATTGCTAACGAAATTAGCAAAATTCATCCGGAGCAGGAATAAAAATTTCGGAAACCCTACCTTTTCTTGTACTAATTTTGTCTGATGAACAGAAAAGAAGAAGTCCTGCAGGACGTAGTTATAAAATTCGCCGGGGACTCAGGCGATGGAATGCAACTGACCGGAAGTCAGTTCACCAACAATACGGCTTTATTAGGGATCGACCTGGCCACCTTCCCCGACTTCCCGGCCGAGATCCGGGCTCCGCAAGGCACCCTTCCGGGCGTCAGCGGTTACCAGCTACGCTTTTCCAGCGATAAGATCTTTACGCCCGGGGACGAATGCGATGTCCTGGTAGCCATGAATGCGGCGGCGCTGAAAGCCAATCTGAAAGGCCTGAAGAAAGGTGGGAAGATCATCGCCAATATAGAGGGATTTGACAGCAAGAACCTCCGCCTCGCCAATTACCCCGACGGGATAAATCCCCTGGAAGATAACAGCCTCGACAGCTATACCGTCATTAAAATAGACGTGACCAAGATGACCCGGGAAGCACTGAAGGAAATCACCCTTGGCACGAAAGAAAAAGACCGGGCTAAAAACATGTTCGTCCTGGGATTCCTGTATTGGATGTACAACCGGGACATGGCCAATACCATCCAGTTCCTGAAAGATAAATTCGGGAAAAAGCCTGAAATTTTTGAAAGCAATGTAAAAGCGCTGCAGGCAGGTTATAATTTCGGGGATACGACAGAAACTTTTACGACCACCTACCGGGTGGAAAAGGCCAGGATGGCCCCGGGCGTATACCGTTCCATTATGGGCAACCAGGCCTTGACCTACGGGCTGATCGCGGCTTCCCAAAAGAGCGGCCTGCCCCTGTTCCTGGGGTCCTATCCTATTACGCCCGCCTCGGACATTCTGCACGAGCTGAGCCGGCACAAATCCTTCGGCGTCCGTACCTTCCAGGCCGAGGATGAAATTGCCGGCATCACCTCCGCCATCGGCGCCGCTTATGGCGGCTCCCTGGGCGTTACCACCACTTCCGGTCCCGGCATGGCCTTGAAAGCAGAGGCGATGGGCCTGGCGGTGATGCTGGAAATTCCCCTGCTCATCATCGACGTCCAACGGGGTGGCCCTTCCACGGGTCTGCCGACCAAGACGGAACAGAGCGACCTGCTGCAGGCTTATTACGGACGGAACGGAGAATGCCCGATGCCGGTCATCTCCGCCTCTACTCCCAGTGATTGTTTTGAAGCCGTCTATGAGGCCGTACGAATAGCGGTGCAGCATATGACCCCCGTGATCTTCCTCAGTGACGGATATATCGCCAATGGCGCCGAACCCTGGAAATTCCCAAAAAGCGAAGATCTGCCGCCTATCGAAGTGAAATTCAAAACAGAGCTGGGGCCCGGGGAAGACCAATTCCAGCCTTATTTGCGCGACGAGAAATTAGTACGCCCCTGGGCCATTCCCGGCACTCCGGGACTGGAGCATCGGATCGGCGGGCTGGAAAAACAAAATATCACGGGGAATGTAAGCTACGATCCGGAGAATCACCAGCTGATGGTAAAGATCCGCGAGGAGAAAATAAATAAGATCGCCGACTATATCCCTTTGCAGAAGCTGGATAGCGGTCCGGACAAGGGCGACCTCCTGGTATTGGGCTGGGGTAGTACTTATGGATCCATCAAGAGCGCCGTGGTAGAATTGCAGCGGGAAGGATATACCGTATCCCATGCACATCTCCGCCACATGCGGCCCTTCCCGAAGAACCTGGGCGACCTGCTTAAAAACTTCAAACAGGTCCTAATCCCCGAGATCAACAATGGCCAGCTGATCAAGATCATCCGCGACCAATACTTCGTCGATGCACAAGGCTATCATAAGATCATGGGCATCCCTATCACCAAGACGGAACTGGTGATGAAATTAAGGGAGATGCTGGGCTCGAATAATTAGCCCAGACTCCGGAGAATCCCCGGAGAAGGATTGCCTTTCAGGGAATCCTTCTTCAGAGCCAGCTCCAGGCTGAGCTTTTCAATGTCCGCCGTTACCTTGGCGATAAAATTGAACTGGTCAACGACCGGCTTGAACCCGGATAATTGCCGGCGGGTATCGCTTTCAAGGATGCCCTTCTCCAGCTCCGCCTTCCGCCGGTTCATCAGGGCATTCATTTTTCCATTCAGGATCCGGAGATCTTCTTTTCCCGTCACGGACTCCCCGGACCTCGATTCCCCGGAGCTATCCTTTTCCTGCAGACAGGCGGCGGTATTATCCAGTCGGGCGAGCATCGCCTTTATGATGGGCTCATAAACCGGATCGGCTTTTTCTTTCGGCAGGGACGACGTATAATAAGCCAATGTGGCAATATGAGAGGTGAGCATATGATTGGACACGACGAACTGATGCATCCTGTCGGCCAGCTTCCGCTTGTTGCCGGGCTCCGACAAGATCCGGTTAAAGGCATCGGACAGGTTGGCCAGCGCGACGAAAGCATGTTTGCGGGATAATTTATACTGGTCGACGCTCACAGGTGTCCCCAGGAAAGCGCCGCATACATCCCTGAAATACGCCCCATTCGCCTCGATGATCCGGATCATATAATCGGTGATCTGTTCCCGCTCCCGGGAAGGCAGCAGAAAGATATTGGCGACAAAGGCGATGGCCGAACCGATAGCCGTATCGATCACCCGCTCCGACAGGATGCTCCTGAAGTCATAAGGATAGATCAGATGAAACAGGAGCAGGATATAAGGCGTCATCAAGGTGACGCAAATAAGATAATTCGTTCGCAGGAACACGTAAGTGCCGATCATGAAAAGGATCATGAGCACGAATAAGACCGTCCGGTCCTTGACGAAGTAAAGGATCAAGAGTCCAATGAACGCCCCGGCCAGCGTCCCCATCAGCCGCTCATAATTCCTTTTTTTCGTAAGACTGTACGCCGGTTTGAGGATCACGGTGATCGTAAGCAAGATCCAATAGCCATGTCCCAGGGGAAAGAATTGGGAGATCAGGTAGCCGGCGATGGTAGCAATGCTTACTCTCAGGGAATGCCGGAAAATATTCGAGGTGAGCGTCAGGTTCTCCAGCAGCAATGAGCTTTCGATGTCCTGGTGAGTGATAAACTGGTCGTAGTCGATCTGTGGCCGGAAGTCCTTTCCGAGCTTCCGGTCATACGTCGTATATCCATGCAGCGTATGCAGCCGGTCTGCGATATCCTGTATGCTATCCAGGATATGGCGCATGCCGATAAATCCTTCCACATTTTCCGCTGTCCGCTGCGCATCCCTGAACCGGAGGAAGGAGGCCTGCAGGTGTTTGATGCCGGAAGACAAATGGGAAGTCTCTACGGAGGGTTTGCCGCTCTTGATGGCGATCCCGATCTCATCGAGCTCTACGGCCATGTCGAGGATCAGCTGCCGGCATTCCTCCAGCAGATCGCTCTTGTCAAAAAAACGATGCAGGGATGGGTAATCCTGCTGCGAGGTTATGACCCTTTCAAAAAGATCCACGATATCCAGGAAGATCATGAACAGGATCCTGCCGGTATGCGTGGACTCTTTAACCATATCCCGGCCTTTGAACAGCAGCTCGCGGACCAGGTCCTGTTTCTCATGAATATCGATCTGATGCTCCACCAGTTGCCGGTAGCTCTTGTCATAATCCACCTGGCGCGCATAGAAAGACGCTTTGATGCGAAGATAGCCGGCCGTCGTCTGTACGCATTCCCCGAGAGCCTGCTGTATGAGTTTATAGGGTCGAAAGCTATACAGGAGCAGGCTTAACGTAGTATACCATATTCCCCCGGCCAGCACATAGGCCGAATTGATGAGAATATCCCAGCCATGTTGCGGACGATCGATATTCAGGACCATGACCAGCAAGGCATTGACCCCGATCGAACTGGCCCTGTTGCCATAGATGCTCATCATGGAGAAGACAAAGCAGAAGACAAAAACGAGCAGGCCGGTCAGGATCGCCGAGCCATAGACCAGGCCGGTCAGTAATGAGACTATGAAAATGATGACGACACAGGCTATCATGCCGTTACGACGATGATGGATCGGGCCCGGGTTGTCCGTATTTCCCACGCACATCGCGCCGATAGATACACTGATGCCGGCGGACAAATTATGGAAGAAGTAGCCCAGCAGGATCGCCGGAAGTGTGATGCCTACCGTGATACGCACGGCCCCGCTCAGGTTGTGGCTGTTAATGAAACTTTTATATTCCCTGATATAATCCATTGCCGGACATAAAGATAATGAGTTTCCGGTTGCCTATAAGTGGAACCATTAACGGGGGCTAAAACCGGTACGCCATTCACCGGGTATTTTTTTCCGCTCACCGTAAGACGCTTTTATACCCTAAGTTTGCGGACTATTTTGCAGTATAAAAGAGACAATCTGTCCATGAGAAAATGATAGAATGAGCTTGCTGAAATGAGCTTGCTGACGAATTATTTAAAAGAACCAAAATGCGCACTGCCGTCGTTGTCTTCTTTATAAGCCTTTTTTCTATGAATGTAAAAGCCCAGCAGATCAGTGGGGTTACACAGGACGAGCAGGGCAAACCATTAGCAGGATCCTCCATCAGCCTTAAAAAAAGTAAAGATTCTTCTGTAGTGAAACTGGGTGTTTCCAATTCGACCGGGAATTACGAATTCACCGGCATACCAGCCGGCATCTATTTCATCAATATCTCACATGTAGGCTATACCCCCCGGAACTCCGCGGTTTTCGAAACGAAGGAGGAGGGCCTCACCCGCCTGCCGGCCATGCTCCTGACCAGGGTATCCGCCGATCTGAAGGAGGTGGTCGTCACTTCGCATAAGCCCCCCGTGGAAGTCAAGGCCGATAAGATCATTCTCAACGTGGAAGGCAGCACCAATGCGGTGGGCCAGGATGCCCTCGAGCTGTTACGTAAATCCCCGGGAGTAACGGTGGATAAGGATAATAACCTGAGCCTGAGCGGTAAGAATGGCGTACAGATCTATATCGACGGCAAGCCGACCCCTCTGTCGGGCAACGATCTGTCGGAATATCTCAAGACCATTCAATCGGCTTCCATCGAATCCATCGAGATCATCAGCAACCCCAGCGCCAAATACGAAGCGGCAGGCAATGCGGGCATCATCAATATCAAACTCAAAAAGAACCGGTCGTTCGGCACGAACGGCAGCGTCAATGCCGGTTATAATGTCGGCATCTACTCCAAGTACAATGCTGGTTTTTCCCTCAATCACCGCGATAAGAATATCAACGTATTCGGCAATTACAGCTATAATCATAATCCCGTAGAATATCTCTCCGGCCTGCACCGGGAGCAGCTGGATACCCTCTTCGACCAGCATTCGACCATAAGGAATACCAATAACAGCCACAATTTCAAGGCCGGACTGGATTATTTTGTGAATAAAAAGAACACCCTGGGCATCATGGTGAACGGGACTTTCTCCGATAATTCCTTCAAAACCAACAGCAGCACGCCGATCTCCTATATTCCCACCGGTCAGCCGGTCAGGCTGCTGGTGGCGAATAACCTCAGCAATGGCCGCAGGGATAATACCAATGTCAACGGGAACTATCGCTATGCGGATACCAGCGGCCATGAGCTGAATGTGGATGCCGACTTTGGCGCCTACCGGATCAAGAATGATCAGCTGCAGCCCAATATGTATTATGACCCTGCCGGTAAGCCATTGGATAGCATTACCTATAATATGTTGTCTCCCAGCGATATCAGGATCTACAGCCTCAAGTCGGACTATGAGCAGAATTTTTTAAAAGGGCGCCTGGGATTTGGCTTCAAAGCCGCTTATGTAACCAGCGGGAATAATTTTGAGCAATATGATATCACCGGCAGTAACAGGATACTGGATAGCCTGCACAGTAATAATTTCGATTATAAGGAAAATATCAATGCCGTCTATGGCAACTACAACCGCTCCTGGAAGGGCTGGGCAATCCAGGCAGGCCTGCGGGTAGAGAATACGAATGCGAAAGGGACTTCTACCGGATATAAGCTGGACAACAACAACAATTATGTAGGATATGATTCCGGGTTTGACCGTCATTACGTGGATTTCTTCCCCAGCGGCGCGATCACGTATAATAAGGACCCGATGAAGCAATGGAGCCTGAACTATAGCCGGCGCATCGATCGTCCGGCCTACCAGGATCTGAACCCCTTCGAATTCAAGCTGGATGAATATACTTTCCAAAAAGGGAATACGCAGTTAAGACCGCAGTATACCCATAGTATCGGGCTGACCTATACGTATAAGTACAAACTGACCACCACGCTGAACTACAGCCATGTAAAAGACGTCTTCACCCAGCTGCTGGACACCGTAGATAAGTCCAAGGCCTTTCTCACTAAACAGAATCTCGCTACCCAGAATATCACCAGCCTCAATATCAGCTATCCCTTCCAGTACAAATGGTATAGCCTGTTCGCCAATGTGAACACCTATTATTCCCTGTATAATGCCAATTTCGGTACCGGCAGGACCGTCAATGTGAATGTATTTTCCTGTAATGTCTATGCTCAGCAGACCGCCAAACTGGGCAAAGGCTGGACAGGGGAAGTGAGCGGCTTCTACACCTCGCCATCCATCTGGCAGGGTACTTTCCAGACCCATTCGATGTGGAGCGTGGACGGAGGTCTTTCAAAGACCGTACTCAAGGGCAATGGGACGGTGAAGGCATCGGTAAGCGATATCTTTAATACCCTGCACTGGTCGGCCATCAGTGATTTTGCCGGGCAAACTATTCACATCAACGGAAGCTATGAGAGCCGGCAGCTCAAATTATACTTCACTTACCGGTTCGGCAATACCCAGGTAAAAGCAGCCCGGCAGCATAAGACAGGGGCGGAAGACGAGAACAAACGCGTAAACTAAAATAGTTTATTTTTACGCCCCACAAACTTCTATGCAAGCTATTATTGACAACATCAAAGAGCTTTTTGCCTCTTACAGTCCTTCTCCGGTCACCCGGATGGAAAAGATCCCTCAGTCGGGCAGTAACCGTATCTATTTCCGTCTTTGGGCGACAGACCGGTCTTACATCGCCACCTATAATGACAATGTGCGGGAGAACCGGACTTTCATCCATTTCAGCCGGCATTTCCGGGATAGCGGATGCCCTGTCCCGGAGATCTATATCGTCAATGAAGCCTACACGATCTATTTACAGGAAGATTTCGGGGACGGGTCGCTGCTGGGCGAACTGGAAAAACAAGGCCATAATGAATACGTTCTCGGGTTATTCCGGCAAAGCCTGCGGGAACTGGCCCATTTACAGATCAGGGGGGACGATCAACTGGATTATTCCTGGTCGATCACGTCCAAAGAGTTTGGGAAACAGGCTATCCTGAGTGACCTGCTGTATTTTAAATACTATTTCCTGGATACCCTGCAGATACCCTATGATAAGGAAAGGCTGATCGATGACTTTGAAGCGCTGAGCACTTACCTTACCCATGTGGACCATAAATATTTTATGTTCCGGGATTTTCAGAGCCGGAATGTCATGATCCAGGAAGGGAAAGTACATTTCATTGATTTTCAGGGTGGGATGAAGGGCGCACTCCAATATGACGTAGCGTCTCTGTTATGGCAGGCCAAGGCCGAGCTGTCCGATGAATGGAAGAATGAGCTGTTGATTTATTATATGGACTGCGTGGAGTCGATCCTGGATAAAAAGATAGACCGGGTACGGTTTGTCAGCCAGTACAACGGGTATGTCCTCATACGCCTGTTACAGGTATTGGGAGCCTACGGGTTCCGGGGGCTTTTCGAACGCAAGGCTCATTTTCTCACCAGCATCCCGCTGGCCCTGCGCAATTTTAAATGGTTCCTTACGCACAAGCAGGTAGGAATTGTTTTGCCGGAATTTGAACGATTGCTCGGGTTAATGGTTGAAGAGGAGGTGATCGACCGGTTTGAGCCCCTGCGTGCGAATGAAAATACGCCGTTGGTGGTCCATATCAGCAGCTTTTCTTACCGGAAAGGCATACCGGAGGACTCCAGCGGCAATGGCGGAGGCTTCGTATTCGATTGCCGGGGTATTCTGAATCCCGGCCGGATAGCTGAATTCAAGCCGTTGACGGGGCGGGATAAGGATGTGAAGGATTTCCTGGAACAACGTACGCGGATGCCGGAATTCCTGAACAGCGTGTATAATATCGTCGATATAGCGGTGGAAGATTACATTAAAAGGGATTTTGAGAGTCTTACCATTGGCTTTGGCTGTACCGGCGGTCAGCACCGGAGCGTATATGCCGCCGATGCGCTGGCCAGGCACCTGAGAAATAAATTTCATGTAAAAATTTCCTTGCATCATATCGAGCAGGAAGCAAAGAATTGGGTGAATGGCCCCTAAGATCGTTAGCGTATGTATTATGTAGTTTATGGTGTGTCGTACCTGGTGTCCCTGTTGCCCATGCGGCTGTTGTACCTGCTTGCTGACGGGCTTGCCCTGTTCACTTACTATGTTATCCGCTATCGCCGGAGAGTCGTGATGGACAACCTGCAGATCGCTTTCCCCGAAAAAACGGCAGCGGAACGGAGACGGATCGCGAAAAGATTCTACCGGAATTTTGTGGACAATTTCATCGAAACGCTCAAATTACTGTCTGCCAGCCCTTCTTTTATCAAGAGGCGTTTCATCATCGACAACCCGGAAATCCTGGAAGGTTTCTATCATGCCGGCCGCCGGTGCCAGCTCCACCTGGGGCATACCTTCAACTGGGAGCTGGCCAATGCAGCCATGCCCCTGCTGTCGGACTACCCCTTCATCGTTGCGTACATGCCTATCGAGAATAAGGTATTCGAGCGTCTTTTTCTGCATCTGCGGGGACGTACGGGTACCATCCTTTTGCCGGCTACCCGTTTGCAGCGATCGATCCTTCCCTACCGGAATACCCAATACCTTCTTACCCTGGTAGCCGATCAGGCTCCGGGCAATCCCGATCAATCCTACTGGCTGAATTTTTTCGGGCGCCCTACCGGTTTTGTAAGAGGCCCTGAACGGGGCGCCCGGGCGGGGGATATTCCCGCCGTGTTCGTGCGATTTTATAAGACTCGCCGCGGATACTATAGGGTGTACCTTACTACGATCGCCGATCATCCTGCTCAATTACCCGAGGGGGAGCTGACCCGGCGGTACCGGGAGCTGCTCGAAGACGCCATCCGGCAGGACCCGGATCTATGGCTCTGGAGCCATAAAAGATGGAAAACTCCCTGGAAAGAGGAATTCAGCAAATTATGGATCAATTAACAGGGAGGTTCCGCGGATAACCCTATCTTTAGCGGAACCTTAAACAAACCCCATGGGCCCCACATGGGTATAATCTAACCCTGATTCATGTATTATCTTTTTTACGGTTTTCTTTACCTGGTCTCCCTTCTTCCGATGCGCGTGCTGTATTTCATTTCAGATGCGATTTACGGCCTGATCTACTATGTATTGGGTTATAGAAAAGAAGTGGTCATGAGCAATCTGGCCATTGCATTCCCCGATAAGACGGAAGCGGAGCGTTCAAAGATCGCCCGGAAATTTTACCACAATTTCATCGACTCCTTTATGGAGGTGATCAAATTAGTTTCTGCGGGAGACGCCTTCCTCCAAAAAAGATTTACCGCGGACGTAAGTGAGCTGAATGAACTCTATACGACCGGCAAAAGCTGCCAGATCCACCTGGGGCATACCTTCAACTGGGAATGGGGGCAGCTGGTCCTTTCCCAACTCACCCCGTATAAGATAATGGTGGTATATATGCCCATCACCAGCGCCGTCATGGAGAAGCTGTTTTATAAATTACGCACCCGCAGCGGGAATGTCTTCTTACCCGCCACCAATATGCGGGAAGCTATCGGTCCTTATCTACAGACCCAATATGCGTTGGGGTTGGTAGCCGACCAGAATCCCGGCAACCTGCAGACCGCTTACTGGCTTAATTTTTTCGGCAAACCCACTGCTTTTGTAGGCGGTCCTGAAAAAGGAGCCCGGGCCACCGGTATGCCGGTGGTATTTGCGTGCATTGAAAAGCCCCGGCGGGGCTATTATCATGCTACCATGAAGCTGGCCGCTGCCGATACCAGTCAGTTAGCCGAGGGGGAGCTGACCCGGAATTATGTACGTTACCTGGAAGGGGTCATCCGCCGCAATCCGGACATGTGGCTCTGGAGCCACCGGCGGTGGAAGCATGCCTGGAAGGAGGAATATGCTTCCCTATGGATAGATACAGAGGGGCCGGCGCTTCCGGCGTCTCCTTAAAGCTTCCGGCGTCTCTTTAAAAAAGGGTGAAATAACGGGATAAAATCGGGTGCTTTTATTTGCCGGATTGGCAGGAGGGTCACTAAATTGGGAGGCTTCATTTAAAACTTTAAACCCCTTCTATCTATGGCAGCATCTACTAAGCTTTCTGCGGCCGGCTCCGGAGGCCCTATCCCTGAAAGTGTCGCCCAGCAACTCATCAACACTTACATGACCGAAGAAGGCTATAATCACGGAGAGCTTTGTCCTCCCAATTGCACACCGCCGCCTCCTCCAACCGTCTAACACAGGCGCAAACAGTCACATTGATGTTCCATTTTCCCTTAAGTTACTATTTTGAACTGGGCGCCTTTATCGTAAGTACGATGGTCTACCCGGGATTAAAGGGAACATCTTTCCGGCTATTCCCTTTTTTCCTTTTTTTCATCGTCCTGGTGGAATTTACGGGCAGGTATCTGAAGATCGCCTTTCACCAAAACACCTGGTTTTACAATATAACCACTACCGTTGAGTTTGTCTTCTACGCTTATATTTTTGAACTGGAATTACAGGATCCCGCTCTTAAAAAAACAGCTTCCCGGTTTATGATCATCTATCCCCTGCTGGTCCTTCTCAATCTCCTGTTTGTCCAGGGCTTCAGGCAATTTCACTCTTATACGATGGTGATAGGCACTATTTTTATGATTATTTTTTGCGGTCTCTATTTCTATGAATTATTGCTGAATCCCCTGGAGGGACAGCTACGCCGGGATCCTATGTTCTGGATCAGTACCGGGATCCTTTTTTTTAACCTGGGCGGCCTTTCTTATGACATATTATTTAATCTCCTGCAGAAATATGCTACGAATACCAGTGGGAAACTCTTTCAAAATATTAATAATAATCTTATTTTGATGCTTTATTCCTGCTTTATAATAGCCTTTCTATGCAGAAGGAATCCCCGGAAATCATTATCACCTTAATAGCTGGAACGATCACTTTCCTGCTATTGGGCGCTTTGATGATCTCCTTTCTCTTTCTTTACCGCAGGCGTCATCGAAAGCATCTGCGGGAGAAAGAGCAGCTCCGGCTCTCTTATGAAAGGGAATTGCTCAAATCCCAGCTGGAGATCCAGGAACAGACCTTCAAGCATATTTCCCAGGAAATCCATGACAATATCGGGCAGATGCTGAGCCTGGCCAAGTTAAACCTGGCTACGATGGATGTTGCCCAGCCTGCCGGCCTGGAGCAGAAGATCGGCGATTCGAAAAAGCTGGTCAGCCAGGCTATTTATGACCTGAGAAACCTGTCGCATGGCCTCAGTACGGATTATATTGCCGACAGGGGGTTGGTGAAGGCGATTGAGCATGAATTGGAAATGATCAAAAAATCAGGGGGGTATGAAACGGTATTCCTCATGGAAGGGGCCCTCTATCACCTTGATAGTCAGAATGAACTCATCCTTTACCGCATTATCCAGGAGACTTTGAACAATATTATAAAACATGCGGCATCTCAAAAAATTATAATACATTTACGTTACCGTCCCGAGGAACTTACCCTTAGTATCATTGATAATGGCAAAGGATTCGATCTTACCCCTCTAACTGACAATTCTTCATTCGGCCTGGGCATCAAGAACATGCATAACCGGGCCCGGCTGATAGGTGCAGGTTTCCAGATTAGCAGCACACTTGATGAAGGAACAAGTGTTTCCATTAGCGTGCCCGTCGGAACCCCCATAACCTGAACCTAAACCCAACCGGATGACCACTTTCAAACCTGCTGTCGTATTGGTCGATGACCATGTACTGCTGCGGAATGGCTTAGCCAATCTTATCCGCAGCTTCGGCGAATACGCCGTATTATTCGAAGCTTATAATGGCGCTGATTTCATCAGGCAATTAAAGCCCCGCTGTCTTCCCGACCTTGTCCTGCTGGATATCAATATGCCGGAAATGGATGGCTATGAGACGGCCTTATGGCTAAAACGGAACCACCCGGAAATAAAGATACTGGCCTTGTCCATGTATGATACGGATAATTGCATTATCCGTATGCTGAAGAATGGAGTAAAGGGCTATGTATTGAAGGATATAGAACCAGCCGAGTTAAAAATGGCGCTGGAATCGGTGATCTATAAAGGGTTTTATTATTCCGAGATGGTGACAGGCAAGCTGATCCATACTATCAATACCCTCGACGAGCCGGAACAGGAAGTGAGTCATCTGCTGAGAATGAATGACCGGGAGATGGAGTTTCTGAAACTGGCTTGTACCGAATGTACCTATAAAGAGATCGCGGAGCGGATGTATCTGAGTCCCCGTACCATCGATGGCTACCGGGATTCCTTATTCGAAAAATTAAGCGTACGGACAAGGGTCGGCCTTGTATTATACGCCATCCGCAATGGGATCGTGAGCATATAGCTTATAGCTCCTAGTTGAGTACGCTATCCTCTTTTTCGATCTCGATGCCTTTCTGTTCCCTGATCTTAGTCCAGCCGCCTGTTACATTGCGAAGGTTATGGATTCCCTGGCGTTTGAGCAGGGAGGCGGCGATGATGCTGCGGTAACCGCCGCCGCAATGTACATAGATATTATATCGTTCTTCGAGGTCGACCATGCTGGCCGGGTCTGCCAGAGCATTCAGGGGAAGGTTGATGGCGCCTTTGACATGTCCGTCGGCAAATTCCGTCTCGCGGCGCACGTCCAGCACTACCAGGTTGCTGTCAAAAGGTATATCCATTGCCAGTTCATCCGTTTCCACGTCAATGATGAGGTCGATGGTTTCCCCGGCCTGCTGCCAGGTAGCGAAGCCGCCTTCCAGGTATCCTTTCATTTTATCGAAGCCAACCCTGGCCAGCCTTACTACGCTCTCTTTTTCTTCTCCGGGCGCTGTTACCAATACGATGGGTCTGTCAAAGGGCAGCAGGCTGCCGGCCCATTCGGCAAATCTTCCGTCCAGTCCTATGCCGATGGCTCCCGGTACAAATCCTTCGGTGAAGAGGGAGGATTGTCTTGTATCCAGCAGGATCACTTCTTCCTGTGCGATCAATTCTTTAAATGCAGAAAGGTCCAAGGGCTTCAGGCCATTTTCCAGGACACCGTCCAGGCTTTCATATCCTTCTTTATTGATCCTGGCATTAATGGGAAAATAAGTAGGAGGGGAATCCAGGCCATCCGTTACCGCCTTGACGAACGCTTCCTTTGTTTGTTCCTTTAACGCATAATTGCTTTGTCTCTCATCCGCCAGGGTGCTATGGGTGTTGGGGCCCAGGTTCTTGCCGCAACTGCTGCCGGGGCCATGGGCCGGATAAACCAATACGTCGTCTGGAAGAGGGGCGATTTTCGTCCGCAGCGACTCATACAAGAGCCCTGCCAGGTCTTCTTTGTTCAGGTTACCGCTGCTGAGATCCGGTCTGCCTACGTCACCGACGAATAAGGTATCTCCGGTAAAAATGGCATGGGGTCTTCCATTCGCCTCTCTTACCAGGTAACAGGAAGATTCGATCGTATGGCCGGGAGTATGCAGCACTTCCAGCGTACAACTGCCCAGGTTGAATCGTTCTCCGTCCTTTGCCAGATGGATAGGGAAATGGGTCTCGGTCTGAGGACCATATACGATAGGAGCCCCGGTGGCTTTGGAAAGATCCAGGTGCCCGCTTACAAAGTCAGCATGAAAATGGGTCTCGAATATATATTTGATCGTTGCCTTTCTCTCCTTTGCCAGTTGAAGATATCCTTCGATGTCACGTAGTGGATCGATAATGGCGGCTTCGCCATCGCACTCTATATAATAGGCCGCTTCACTCAGGCATCCGGTGTACAGTTGTTTAATGAACATACCAGCGTCTTTTGCCTGCAAAATTAGCTATTATTATTCAACTGGGGAAAGGAACCGGCCTGCAGAAGGAAAAGGGAACTTAGTCGATCAGCTCATCTACGCATTTCATTATTTCACCCAGGCGGTCATGATTAATGATGTAGTAGATGAATTTTCCGTCCCGCTGTGTTTTGACAATACCGGCGCGGCGTAAAATGGCGAGATGCTGGGATGCGACGGATTGTTCAAGGCGGAGATGAACATAAATTTCCGTCACGGTTAATTTTTTATTTTCATCCAGTAGCCGGATGATCTGCTGGCGTAACTTATGATTGAGCGCTCGTAATATCAAAGCCCCTTTCTTAAGATTCAAAAAATCAACTTTCACAGGGACTCCTTCGGAGCCCTCTGCATTTACTACCATCCAATAGTTATTGTTGTTCATCGTTAAACTCATGAGCGATTACCATTTTAAGGATTTCAAGAAGATACAAGACAGGTCCATGCAAAATTATGATCTACTTTCTAAAAAAAATGCTCAAATCTTGCTAATATGATAATATAGTCATTTTCTTGTATGAGTGTAGAATTCCTTGGTATAAGCGGGTTCACTATACGCCAGCCCAGTGAATTCCTGTTGTAAATATCGTAAAAAAGATAGAATACCCAGATACCCCGCGTGGTAATTAATTTCGATGAAAGCCGCGCTGGGAGCCGTAATTATAGGTTTACACTTATAGCTGCCGCCGCCAAAAAACGACACTTTGCCACCTGCAAGCCACGTGGAAAAAGATTTCTCATCGATAATCATAGCTGTTGCCGGCATTAGCTCGACCAGATCCTTTTGGTAGACTGCCGTGAACACTTCCATACGCCGGGCATCGATCATAGGACATAACAGACCGGCATCCAAAGTCTGCTCCCCGGCGGCAAAAGCCATCACTTTTAATGTACTCTCTGTGATCAGTGGAATGTTCAATGCATAGCAAAACCCTTTGGCAGCGGCCATTCCAACGCGCAGCCCCGTATAAGATCCCGGTCCGGCCGTTACGGCAACCGCCTGCAGGTCGCGCATCCGGAAGCCTGTCTCCTGCATCATTTTTTCAACGGCAGGATGCAACCAGGAAGCATGCTCTTTCTGCTCTTTATTCTGCGATAAAGCAAGGGATTGCCCCTCTTTTGACAAAGAAATACCTGCTATCTCCGTAGCCGTATCGATATTCAGGATCAGCGCCATGCTTGTTTTTTTTGAAAAGAAAAATTAATCATATTTTAATCTTTCTTTAACGATTGTATTAATTCCCGGGCCGGCAGGTACCTGCTGTCTTTTTCACTCAATACAGAGAGAAGATGATAAATGTTCGCCGGACCGATGCGTTCGCTCCATTCGAAAGGGCCTAAAGGATAATTAGTCCCCAGTTTCATGGCTGTATCTATTTCCTGCCGGGTGCTGATGGCTGACTGTAACGTATAGTATGCCTCGTTGATGATCATGGCCAGTATTCTTCCGGAAATCATACCGGGAATGTCCGGAACGACGCGATATTGCCAGTCCAGTTGTTCATAGAGCCCAGCAAGGGTCTTTGCGGTAATCTCATCGGGAGTCACCAGTTCATGGATACTTCTTGCCAGAAAACCGGGCCATGCGTTTATACGGATAAAAGGCCTGTCGATCTCCCGGAGCGTATGCACTACTGAATTAATCATCACGGGAGCGGGAAGGAACCGGCTTAATTTCCCGATCCGATCCTTATCCATGGTAAAATCCAGGTCGATATACAGGTTGGCGTCCCGGCGTCCCTCCAGGTCATCCACCTGGTCCACCCATATCCACTCAATATCCTGCCCTTGCCGGCACGATCCGGCCTCCAGTTCTTTTTTCAAGAGCTCTCCTGATATTACAGCTATTTTCATATTTAAAGCTTCGGAATTCCCGGTAAAGGTAGCGGTAACCTATCTTTGTTCCATGGAAAAAAAGATCATCAATACCCCCAATGCCCCGGCCCCGATCGGGCCCTATAGCCAGGCTGTACAAGCCGGCAACCTGCTGTTCATATCCGGTCAGATACCCATTGATCCCGCTACCGGGAAAGTGGAAGCCACCGATATCATCGGCGAAACCCACCAGGTGATGCATAACCTGAAAACTATTCTTGCCGAGGTCAAAGCAGACTTCAGTCATGTGGTAAAGACCACGATCCTTTTAAGCGATATGGCCCTGTTTGCCGAAGTTAACGAGATCTATGGCAAATATTTTTCCGGTGATTTTCCGGCAAGAGAGACCTATGCCGTAAAAACCCTGCCGAAAAATGTGAATGTAGAGATCAGTATGATCGCAGCGCTGTAGGGAGCCGGCAGCGCCGGGCCCCGGTCACCGGTCTATTTAAGGACTCCCAGCTCTTTGCCGATTTTCGTGAATGCCCCGATCGCCTTATCCAGGTGGTGCTGTTCATGAGCTGCGCTTAACTGCACCCTGATCCTGGCCAGCCCTTTTGCCACCACGGGATAGAAGAACCCGATCACATAGATGCCTTCCTCCAGCAATTTCGCGGCGAAATTCTGAGCCACTACCGCATCGTACAGCATGATGGGCACAATGGGATGTTCTCCGGGCCGGATATCGAAGCCGGCCTCTTTCATTTTGCTACGGAAGTATTTCGTATTGTATTCCAGTTTATCCCTCAGCTCCGTGGTGCTGCTCAGCATGTCCAGGACAGCAATAGAAGCCCCGGTGATGGAAGGGGCCAGGCTATTGGAGAACAGGTACGGACGGCTGCGCTGGCGCAGCATTTCAATGATCTCTTTCTTTCCGCTGGTAAATCCGCCGCTGGCGCCTCCCAGGGCTTTACCCAGGGTGCCGGTAATAATATCGATACGGCCCATCACCCCATGATATTCATGCGTCCCCCGTCCCGTTTTGCCCAGGAAGCCGGAGGAATGGGATTCATCGATCAGAACGATCGCGTCATACTGGTCGGCCAGATCGCAGATCTTGTCCAATTGGGCAATGGTGCCATCCATGCTGAAGGACCCGTCCGTTACGATGACCCGGCTTCTTGCGCCCTGTGCCGCCTTAAGCTGTTCTTCCAGGTCGGCCATCGTATTATGCTTATAGCGGTATCGCTGCGCCTTGCAAAGCCGGACCCCGTCAATAATAGAGGCATGATTGAGCTCGTCGGAGATGATCGCATCCTGTTCCCCGAAAAGAGGCTCAAAAACTCCTCCGTTCGCATCGAAGGCGGCGGCATATAAGATCGTATCCTCGGTACCCAGGAAAGCCGCGATCTTTTGCTCCAGCTCCTTATGAATGTCCTCCGTACCGCAGATAAAACGGACGCTGCTCATACCATATCCCCTGGAGTCAATGGCTTTATGGGCGGCTTCAATGACCTTAGGATGGGAAGACAGCCCCAGGTAGTTATTGGCGCAGAAGTTCAATACTTTCTCACCATTAACCATGATCTCAGCGCCCTGGGCGCTGGATATAATGCGTTCGGTTTTGAAGAGGCCGGCGGTTTTAATGGCTGAAAGCTCTTCGGCGATACGATGGACAAAGGAGGAGTTCATAAAAAAATTTTAGGAGGCCCAAAGGTAAGTAGTTGACCCTTCATCTGTTAGGCAAGTAAGGGTAAATTTTGCTAAAATGTAACAAATTAATATCTAACTTCGTCTAATAAGAGAAACGGGCTTTCATGAGATTTAAAACCTTTTTACGGCTTTTCTTCCTGGTGTTGGCAGCTTCTATAAGCTTCCTGCTCTTCTCTTATTCCCATAAAAGCACTGCAGATACTGATAAATGTGATGATAGCGGGAAATGCAGCAAACAAAAGACGCAGACCGAATTCATCCTCTGGGAATCTCTTTCCCGCAACTTCTTATCTGCCAGCCGCTAACCGGACAGCCTCCCAGCCAGTATTCGGACAATTTTCAGCTTTAATCGGGCAAACTCCCTTCTTTTTAATCCTCCGGCCTATTATTTAATTTTAAAGTAATTGTAACCTTTCCCTTCAGCAAGGCGTATTACCCTAGTCTTTTGCCATAGCCTTATAATTTTATCAGCCAGACAGCTTCTGCCTATGACAGAAAAAGAGTTTAATGAATGTGTCACCAATTATGCGGATAACGTGTATCGCTTCATCCTGAAGAATCTCCGGCATGAAGAAGATGCGCGTGATGTGGTACAGACCGCTTTCGAGAAATTGTGGAAGAACCGCGCTGAGGTAGAGACCGCTAAAAGCAAGTCCTATCTTTTTACCATCGCTTATCATCAGATGATCGACCATCTGCGAAAGGTAAAAAGAGTACAGCTGCGGGAGGAATTCAGGGAGGAAGTCCGTGTGAGTGACGCCGGCGGCCTCCATTTGAAAAAAGTATTGGAGACAGCCCTGGCCCGTCTGAACGAGACCCAGCGTTCGCTGGTCCTGCTGAAAGACTATGAAGGGTATTCCTATGAGGAGATCGGGCAGATCACCGGGCTGAATGAAAGCCAGGTAAAAGTATATTTGCACCGGGCCCGTATCCAGTTGAAAACCTATTTGGTCAGCCTTGAAAACTTAATATGAACTTCATGATCACACGCAATAACTATGAAGAGTTCTTTCTGTTGTACGTAGATAATGAGTTATCTGCGGCAGACAGGCAGATCGTGGAAAGGTTTGTTGCCGAAAATCCTGATCTGAAGGAAGAGTGGGACCTCCTGTTACAATGCAGGATAAAGCCGGACCAGCACCTTGTCTTTACCGGCAGGGAGTACCTGTTGAAGCAGGAAGGCGGCTTAACGGCAGATACCGTGGGGAGCGAAAAGAAGAAGCCGGCAGATACCGGCAATACGATCGATGCCGGCAATTATGAAGAATACTTTCTATCGTATATCGACGGGGAGCTGGATGAAGACGCCCGGAAGTCCGTAGAGGAATTTGTTCGCCGCCGTCCGTCCCTGCTCGCTGAGTTAGCATCCTTGCAGCGGACGGTGAGTGTTCCTGATCCTGCCGTCGTATTTGAGAATAAAGAGATCCTGTATAAAAAAGAAAGAGAACGGCGGATCGTGTTTTTCCCCTGGAGAATAGCAGCGGCAGCGCTCGTAGCAGGTGTGATCGGGCTGCTCATTTTTAATCCTTTTAAGAAGGAGCCCCCGGAAAGAACGATCTCCTCCGTTGCCCCTCCGGCCCCCAACCGTTCCCCAGCTTCTCCTCTTTCTCCGGCCGGGAAAAATAAACCGGAAAACAACGAAGCGCTGGCCCGGATAGATACTCCGGATAGCAACGCAGGCTCCGTCGTCAAAGAGAGAACGGCGGACCCTGGAACTCCGGCTACACCGATCATCCTTCTTCCTGCCGTGAAAAAAAACGAGCTGGCTGTAACTCCCCGGCCGTCTTCTGCGTTACACCTTTCAGAAACGGGACAGGCCGCCGGGGCGAAAGGAAAGGAGGAGGAGGAAGGCAGGGCATTGGCGCAGACAGATCCGCCGGTAAATACGAGGGCGACCGACCAGCACCCCATCAGAATAACAACTTCCAATATAGCCGTCCCGGCGGCTAAGACGCTTGTGTTGATGATGCCGGCTGCCAGTCAAAACGGCTCGCCGGAAGATGGTCTGGCCATGGAGTCTACTCCTTCTAAAAAAAATAAACTGCGGGGGCTCTTTAGAAAAGTAACGAGGGTCCTTGACAAAAGCACCAGTCGTGACGAAGACGACCAGCGCAGTGTCCTGATCGGGAGCTTCCAATTTGCATTAAAATAAAATTTCATCTAAAAAGAAAATGTATGAGTCGGCAATTCTTACTATTGGCAGGATTATGCCTGGGCCTGTCAGGCTGGGCGCAAAGTGACACTACCGGTAAAAGCCAGGCGCCCCTATCCCGGAATGATACGATACCATCCGGTAACGACACCATCCGCGTCGGCAACCTGATCATTATTAAGAACGGGAAAGGAGTGGAAGGCAGCAACAGCGAGGTCGTGCGGGTCCACAGGCGTCACAACAATTACAAACCCGCCAATATCAGTACGAACTGGGTCATCCTGGACCTGGGATTCGCCAATTACAATGACATGACCAACTATGCATCGGCATCCGCACAACAATTCGCCCCCGGGGCTACCAAGGACTGGTTTCGCCTGCGGACAGGCAAATCCGTCGATGTCAATATCTGGCTCTTTATGCAACGGGTCAACCTGATCAAACATGTGGTGAATCTGAAATATGGATTGGGAATAGAATTAAATAATTACCGGTATGAGGCGAATATCAAATACCTCACGAATCCCACCAAAGTGATCATGGATACGATCAATTATAGTAAGAACAAACTGGCAGCCGATTATGTTACTGTTCCTTTTATGCTTAATTTCAACTTTACGCCTAACCGAAGAAATGATTTTGGGTTTAGTGTAGGCGCCAGCGTGGGATATAAATATTCCTCCCGGCAAAAATTCAAGAGCAGTGTGACAGGTAAGAAAAAGACTTTTGATGAATTTGATATGGAGCCCTGGAAAATATCCTGGATCGGGGAACTACAATTGGGCTGGCTGAAGCTGTACGGATCTTATGCCACCAAAAGTATGTTCCAAAAAGGGCTGAACCAGGTGCCCTACACGGTAGGCATCCGGTTCGGCAACTGGTAGAAGGGGGTAGGAACTTTTTGAGACCGCTAACGCGGGTTCTCATGTGTAGTAGTATACCGGTGCCATTCCTGGCGCTGGTTTTTTTTGTCCGGATGCCGCCACGGAGGGGTCGGGAAGGATTCCCGAAGGGGCCGGAAGGTCATATGTTAAAATTTTCCACATTAAAAATAATTGATATGCCGGCTCCGTTTACCACGGGTTAAATAGCCGCATCATGAGGACAAAGAAGTTTTTCCCGGCCTGCCTGTTATTGGTAGCCCTGTTGGGATTCAGAGATGTCAGAGACGCCTCCCGTACAACGGTTCGCCGCCGTTGGTTTCATCCTGCGCTGGAAGGGGATGTGTATATCCTGGTAATCAAATCCAACTACGAGCTACAAATCTATGATAAGGAGGGGTGGTATGCTACCTACCCCGCCGTCTTCGGGAATAAATCACTGGAGGACAAAATGATACAGGGGGATCGGAAGACCCCGGAGGGGATTTATCATATTATTTCAAAGCGCCCTCATGAAAAATGGGATAAGATCATGGATCTTGACTATCCGACTGCGTCAGATAAGGCCAAATTCAATGAGCGGAAAGCCATGGGATTGATCCCCAAAACGGCTAAGATCGGCGACGGGATTGCCATTCACGGCACCTGGGCCCATGATGAGAACGCGGTAGACGCCTACCAGAACTGGACGAACGGATGTGTCTCCCTGAAATGCGAAGACATGGATGAAGTATATAACATGGCGCCTGTCGGCACGAAAGTTATCATACAGCACTAGGTTCCCCCCTACTTACAGCCGGCTGTTCTTGATCTCTTCCACGACAGCGGGATCCAGTAAAGTCGTCGTATCTCCCAGGTTATTGATTTCGCCTTCTGCGATCTTTCGCAGGATCCGGCGCATGATCTTACCGCTCCTTGTTTTGGGAAGGCCGCTCACCAATTGAATTTTGTCCGGCTTGGCGATGGGGCCTATAATACGGGCCACCGTTTGTACGATGTCCTTACGAATAAGCGTCTCATCGCTCTTATTCCCGTTAAAGATCACAAAAGCGTAGATCCCCTGTCCTTTTATATCGTGGGGATATCCTACTACCGCGCTTTCCACGACTCCCGTGTGCATGTTAATGGCGTTTTCCACCTCGGCCGTACCGATCCGGTGTCCGCTCACGTTCAGCACATCGTCCACACGGCCGGTGATCCGGTAATTTCCTTCGGCGTCCCGCAGGGCGCCGTCTCCGGTGAAATACAGGCCGGGATAGGTGGCAAAATAGGTCTGACGGCAGCGCTCGTGGTCGCCATAAGTCGTACGGATAATCGAAGGCCAGGGAAATTTGATACAAAGGTTTCCGGCTCCGGGCGTTCCGACGCCATCGGCGTAATAGACGCCATCCTTTGCGGCATCCGACCCGGGGACGGCCTCTCCTTTCTCATCTACCAGTAAAGGCTGCACACCGGGCAGAGGCAGGGTGGCATAGGACGGTTTATGGGGAGTGATCGCTGCCAGATTGGAGATCAGAATGCCTCCGGTCTCCGTCTGCCACCAGGTATCCACGATGGGGCAACGGCCCTTTCCAATATTCTCGTAATACCAGCTCCAGGCTTCTTCATTGATCGGTTCCCCTACCGTACCCAATACTTTCAGGGAGCCCAGGTCTTTATTTTTTACATAATCCAGTCCGAATCCCATCAGGCTCCGGATGGCGGTGGGCGCCGTATAGAGGATGTTCACTTTGAATTTATCCACCACATCCCAGAGGCGGCCCGCGTCAGGCCAGGTGGGAATCCCTTCGAAGAGCAGGGTGGTGGCGCCTGCGCTTAAGGGGCCGTACACGATATAACTGTGTCCCGTGATCCAGCCGATATCCGCCGTGCAGAAATAAACGTCGCCCGGCTGGTATTGGAACACGTTCACAAAGCTGTAATTGGTATAGACCATATAACCCGCACAGGTATGGACCACCCCCTTGGGCTTTCCCGTCGAACCGGAAGTATAGAGGATGAACAGCATGTCTTCCGCGTCCATCGTGACGGCCGGGCAGACAGGGTTACCCTGTGTCTCCACTTTCTTAATCTCGTCCTCCCACCAAACGTCCCGCCCTTTGATCATGCTGACAGCTGTGCGGGTGCGGGTGAGAACGATCACTTTTTTGATGGAGGGACATTGTACCAGGGCGTCGTCGATCACGGATTTTAAGGGGATATCCTTATTACCCCGGTAGGCGCCATCCGAGGTGATCACCAGGTTACATTGGGCATCCTGGATCCTGTCTGCGATACTCTGTGCGGAGAATCCTCCGAAAACGACCGAATGGATCGCCCCGATCCGGGCACAGGCCAGGACAGAGATAGCCAGTTCGGGCACCATCGGCATATAGATACAGATCCGGTCGCCTCGTTTAATGCCGTTGTTCTTCAGCACGTTGGCAAACTGGCATACCTTAAAATGTAATTCTTTATAAGAAAGGATCCGGTAGTCTTCTCCGGGGTCATTGGGCTCCCAGATAATAGCCGGCTGATCGCCCCTTTCCGCCAGATGGCGGTCCAGGCAATTTTCCGTTATATTCAACTGCGCCCCGGAAAACCATTTGACCTGCGGTCCTTCAAAGTTCCAATCCAGCACCTTGTCCCATTTGCGATGCCAGGTGAAATGACCGGCCACTCCTGCCCAGAACCCTTCAGGATCTTCCACGCTCTGCTTATACACTGATTGGTATTCTTCTAAAGATCTGATCTGGTAAGGATAACTCATATGACAATCGGAGGTTTTAAATAAATAATTAATACATTAGAGGGCATAAATTTAGAATTTAATCGGAAATTATTTGCACTAACTTTATCACTTATCTTATCCTTAACCAACTTTATCACCAATAACCTTTACTAACGATCACATGTCATTCCCATCGACTCCAGACACAGCAGCCAGGCGAATCCGGAAAGTAATAGCCGCCTCCTCCGTGGGCACCCTGATAGAGTGGTATGATTTCTATATTTTCGGCAGCCTGGCTACCGTCATTGCCAGCCAGTTCTTTCCGAAGACCAATCCGACGGCAGCCCTCTTATCCACGCTGGCTACTTTTGCTGCCGGATTTATCGTGCGTCCTTTCGGTGCCCTGGTCTTTGGCCGGTTAGGCGACCTGGTAGGCCGTAAATACACTTTCCTCCTGACCCTGGTCATTATGGGCGGCTCTACCTTTGCGATCGGTCTCGTCCCCAAATATGAAACCATCGGATTTGCCGCTCCCCTGATCGTATTATTGCTCCGTCTCCTGCAGGGTCTGGCCCTGGGAGGGGAATACGGGGGCGCCGCCACCTATGTGGCGGAACATTCCCCGGCGGGCCGGAGGGGATATTATACTTCCTGGATACAGACTACGGCGACCGTAGGCTTGCTGCTTTCATTGGGAGTGATCCTCCTCACCCGTCATCTTTTGGATCCGGACCTCGCCCGCAGCATCGAAAAATTCAATGACTGGGGCTGGAGGATCCCTTTTTTGATCTCCATCGTGCTGGTGGTCATCTCCATTTACATCCGTTTGAAGATGAGTGAGTCGCCTTTGTTCAGCCGGCTCAAGACGGAGGGTAAGGTCGCCGTCAATCCCCTGAAAGAAAGTTTTGGTCACAAGACGAACCTGAAGATGGTCTTACTGGCCCTGTTCGGCGCCACGATGGGCCAGGGCGTTGTGTTTTATACGGGTCAGTTCTATGCGCAGTCTTTCCTGGAAAATGTCTGTAATATAGATTTTGATCAATCCAAGACTATTATGATCCTGGCCATTGTCGTAGCCACTCCTTTCTTTCTTCTCTTCGGGGGATGGAGCGATAAGATCGGGCGCAAATGGATCATGCTTGCCGGGATGGCGCTGGCGGTAGTCACCTATCCTTTCCTGTTCCGTCAATTGCTGGATATTTCCGATACGGCTCATCGGACGGAGCTGACAGCGCAAAAAGAAATAAAGAGCAGCGTGGCTTTTATCGGCAGGACCCCCAACCTGATCCGGACGGCCACGACCCTCACGCATTATGAAGGGGAGCTGGTCCTTGCCTCCACCAAAAAAGACACCCTCTATGCCAATGGCAGCTCCAGCCTGAAGCCGGAGACCCGGATCGCTAAAACGCTGGGCACGGGGGATTACCTGAAAATGGTGCTGATCCTCTTTATCATGATCCTGTATGTCACGATGGTCTATGGTCCTATCGCCGCCTTCCTCGTGGAATTATTTCCCACGCGGATCCGGTATACGTCCATGTCCCTGCCCTATCATATCGGGAATGGCGTATTCGGGGGGCTGACCCCTTTTATTGCCACCCTTCTCGCCACTACTTTCAGCGGCGGAAATAAGCTGGTGGGGCTTTGGTATCCTATCCTGGTGGCAGGTGTCTGTGTAGTCATCGGAGCTTTGTATATACCCTCCCGCCCCCGTAAAGAGGAGCTGGAATAAAATAAATTAAACTTATTATTATGAATTTCATTAAAAGAGCGTTGGGCATTGTCTGGATGATCCTGGGACCTCTCGTCCTTTTTTACCTGGTAAAAACGGCTGGCGCCGAAATAGCCAAAAAACCGGTATTAGATACGCGGATCGAATGGAGCGTGTTTATCGTGGTCTTTATCCCGATCGCCATCGGCCTGGTATTATTCGGCTATTACGCCTTAAAGGGTGAGTATGAAGAAATCGGCTAATTCCCCTACTTTCGCACAGTAAACCAGCAGCATGTCCATTGAAGTAAAGGGGCTTATAAAAATCTACGGCGAACAAAAGGCGGTAGATACTATTTCTTTCACGGTAAATAAAGGTGAGATCGTGGGATTCCTGGGGCCGAACGGCGCCGGCAAATCCACCACTATGAAGATCATCACCGGCTATCTCGGACAGGATGGCGGCGAGGCCGTAGTCTGTGGCATTCCTGTAAAAGAGCGCCCCCTGGAAACTAAAAAAAAGATCGGCTATCTGCCCGAAGCCAATCCCCTGTATCCTGATATGTATGTACGGGAATACCTGGACTTTGTGGCAGACATTCACTGCGTCACGGATAAAAAACAGCAAATAGAATCCGTCATCGCAGTGGTGGGACTCGCGCCGGAAAGCAAAAAGAAGCTGGGGCAGTTATCCAAAGGGTATAAACAGCGGGTGGGCCTTGCCGCCGCTCTTATCCATGACCCCGAAGTATTGATCCTGGACGAGCCTACCAGCGGACTGGATCCCAACCAGATCATCGAGATCCGGGAAGTGATCAGAAAGCTGGGGCAAAATAAAACAGTGCTCTTCTCCTCGCATATCCTCCAGGAAGTAGAAGCTCTTTGCGACAGGGTCGTGATCATTAATAAGGGGAAGCTCGTAGCGGACGATCGGCTGAGCAGGCTCCGGTCGCAAAACAGCACGGGCGCCGTTAAAGTATCTTTTAAAGAGCCCCTGGAAGCCAAACGGCTGGAAGAGCTGAAAAAAGTAAAAGCCGTTCATCAGCTTTCCTTTCAGGAATGGGAGCTGCAGACCGACGACCCGGATGCCGTAAAAAAACAATTGCTGGAACTGGCTTTGCAAAACAATCTGAACATTGTTTCTTTGCAAAGTGAAAATCAGAGCCTGGAGGATATCTTCCGGCATCTGACCGCCGCCCCATCATCCCAGCCTCCGCCCCCAACTCCCTGAAATGAGAGTAAGAGAGGACAGGGCAACACGATTGACGCCGTAGGAACAATAAGAATAAACTACAAACATTTAAAAACAACGAACTAATCATGAGCTACATTGCCGACATTCATGCAAGACAGATTTTAGACAGCCGGGGTAATCCTACCGTCGAAGTGGACGTCATCACGGAGAATAATCATCGCGGTCGTGCCGCCGTGCCCAGTGGAGCATCAACGGGCATTCATGAGGCCGTTGAATTACGGGATGGGGACAAGAGCGTCTATGGAGGCAAAGGCGTATTAAAAGCCGTAGACAATGTGAATGATATTATTGCTGACCAGTTGATCGGATTCCCGGTCAATGAGCAGGCCTCCCTGGATGCCCGGCTGATCGAACTGGATGGTACGGAGAATAAAGGGAAGCTGGGTGCGAATGCCTTGCTGGCCGTTTCCATGGCCGTGGCCAAAGCAGCCGCGCAGGAAAGCAAGCTGCCTTTGTACCGGTACCTGGGTGGGGTGAACGCCACGGTGTTGCCTATTCCCCTGATGAATATCCTGAATGGCGGGGTTCATGCCGATAACAAGATCGATTACCAGGAATATATGATCGTGCCGGTGGGCGCTTCGACCTTCAGTGAAGGACTGCGCTGGGGAGTAGACATCTTTCACCAGTTGAAATCCGTCTTAAAGAAAAAAGGGTTCAGCACGAATGTAGGCGACGAGGGCGGTTTCGCCCCCGATATTCAAAGTAATGAAGAGGCTATCGAGACGGTGCTGCAAGCCATCGAAGCGGCAGGATATAAAGTAGGCAGCCAGATCGGCATTGCCCTGGATGCCGCCAGCAGCGAGATGTACAAAGACGGCAAGTACAAATTTTACAAAAGCAGCGGAAAAGAGCTGAGCAGCGACGAAATGGTGGCCTACTGGACCAGCTGGGTGAATAAATACCCCATCATTTCCATAGAAGACGGAATGGCCGAAGAAGACTGGGATGGCTGGAAGAAATTAACAGAGGCCATCGGGCACAAAGTGCAGCTGGTGGGAGACGATCTGTTCGTTACCAACACGAAGATCCTGCAAAAAGGTATTGACCGTGGCGTTGCCAATAGCATCCTTATCAAGGTAAACCAGATCGGAACGGTGACGGAAACGATCAATGCGGTGCAATTGGCCCAGACCAACGGTTATACCACTATCATGAGCCATCGTAGCGGGGAGACCGAAGACACGACTATTGCCGACCTGGCAGTAGCCCTGAACTGCGGGCAGATCAAGACCGGCAGCGCCTCCCGTACGGACCGGCTGGCTAAATACAACCAGCTTATCCGCATAGAGGAAGAGCTGGGAGACGCCGGCGTTTATCCCAAGGGAAGAATTAAATTCAAAAAATAATTTGTAGTTTGTGGTCCCGGAGCTTTGGCGAAGGTTTCGCCGCAAGAGCTTCGGGGCCACCAACTTTATTTATGAAGTTTCTCGCTCATATACCATCCTGGCTGAAGAATAAATACGTGCTGACTTCGGTAGGTTTTACCGTCTGGATCCTTTTTTTTGACGCCAGAGATTTCATTACCAGTCATTTCCGGGAAAAAGGAGAATTAAGGAAGCTGGAGGCGAGCAAGAAATATTACGAGCAGCAGATCACTACTACCCAACACGAACTGGAACAATTGAAGTCCAATCCGGCCCTGTTGGAGAAATACGCCCGGGAAAAATACCTGATGAAAAGAGATAATGAAGATCTATTCCTGATCCACGAGGACAACTCACACACAAATCGTTGATTTTTAAAGTGCTACGCTTTAAAAATACCCTTTCTGCCTAATAAAATGTTTTTGGAAGACAATAACAGTACCCAAATACCGTTTTAATTACGGACGTTTCACTTTTACTGCTTCGGATAAATAAGGACATTAAATGGTTTTGCCTATGACACTCTTTACACCGGAGGATCTTTTGCTGTATTTATACAAAGAGTCTTCCCCAGAATTGACGGTTGCTATAGAGTCAGCGTTAAAGGAGGACTGGATGCTTCGCGAGAAGTTACAGGTATTGCAATCTTCTGCTGATGAACTGAACAAGGTTACGGTATCTCCGCGCATGGAGGTGATCCTACGGGTCATGAACTATGCCAGGGAGACTGCTATAGAACCGGTACAACACGGTTAATCTTCTTTAGTACAAGGATATGGACCTTCGGGGCGAAGCCCCCTGGTCCATTTATTATTGGTGTTATACTTGCCCCGGCTCTTCATCCCCGTTGTGATTTTGATGCCGGCAATACAGATTGCCGTAATTTAGCGGTCATTGAAATTATTTGGCAATGACCAGAAAGGAACGCTTTCAATTCGTATTGGACTATTTCCGGGAAAACAACCCTGATGCTGAAACAGAGTTATTGTATGACACCCCATACCAGCTGCTGGTATCCGTGATCTTATCGGCGCAATGCACCGATAAAAGAGTCAATATGACCACTCCGGCCATCTTTGAAAGATACCCCGATCCAGCTACCTTATCCAAGGCTTCCTTCGAAGAATTATTCCCGCTTATAAAGAGTATTTCCTATCCCAACAATAAGACCAAACATCTTATCGGCATGGCGAAGATGCTGGAGGAGAAATTCCATGGGGAAGTACCTTTGACCGTGGAAGAATTGGTGCAACTGCCCGGTGTGGGCCGGAAAACGGCTAATGTCATCACCTCCGTCGTAGATAATCAGCCGAATATGGCTGTGGATACGCACGTATTCCGCGTATCCGCCCGCATCGGCCTGACCGTGAACGCCAAAACGCCTTTGGCAACGGAAAAACAATTACTTCAATTTATCCCCAAGGGAGAAGTGCATGTAGCGCATCACTGGCTGATCCTGCATGGACGATATGTCTGTGTGGCCAGAAACCCTAAATGCCGCGAATGCGGGCTGCAGCAGGCCTGTAAGTATTTTCAGAAGAATGTGGTGGGGAACTCTAACTAGTCTGCTTCAAAAAAGAGGGGCCTTCTATTCTTTTGAGGATAACATCTGGCAAGGGAGATTCTGTTAAAATCTTAATGGCTCTTTCTTTAGCCCTGATGAATGCTGGGTCGTTTTCAAAATCAGGAAGGTTTTTAGTTGTATCAACCTTCTGTTTTTCAGTAGTTAAAGTTTCCTTACTAAACATGTTCAACATTTTTACCGATATAAATATACTCAATCTTTTTTAAACAGCAGAAAACCATTGTAATTAACATTCTTTTTAAAAGGCAGCCATTCTTCATTTAACTTTCCATATACATTGTATAGAGAATTGATATCAGGCCAAAAAGAACATATACTCATTTGATAAAGCCTTGTACGTGATTTAGTACTACCTACTGCAAGAATTATCGTTCTGGGTCGAGATTCCATAAAATCATGCACTATACCGGCTACCGTAGATAGAACTTTATCCCGGTCCTTATTGTTGCTCACGGACAAGTCATCAACCTTACCTGTTGATTCGATGAAGTCTCCGAAGTAGAGATTAAAAAGGTTTTCTCCTGCTCCCTCTACAGGCTGGAATTTTACTACTTTTCTGATTTTACCCTTGGGCCCTTCGCTTTCAAATTCATAGGTATAATTGTCATAATCTTGAATGCGATCATATTTTTTCAATTCCATAGGTCACGGTTTAATGGTTAGGCATTCCCCTTAAACAAAAAGGGTATTGCTAACAAAATTAGCAATACCCTTTTTCATTTTTGAAAAAAAATGCCCTCGGGAAGAATTAAATTCCGGATCAGGTATGTTTCGCATGCCGCTTCTTCTTCCCCTTCTTCGAATGATCGCCCGGCAGTGGCGCACCCGGATCCACTCCCATCGCCTGGTAAATAGTCTCCTGGATCCTGCCCCGGATACTGAGGCTGGAGAGCCTGGGATTATTTTCTTCCGGATTGACCCGGTTGGATAAAAAGATATAGATGAGATGGTATTTCGGATCTACCCATACGCAGGTGCCGGTAAAACCGGTATGACCAAAGGTAAGCGGCGAAGCGGAGAGACAGGGATAGGCTTCCTTACGATGGGCATTGTCCTTTTCCGGTTTGTCGAATCCCAGTCCGCGGCGGCTGATATCGCTATGATAGTCGCTAAAATAATCGATCGTCCCTTTTTTAAGATACGTTTGCCCATTCAGGGAGCCCCCATTCAATAACATCTGTTCCAGCAGAGCCAGGTCATAAGCATCGCTGAACAAGCCCGCGTGTCCCGCCACTCCGCCAAACATAGCAGATCCGGGATCGTGTACATCCCCTCTTATCAATTGTCTCCTGAAAATGGGTTCCTGCGCCGTCGGGGCAATCCGGCCCAAAGGAAATCGCTCCCTGGGCTTAAACCCGGTAGCGGTCATTCCCAGCGGATCATAATAGGTCTTCTTCACGTACTCGTCCAGGCTCATCCCACTGATGGCTTCCACGATCTTTCCCATGAAGATAAAATCGTTGTCACTGTACACATATTTATCTTTCGGCCCCAGTTCGCTCTGCAGGATACGCCGGTACAGGGTATCTTCCCAATCACTCCGCAGGTATAAATTTTCCGCGACCCGGATGCTGTGAAGGCTATCCGGTTTCGCCGTATAAATACCGGGAAGAGGGAATCCGGCTGCACTGCTGTCGATCGTCTCTTTGTAAAACGGGATAAAGGCCTTGAGCCCGGCCTGGTGCAGCAGCACATCCCAGATCCGCAGGGATGCCTTATTCGTACCCCTTACCCAGGGAAGATAGTCCCCCAATGTCTTCTGCAGGTCCAGCCTGCCCTCATCGTATAATTTCATGACCCCCATCGTGGTGGCGCAAATTTTGGTGACGGAAGCCATGTCATAGAGGGACTCCCTGTATACAGGCTCTTTTTTATCGTAAGACAAGGTGCCGAACGCCTTCTCATAGGCGATCTTCCCGTCTTTCGCCACGAGGACGACGCAGCCCGGGGTCGCCTGTTTGGCGATCGCCTCCTTACAAATGGAGTCGATCTTTTGCAGGCGCTCCGCATTCAGGCCGACAGTCGCCGGAACCACCGATGGCAATGCACGGTCAGCCCCCATTATACCGGCCCCTGCTTTCCATTCATCGCATACCGACACAGGCAACCTTCCTTTCGCAGCAAATTTTCCGTTCAGGAGATCGGCGGCAACATCCTGCGTGATCTCATCGTCCTCGTAACAGGCAACCAGCACTTTGGCATCACAGGTGAACTTTTCGGCATAAGGATTACCAAATACCAGGGTGATCGTCTTGTTCTTTTGCTGCAACTGCCGGAGCAACCCGATAGCGGAACGGCTGATGCCGAAATCATGTGCCGGGAAACGGGCAAAATTATGCAGGCCGATCACCAGGGCGTCGTAACGGTTGCTTAGTAATTCCAGGGCAGCGGCAGCTTTTGCGCTGTCCAGGGAATAATCGAAAAAGTAGACATGCGCATGGTAGTCCGCCCGCATTCTGCGGCCGAACTCATTGTCCTCTGTAAGTCCCATGCCGATATACGCTATTTTCGCCTTTTTAACGGAAAGACCGGGAGCGGAAATATTTTCAGCGCGGGGAGCAGCTTCCCCGGCCTGCAGGGAGGAAGACGCTGTCGCCAGCAAAGGGAAAAGGGTCTTGTCTTCATTACGCAGGAGGGTCAGGGCATTCTCCGCTACCTGCCGGCGCATCTCGCCTCGTTGATCTTGCCGATGCTGAGCGTAACATCTCCCGGCAGGCAAAGCATATCATTTCCGGCAACCAGGGATTGTACGGAAGCGTCCCCATCCGGGTAGAATTTTGCTACGCCTTTCATTTCCAGGGCATCGGTAAAGCTGATCCCCTGATAATGGAGTTTTTTACGAAGCAGTTTCGTAACCGTTTTATTAGAAAGTGAGGTAGCCTGGTTAGGCGTATTGTCAATCGCGGGAATATATAAGTGCGCGATCATCACGCTGCCGACTCCGGCCTTGAAAAGCTCCCGGAAAGGGTAGAGTTCCAGGGAATCCAGTTCCTTTTCACTCTTATTGATGACAGGCAGATCCAGGTGCGAGTCTACGGAGACGTCCCCATGCCCGGGGAAATGTTTGGCACAGGCCATTACTCCCATGTCCTGCATGCCTTTCATGTATTGCACTCCCATTGCCGCCACCTGGTACTTGTCTTCCCCGAAGGAGCGGTCGTTGATGACGGGGTTATCCGGATTATTATTAATATCCACGACCGGTGCATAGTTCACCTGGATGCCGATCCGTTTGCATTGGGTGGCTACCAGGCGGCCATATTGATACGCCAGGGACGGATCCGCCGTAGCGCCCAGCATCATTTGCCTCGGCAGCCCCATGACGCTGTCCATCCGCATACCCACCCCGTTCTCCGCGTCTATACAGAACAGGATCGGCGTACGGGCGATCCTTTGAAAGTAATTGATATACCCGGCCTGGGTAAGGGGACCTCCCTGGAACAAACAGATCCCGCCTACATTGTATTTTTTAACGGCCTCCTCTACTTCTTTGTCATAAAAGACGATCCGGTGGTTTGCGGGGTCGATGGCGGACATTCTGATCACCATCAGCTGTGCGATCTTCTGGTCGCCGGATAAGGTCTTGAAAACGCTGTCTACCCAGGCTTGCGCAGCAGGATCCGAAGCGTGTTGGCCGTATACAGTTATCATGCAGGGTACCAGGACGAAAAAGATAAAAAATTTTCTCATTTTGGGGACTTATTGTTGATCCTTCGGACTAAGACGCTTCCAGCGCCTTTTGCTGCGCGGGGCCGTCTTGATGAAGACCTTAATAATATTCGGCGTAAATTGCAGCACAAATTAAGTTAGAATTGCCAGACATCATTCAATTATTGCCCGATAACATCGCTAATCAGATCGCTGCCGGAGAAGTGATCCAACGACCGGCCAGCGCCGTGAAGGAATTGCTGGAGAATGCGGTAGACTCAGGAGCGACCGAAATAAAGCTGATCGTGGCCGAGGCCGGCAAATCACTGATCCAGGTTATTGACAACGGGAAAGGTATGAGCGAGACGGATGCCCGCATGGCTTTTGAGCGTCATGCCACTTCCAAAATAAAGAATATCGACGACCTGTTCCATATCCGCACCATGGGCTTCCGGGGAGAAGCGCTGGCTTCCATTGCCGCGGTGGCGCAGGTATCCTTAAAGACCCGCAGGGCCGAGGACGAAACGGGAAGCCTTATAGAAATAGAGAACAGCGCCGTGATCAGCCAGGAGCCCGTCGCCTGTCCGGTGGGCAGCAATATCGCCATGAAGAACCTCTTCTTCAATGTACCGGCCCGCAGGAATTTCCTCAAAACCAATCCGGCAGAAATGCGGCATATCGTGGAGGAATTCACCCGGGTGGCGTTGTCCTTTCCTGCTATCTTCTTCTCCCTTAACAGCAACGGACAGGACCAAATGCACCTGGAAAAAGGCAGCCTGAAACAACGGATCGTACAGATCCTGGGCAGTTCCCAGAATGCCAAACTGGTGTCCGTACAGGAGAATACGGATTATCTGAATATTTATGGTTTTGTGGGCAAACCCGACACCGCTAAGAAGACCCGGGGGGATCAGTACTTTTTCGTGAACAACCGTTTCATCAAGAGCGCTTATCTGAACCATGCCGTGATGAACGCTTACCGGGAAATGATCCCGACGGACAGCTTTCCCTTATATGTGCTGTTCATCGACCTGGATCCCGCCCAGGTGGACATCAATGTGCATCCTACCAAGCAGGAGATCAAATTCGAAGATGAGAAGCTGGTCTACGCTTTTGTGCAGGCAGCCGTGAAGCATGCCCTGGCCCAATTCAGCATTACACCTACCCTGGATTTCGACCTGGACCCTTTTATCCAGAAACTGGATGCGGTGAGCAAACCCGTTACAGAAGAAAATAAGGCTTCCGTCGCCTCTTCTTCCCTGTACCAGACCTTTTCCAAAAAGAACCAGGCTCATTTTATCGAACCTACCAATAAAAGCGAGTTACGGCATTGGAAGGATTTCTTTGAAGGTCCATCGGCAGGCCGGCCTGGAAATGAGGGGCAGGGCCTTTCCGGAGAAAAGGCAGCAACGGAAGGAGAAAAGGCGGCAACGGAAGGAAGAACAGGGGCACCGGCAGAGAATAAGGAACAGCCCGCTGCAAAAGAATCCCGCCTCATACCCCTCGAAAATGCCGCGTTGCAGCAACTGCTCAATACCTATATCGTCACGCCTACCAACCGCAGTTTTATTCTGATCCACCAACAGGCGGCCCATGAAAGGATCCTGTACGAACGATTCCTGGACGCTGCCGCCGGGAAAGGGATCGCCAGTCAGAAAAGCATGTTCCCCGTCACCTTACAGTTGTCTTCCCCGGATGCTATCCTGCTGAATGAACTGATGCAGGACCTGCAGGTCCTTGGCTACCTGATCGAGCCATTCGGGAAGGATAGCTTCATCGTACAGGGCACGCCGGCAGACACCGGTCAGGGTAACGAAAAAGCTATCCTGGAGAATCTGCTGGAACAATTCAAACATTTCAGTAATGAACTGAAATTTTCCAAACGGGAAAAACTCATCCGCTCCATGGCCCGGCAACAGGCCGTCAAACCCGGCAATCCCCTCGGTGAAAAAGAGATGAGGGCGCTGGTGGATGGGTTGTTCGCCGCCAGGCAACCGAATATTACTCCCGGAGGAGATCCCACCTATATAGAGTTCAGGAAGGAGTATGTAGAGAATCTATTTAGAAGATGATTTCTTTGAAGGCGATTTCTTTTTTTTGCAATAGAAGTCATTTTAATCGGTAGTGGGCGGCAGCGGGCTTAGAACACTTTCATGGAGGACACGACTATTTCTTTAAGCGCCTCCTGGGTAACAGCATTTATAGCGGCCGACTGTCCACTCCCCCTAACGGCACTGGATCTTCTTTTGTACTCGCGGGTAGAAGCAAGTCACTATGCGAAGATAGGTACCTTTTAGGGGGTGGACAGTCGGCCGCTGGAGCGTGCATTCTGGGTGGGAGTTTTAGTACCATAAGAGGCGTTCCTCCTGGATGGCGCAGAATTGTCGTCAGTGCTTTTGGTGTACATTTAAAAGGGCCTTGTGCTGGTCAATACCCTCCTCGCCCTTTTTTTGGCGATGCTATTACCAGGCTTTATCTTCATCCATATGCTCGTCAGACCCAAAACCTCTTACCATCCTTATTTGCTGGTGGCTTTTTATCTTAACTGCCTGCCTGCCGATTTATTACAGCGTATTCCCAGATCTACCCGGCATGATTGGACC